>Ga0206939_10041_pt1 | contig 37855 bp, 30 predicted proteins | sample Alteio_BWOrgHeat_10_FD_152921 | JGI IMG/M metagenome (GOLD analysis project Ga0206939, IMG submission 152921) | Enriched cells from forest soil in Barre Woods Harvard Forest LTER site, Petersham, Massachusetts, United States -... | ecosystem: Environmental > Terrestrial > Soil > Temperate forest >... | reverse complement strand
AGCAAGCTCGCGGCACCGAGCACGACGAAGAACCAACGCCAGCCGATGTGCGCGACGAGGAGTCCGCCGACGAGCGTACCAATAGCAGGCCCACCGGCCCAGCCTGCGGAAATGAGTCCATTCGCGCGCCCGCGATGCTCAGCGTTGAAATGCTTGGCGATGATTTTGTTGTAAGAGGGATAGGCGACAGATTCGCCGATGCCGAGAAGAAGCCGCGCGGCGAGAAGCATTGCAAAGCCGCGCGTCAGGCCCGTGCCGAGCGTGGCGAGCGACCAGACGAAGACACCGAGTGCGAGCAGGCGATTGACGTCGAAGCGATCGACAAGCCAGCCGGAGAGAATCTGGCAGAAGGCATAGGTCCAGAAAAAAGCGGAGAGCAAAACTCCGAGTTGCGATGGTGAAAGGTGGAGATCTTCTTTCAGCAGCGGGGCGGCGATTGCCAGCGTGCCGCGGTCGACGTAGTTGATGAGGACGGAGACAGAAAGAAGGAGCGCTACGCCGAAGAGCGCGGGCGAAAGTTTCGACGGTTGGGTGGAGTTCCCTGGCTTCGACGGCGGAGACGAAGGCGTGGCCGGCGGTGGGCTCATCCGGCAGCCTTTGTTTGAAGCGCTTCGTTTTCGCCGGGTTGTTCATCGCGATCGCGATAATCGAGAACTACGAAGGTGATGTCGTCGTCCTGACCGCCCTGAGCGTGGCCGGACCAGTGCGAGAGGTCGTCGAGGAACGCGGTGGAAAGGGCGTCGGGCGACATCGTGAGATGGGATTTCAAAAATTCTTCGACACGGCCCTTGCCGTATTCCTCATTGGCAGTGTTCATGGCCTCAAAGGCGCCGTCGGTGTAAAGAAAGAGGCGGTCGCCGGGGCGAAAGGGGATCTCAACCGAAGAGTAGGGCGCTTCGGCGAACATGCCGAGAATCGGGCCGTTTTCTTCGACGCGGCGGACGGTGCCGTCGGCGCGCGAAGCGAGCATGAGCGGCGGATGGCCGCCGCCGGCGTAGGTGACGACGTTGCGCTCGCAATCGATGTAGACGTAGGCGGCGGTGACGTACTGCTCCTCGAACTTCCCGCAGAGCGCGATGTTCACTTCTGACAACAACTTTGCGGGATCGCTGACGTGCTCGAATTGAGCGGCGAATGCCACCTTCACCATCGACGCGATCAGCGCGGCGCCGACGCCGTGACCGGCGACATCGGCAATAAGAACGCCGATGCGCTTCGGGCCATCCTGGGCAAAGTCGTAGAAGTCGCCCGCCACTGAGGTCATCGGGACGTAGCGCGCGGCGATGTCGAGCTCGGCGAGTTTCGGAAGCTGCTGCGGCAGAGTCGAAGCCTGAATTTGCCGCGCGATCTGCAACTCTGCGTCAATCGCCAGCAGGCGTTCCTCGGTGGCGAAGCTGCGGCGCACGGTGATGTATGCAAGACATCCGACGAAGCCAAGAAATCCGATGAATTCCAGACCGTGTGATTTTGGCGGACCAGAAATGACTCCCAGGCCCGCAAGATTGTTGTAAACGACGAAGAGGAACCAGAACACCAGGCCGCCGAAGAATACCTTGACGTCATGAGTGAACGGTCGTTGCGCGCGCTTGAGCAGCATCCACGCCAGACCGAGGGTCACGCTTACGATGGTCACGATATTGTTGGCCCGACTCAGCTCGGGAAGGCCAACGCCGTAAATCGCACCCGCGATTTCGCCGACGGCGCACACCGCTTGCGCGGCGACGATCCAGAGAAAGAACGGTTTGAGCTCCGGCTCAACCAACTCGTACAGATAGAGGCCGAAGGGCAGAACGATCGTGCTGCTGACGAAATAATCGAAATAAAGCCAGAAAACGCGCGATACGTCGACGACGGACTCGATGAGCATGCGATTGGCGAGCAGTCGAAGCGCATACAGCATCGTGAAGACGCCGAAATAAATGAGCGACCGATCTCGCCACTTGGGGCGAAAGAAGAAGAGGGCGCTCGCGGTAAGCCCGATTACCAAGAGAAGGACGCCGACGCCGACGTTGAGCAGGTCCCAACGAAGCTCGGTGGGCGTCAGCGTGACAGGCTTCAGCGCGGCATAGAGGAACGGCGACATGGGCTTCGGTTATACGCAAACACGCGAGGCAAGGCAACGAGGCAGCGCTGCTTAGATGGATGCGAATTGGAAATACGGGGTTTGTTTCAAGGAAATTGGAGCAGCTTTACGATTTTCTCTTTCTTGAACGTTTCCCCGGGGGCTTCTGAGCGCTTTCACGGAGCAGCTCTTGTATGGCTTGGAGGATGAGCGACCTCATCGAGCAGCCCTCTTGAGCCGCGCGAATCTTAAGCGAACGGTGAATGTGTGCGGGGAAGTCGACCGTCACTCGCATCGCACAAATTAGGGCACTTATGGGGCCGGGAGTCGGACCATCCCGCTACTTTAAGTTGAGGTCGCCGGCGCCGATGTGGGCGTGGAGGCGGTAGCGGCCGGGGCCCGATTTCTCGAAGGAGCGGAATAGGCCGTCTTTGTTTTCGCCGAAGGGGCCGGCGCTGATGTCTCCGGCGCCGACCGAGGCGTCAACGTGGGCGTAATCGGCGGGATTGCCGACTTCAATGTTCAAATCGCCGGCGTGCATCTCGACGTCTTTGTCGCCGGAGACGCCTTCGATATTCAGATCACCGAAGGGCATGCGCACGATGAGGTTTGATGATTTCGGCACCGCGATTTCGACGCTCGGTCCGTTGTTGGTCGGACCGCCGGTGATTTGCAGCTCGGCGTGGCTGTTCATGTGTTTGAAAGAGAGAGACATGTCGCGGCCTTTTTCAGCGCGGTCGCCGGTCGTGCGGACGGAAATCTTCTCGCCGGTGCTGGCGGAGACGCGGTAGTCACCGGAGCGCAGATCGAGCGTCAGCTTCTGGTCGTAGGGAAGATCGACCTCGAAGGGGTGGCTGTAGATGTCGGTGATCGACAAGTGAGTTTGCGGCATGGGTGCCGGATGTCCCGGCAGGGCTGCTGCCATCACGACCAGAACGGAACTTGCGAACAGGGCAATCGTGTTACGCATTGGCACACCTCTCTCGTGCACTTAGGAACGAATCCTGGAGCACAAAAGTTTCCAGAATCTTCGGAATTTATCTGCTTGTACATCTCCATGTTTGAACTTCAAGAGCACAGGCAAGAGTGGCTGTGCCACGGCTCAGAACGTAAGATCAAACGGAGTGTCGGCGAAGGCTAAGTCGAAGTGTTGCACGCGTTTATCAAAGCTGCTGAGGAATGCGGTGACGTTACGCGACACGACGGCGGCCTCGCGGTCCTGACCGGCGAAGGTATCGATGGCGTCGAGCGAGCGCCAGAAGCTGACGACAGTGATGGCGATTTCCTCGCCGTCGTCGCGCTTGAGCAGGTTTGCGGCGACGTAGCCCTTTTGAGTGCGAAGCTCGGGCACGACGTGATCGATGAAATGTTTCTCGTATGCGGGCCAGTTTTCCGGCGTCGCGCGGGCGGACCAGAGGCGAGCGATCATGCGACCTCCCTCGTCGCCGCATTTATAGCATGGCCGGAAGCCATCGGCGGGCGGGATGCGGATGGTTGTGATGAGAATCGAAACTGTCGCGAGCGCCGGAGTGTGGCAGGTGCGTTTGCGTTGAACGGAGACGAAGAAGGGCACGGCGCTGCCGTGCCCCTACCGAGCGTCGTTACGATCCGTGCTGCGGGAGACAAAACTACTGGTCGCGGAGGGCGGCCATGGGATCGACGTGGGTGGCACGGCGCGCTGGGATGTAGCAGGCGATCAGGGCTGAGAACAGAAGAATCGCGGCCACTGCGCTGAAGGCGACGGTGTCGATCGATCCGATGCCATACAACATGCTCTTCATGAGCGTGCCGATCCCGTAGGAACCCAGGAGCCCGATCAGCAAGCCGATGATCCCGAGCGTCAAGCCTTCCTTCATGATGAGTCCGAGGACCTGGCCCTCGCCAGCGCCCAGCGCCATGCGCAGGCCGATTTCACGGGTTCGTTGGGCCACAGAAAACGACATCACGCCGTAGATGCCGAACGCCGCCAGAGCCAACGCAACGAATGCGAAGCCGCCGAACAGGACAGCGCCGAAACGCTCGCCACCTACCGATTCTTCCAGCAGGTGATCCATCGATTTCACATCGGCCATGGGGAGGTCGGGATCGACGGAGCGAATGACCGCGGCGATGCTCTTGGACATGGTGTCGGGATCGGAAGCGGTGCGTACCGCCATTGAAACGTTCGGCCACGGACTTTGCGCAAATGGGACGTCGATTTCGGGGAAGCCGTCGCCCTTGGGACCACCGTTGCGCACGTTTTCGTAGACGCCGACGATTTGCCAATTGATTGGGGGGCCGAGATTCGTGACGCCAGGAATCAGTTGTTCGACCGAGATTTGCTGCGTCAGGGGATCAACGTCTGGGAAGTATTTTTTCACCAGCGCCGAATTGACGATTGCCACGTGCATGCCGCCGGCTGTGTCGGCCTCGGTGAATGCACGACCTTTGGCGATCCGGATGCCGAACGTCGGGAAGTAGCCCGGCGCGACCATGATGAAGCCCGCGCCTGGCCGTTGCGATCGGTCGGCGACCGGTTTCCCGCTGATCTCAAACGGCATGCCGAAATTTGCGCCTTGCACCGGGAAGCCGGTGGCTACCGTCGCGGCCGTAATTCCTGGCAGCGCCTGAACCCTGCTGCTGAGCTCTCGATAGAAGGCGGTGATCTGTTCGGCGGTTTTCAAGCGTTCCGCGGGCATCGGCAAAGAGAACGTGAGGATGTGATCGGTGCGAAAGCCCATATCCACGTGGGTGAGGTTCCAGAAGCTGTGAACCGCGAGACCAGCCGCTGCGAGCAACGTCAGCGCGAGCGCGAATTCCGCGAGCACCAGGGCGTGGCGAACGCGATGCTTGCCGGCTGCGCCTGATCGGCCGCCTTCTTTTAGTGTGTCGTTGAGATTGAGCCGCGCGGCCTGGAATGCGGGGACACAGCCAAAGAGAATGCCGGCGAGCATGGTCGCGGCCATGGTGAAGAGCAGCACCGGGATATTGAGTGTGACGTCGGCTTCGGAGGGAAGGGTGTACTGCGGCATGAGCGCGAGGATTATTTTGAGGAGGCCCCACGCGAGCGCTATGCCGAGCGCGCCACCGATTGTGGCGAGCGCGAGGCTCTCGGTCAGGAACTGACCGAAGAGTTGTTTGCGAGTAGCGCCCAGTGCGGCGCGCACGGCAATTTCGTTCTGACGAGCGGTGCCGCGGGCGAGGAGCAGGTTAGCGACGTTGGCGCAGGCGATGAGGAGGACGAAGCCGACGGCGCCGAGCATCATCCACAGAGCGCGCTTGACGTTGCGGTCGAGGAAATCGTTCTGGAGTGGTTCGACCGAGGAACTCCAGCCCTGATTGGATTTGGGATATTCCTGCGCGATGTGGGCGGTGACCGACTGCATGTCGGCGTTGGCTTGCGCCAAAGTGACGCCGGGCTTCATGCGCCCCATCACGAGGATGAAGTGATATTCGTGATTGATCTGTTCCGGCTTGAAAGCGAGCGGGACGTACATCTGAGTTTGCAGACGATCGGTAGCGCCGGGGGCGAGGACGCCGACGACGGCGTACTGCTCACCGTTGAGTCGAAGCTGTTGACCGATGATGTTTTTGTCGCCGCCAAAACGGTCCTGCCAGAGGCGGTACGAGAGAACGGCTACGTGTTCCTTGCCGACTTGTCCTTCTTCAGGAAGAAAATCGCGTCCGAGCAACATCGGCTGACCTAATACGTGAAGGAACTGCGGAGTGCAGGCGCTGCCCTGGATTTGTTCGGGCTGGCTGCCGCTGTTCAGGCTGAGCGCGGTGCCCGTCCAGGCGGCGACGGACTCGAAGGTGGAGTTCTGGCGCTGCCAGTCGAGGAAGTCGCCCGCGGACACGCCGTTGTTGCTTCCGGCGACATGGGACCAGACCATGACGATGCGGTCGGGCTCATGGTAGGGAAGCGGGGCGAGGAGCGTGGCGTAGACGACGCTGAAAATGGCGGTGTTTGCGCCGATTCCGAGGGCGAGGGCTAAGACGGCGACGGTGGTGAAGCCGGGGTCTTTCCAGAGGAGGCGGAAGCCGAAGACGAGGTCGCGCCAGCGGTTGCGCATGGTGGCTCCTTATGTGGCCGAGAGCTGAGGCACACGAGTTTCTATCGGAGCTAGACGATGGCAAGTGCGGTTTGGTCTGTGTGTGAGGGTGAGATTTCTGGATGCGGGTGGGAGCGGGTGAGGCAGAAAAACCAGATCGGCGAAGCGGTGTACGCCTTGGCAAGCTGGAGCGCAGCGTGCTGCGCCCCTACATGAGCGGGATGGCGGACGGCGCTAGTGGGAGCCGCCGGCGATCGAGGGGACGAGCAGGACGCGGTCGCCTTCTTTCAGCGCGCAAGACTCGCCGCCGAGGAAGCGGATGTCTTCTTCGTTGAGGTAGACGTTGAGGAATTGGCGGATCTGGCCGGACTCGTCGCGGACGTGCTTGGAGAGGTCCGGGAAGCGAGTGGTCAGCTCGGTGAGGGCTGCGGCGACGGTGGTGCCGGTGCAGTCGACCTTGGGGGCGCCGTCGGTGAAGCGGCGGAATGCGGTGGGGATTTCGATCGTTACGCTCATCATTTCTCCTTGAGAACTACGAGTCTCCTTAGTTTTGTAGGAGCGCGGTTGGGCGGCCGCGCTCGTTCGTTTCGTTTTGATTTCGAATGCTTATCAAGTTTTATTTGGCGCCTGCGACTGCGCTGGCGGCGGTCAGTTGGCTGTCGAGTAGCGCTTCGAACGCTTCGAGCTTCGGAGCGATCGCTTCGGTCAACGGGAATTCGTTGGCGATGGCGTCGGTGGTTTTCAGGCCGTTGCCGGTGATGGAGAGGACGGTGGTTTCGTTGGGATTGATGCGGCCCTGGCGGATGAGTTTTTGCGCGACTCCGACGGTGACGCCGCCTGCGGTTTCGGTAAAGACGCCTTCGGATTCTGCGAGGAGTTTGATGGCTTCGACGATCTCGGCGTCGGAAGCGTCTTCGGCCCAGCCGCCGCTTTGGAGGATTTGCTTGGCGGCGTAGTTGCCGTCGGCGGGATTGCCGATGGCAAGCGAACGGGCGATCGTGTTGGGCTTTTGCGGTTCGAAGCGCGCGAGGCCTTTCTTTACTGCGGTTGAGATCGGGGAGCAGCCGGTGGCTTGAGCGCCGAAAAATTTGACCTGCTTGGGTTCCACCCAGCCGAGTTCAACGAGTTCGCGGAACGCTTTCGAAATTTTTCCGATGAGCGAGCCGCCGGCCATCGGTACGACAACGTTGTCGGGCAAGCGCCAGCCTAGTTGCTCGGCGATTTCAAAACCGTGCGTCTTGGAGCCTTCGGAATAGTAGGGACGAAGATTGACGTTGACCAAGCCCCAGTTGAAGCGGTCGGCGATCTGGGCGCAGAGACGGTTGACGTGATCGTAGTTGCCGTTGATGCGGACGATGCGCGCGCCGTAGACGGCGGTGTTCAGAACCTTGGCGGCTTCGAGGTCGGCGGGGATGAAGACGCAGGCGTCGAAGCCCTGCTGCGTGGCCTGGGCGGCCACTGCGTTGGCGAGGTTGCCGGTGGAGGAGCAGCCGACGGTTTCGAATCCGAAACGGCGGGCGGCGGCAAGAGCGGTGGCGACGACGCGATCTTTAAAGGAGAGAGAAGGGAAGCACACGGCGTCGTTCTTGACGTAAAGTTCGCGCAGGCCGAGGCGCTTGGCGAGTTTGCGCGCGGCGACGAGCGGAGTACCGCCTACGGCGTTGGGCGGAGTGAAGCCTTCGGAGAGTGGAAGGAATTCGGAATAGCGCCACATATTAAAAGACCGCGAAGCGATGTCTTCGCGGCGGACTTTTTTCTTGATGGCGGTGTAGTCGAACGAAACTTCGAGAGGCGAGAAACACTCTTCGCAGAACGACTTGGGGACGTTGCCCCAGGTCTTGCCACATTCTTTACAGCGGAGTTCGAAACAGTCAGCCATATCCTCTATCTCCCAGTCGTCTATCACCAAATCTCGTGACCGCGGCCGGCTAAGGACCGCGGACACAACTGCCAAACTTCACTGAATGGATTTAGGGTCAGCAGGGAGGGGGCCAAAAACGAAAAAACCCTCCGTGCCAAAGGCTTGGAGGGATCTCAGAAAATCTTCTAAGAAAGCTCTGAAGCTCTTTAGCAGTTTTTTACGTGGAGCAAGTTGCCCTAAATCGCCACGTTTCAAGCGCGAAGGCGTGAACAGCTCGCTATCGCAACTCCATCTTTTATCTGACAGATGAGCCTTGATGTCAAGCGAAAGATCCGGACCGTAAGTGGGTGTCGTTGTGGTGTGGGAGAAGTTTCATCTAAATCCCCACCCTCATAAAGCGAGGGTGGGGCACCCAGGAACCGATCTCGATCTTTTGTGTCATGGCTACAACAAAACGTGCCGCTGGCGCGTCCAATACGCATCAGCGATGCGGCATCACAATTTTAGGAGTACTATTCCCGCGAAGCGCACGGCAGCAACTGAAAACATTTCGATACCCGGCCTTTCGTACAGTATCGGTTCTGCCGCAGCGCTGTGCATCCGCAACCCGTCGTGAATGCTGGTGTTATACTTTGTGACGGCGGGGATTTTTTTCCGGGACGACAGGAGTAAACACGCTATGGGGCAGCAAGTTCTAGAGATTTTCGGCTGGGCGCGCCGGCGGAAGCTGCTCGCGTCGGCGTTTCTGGTCCTGACATTGGTGATTGGGATCCTGATCGGCTCGATTGTGTCGGGCCGGACGTCGGCGATGAGGGCGATGTCGGCATTTGCCGGGACCAATGCCACTCCGCTGAAAGTGCCTGATCCGGTGCCGGCGTCAGCATCGTTTTCCGGAATCGTGACGCGCGTCGAACCCGCAGTCGTCAATATCGCCACCACGCAAGTTCTCGAGAAAAAGCCTACGGTTCATAAGCGCCGGACGCCACAGGGCGGCGGTAATGGTCAGGGATATGGGAACGATCAAGACGATCCGATGCAGGATTTCTTCGATCGATTTTTTGATGGGCGGCAGGATGCTCCTCCGCAGGCAGAGCGCAGTCTTGGCTCGGGCGTGATCGTCGATAAGCGCGGGTATGTGCTCACGAACAATCACGTTGTCGAGCAGGCGACGAAGATCCAAGTTTCGCTCGATGGCGATCCGAACAAATACACGGCGAAGGTGATCGGCGTCGATGAAGACACCGACCTCGCGGTGATCAAGATCGAGGCTGGTAAGGAATTGCCGACCGCGAAGTTGGGAAATTCTGATGGCGTGAACGTCGGCGATTGGGTTCTGGCGATCGGCAGCCCGTTTGGACTGAACGCGACCGTGACCGCGGGCATCATCAGCGCGAAAGATCGCGGCGGAATCGGCGGATCGAATCACCAGTTCCAGAGATTTTTGCAGACGGACGCAGCGATCAACCCAGGGAATTCGGGCGGGCCGCTGGTTGACCTTGCCGGCGAAGTGATCGGTATCAACACGGCGATCATCACCGGCAGCCGTGGATATGAAGGCGTCGGTTTTGCGCTGCCATCGACGGCGGCGATCAACGTTTATAACCAGATCATTGCGCAAGGGCGCGTGACGCGCGGCTCGATTGGCGTGAGCTTCCAGGAAGAACTCGGCACAAACGCCATTACGCTGAAGGAACTCGGCGCGGCCAATGGCGTTGTGATTATGGGTGTCGAGGCCGGCAGCCCGGCGGAGAAAGCCGGACTGAAGGGCGGTGACGTAATCACGGCGGTCAACGGCAAGCCCGTGAAGACCGGCAACGATTTGGTGAATCCGATTGCGCAGGCTCCGATCGGGAGCAAGGTGAAGATTGATTACGTTCGCGATCGCACGGCGAAGGAAGCCACCGCGGTGGTCGAAGATCGCACGCGCGTGTTCCCAACACAAGCGGGTCGTGTTGGCGATCAGCAGGGCGACGAAGCTGCGCCGGCCGAATTCGGCTTGCGCGTAGAAGCTCTCACGCCCGATCGCGCATCGCGAGTCGGCATGGATGGGCAGCGCGGCGTGCTCGTGGTCGATGTCGATCCGGCGAGTTTTGCGGACGATCTCGGCTTCGGGCGCGGCGATGTGATCGTGGAGATCAATCGCGTGCCAGTAGCCTCGATGGAAGACTACAAGTCGGCGGTCGGGAAGCTGAAGCCGGGCGAGAACGTGGTGTTTAAGGTTCTGCGCCGAGCGGACAACGATCACACGCTGACGGTGTTTTTGCCGGGCGTGGTACCGGCGGACAGTAAGTAAGGGTTGATGGGAAGAGGCGCGGGGAACCGCGCCTCTTTTTTTTGAGCGGCACAAAATCTGGGGGAGCGTTAGATCATGCGAATCGCACTGCGACGAGTGTCGGTGGCTCTTTTGGGGCTGGCTCTATCGTTTTGTGCGACTACGCTGCGCGCTCAGACGCAAACCTCGAAGCCGAAGACTTCCACTTCCACGTCGTCCAAAACGCACGGGACGACCAAGAAGACGTCGTCGCGTAAGAAAAAAGATAAAGGGCAGATGACGCCGACGCCGGAGCGGATCACCGAGATTCAGCAGGCGCTGGCGAAAGACGGATCGTATTCGGCGGCTCCGAGCGGGAAGTGGGACGACGGGACTGTCGATGCGATGAAGAGATTTCAGACGACGCACGCCCTGAATCCCAGCGGGAAGCTTGATGCGTTGACGCTGGAGAAGCTCGGGCTCGGTTCGACCACGGCAGGCGTGGCGGAACCGGTCGCGCCACCGAATTCGACTTCGCGTCTTACGGGCAATTCACTTCAGTCCAGCCGCCAGTAAGTATTACGAACTGATTCCCAACTGTCGCTGATAGTCAGCTGCATCGAACTGTCCTTCAGACACGGCGATCAATCCGTCCGACCACACCTTCCAATTTTCCATGCCGCTGATGCGCACGGGTTTGCCGGTGCCGCCGGGGCCGGAGTTTGTTCCGACGAGAGTCCAGTGATATTCGACGCGGTCGTCTTTTATGACGAGCTGATCCAAGATCACTCGCAAGTCGGGGAACGCGGTCATAAACGATTGCACGGTGTCTTGAATTGCGGTCCGACCGACTGCTGGGGCGCCATCGTTGACGGACAGGCTGCCGTTCGTTGAGAAAAACGCAGCGACTCGCACCGCGGCCTGGCTGCACCACGCGGCGGTATAGCGCGCGGCGAAGTCTTTTAGGTCACTCGGAGCTGTTTGCAAAGACGATTTTCTCGCGATCGAAAAAATTCGGCCAGGGAGCGTGTCGCATGTACTCCCTGGCCGATGGCGAATTCGGAGTGCGTCCGAATTACTGCTTGTCGTAGACCTGATTCTGTTTGACTGGCTTACCGTCTTTGTCGGTACCCTTGCTGTTGACGGTCGCTGTTTTTCCGTCATGGGAAACGGTCGTATGAACCGTGGCGACGACTTTATCGCCGATTTTCAACGTCCCTTGAGTCATGTGCGAGTTGATCTGCTTCAGGGTGATGTGGTCTGAGCCATTCGGTCCGGTCCCGGTGATGGGGTAATCCTTGCCATCGTATTTCACCGTGAATGAATACTTCAGTGCGGAGCCGTCGGCGGCAGTGCCGTCGAAGCTGTAGGTGACGCTGTCTCCATCTGCCGTTATCGTGCGCGTCATGCTCTTGGGCGCCGTGCCGGCCGTAAACGTTGACTTCTCCAGATTGAGTTTCCAGGTGCCGACGAATGCGCTCGTGTCGGCTTTCATCAGAGTTGGTGCGACTAGACAAACTGCCAGGGCAACGAGGGCCAGCAAGGTTTGCTTCATTTGAGTGTCTCTCCTTAGATTTGCGATTCGGGGGCCGATTGATGGGAAGGAATTAACAATGGCGGCAAGCCTATGTGGGTTGTGGTGTGGAGTCAAGCGAGCTAAGGCCCTGAAAATCGCGGGCGGTAGACGAGCACCGCGTGCCGCGCCCCTAAAAACTGCGCCTTTTCAGATTGCCCTGACTGTTCGCGGGAAAGGATCGGAGCGGAAGGTGACTATAAAGAATATGCGCTTAAAAATGTAGAAGGCTGGAGTTTGCGGGCGCAACCTCCAGCCTTCATTTGTGCCCAAGGAGAATCACTCAATTGCTTGAATGCAAGATAGCGGGTACGAACTGTGGACTTGCCACGGGTTTGTAACATCGATGTAAAAAGCGGCGTTACTTATCCGTCGCAGGGAGAGAGCTGGAAGCACCGGCCAAGCCAAGTCGAGGAGGTCGTTTAGGGCCCGGGCAAGCTGGGGCGCAGCATGCTGCGCCCCTACGGGAGTTGGGAGCGGGCGACGGTGGGGCAAGACGCGAAGGGCGGCATGAGCCTTCGAGGCGGCCTCGGCCAACCAATTGGACCGCGAGGTTTGACGCTTTAGCGAGTCTGCGGATAAACTGGTGGCTCCAAGCGGCATCTTCCCGCGTCGAAACCAGCCGAGAGGCAACCGCTCATCGAATTCGATTGAAAAGTATTTTGACCGTAAGTCGCTATGATGCAATAGGTTAGCGGCTCGCCAGGCACAGACTCGGCCCAGGCCGGGTGTCACACGAAATCAGGAGGCATTTTATGGCAACAGCAGCAGCGCCGCGCGTTTATCGAAATTTTATCAATGGCGAATGGGTCGAATCCCGGAGCGGGAAGGCGTATGAGAACCGCAACCCGGCGAATACGGATGAGCTGGTCGGGATGTTTGTGTCGTCGACGTCGGAAGATGTGGATGCGGCGGTCGAAGCTGCGAAGCAGGCGTATAAGAAATGGCGTTTGGTGCCGGCGCCCAAGCGGGCGGAGATTTTGTATCGCGCGGCCGAGTCGATGGTCGCACACAAGGAAGATTTCTCGAAGGACATGACGCGCGAGATGGGAAAGGTCCTGGCTGAGACGCGCGGCGATGTGCAGGAAGCTATCGATATGACGTATTACATGGCGGGCGAAGGCCGCCGCTTGTTCGGTCAGACGACGCCGTCGGAATTGCCAAATAAATTTGCGATGAGCGTGCGGCAGTCGATCGGCGTCGCCGGAATGATCACGCCGTGGAATTTTCCGATGGCGATTCCGTCGTGGAAGATGATGCCGGCGCTGGTGAGCGGGAACACGGTGGTGTTGAAGCCGGCCGAAGATACGCCGCTTTCGTCGTATCACCTGGTGCAGACGCTTGCGGATGCGGGGTTGCCGCCGGGCGTCGTGAATCTGGTGAGCGGAGATGGGCCGAACGCGGGTGCGCCGCTGGCGTCGCATCTGGATGCGCCGGTGATCAGCTTTACGGGTTCGACGGCGGTCGGGAAATTGATCGCGCAGGCTTGTGCGCCGGAGTTCAAGCATTGCTCGCTGGAGATGGGCGGGAAGAACATCATCATCGTGCTGGAAGACGCGAACCTCGATCTCGCGGTGGATGGCGCGGTGTGGGGCGGATTCGGCACGACGGGGCAGCGATGCACAGCGGCAAGCCGCGTCGCGGTGCATAAGAGCGTCTATCACGAGTTTGTGACGCGCTTTGTCGATCGCGTGAAGAAGCTGAAGGTCGGCGACGGGCTAGACGCGACGGTCGAGATGGGGCCGTGCATCAATGAGCAGCAGTTGAAGACGGTGATGGACTACGTTGCGATCGGCAAGGGCGAAGGCGCCAGGCTTCTGACGGGCGGAAGCAGGCTGGATTCGGGCGTGTATGCGAAGGGCTGGTTCCATCAGCCGACAGTGTTTGGTGATTGCGGACCGAAGATGCGCGTCTCGCAAGAGGAAATATTTGGGCCAGTGGTTTCGGTGATTCCGATTGGGTCGTTTGAAGAGGCGATCGAAGTTGCGAACGGCGTGCCGTATGGGCTTTCGGCGTCGATTTACACGCGCGATGTGAATCGGGCGTTTCAGGCGACGCGGGATCTGTTCACGGGGATTGTCTATGTGAACGCGCCGACGATTGGTGCTGAGACACATTTGCCGTTTGGCGGCACGAAGCAGACGGGGAATGGCCATCGCGAAGCGGCGATCGCGGCGATCGATTTTTATACGGAGTGGAAGACGATTTACATCGATTACAGCGATAAGTTGCAGCGAGCGCAGATCGACAACAACTAGAAGCTGACGCCGCGCAGGGGCGCGCTGAAGCGACGCCCCTATAAAGGCGCAGTGTCGTTCGGCGAAGTGGAACGAAGTTATTGTGGTTGGGCCGCGACGGCTGGGATTCGCGTCGAAAGGCTTAGCAGTTGCTTGCGGGCGGCCCAGGTGTGGTGCTCGTGCGTGAAAGATTCCGGTTCGACCCAGATGAGTTCATGCTCGGGTGTTGAATTGGTCGCGTCGCCGAGTTCTGCCGCGTAAAACGTCGCGTAATGCGCGGCGCAACCGTCGTCTTGCAAGATGTAATGCAATGCCTGGCCGATGCGTTCGCCGAGGTTCACTTTGCAGGCGATCTCTTCGCGTACTTCGCGATGGATTGCTTCAGTCGGAGTTTCGGGGAAATCGACGCCGCCTCCGGGCAAGTGGATGTGATCGCCGTCGCGCGTGCCCGCGACTAGTCCATCGGAATTGATTACAACTGCGTACGCACACTCGCGCGTCTTCTTCAGGGCCTCGCCGGAGCGCTGGCCAAAAACGGGGACATTTGGCTCCATATGTCTAGGATGCACGGATGTTTGTGGAACTGCAACGCTGGAAGGCGATAAAGTTTGAGGGAAAATTCGTTCTCATCTGGCTTTTGAATGAATTGCGGAGCGTTGTGTTGCGAGCAAACCTGAGTGGCAACGACGCAAGACATGAGCGCAAATAACTTCAATCAAGACAGTGTGTTGCGATGCGTCTTTCGCATGCGTCCGATGCGCACGCGTTGACGGGAGTTGACAGCGTTTCTACAATGGTAGATACGCACCTTGAGCTGAGTGCAATCCTATGAGGACTCCCGCGCTGCAGGAACGACGGAACCGGCAGATTCTGGCCGATGTCGTCCGCACATATATTGAAACCGGCGAACCGGTGTCTTCGCGCGTCATCTCGGCGCGCTTTGAGGAGACCCTCAGCACTGCGACCATTCGTAACGTAATGGGCGAGCTGGAGGACGGCGGGTTCTTGTTTCAGCCGCATACGTCGGCTGGGCGTGTGCCGACTGCGGCGGCGTACCGATTTTTTGCGCAGGAGATTGCGTCGCAGGCGACGCTGAGCGCTGTGGATCGGGAGTGGATTCAGCGTGAGATCGGCGCTGCGACGAATGCCTCGGAGATTACGGAGCGCGCGGGACACGTTCTTGCAGAAGTGTCCAATGGGCTCGGGATCATCGTGTCGCCACCGATGGGCAAGACGGTGATCGAGCATGCGCGGATGTGGTTGCTGCCTGATACGCGCGTCGTTGTCGTATTGATTTCGCCGGGCGGAAGTACACGCGACAAGATTTTGCGTCCGGTGCGACCATTTACGCAGGCCGAGCTGGATACGACGGCAGACTTCTTGAATCGCCATTATTCCGGGTGGACACTGGAAGCGATTCGCGGCGACTTGCTGCAGAAGCTTGCGAACGAGCGCGAGCGCTACGAAGGGATCGTGCAAAACGCGCTGACGCTATGCGATCCGGTTGTGCTCGGCGAAGATCACGCGCGGCAGGTTCACGTGGAAGGCACGGCGCAGATGGTCGGCTCGCATGATTTTTCAGACCAGACGCAATTGCGCGATGTGCTCGCCGCAATCGAAGAGAAGCATCGGCTGGTGACGGTTTTGAATGCGTGCATTGAAGGTCCCGAGCCCGTGCACGTGCAAATCGGAGTGAAGGAGATTTCGGAATCGGGCGAAAATCTGGCGTTGATCAGCGCGCCCTACATGAGGCATGAACTCGTGCAAGGGTCGCTGGGAGTGCTGGGCCCGACGCGCATGCATTACGAACGCGCGATCACGGCGGTTGCCTACGTGGCGCAACTATTCAGCGAAACACTGAGCAAAATTTGAATAACTTTTGGCAGAAGAGAGGCAAGAAGGTGCCCGACAAGAACACTGGTGTAAATTTGGAGCCTGAGGATCCGAACGAGGGCTCACAGCGCGGTGGGAATTCGGCGAATAGCGATCCGGAAGCTGGCGGCGCCGACGCGGCAGAGACAGCGAAGCTGGTCGGAGAACTGGACGATCTGCGGCAGACGCTGCTGCGTCGACAAGCGGACTTTGAGAATTATCGAAAGCGGGTTGAGAAGGAACGTGCGGATGACTCCAAGCGCGCGACGGCTCGGGTGATCGAAGGCTTGATTCCGATCATCGATGGATTCGAGCACGCTTTGGCCGCGCACGGCGCAAAAGAATACGAGAACTATCGGCGTGGCTTCGAGCTGATTTACAAGCAGTTGGTCGAAAACGTGACGAAGCTGGGCGCTGAGCGTATCGATCCGGTCGGCAAGCAATTTGATCCGCACCAGCATCAGGCGATGGATCGACTGGAAACGAACGATCACGAAGACGGCACCGTCGTGCAGACCTTCCAGCCGGGATACGTTTTTCACGGACGTGTCCTGCGCCCGGCGATGGTGCGCGTAGCGGTGCAGGCGACTCCCGCATCCAAGAAAACTGTGAACTGACGGGGAATACCGCGAACTGATGCGGCACACTCCCGCGCCGATTGAAACAAATCCACATTTAAACCGTAGAGAATTGTGAAGGGCACCAGGAGAGAGAAGTCGAATGGCGAAGGCGAATCAACGGGACTATTACGAAATACTCAGCGTGTCGCGCACGGCGAGCGTCGAAGAGATCAAAGCGTCGTACCGCAAGTGCGCGCTGAAGTATCACCCCGATCGCAACCCGGAAAACAAAGCGGAAGCGGAAATCAAGTTTCGCGAGAGCACCGAAGCGTACAGCGTGTTGAGCGATCCGCAGAAGCGCCAGGTTTACGACAATTACGGACACGCAGGATTGTCGGGGCAATCGGCGGGAGTCGATTTCAACGGGACGATCTTTCAAGACTTCCACGATATTTTCGGGGATTTCTTCGGCTTCGAGGACATGTTTGGCGGCGGTGGCCGGCGGGGAGGCGCTCGACGAGCGCAGCGTGGCGCGGATCTTCGCTATGACATGACGCTCACGTTCGAAGAAGCGTCGACCGGCGTCAACACCAAGGTGAAGCTGCCGCGTCAGGAATACTGCGAGCCCTGCAATGGCACCGGCGCGAAAAAAGGAACCGGCGTCACAACGTGCGCGACGTGCGGCGGGCGCGGCCAGTTGGCGTATCAGCAAGGATTTTTCACGATCACGCGAACGTGCCCAGCTTGCCAGGGCGCGGGACAGATGATCAAGGAGCGCTGCCCGGATTGCCGCGGTCAGGGGCGCATCGAGCGCGAAAAAACGATCGAGCTGCGAATTCCTCCCGGAGTCGATACCGGAACGCGGCTGCGCGTCGGCGGCGAGGGCGAGCCGGGGCCGAACGGCGGTCCGGCCGGCGATCTGTATGTCGTGCTGGAAGTGAAGGAGCACTCGTTCTTTGAGCGGCGCGGCGCGGATTTGTATTGCACGATTCCGATCAGCATCGCGCAGGCGACGCTGGGCACGGAAATGCAGGTGCCGGGTTTGATCGGCGAAGAGAAGCTGAAGATTCCCGAAGGCACGCAGAGCGGCGCGGTGTTCAGGTTGAAGGGCAAGGGCTTGGCTGATCCGCGCGGCGGCGGCAAGGGTGATTTGTATTATCACGTGCGCGTGCTGACGCCAACCAAGTTGACGCGCGAACAGCGTAAGTTGATTGAGGAGCTGGGATCGTCGCTGAAGGTCGAGAACAAGCCGGCTGAGCGGAATTCTTCGATCTTCGACAAGGTGAAGGATATTTTCGGATAGATTCGTTGAATGTTTGCCGGGCCGGGTTAAACCAAAGGTTCTGGGCTGAAATCTTTCCGAGATGGGGCGCAGCATGCTGCGCCCCTACACATTTGTGCCGGGGAATCATTTGCGGCGGCGATTCTTTGTTCAACAATTTAGCGGCGATCGCGCGGTGATGGACGGCGAGGCTGCGCATCACGTCGGGCGCGTGTTGCGGGCTCAGGCTGGCCAGGTTTACGAGCTGAGCGACGGTTCGAGAGTGCGATTAGGCCGCGTCGAGAACGTCACGCGTGATGAAGTTGAGTTTGCGCTGCTCGAAGAGATTCCCTCGTATCGACCGGCAGTTCACACCACGCTTTTGCTGGCAATCGTGAAATTTGATGCGTTTGAGTGGGCGCTGGAGAAAGCGACGGAGCTCGGCGTTGGCATGATCGTGCCGGTTGCGGCGTCGCGAAGCGAAAAAGGATTGATTGCCGGTGCGGCGAAGCGTGCCGAACGCTGGCAGAAAATTTTGGCGGGAGCATCGGAGCAGTCGCGACGAGTTCGCGTCCCGAATCTGACTGAAGCGACCCGATCCGCCGACGCTTTCCGCGCAGCGAACGCCGATTTGAGGATTTTGCTATCGGAGCGGGAAAACGCGGCAATCCTCCGAGAAGTTTTGACAGGGCAGAGTCCTTCGAGTGTGGCGCTTGCGATCGGTCCCGAGGGTGGCTGGACCGATGAAGAGTTTGCGGACGCGGGCTCGGCCGGGTTTCGCGAGGCTTCGATGGGCAAGATGATTCTCCGAACGGAGACGGCGGTCACGGCGGCCGTGGCTTGCCTGAATTTCGCCTTGTACGGTTGAGAGAGACACTTCGACGGATGGATCGAGGTTGGAGTGAACGCTGAGATCCTTCGGCGACTTTCAGTCGCCTCAGGATGACAGGCCATTTTGATGGCTGCTTGGGGAACGGAACGTGCCGTGCCGGGCAACTACCGCTCGGCGCCGGGCGTCTGATGGCGAAGGTGTCGGTGGCGCGGCGCATCGCGGACGTGTTATAAATACGAGGCAGCACAAAATGGAAAGCACGGACGAGCGACATCCTTCCGGCTCCGGTGGTGGAGACACCGGAAACACGGAATCCGGCGCGCCAGCAACGAATTCCGGCGCGGGCTCTGAGCATTCCCCCTCCAGTTCTCCCAATCATTCGCATCATTCCCTGAGAAATGAGATTCGGATCTGGACGCGCGATCTGTTGATCGCGATCGGCTTGGCGCTGGTCATCATCGTGTTCCTGTACCAGCCGGTGAAGGTCGAGGGCACGAGCATGGCACCGCTGCTTTCCGACCAGGAGCGGATCTTCATCAACAAGTTCGTTTATCGGTTTGAGCCGATCGAACGCGGTGACGTGGTCGTATTCTGGTATCCGCTGGATCGCTCGAAGTCGTTCATCAAGCGCGTCGTCGCCCTGCCGGGCGAAATGGTGGAGATTCGCAAAGGAATCGTATACGTGAACGGTGTGGCCCTCCCCGAGCCATACGTGCCGCCGCAGTACGAAGATTTAACCGATTTCCCGGCGACCAAGGTGGCCGAGCACAGCTACTTTGTGATGGGTGATCATCGAATCAGCTCAAACGATTCACGTGTTTTTGGTACAGTGCCAAGTCACTTTATTTATGGCCGCGCGGTTTTTGCGTATTGGCCCGTGGATCACTTCGGGTCGCTGTCGGCGACATCGACGACGGAAGCGAAGACGAAATGAATTTCGACGGAGGACACACTGAACGAGGTTCAACACCGACCTGCCATTCTCGCGCTGGAAGACGGGCGCATATTTAACGGCCGCGCGGCCGGCGCGATCACGCGCCGGGGCGGCGAAGTCGTTTTTAATACCAGCCTCACCGGATACCAGGAAGTTTTCACCGACCCAAGTTACGCAGGGCAGATTGTCTGCCTGACGTACCCGCACATCGGAAACGTTGGCGCGAACCTGGACGACCAGGAGTCATCGCGCCCGTACATCGAATCGCTCATCGTGCGCGAATTTTCTCAAGTCTCATCGAACTGGCGATCGGCCGAAACGGCGCAGCTGTATCTGAACCGGCACAAGATCCCGGTGATCTGGGACATCGACACGCGCGCGCTTGTGCGGCATCTGCGTTTGCACGGAGCTCTGCGCGGCGTCGTGGCGACCGACGGGACCCCGGCGGAGCAGCTGATCCACGAGGCGAAGCAATTGCCGTCGATGGCGGGCCAGGAGTTGGCGAGTCGCGTTTCAACCGAGACCGGATACAAGTGGGACACCGGTTCGATCGAGCTGGCGAGTTCGCCATGGTCCGAGCAGATGGGCGAAGCTGGCTCGGGCAACGAGGGCGGTCGCAAGTTGCGTGTGGCGGCGTACGATTTCGGGATCAAGCAGAACATTTTGCGGCTGCTCATCGATCACGGCTGCGAAGTGGTTGTCGTCCCGGCGCAGACTTCGGCGGAAGATGTTTTGTCGCTCAAGGCGGATGGCGTGTTCTTATCGAACGGGCCGGGCGATCCAGAACCGGCGACGTACGCCATAGAAAATATCCGGCAATTGCTAGGTAAGGTTCCTGTGTTTGGAATTTGCCTCGGGCATCAGTTGTGCGGTCTCGCGCTGGGTGGCAAGACCTTCAAACTGAAGTTTGGCCATCACGGCGCAAATCACCCGGTCAAGAATCTGCTCACCGAACAGGTCGAAATCACCTCGCAAAATCACGGCTTCTGCGTCGATCCTGAATCGCTACCATCGAGCGACGTCGAGCTCACGCACTTGAATCTGAACGACCACACGAACGAGGGATTCCGGCACAAATCGCTGCCGCTGTTCAGCGTGCAGTATCACCCGGAAGCCTCGCCGGGGCCGCACGATTCACACTACTTGTTCACCGAGTTCACCGATTTGATGAAAGAGTTCGCCTCTCCGGGGAGTTCGCGCCGGTAGCGCGGGAAAAACGACAGGATGCCGAAGAGAACAGACATCAAAAAGATTTTGATCATCGGGTCGGGCCCGATTGTGATCGGGCAGGCCTGCGAGTTTGACTATTCGGGAGCGCAGGCATGCAAAGCGCTGCGGGCCGAAGGGTACGAGGTCGTGCTGGTGAACTCGAATCCGGCGACGATCATGACCGACCCCGAGCTGGCACACCGCACCTACATCGAGCCGCTGACGAAGGAATATCTCGAAGAAATCATTTCGCGTGAGAGGCCGCAGGCGATTTTGCCGACGGTCGGCGGGCAAACGGCGCTAAATCTTGCCGTGGAACTCTCGGAAAGCGGAATTCTAGAGAAATATAACGTCGAAATGATCGGCGCGTCGCTGCGCGCGATCAAAGTGGCGGAAGACCGCCTGTGGTTCAAGGACGCGTGCCGAAAAATCGGGCTCGAAGTTCCCGCGTCGGCGCTAGTGAATAACGCGCAGGATGCGTTGCGGCTTTGCGACCAGATGGGATTTCCGCTGGTGATTCGGCCTTCGTTCACGATGGGCGGCTCGGGCGGGTCCATTGCGTACAACCGCGAAGAATTCGGCGAAGCGATCTCGCACGCGCTGGACATGAGCCCGGTGCACGAGGCGCTTGTCGAAGAGTCAGTGCTCGGCTGGAAAGAATACGAACTCGAAGTGATGCGCGATTTCCGCGACAACTTCGTGGTGATCTGCTCAATCGAAAATTTCGACCCGATGGGTGTGCACACGGGCGATTCGATCACGGTCGCTCCCGCGCAGACTCTAACCGACAAGGAATATCAGCGGATGCGCGACGCCGCTGCGGCGATCATTCGCGAAGTCGGCGTAGAGACCGGCGGGTCGAACGTACAGTTCGGCATCAATCCGGCGAACGGGCGCATGGTTGTGATCGAGATGAATCCGCGCGTGTCGCGGAGTTCGGCCCTGGCCAGCAAAGCGACCGGCTTCCCGATCGCGAAAATCGCGGCACGCCTCGCAGTTGGAATGTCGCTCGACGAAATCTCCAACGACATCACAAAGGCGACACCGGCTTGTTTTGAGCCGACGATCGACTACGTCGTCGTGAAAATTCCGAAATGGCAATTCGAGAAATTTCCCGGCGCAGACACGACGCTTGGCACGCAGATGAAGTCGGTCGGCGAAGTGATGGCCATCGGGCGCACGTTTAAAGAGGCGCTGCAAAAGGGCATTCGCTCGCTTGAGCCCCATACGCCATGGCGCGCACCAGCGGAGACTCCCGAATCGTTGCTGCGAGAAAAGTTAGCGACGCCTCGCGCGGATCGGCTGCACTGGATTCTGACTGCCGTCGAGCGCGGCCTTCCGGCCAGCGAGATTTGCGACCTTACGAAAATCGATCCGTGGTTCATCCAGCAGTGCGAAGAAATAAACGCGATGAACCGGCGCGCCGCGAACGTGACCGTGGAAACGGCATCAAAGGATTTGCTGCGCGAAGTGAAGCGTTACGGCACGAGCGACGAAACGCTGGCGCAAATCTGGAAGACGACTCCGGCCGCGGTACGCTTGCAACGTGCCCGATATGGCGTGGCGCCGGTGTTTAAACGCGTCGACACGTGCGCGGCCGAGTTCGAGTCTTTCACGCCGTACATGTACTCGACTTACGAAGACGAAGACGAGTCTGAGCCATCGAACAAGCCCAAGATCATGATTCTCGGCAGCGGCCCGAACCGCATCGCGCAGGGAATCGAATTCGACTACTGCTGCTGCCACGCATCGTTCGCCCTGCGCGAAGACGGCTACGAAACGATCATGGTCAATTGCAATCCGGAGACGGTGTCGACCGACTACGACACGTCGGACCGGTTGTATTTCGAGCCGCTGACCCTGGAAGACGTGCTCGCGATCGTCGAAAAAGAAAAGCCGCAAGGTGTCATCGTGCAGTTTGGCGGGCAGACGCCGCTGAATCTGGCGCTCGAACTAAAGCGCAATGGCGTGCCGATTATCGGGACGACTCCGGAGTCGATCGACCTCGCAGAAGATCGGCGCAGATTCGGAAGACTGCTTGAAGAACTAAAGATTCCGCAGCCGCGCAATGCGACGGCACTGATTCCTGAAGAAGCCGCACGTGTTGCGGGCGAAATCGGGTTGCCGGTGTTGGTGCGGCCCAGCTACGTGCTCGGCGGCCGCTCGATGGTGATCGCATACGACGTCAACACCGTCCAGGAATACGTCGCGCAAGCCGCATTGATGGGTCCGGCGCGCCCGGTCCTGATCGACCAATTCCTGGAGGAAGCGACCGAGGTCGACGTCGACGCCCTCGCCGACGGAACCGATGTTGTCATCGGCGGCATCATGGAGCACATCGAAGAAGCCGGCGTGCACTCCGGCGACTCGTCATGCGTGCTTCCAGCAGTCAGCCTCTCGCCGAAAATATTAGAGACGATTCGCGACTACACCAAGCGGCTCGCCCTGGCGCTCAAAGTGGTCGGCCTGATGAACGTGCAGTACGCCATCCAGCGCGACACGGTCTATGTGCTCGAAGTCAACCCGCGTGCGTCGCGAACCGTTCCGTACGTGAGCAAAGCGACCGGCGTTCCACTGGCGAAGGTGGCGTCGCGCCTCATGGCGGGCAAGCGCCTCGCGGACATGAACCTGCCCGTCGTGAGAAACAACGGCGTGATGGAGCTTGCGACTCACGATTTCTATGCGGTGAAATCGCCGGTGTTCCCGTTCAACAAGTTCCGCGGAGTCGACACGATCCTCGGACCCGAAATGCGCTCCACAGGCGAAGTCATGGGCGTCTCGACCTCCTACGGCCAGGCATTCGCCAAAGCGCAGCTCGCCGCCGGTCAGCGGTTGCCGCTCAAGGGCACGGTCTTCCTGAGCGTGAACGACCGCGACAAGCGCCAAGTCGGGCCACTCGGCAAAGATCTGAAAGAACTCGGCTTCCGCTTGCTCGCAACGCGCGGCACCGCCGCAGCACTGGAAGCAGCAGGCATCGAGGCCGAACCGGTCTTCAAAGTAAATGAAGGCCGCCCCAACATCGTCGACCTCGTGAAAACGCGCAAGATCGACCTCATCATCAACACGCCGCTCGGCCGCGAATCGTTCTACGATGAGAAATCGATCCGCCGCGCCGCCATCCGGCACAATATTCCCTGCATCACGACGCTCTCGGCGGCGCATGCCGCTGCGCTCGGGATCAAAGCGCTGCTCGATCAGCGGCCGGAAGTCGGCGCATTGCAGGATTTGCATCAGGGAAGCGTGCCGTCGGGCAACGCGGCACAAACGACGACGGGAGACTGAGTCATGGATCTTGGTGGCGTTTATCCCGCGCTGACGACGCCGTTCGCGGCGGATGGGGAAGTGTCGCTCGCCGACGTGAAATACAACATCGAGCGCTACAATCCCACCGGAATCGCAGGTTTCGTCGTGCTCGGCTCGACCGGCGAATCGGTACTGCTATCTCGCAACGAGATGGACGACGTCCTGACGACCGTCCGCGATGCAGCCGGGCAAGGGAAGCGGCTCATCGCCGGCACGGGTGCCGAATCGACCCAGGACACCATCGAGCGCACCAAGCGCGCCGCCGAACTCGGATACCACTTCGCGCTCGTTAAAACGCCGCACTACTACAAACCGGCATACAAGCCCGAGGTTTTGATCGCGCACTACCGCCGTGTCGCGGACGCGTCGCCGATTCCGGTTCTCTTGTACTCCGTTCCAATCTTCACCGGAGTGACGCTCGAAGCTCCGGAAGTTGGCGCTCTCGCGGAGCATCCCAATATCGTCGGCATCAAAGAAAGCTCCGGGCACGTAATGCGTGTGGCAGAAATCGTCTCGGCGTGCCCCGCGGATTTTCAAATCTTGACCGGCTCAGCGGGAACCATGCTCGCCGCACTGACGGTCGGCGCAAAAGGCGCGATTCTTGCCCTCGGCTCCGCCCTTCCGGAAATGTGCGTCACCCTCTACGACCTGTATCGAAACGGCGAAATCGACAAGGCTCGCGCGCTGCAAAACACGTTGCTAAAAGCATCGAAAGTGGTTCAGTCCGAGCACGCCATCGCTGGCATCAAGTTTGTGATGGATCAGCGCGGTTACCACGGGGGCATCCCGCGCCAGCCGCTCGTGCCGCTGTCCGACGCTTACAAGCAGCGCATTCTCGACCTGCTCGGCAGCATCGAGCCGGCTCTGGTTCGCGCGTGACCGATCTTTCGGTCATGTCGTATTGATCTGCTCGGCGAGCCTTTGCGCTATCCTCGCTTTCGCCAGCGCGTCCAAACGTTGGACACCGGGCTGAATTGGAACTTGTCCCCAGCGAAGCAGCTGTAAAGCACTCGCAGCGTGTAACATCGATGTAATAACGCACGGCTGGCAGTGTGACCAATCTTGATGAGGATCATCTAAACGCCGATGGGTTGTCTCTCGATACCGTTCCAGCGCCTGCCCCACCAGCCGAAGCTGTTTCTTCGGTTTCTGAATGACTTTTCCAGCGTTTCGCAGTTCTACCCGCACCCGCCTTCCCTCGAAGCGATTCAGCAAGCCGCAAAGTCTCTCGATTACCCCGACAGCCGTCGAAAGGAAGTAGCCGCCGTCTTGCGCGAGACGAACACTTCGCTCGGCAGCGGCGCAGCGACCGCGAAAAACATCGACCGCCTCGCCAACGGAGCTGTCGCCGTCCTCAGCGGGCAGCAGGTCGGACTCTTCGGCGGCCCTGCATACGCGTTTTACAAAGCGCTGAGCGCGATCCAGATCGCGCACGAACTCACGCAATCCGGCATCGACGCCGTTCCAATCTTCTGGATGGCCACCGAGGACCACGACCTCGATGAGGTGCGGCATGTTTCCTGGTTTCACTCAGGCAAGCGAACGCGATTTGAACTCCCTTCCGAAGAAAGGCCCGGACATCCCGTCGGACTTGTAAAGCTCGGTCCCGCAGTCGAGGAAATCGCCAAATCGGCCTCTGAACTCATGGCCGGCGCCGACAGTGCGAACATCGCGAAGTATCTGCTGGAGAGCTATTCGGCGGGTGAAACTTACGGCACCGCTTTCGGCAAACTCTTCGCGCGTGTTTTCGCGGACTACGGTCTGATCCTTGTCGATCCTCTCGACGCGCGACTCCATCGCATCGCATCGCCGGTGTTCCGCAAGGTGCTTTCGGACCGCGCGACGCTGAACGCGAAACTGCTGCAACGCGACAAGGATCTCGAAGCCGCCGGGTTCGAGCCGCAGGTGAAAGTCACTCCCGAAACGACGCTGCTATTTCAGATCCGCGACGGCATACGGCAGCCCATCACCTATCAGGGCGAGCGTGGCGGTCAGGCGGGCGCATTCAAGATCGGAGACGCCGCTCTGAGCGAATCCGATGTCTTAAATCTTGCGGATACCGCGCCCGAGTCCTTGAGTCCAAACGCGCTGCTGCGTCCCGTCGTGCAAGATTATCTCTTCCCGACGGTCGCGTTCTCCGCCGGTTCGGCCGAAATTTCCTACCTCGCGCAATCGGAAGTGCTCTATCGCGAGATTCTGGGCCGCATGCCGGTCCTGCTGCCGCGCGCCGACTTCACCATCCTTGACGCGAAGGCCGACAAACTTCTCCAGAAATATCGGCTGTGCATCGAAAATCTCTGGGGCGGTCCGCAACAGCTGCGGAAACAGATGGAATCCGTATCGCTGCCGGGCCAGCTCGGTGAAAACTTCGACAAAAAGAAGGCGCTGATCGATAGCACGCTGACCGAACTGGGCGCCGAAATTCAGAAGCTCGATGCAACGCTGGCCGGCGCTGTCGAAACGACGCGCGAAAAGATGTCGTTTCAGTTGAACAAGCTGCGCGAGAAAACGGGCCGCGCCCTCGACGAACGCGCCGGACTAATCGCCGAGCACAGCGACTTCCTCGAAAATCTTCTCTATCCCGAGCGCGTCCTTCAATCCCGCGAACTCAGCTTCCTGCCGTTCCTGGCGCAATGGGGCGCCGCCGGTCTCGAAGAGTTGAAGAACCTCAGCGCCAGCGCGAACCTCAGAGAACACCGCATCGCGCGCATTACGCAGTAGCCCTCAGCCTTCGGATCCGTGACGAAGGAGGGTCATAGGCACCCCTCCCCTGTTTTGTATAAGAATGTGATTCTACGTGGGTTACAACGAGCAAAAATGCAAGACTGTGATTCTAAAGCGGATATCCATGCTGTAGGGCACCGGCGGATCTGGTAACCCCCGATCTTTCTGGGTGTTACAGCCCGCCGTCGCCGCCGCCGCGCGCCTTCTTCAGCTCTTCCATCACGGACTGAACCAGCTCCTTCGCATGCGTCAATTCCTGCACGACCATGCGCAGATCCATCGCAGGCACCGTCGGATTGCGTTGGCTCGTGCAGTAGACCCCGTGCTGGCCGACGAGCACAAGCGCGTTTGTGAGCCGATCCAGCGATACGGCCAGGCGTCCGCGATCGCGGCCGAACATTTGTTCGTAGTGGTCGAGTTCGTCTTTGTGTTCGTCAAAAGCGGAATTTTGCGGCATGAAATCTTCCTGGAATCTCGAGAACCCGAGCTAGAACTCGGTGATGCTACATCGGGCACACAGAGGCCGTTCCAACTTTACCGCACGCATGCCGCATAACATAATTTCGCTCGGGCCACTTGTGTGGCCATTCGTTCGGTCCAGCGATCCAGATAGGCAAATCGAGGCGAATTCCCTGGGTGTACTTTGGGGAAGGGATGAGCCGGAGCAACCAAACATGCGACGTTCCGACCTGGTACAGCACAAAGAGAAGGAAAAAGGCGCGACAACTCGCACCTCTCAAATCGTTTTCGGCGAGCGACAGCACTTGCTGCGCGTTTTGGATTCCCTGGAAGGCACCGAACTTCCGATCGCTCGTATGCAGCAAGAGCGTCGAGTCCTCGAAGAACTCATCCACGCGCGAACCCGAGAATTGAACCAGATCAACACCGCCTGGGATGAGAAGATCGGGCTCGTTCTGAGTGCCGACGCGAAGCCCGAGATGCTCGAAAAGCTTGTGAAGCAGGCTCCGCAGACCGATTTCTACTTGCTGCGGCTGATCAGCGAACACCCGCGAGCCAACTCCAAGACTTTGAACAAGCTGGCGAAGCATCCTTACGGCGCGATTCGCGAGAACGTCGCGCGCCACCCGAACGCGGACGCAACGACCCTCACGTGGCTCAGCCGCGATCGCAGCCAGCCGCTCTGGTATCTGGTGGCTTTCAACCCGAACACGCCGACGGTGCTCCAGCGCCGCCTCCGCGACCGCTTGAAGAAGCTGGGCGAAAACCAGCTCTCGAAGTAGAAAAACACACCCGTTTCGACCAAGAGGGCGCAGCCAGGGCTGCGCCCTTTTCCATTTTCCACAGAGCCCATTTCCGCTTAAAAATGCCTCGTTGACAAACTGAACTGAACCGTTTAGTATGCGAAATTCCTGAACACGTCCGTGCGTAACACTGGCATCGCCCGCAACCGCGGCCGCCATTGCCCACGGTCGTTCCGATTGCCCGGAGGATTTCGAACCGATGATCCGTGTACAGCAACTCGTGAAGAAGTTCGGTGACTTTACCGCAGTGGACAACGTTTCTTTTGACGTGGCCAAAGGCGAGATTTTCGCCTTTCTCGGTCCCAACGGCGCAGGAAAAACCACCACCATCAAAATGCTGACGACCCTGCTCGCTCCGACCAGCGGCACTCTGGAGATCGACGGAATGAACCCCGTCGAGAAGCAGCACGAGGTCCGCCAGCAAATCGGCATCGTGTTTCAAGACCCCAGCACTGATCAGGATCTGACCGCCTGGGAAAACATGGAACTTCACGGCGCGCTTTATCACGTCCCACGCAAGGTCCGAAAGCAGCGCGCTGAGCTTCTCCTGAAACTCTTCGAGCTTTGGGACCGAAAAGACAGCCTCGTGAAGCAATTTTCAGGCGGCATGAAGCGCCGTCTCGAAATCGCCCGCGGCTTCCTGCACACGCCGAAAATTCTCTTTCTCGATGAGCCGACGCTCGGGCTCGATCCCCAAAGCCGCAACCAGCTCTGGACTCACGTGAAATATCTCAATCAAAACGAAGGCGTCACCGTCTTTTTGACCACGCACTACATGGACGAAGCCGATCGCGTCGCGAATCGCATCGCTGTCATCGATCACGGCAAGATCGTGGCGATGGGATCGTCCGCCGAATTGAAAGCGCAAACGGAAAAAGAATCGCTCGAGGATGCGTTCCTCGTGTTGACCGGTGCGGGAATTCGCGACGAAGCCGCCGGGTCGGCGGAGCAAATGCGCCAAGTCGCAAAAATGTGGGGGCGGCGATAAATGGAACCGATCTACATGCTGTGGTTGCGCGAAGTAAAACGATATACGCGTTCCAGGCCGCAGATCCTTGCCTCGCTAGGCCAGCCGTTGCTTTATCTGCTTGCGCTCGGATTTGGCCTCGGCGCGACGTATCAGAAGGCGAACGGCGGCTCGTACCTGCAATTCATTTCACCGGGAATTATCGGCATGGCCGTTCTGTTTTCGTCGGTCTTCTCGGGCATCGCCCTGCTGTGGGACCGCCAATTCGGCTTCCTGAAAGAAACGCTTGTCGCTCCGGTGCCCCGGATTGAAATCATGTTCGGTCGAACACTCGGTTCGGCAACGACATCGATGATTCAGGGCTTGCTCGTGTCGATCGTTTGCCTTATCGCCGGATTTCGCCCAATCAGTCTCAGCGCCATCCCGGTCGCGTTGTTCTTCCTGCTGCTGATCGCAATTCTCTTCGCAGCACTCGGAACGACGATCGGCTCACTCATTCCCGACATGCAGGCCTTTCCGATCGTGATGAACTTCCTGGTGCTCCCGATTTTCTTCCTGTCCGGCGCGCTGTTTCCGCTCGACACCGCTCCTAAGGCGCTGCAAATCATCTCCTCGTTCGATCCGCTGTCCTATGGCGTCGATGGAATGCGCGGCGCTCTTGTCGGGCATTCGCACTTCGGCCCTCTCGTCGACACCATCGTCCTGATCTGCGTGTCCATCGTCCTGCTGTGCATCGGCGCCTGGCGTTTCTCGAAGATCGAGATCTAGTCGATGCCACGAGGACTCAGCCAGCGCGCCCATCAGAAAGTGCTCGAAACCGCCGCCGAACTGTTCGCCGACCGCGGCATCGACACCACCAGCATGGATGCCATCGCCTCTAAATCCGGCGTCAGCAAAGCCACCATCTACAAACATTGGTCCGACAAAGACGCGCTCTGCATGGAAGTGATGATTTATCTCCAGCGCCTCGACGAAGGTCCGCCCAAAACCGACAGTGGCGATTGGAAGGCGGACACCATTGCGTTTCTCACCTACGAGGCACCACCCCGCACGGAAGCGATCCAGCGACGCCTGATGCCGCACCTGATCGCCTATTCAGCCCGCAACGAAGAATTCGGCCGCGCCTGGCGCGCCCGCGCAATGGAACATCTTCGCGCTGGCTTGAAAGATCTGATCCGTCGTGGCATCGACCGCCAAATTTTCTCGCCGTTGCTCGACGAGGAACTCGCCGTTGCGTTACTCCTCGGGCCCATGGTGTTTCGCCACATCTTCCGCGGTTCGCTGGACAAAACGTGGTTAGCCCGCGGCGCCGTCGAGGCTTTTTGGCGAGCGAACGCCCGCAACGGGAAGGGAACTCACGAGTCCGTCGGCGCTTCGTCCGAAGCAAAATCCCCCAAACGCGCCAGTCACAAGCCGAACGCAAAGCCGTCGCCCGCTCACTAAGCTAGCCTCACAGGCACTCTTACTGACCTGCTCCGTGGTTCTTCCGATGTGCATTCCTTGAAATCGGGTGTACAGTCTGTGCCGTTTGTCGGAGCTACAGGGGGCTTTGATGACCGGACGGAACGCGTGTGCCTTCTTCGCAGCAAAATTCCACACCGCAAATAAACGCAATCGGCGAAATCGAAGCTCGTCACTTTCCGCCGTTATAGCTCTGCCGTTGGTATGCCTTTTCGCATCACCGAATCTGCGCGCCCAATCGCAACACGAGTCCACCAGGCCCAACCCCACAATTCCCGAAGCCAAAGTAAAATCCCGCGCCGCCGACCTCCTCAAACAAATGACTCTCGACGAGAAAATCGCCCAACTCGTCCAACTCCCCGGCTTCCCAGTTCCCGAATTCGCCGCCAACGCCGACGGCCAGACCGTCGCGCAAATCATCGAGAAGCGCGGCGCCGGCTCGATGCTCTGGGTCTCCGATCCCAAAGAGATCGACCGCTTCCAGCACATCGCCGTCGAAAAATCCCGCCTCCACATCCCGATCCTCTTCGGTCTCGACGTGATCCACGGTTATCGCACGATCTTCCCGTCCCCGATCGGCACCGCCTCCTCTTGGGATCCCGCCATGATCGAGCAAGCCCAAACCATCGCCGCCAAAGAAGCCCGCGCCGTCGGCATTAGCTGGACATTTGGCCCGATGGTCGATATCGCCCGCGACGCCCGCTGGGGCCGCATGATCGAAGGCGCGGGGGAAGATCCATACCTCGGTTCAGCCGTTGCCCGCGCCCAAGTCCTCGGCTTCCAGGGCCGCGAATGGGGCAGCCCCGACCACGTTCTCGCCACCGCCAAACATTTCGCCGGGTACGGCGCCGCAGACGGCGGCCGCGACTACGACGCCTCCTACATCCCCGAAGAGCTGATGTGGAATGTCTATCTGCCCCCCTTCAAAGCGGCCCGCGACGCCGGCGTCGCCACCTTCATGAGCGCCTACATGGATCTGAATGACGTCCCCGCGACCGGGAATCGCTGGTTGCTCCACGATGTCTTACGCTCCGCCTGGGATTTCAACGGCTTCGTCGTGAGCGACGCGAACTCCGTCGCCAGCCTCGTCGTCCACGGCTACACCCGCGATTCGCAAGACGCCGCCTCCAAAGCTTTCTCCGCCGGGCTCAACATGGACATGGCCAGTGGCACCTATCTCAAATGGCTCGCTCCTGAAGTCAAAGCCGGCCACATCAAAGAGAAGGAAATCGACGACGCTGTTCGCCCGATTCTCGAAGCCAAAATCCGTATGGGCCTCTTCGAGCATCCCTACGCCGATCTGTCGAAGACCGAGCAAACATTAAACGCGCCCGAGTCGCGCCAGGCCTCCCGTCACGCGGCTCAACGATCTATGGTGCTCCTACGCAACGAAGGCGACATCCTCCCGCTCGACAAATCCGGCGCGAAAGCGAAATCCATCGCCGTCATCGGCCCGCTCGGCGAAGACCCGAACGCCATGATCGACCTCTGGGGCGCGATTCTGCTCGACCCAGGCGACGCCGTGAGTGCCGTGCAGGGAATTCGAAACAAGGTCGGCAACGCAATCCGCGTCGAATCCGCGCACGGCCCGAACGCCCACCGCATCATCCCGTCGCCGTTTGAAGCGCTCCCCATCCTCGAGCTGAAAGAGCAGCCCACCCAGACGGACGCCGAAGTGAAAAAATCCATCGACGACGCTGTTGCCGTCGCTCAACGCAACGACGTCGTCGTAATGGTCCTCGGCGAAATCGGTTTACAGAGCGGCGAAGCCGCCTCACGCTCATCCCTGCGCCTCTCCAACGGCCAGGAAGAGCTCCTCGAGGCCGTCACCGCAACCGGCAAGCCCGTCGTCGTCGTGCTCGTCAACGGCCGCCCGCTCGACATCACGTGGGCCTCCGAGCACGTCGCCGCCATCGTCGAAGCCTGGTATCCCGGCGTCGAAGGCGGCAACGCCATCGCCGACGTCCTTTTCGGCGACGCCAACCCCGGCGCGCACTTGCCCGTCAGCTGGCCGCGCACGTCCGGCCAACTGCCGCTCTACTACAATCACAATCTGACGCAAGCCCCGGAAACCGCGCCCGATTTCAAATCGCGATACTGGGATGTCCCAAGCACTCCGCTCTACCCCTTCGGCTACGGCCTCAGCTACACGAAATTCGCCTACGACAATCTGAAGTTGAGCGCAAAGCAGACGAGCGTAAACGGGGGGAAAATCGAAGTCAGCGTGGACGTCTCAAACACCGGCGCTCGCGCAGGCGACACAGTCGTTCAACTTTACATTCACCAGCGCGCAGGCAGCGCCAGCCGTCCGGTGCGCCAACTCGAAGGCTTCGAACGCGTCGCCCTCGACCCCGGCGCAAAAAAGACACTGCATTTCACTCTAGGGAAAGACGAGCTCCAATTCTGGAGCCCCACCGAGCGCAAGTGGGTAGTCGAACCCGAACACTTCGACGTCTGGGTCGGCGGCGACTCCACCGCCCAACTCCACGACGAATTCCAACTCACAAAGTAACTAGTAGCGCCGGCATCCTGCCGGCGTCTTTGTACTAACTTCAAGCAAGGCCGCTTCGCTCATCGCTCATGTAGGGGCGCAGCATGCTGCGCCCCAGCTTGCCCGGACGTCAACGTTCGTCTCCGCCTGTTTTTTCTTCGATTTTTTTCGCCCGCCGGCCGTCCGCCTCAGTGCACCGTAACCGTCACCGTCGACTTCGTCTGCCCAAACGCATTCGTCGCATACAGCGTATACGTCGTCGTCGCCGTCGGCGTCACCATCACGCTCGACCCACGCACCGCCCCAACCTGCGGCGACACAATCACATATCCCGCACCCGTCTGCTGCCACGAGAGCGTCACCTGTGTACCGCTCGCCACCGAATTCGCGCTCGCCGTAAACGAAGTAATCTGCGGCGCAGCCCCCGTCGGCACATTCGCCGACGTATACACCGGCGACATCTGCATCACCTCAAAATCCGACGCCGTTACCGACCCCAAATTATGCAGATCATCGTTGTCCCACCGCGAATCCGGCGCTCCGCCGATATACATCGACGAGCCGTTGTCCGCCATGATGATTCCGTACTTCTGGAACGCCTTCAGAATCACCTGGTTCGTCGCCGAAAATCCCGAAATATTGAAGCTCGCCTTCAGCCGCAGCCGCATTCCCATCGGCGCCGCCAGCGCATTGCTCGAGTTTGCTGCCCAGTGTGACGCCGGCGGAATAAACGCCGCCCGGCTGCTCTGCAACGTAAAGCGAATCGCGTGATGAATCGCGCCCGCCGCCACCTCGTCATAGCGCACGAGCCCCGGGAAAATCGGCAGTCCCGCGGCATCCGCTGAGGTCCACGTGTATGGCCGCTGCTCATTGCCCAGCAAATCCCACACCGCCGCCGAGTCCGCATTCCAGCTCGAAGCCTGCGGATTCGAATTGTCCATCTCATACAGGAAGCAGTTCACGTTATCGAGCACCAGCACGTGCCGGTCACCCGTCCCCGGATTCGGATCACCCTCAATCGGATCGGTCAACGCAATCGGCATCGGCCCCGGATCGCTCTCATCCCCATAAGCCGTAAAATTCACTGGAATCTGCGCCTGCCCCGCGCCCGCCACCGTATATGGAATCCCGATGTCCGAGCCCTGATATTCCCCCGAACCAAAATCCGGATGCAGCCCGATGCTCCCTCCGATGAAATTGATGATCGCCGTCGAATTCGAATCAACCGCCGCCGCCGAAATATCCTGATTCCACGGGCTGCTCGACGAAAAGGGAACAAACCCATTCAAGCTCGCTCCCTGACCCAGCGACATCTGGCTGCATGCCGAAATCTGTTGCTGCGAGCTGCCAATCTGAAAATTCAAACTGTTCGAACTGCTGCTTCCGGGATCGGGATTCACCACCGTCAGCGCATAAACTCCTGACGTCGATTCACTCCCGCTAGCCGTGAGCTGTGTCGAGGAAACAAACGCCGTCGTCAGCGCCGTGCCACTGAGGTACACCTTCGCGCCCGAAATAAAATTCGCCCCCGTCAGCGTGATCGAAAAGCTGCCCGTCCCGGTGCTCGCCGGATTCACGCCCACAAGCGTCGGCGTCGGATTCAAAATCGTCACCGCGCTCGTCCCGCTGGCCGAACTCGTCGCCACGCTCGTCGCCGTGACCGTCAGCGAATCCGGACTTGGCAACGTCGTCGGCGCCGTATAATTGCCGCTCGCAGAAATCGTGCCGACCGTAGCCGATCCACCCGCCGTTCCGTTCACGCTCCACGTCACGCTCGTATTCGAATTCCCCATCACCGTCGCCGTAAACTGCGCCGACCCACCCACCCGAACATTCGCCGTCGACGGACTCACCGTCACCATCGTCGATCCCGGCGTCGTCGGACTGCTCGGATTCGAAGGCGAGGTAGGGTTGGAACCGCCGCTCGTGCTGGTCGTCGTGGCAGTCTTCGCAACGCCGCCGCACGCGCACGCCACCAGCGCCAAAACCAGCGGCAGCCCCTGCAGCACAGAACGCCTCGTCGAACCGTTGATCGAACTCATCGCTCTGACACACCTCGAGTGGTTTGCCTGCTGTAAATATTTTCGTTTCCGCACCTCCCATGCGCTACTGGACAGAGGTATAGCCGTGGGCCAGTGTCCGCAACGTAAAGTGTTTCCTCGAAAAAACTTGTAAAATGCCGCTCACTGCGGCGTACTGCCGTCACACAGTTTTCACAACAGGGGACACTCGATTTGACCGGCAAAAGCCTGGCTCATGCTCGCTAGCGACAGCGCCGTCCCTAAGCCTGTCATTTCGACCGGAGCGAGCCGACGCCTTTTCTTTGCGTTCGCTCCTGCGAACGCGTCGGCTCGCGCAGTGGAGAAATCTCTCTTCGATCTATCCGGAGCATCGCGAACGTGACCGCCTTCGCTCACGATAGCGCCTTAGCCTCCGCAGGCCGCTTCCTCGGCCGCCACTGGCCCCGCGTCTTCTTCATCTCCGCCGCTCTTCTGCTTCCGTGCTTCTGGCACCGCCACATCCAGGCCGGCGACCTCGGCAGCCATCTCTACAACGCATGGCTGGCCCAACTGATCGAAAAAGGCCAGGCCCCCGGCCTCTATCTCGCCACGCAGTTCAGCAACGTCCTCTTCGACATCTCACTTTCCCACCTCGCGAACATCTTCGGCTTCTGGATCGCGGAAAAAGTCGCCGTCTCTGCCTGCGTCCTGATTTTCTTCTGGGGTGTTTTCGCGTTCATCAGCGCCGTCGCCGACGAACCGCAATGGATCCTCATGCCGTGCATCGCCACGCTCGCCTATGGGTACGCCTTCAACATGGGCTTCATGAACTACTACCTCTCGCTCGGCCTCGCCGCGTTCTGCTTGTCACTCGTCTGGCCGGTCACGACATGGGAAGGGAAGGAAGCCGACTGCATCATCGCCGCGCTGATACTCGTCCTCGCGTGGGTCGCCCACCCGATCGGTGCGCTCTGGGCGCTCGCCACCATCGCTTACGTCGCCGCACATAATTTCATCGCAGGCTGGCGCAAACTCGCCGTCCCCGCAGCCGCGGTCGTCGCATTGCTCATCTTCCGCTGGTATCTTCACCATCGCCCCGAACTCGCCGCCGACTGGAACAGCGGCCTCCCGTTCTGGCAATCCAATGGCGCCGACCAGCTCATGGTCTACGGCGACCGCTACGCCACCCTCGCCTGGGTCGCACTCGCGTTCGGCATCATCGTTCTGCTCCTCGAACTCGTCCGCAATCTCCGCAACGCCGACTGGTGGCGCGGTCTCGCTCTTCCCGTCGAGCTCTACCTGCTCGCCTTTTTCGCCGTCGCCACGTTCCCCGAAAACTTTCGCGTCTCCATGTACGCCGCCTGGATCGGCCTGCTCGTCTCGCGTCTGACCGCCATCTGCGCCATCCTCGGCCTCGTCGTTTTGGGCCGCGCGAACCTCCGCGAATGGACCATCGCCGGCTTCGTCGCCATCGGCACGGTCTACTTCGTCTTTCTCGGAATCGACACCCGCGCCCTAAGCGACCTCGAAGCCGCCGCCGAAGCTGCCGTCGCCACGCTGCCCGCTGAGACGCGCATCATCCCTACGCTCTGCGCCGACCCCGACTGGCGCGTCGAGTTCGTATCTCACGTCGCCGACCGCGCCTGCATCCGCCGCTGCTTCGTCTATTCGAACTACGAGCCCTCCTCAAAACAATTCCGCGTCCGCGTCAAACCCAACGCCACCTTCATCGTCACCGACAACGCCGAAGACGCCGACGACATGCAAGGCGGCGGCTACGAGATCGACAAACGCGATCTCCCCGTCACACAGCTCTATCAGTGCGACCCCACCGACTGGACCAAACTCTGCCTCCACGACCTAAAAGAAGGCGAATCCACCGGCAACCTCGGCTACCCCCGCCACTAACACATGCCATCGAGTCCCACCCACGTGAAGAAAAGGCTAATCACGACGTTCGCCCTAGTCGGCCTGTTCGTCGCCGTCGTCCTCGCCGCGATTCGGATTTACATGCTTCGCCACGCGCCGGAGTATGACGATGTGCTCTACGGTGGATGGTTCGACACCGTGACGCTTGTTCTCTGGCCAAGCGCGTTGTATCTCTCGATTCTCATGGAAAAGGAACCTGCCAAGGTCGTCGTCACGGTATTGGGCATCGCAATTGCGTTCAATCCACTCATCTACGCTGCCGGCGGCTGGCTAATCTGGCGAATCGCAAAGCTCGCGGACTTAGACATGGAGTAGAGGGCAGTTGGGGGCTGGGTGCCCCACCCTCCAAAACCGAGGGTGGGGATTTAGATTCAGCCTCGCCCAACTCCACCCGACAACCACCCTCGCTCAACGCCACCCCTGTAGCCGCGATCTTTTCCCAGATCGCGGGATTTAGATCCAAGCTCACCCATTCCATAACGACGTCCCCACTTTTTCGTTCTCACGTCCGGCTATCCCTAAGTTAACGTAATCCAAAAATCTGTTAACTAACCGCTCCCGCACTCCCACGCCTCAACAATCTTTTCCGTAAAAGACAATTTGGCTCTTGCTCCAGTCCAATCTCATGTAAAATTGGCTCAGGGTGAGAGACAATGCTCCCAGTGCATCTCCAACCAGAATCCCACGTCCCTCTGTACGTCCAGCTCCGTGACCAGCTCCGCGCCCTCGTCCACGCCGGCGACCTGCGTCCCGGCGACCGTATCCCCGCCAGCCGTGAACTCGCCACCATGCTCGGCGTTCATCGCACCACCGTCGCCAACGCCTACGCCGAACTCGAATCCGAAGGATTGATCCAGGGCCACGTCGGCCGCGGCACCTTCATTCGCGGCAACGGCAACGGCCTCAAAATCACGCCTCGTGCTCCCGCCGTGTTAAACGGCCACAACGGCATCCGTTGGGAACTCCTCTTCGCCGACGAGCGTGGAGACGAAACCCTGAGCCGCCTCACCGCCGCCGCCCCCGAAGACGCTCTTT
>Ga0206939_10037_pt1 | contig 38081 bp, 23 predicted proteins | sample Alteio_BWOrgHeat_10_FD_152921 | JGI IMG/M metagenome (GOLD analysis project Ga0206939, IMG submission 152921) | Enriched cells from forest soil in Barre Woods Harvard Forest LTER site, Petersham, Massachusetts, United States -... | ecosystem: Environmental > Terrestrial > Soil > Temperate forest >... | reverse complement strand
CCGCAACCGATGTGTATTCTCTCGGAGTTTTGCTGTTTGAGCTTCTGACCGGCTCACGTCCCTACACTCTTCGTAACCTTTCACCGGCCGCAGCGGAACGAGTCCTTCTCACCCAGGAAAGCCGAAAACCAAGTTCGGCTCCTGATCTCTCCGGCCGGAGGAGAAAGGAATTAGCTGGAGACCTGGACAGAATTGTCATGACGGCGATGAATCATGATCCGGCCCAACGCTACCGGTCGGTCCAGCATCTTGAAGAGGATCTGCATCATTATCTGGAAGGAAGACCGATCGCGGCCAGAAGTGCTTCCCCCGTCTACACGTTGAGGAAGCTGGTGCAGCGCAATAAGACGGCTATGTTGACGGCGTTTGCGGTGATGGTTCTGCTCGCTGCCTCCTTCCTGATCTATTCGAGTCAGTCGCGCAAGGCTGATCGCCGGGTCACCCAGGTCCGAACACTTGCCGGCTCGGCGATCTCAGATTTGACAGACAAGCTTCAACACTCTTCAGCCTCCACCAAGACCCGGGCAGCGTTGTTTCACAGTGCGCTCACATATCTGGACGAACTTCAGCGAAGCACGGGGAACGATCCCCGCTTATTGATTGAGCTTTCCAGAGCCTATGTGCGCGTCGGCGACCTTGAGGGCTCACCCTTCGTCGCCAACCTGGGCAACTCGGGAACGGCCATCGCCAGCTATCAGAAGGCCTGGCAGGCCGCCAGCGAAGCCCATGCTCGCATGCCTGGGGACGACAGTACAACAGCAATGATCGAAGCGTATCAGCGACTGGGCGGGATCGAAGAGTTCCTCGGTAACCTGCGTGAGGCCCACGACAACTATCAGCACGGGCTTTCCTGGGCGCAAACCTTCTGGCAGGAGAAACCTGACGACGCGGCGCGCAAACGCCTTTTGGCCGGAAACTATGCAGGGATGGGAGATGTTGATCTAAGAAGTCTCCATCCGGATCAAGCGCTAAAAAGCCTTTCTGCGGCGTTCACTATCTTCGGAGACAGTCCCAGTGGCGACGAAGACCACGACAGAATGCTGATTGGCCTCTATCTTGATCGCGCAAGCACGTTCAATGAGCTGGGTAGACAGTCACTAGCCCTGGAGGATAATCGAAAGGCGGTGACTCTCGCCGAAGCACTCGTGCAGATGTATCCGTACTCGGTGCAAGCCCGTCGATCACTGCTTTTGGCCTACCAGAAGGCCGTTCTGCCTCTCGCGGGAAGAGACGCCCTGAACGTAGGGGATTCCGCGCAGGCACAGGTCTACGCCCGCAAAGCGCTTGCCCTTGCTCAGATGCTGGTAGCTCTGGACAGCGGAAATATCCAGGCCCAATACGACTTGGCGATGGCATATACAGAAATGGGTGACTCATTCCGCCAAACCAATTTCGATACGGCCGGCGCGTGGTATCGAAAGTCGATCAGTCTTACGAAGAAACTGGCTCCCCTGTACGGGGCGGGGGCAAGGCATTGGCTCGCAATCATGGATGAGGCCCTGGCTGAAGTCCTGGGAAAGAAAGAGCAAGCTCCAGAGCGGCTGCGCTTTCTGCTGGAAGCAAATCTGATCCGCCGCGAATTGGCAGAAACCAGTCCACATGGCCGCCTTCATCTGATGAGGTCCTATTGCAAATTGAGTGATGCCGAGCTTGCAGTCGGGAATATCGCGAAGGCCCGACAATATGCGGATGCTGCCTTGCCCTTCCTGGGTGGATTCGCGGTGACCTCACCCAGCTTGCTGGTTCTGCGCGACATAGGCTTCTGCTTCGAAAGCGAAGCGGAACTGCAGCACCGCATGGCGACCGATCAGGTCCACCCTGCCGCTGAACGACTTGCTGCGGAAGCGGAGTCACGCACCTGGTATCGGAAAAGTGCGGGTGTGTGGAATACCTGGAATGCGCGCAATGCGGCTACCCCGGAAAGCGAACGCGGACGCCGGAAGGTAGAACATGTGCTTAGGAACATGGATACCAGCCTGCAGCAGGCGCTGACAAAATAACTGAAAATAATGAGAAACCACGATCGAAATTCTTGATCTGTCGCGCATATCTAGGAAGAGGGGTCGATTCATTTGTCAGGATCGCCAAATCTTCAACAGTTCACGGCAGAGCAAATCACGCAGGAACAGCGCCGGGGCGTCCTTGTTTTGGACACTCGACCCGCCGAGCAATTTGCCTCCTTCCATATCCCCGGATCCATGCAGCTTGGTCTCATGGGACCATTCGCGAGCTGGGCAGCCATCCTTATCGAACCGGTACAGAAACTTCTGCTGGTTGCCGAAGGAGTAACCGCCGCGGAAGAAGCGAGAAGCCGTTTAGCCAGGGTTGGTCTTAAGCATGTGCTCGGGTTTGCCCTCGCTGATAAAAAGGCCTGGCAAGGCCACGGGATCACGCTCGCCAGCCTGCCCGTTCATTGGTGTAAAGATGTGTACCGCCATCTATCCGAAGATCGGCTGGTCCAGCTTATCGACGTTCGCAGCTCGGCTGAATGGCTGAGCGGTCATCTGCCCGGGGCGATCTCCCTGCCGCTGCTTGAGCTTCATTCCGAAGCCGCATCCATTGATTTCTCCAGCCCTAGTCTTGTGTACTGTCGCGAAGGATATCGCGCGTCCACCGCGGCCAGTATGTTGCTTCGGGATCACGCGTCAGAGGTCGGCATCCTGATCGATGGGATCGAAGGATGGCGGGCTTGCGGCCTACCCTTGGAGACACCCTACTTGCCTTGAAGTGAGCATCCCGGCACAACTCTGAGCCCTGTCAGCCAAACTGCCCCCCGAAAAAAAGAGCCCGTAGTACAACCCGATGATCGATTCCCAGGAGGTTCTGCGCATTCTAGGGTGTAGGAGAAAAAAACATGATGAATTCAGTCCCTCAGGCCACTTCGCTATTCAGGTCTTATGGTTGGACCTTTCTGGTGGTCCTCATTCACCTGATTGGTTTGTCTGTCTAACCGGGCTAAAGACAGCGCGGCCTCCTGCCTGCCTCATGCGGCTCTTATCGTTGTCTCCAAGCCAACTTGTAACTGTAGTGGGGTTAATTCTATGTTATGCGAGCCGAAAGCCACTGCCGGAACGGATACTTTGGGCAGTGAACACATCGATGGGCTATACAGTTACGCCTTGGTTCTGAGCCACAACCATGCGGAAGCAGAAGACCTGGTACAGGAAACGTACGTCCGTGCGATTCCTGCGATAGGCCGCCTTAGACCGGAAAGCAACATAAAAGCATGGCTATTCAAAATCCTGCGGAACATCTGGTTGAACCAACTCAGAAAGAGGCGAAGTGATCCCCAAATGGTTCAAACCGATATGGAGGGCGATTCTGTAGACAACCTGGTGAATCCCGGGAAAGACGCCTATGAGATCTATGCGGGCAAGGTGGAGGTTCGGAGGGTCCGCACCGCAATTGAGCAACTGTCTTTGGAGTTCCGCGAGGTCATTCTGCTGCGAGAGTTCGAAGAGTTGTCATATCAGGAGATCGCAAGCCTTCTGGATTGCCCTCCGGGGACTGTGATGTCGCGCCTGGCAAGAGCACGCTCGAAGCTTCGTGTGCTGCTGTCGCCAACCTCGGCGGAATGCGAGCAGACCGGAATAGATTGCTGAGGGATGCCGCTGCAATGCGCTCGTGCCCGAACATGGTGGCTTGCACATTGAGGTACTGCTGCCGGCCAGGTGGAAGATTGGCCCGCCACTCCTACGGTTCGACAAACTGCTCCCAGTCGCAAGCGAGTCACATCGATCGCAGCATGCGAAATTCGATTTTTTCAATGGGCTAAAGGGAATTTTGCATGGCCCCCAGTGTTTTATCCGGGGAGAACGAATGACACGTTAATAAGTCGGGCCTGCATATAGGACCGTGCGCCTCGTGCTCCCATACGGGTCTTAAACCGCAAACAAACCTGCGTGTTGCAACCTCGATCCACTGAAAGGAAAATAGATGAAAGTCTTGTTTGCAGCCTCCCCAGTCGTTGGCCACGTTAATCCATTGCTTGTTGCCGCACGCGTCCTGCAAAATGCGGGGCACGAAACTGCTCTCTATACAGGGACACAGTTCCGCGAGAAGATCAAATCCGCGAGAGTGCAGTTCTTTCCGCTGCCCGCAGACGTCGACTACGACATGCGAAAGGTTGATGCCGCTTTTCCGGAACGCGCGCGATATGCGCCCGGACCGGAGAAACTGCTCTTCGACTTGAAGAGGGTCTTCGTCGATGCAATGCCTTCTCAGTTCGAAGGACTTCAAAGCGCGCTGCGACAGTTTCCCGCAGACCTCGTGGTGCATGAGACCGCCTTCTGCGGAGTGCTCCCGCTTCTGCTGGGCCCTCGCTCTTTGCGGCCATGGAGCGCGTATCTCGGAATCACTACCCTGCAACTGCCGCGTGAAGATGGCCTGCCTTTTGGTCCGGGTTTGCCCCCCGCCAAGGATGCGGCGCAACGAGAGCAGTACCGCGAAATCGCACGAGACATGGCGGACGCCGTATCTAACCCGGTGCGTGAGCATGCCAATCGGATTCTCAGCGATCTCGGTGTACCGGGTTTGACAGCACCGCTACTCGAATCCATGGCCATGCTCGCGGACGTGATCCTTCAACCGTGTGTGCCGGGTTTTGAGTTCCCGCTGCGCAGGCCACCGCAGAAATTGCACTACATCGGAGCACTCATGCCGGAGGGATCCGGAGATGTGCCGCCGCAGCTACGGGAGGCGAGAGAAGCCGGACGAACCGTCATTCTGGTAAGCCAAGGGACCATCGCCAACGCCGATCTCGGGCAGCTTGTGGCTCCTGTCATCCGGGCATTCGGCGATCGCGATGACGTGTTGCTACTGGTCACGACGGGCGGCAGACCCCTGGAAGCCATTCCGTGCCGGCTGCCTGCGAACACGGTCGCTTCGCAGCACCTTGATTTCTCCAAAGTGCTTCCGTATGTTGACGTGCTGGTGACCTTTGGCGGCTACGGAACTGTGACCCAGGCGCTCAACTTTGGTGTGCCCATGGTAGTTGCGGGTCTGAGTGAAGACAAGCCCGAGAACGGCGCTCGAGTTGCCTGGACGGGGAGCGGGATCTATCTCCGCACCGATAACCCAACCATCCACCAGGTGCGCAGCGCGGTCGAGTACATCCTATGCGAGCCTAAGTATCGTGCTTGCGCGCAGAAGATGGCCTTGGAGTTCAGAACCTTCAACGCCGCCAGAGAAATAAGGTACTTGCTTGGAACCTTGGTCGCTGAGGGACTAACCGTCCCGGTATGACGGCTCCTACAATTGGGGATGAGGCCTTGGGAGCTGGGAAATCCCCAGCTCCCGAAACTTTGTCCGGTGACGCGGAATCGCCGTAGCACCGCTCCGACCCAGCTAGGCTCGTCGCAGTGCGAACTGTTGATCTTACTACGCTGCGGTTCGGTTTTCCGGTCTGAGCTTTGGGAACAAGACGGTATAGAGTGAAGTCATGCGCGTGATTCCCGTTATTCGATGCACTGATGTGAAGACATCGCTGGCGTTTTATACCGGCATCCTGGGTTTTGAAAAGAAACATCCCGGCGCAAGCGACAATGATTGGGTGGTCGATCTGGTTCAAGGCGAGGCGCAGGTTCAGCTCTCGCAGCATGCCGGCGACGGCGCATTTGGATGCGCTGTCAATATTCGTGTCAAGGATGTGGATGGTCTCTTCAAGAAATATCTTGACCGCGGATTGGATACCACAGGGCACGAGGGGTCACCGGTGCATCGCGGTCCAGTGGATCAGACCTGGGGCATCCGCGAGTTCTATGTGACCGATGGCGACGGCAACACGCTACGCTTCGGCCAGCTCATTTGATCCTGGCTTTGGAAGTTCGAGTTACGCGCCTCAGCTAGCCGCAGTTTCTGTGTATTCAGTCACAAGGCCTCTTATCCGGCACTTCCCTGCCCGGAACTCGTGGGGTTCGATATAGACAAATCGAAGCAGCGCGAAGGTATACTCCATCGTCTCTGAGATATTATCGGGACTTACATTCAGGGCACGGGCTGGACGTGACCCTTCATGCAGATCATCTTTGATCGCCGGTAACCATACATCAAACAGTACCGGTAAGCGTTGATCCTCGATCAATTCTTTGAGGCCCTGATGTAGGGATGAGCGTGCAATGCTTGTCGAGTAGTACTCCATAGAGAACTCTCCTAAGCATCACGGCGGCCGCTTTCATCGCCCCCGCGTCCGCTGCGCGTTGTGCTTCCTGCCAATCTGCGACAATCTTAACGGGTACTGCCGCGTGCCGGGGAGCAATCGCTCGCGAGGGGTACATATAAAATGTATTTTCCGGATTGAGTGCGCCGGCGGAGTGGTCCATTACAGAGGCAGAATAAAGTTGGGGGAGCGAGGCCCCTGGGCGATGGCCAGAGGTGATTTCATCTACCGGCAATCGCTTCTCAGGCCGGCCCGGAGGGAAATGTCAGCGGCACTTGGTGCAGTTTTGCCGATGGACTTGCATGATGTAAGCGATGCGCGCCTGGCCTGGTCTGTACCCTCGAGTAGACTCTTTGCGTCTCTCGATGGCAGGTGAGGCCGTAGTGAGGCGGCGTTCGGCATAGCTACTCCAAACAGCTTCAAGCTCCTTGAGCTCTGTACAAGGCATTATGAATACTCCATGACCGCAGTGTTGACTTGATTTCTTATGATACGACGCAGGTTGTCATTCTTGCTATCGGTACCACCAATCTTCGGGGTGCCGGGTAATAGGGAGCGTGTTACGAGTGTACTTTTCGGCATTACGGTCTGCTGGACCGGAGGTTTGTGTACATCACATCGCGCTGACGCAAAGCCGGTAACGAGCGGAAACAGCAGATTCCCGGCAATTTACACTATGGATGACGATTCCATTGCGGCTATCGGCCGTCGTGTACAAACCCTCAGTTTTGCCAAACATCGACCCCACTCGAAAGCTTGAATGAATCGTTTCTGCGATTGAGATCCATGCTCTGCCGAAGTGATGGTGCTGCCAATCTCGCTGCCAGCCGATGTTCATCACGCCGGGGAAAGAAATCCATTGACTCCATCTTCGACCGCCTCGCGGATCCCCCGGGAGCTACGGCAATAGCCGCGAGTGTCCTGCTGGCGCCTCCCTTGATTGGGCGCTGTACACCGTCGACGAGGTGGTCGGCGTGGTTCCATTGGTGGTGTAGATCACCCGCATCGGAAGTCGTATCGGAAATGACCGACTGCGCCGATGTGTACTTGCCTGCGGCGGGTGAAAAGGTTGGCGTCGCTGTGGTCGCAGCGGCCTGAATCACGTACGCCGCACTGGCCACTGCACTTTGCTTGTCCCCTGGAGCCACAGCCATGGCCTTCAGCGTGCTGCTGGCGCTTACCTTGATCGGCTTGCTGTATACCGAAGACGAGGTAGTTGGCGTGGTTCCGTTAGTGGTGTAGTAGATCACTGCACCGGAAGTCGTATCGGAAATGGTGACCGACTGGGCCGATGTGTACTTGCCTGCGGCGGGCGAAAAGGTTGGCGTCGCTGTGGTCGCAGCGGCCTGAATCACGTACGCCGCACTGGCCACTGCACTTTGCTTGTCCCCCGGAGCTACGGCAATGGCCTCGAGTGTGCTGCTGGCGCTTACCTTGATCGGGGTACTGTATACGGAAGACGAGGTAGTTGGCGTGCTTCCGTTGGTGGTGTAGTAGATCACCGCACCGGAAGTCGTATCGGAAATGGTGACCGACTGCGCCGATGTGTACTTGCCTGCGCCGGGTGAAAAGGTTGGCGTGGCCGTGGTCGCAGCGGCCTGAATCACGTACGCCGCACTGGCCACTGCACTTTGCTTGTCCCCCGGAGCTACGGCAATAGCCTCGAGTGTGCTGCTGGCGCTTACCTTGATAGGGGTACTGTATACCGCAGACGAGGTAGTTGGTGTGGTTCCGTTGGTGGTGTAGTAGATCACTGCACCAGAAGTCGTATCGGAAATGGTGACCGACTGCGCCGATGTGTACTTGCCTGCGGCGGGTAAAAAGGTTGGCGTGGCAGTGGTCACAGCGGCCTGAATCACATACGCCGCACTGGCCACTGCACTTTGCTTGTCTCCCGGAGCTACGGCAATGGCCTCGAGTGTGCTGCTGGCGCTTACCTTGATAGGGGTGCTGTACACCGCAGACGAGGTGGTCGGCGTGGTTCCGTTGGTGGTGTAGTAGATCACTGCACCAGAAGTCGTATCGGAAATGGTGACCGACTGCGCCGATGTGTATTTGCCTGCGGCGGGTGAAAAGGTTGGCGTGGCCGTGGTGGCCTGAATCTGATAAGTGCCTTGGACGATCGGGCTATTCTGATATCCGTTCGCCGTCGCGAAGGCGCGAATCGTGAGCGACGAGGTGCTCACCATGATCGGTGAGCTGTACACACTGGATGAAGTCGTAGGTGTCGACCCGTCTACCGTGTAGTAGATGGTTGCGCCCGGCGTCCCACTGCTCAGTGTGACGCTTTGGGAGGAAGTATAGGTGCCGGGCGCAGGATTGAACACTGGATCGGCAGCGGTTGGTGTCGTTCCCGGCGTGAAAGTCCAGGTCTTGATGTTCTGGATTGCGGTGAGTCCGCCGCTGCCGCCGGTGAAGCCAACGTACGCAGTGTTGGCACCCACGGCGGAGGGGATATTGATAGTGAACGTATCGCTAAAGGTGCCGCCGGTAACAGTGTCGGTAAGGTTGAGGGTCAAGCTTGTGCCGTTATAGACCAGCTGAGCCGAGATGGTGTCTCCGCTGGCCAGCACAATTCCCGAAGAAGTGAGGTTGACCGCAGGGAGCGTCGGCACCGCGCCATCGGTATAGATTCCCGTCGAGTCATTGCCCTCACCGCTGTTGTCAAAGATGTCGAATTTGATTGCGACACTGTTGGCGATAGCGGCCGTAGACTCGCCCCCCGGATCCGGTCCATAGCCCAGACCTCCTCCCGTTCCTCCCAGCGCCGTCGGGCCCACATTCTGAATGGTGAAGGCGAACCCATCTGCCTGGGCACTGGTGAGTTGGAAGGTGAAGTTGGTGGTGAAGGCTTGAATATTAACCGGCGTGGTCCAGAAGGCGCTGTTGGCTTCAATCGCGTCACCGTTGGTTATCTCCAGGGCATTGTTCGACACTGCGGCCACGCCATTCAGTTGCAGCCCGGTTGCCTTGGGGAAGCCGCCGGCAAAGTTAATGCTGTTGGAGCCGCTGGTCTGGATTACGTACGCCGCGCTGGCCAGCGCACTCTGGGTATCTCCCGGAGCTACGGCAATAGCCTCCAGCGTTGTGTTGGAGCTGACACTGATTGGGGTGCTGTACACCGCAGACGAGGTAGTTGGCGTCGTTCCATTGGTGGTGTAGTAGATCACTGCGCCGGAAGTTGTGTCGGAAATGGTGACCGACTGCGCCGCGGTATAGGTACCCGTACCGGGCGAAAAAGTCGGCGTCGCCGTCGAGGTTGCAGCGATCGTATAGGTAGCGGGGATCACGCTGCTTGCGCTCAAGCCTGGCGCTTGGGCAATCGCATTGATGGTGACAGTTCCGCTATCCACGCTGATTGGATTGCTGTAGACGGCCGACGAAGTGGTGGGAACCGAGCCATCGGTCGTGTAGTAGATCACCGCTCCGGCGGTTCCGTCGCTCAATGTCACTTGCTGCGCCGTGGTAAAGGATCCCCCGGAGGGCGAAAAGACTGGCGTCTGCGTCGCGATGGATGATTGGGCGGTATACGTCCAGGACAGAATCTTCTGGCTCGAAGTCAGCCCGCCATCTCCGCCGGTAAACCCGATATATCCTAGATTGCTCCCGATGGTCGCGGGAATGTTGATCGGCCACGTATAAGTAAACGTCTTATTGACCACGGCGTCTGTCAGCGTCATGGTCAAGTTGGTACCGTCGTAGGTCATGTGGCAAGTCATCGAGTCGCCACTGTTCAGAATGACGCCGGAAGATGTCATGTCGATCGCGGGGACTGTGGGGTCGGCGCCATCCGTATAGAGTCCTGTCGAGTCGGTGCCTTCCCCGGCGTTGTTGAAAAAGTCGAGCTTGATGGCTACGCTCTTGACGATACTGGCCTGTGACCCGCCGCCCCCCGGGTCAGGACCGTAGCCCAGACCTCCGCCGGTCCCCCCCAGCGCAGTAGGACCAACGTTTTGAATTGTGAACGTAAATCCGTCGGCCTCGGCACCGGAAAGCTGAAATGCAAAGTCGGTGGTAAAGGCCTGGATGTTCGTAGGAGTGTTATAGAAAGCGCTGCCTGTCTGCTCGGTCGCACCTGTCGTCAACTGCAGACGACTGTCATCCACGTTGGTGGCGCTTCCGTTCAACGTCATCCCAGCGACACTGGCAAAGCCGTTGCCAAAATTAATTTCTGTCCCATTCGGCACGATGGTGTAAGAACCCCTCGCTACATTACTGGCCGTCAAGCCGCTATAAACAGCGATCGCGTTGATGACGGTGTTGCTGCTGACGGTGATCGGTCCGGTGTAGAGTGCGGATCCGATCGTGGGTGTCGATCCGTTCGTGGTGTAGTAGATGCTTGCGCCGGTATCGCTATCGGAAAGCGAAATTGCCTGTGTGGTCGTGTATGAGCCCGTTGCCGGGGAGAACTGGGGCGCGGGGGTCTGCGTGTTGAAGGTAAAGGTTGCGCTCGCCACCGGGCTTTGAATATTGCCAGGCACACTAGCGATCGCCTGCACTGTGGTATCCGTCGTAAGTTGAAAGGGTGCGGTATACACCGTCGACGCTGTTGTCGGGTTCGATCCATCGGTCGTGTAATAGATGACGGCGCTGCTGGCTGTATCCGTTAGTGTTACTTGTTGCGCAGCGGTGAAGGTCCCCCCAGCCGGCCCTATGGTCGGTGCCGGCGCCACTGGCGCTCCATTGAAAGGACCGTATACGTCGACCTGTCTGCCCGCACCTACATAAACCTTGCCATTGGTGACCACGGGAACCGCGAACTTGACCGCCGGCCCGGCGTCGTCGCGGGCTGAATTCTGCGTGCTGTCATAAAGCTCCTGGCCCACATTGTTCGCGTTGAATGCATACAGAATCGACGATCCGTTCGAAACATATTGATCGGTGACCACCGCCCACACGATCCCGTTTGTTGTGCCATTCGATGAAATCACCGGGCTGGCTCCCGGGAAAGATGACGTAACCGACGAGTTGGAAGTGGCCGCGGTGGCCAGCACGCCATTCGTCAGCGGAAGCATCTTCAGGGAATCGTTCTCCGCCCACATGTAGACATTGTTGTTCCAGTAGGCCGGAGTGCTCCACAATCCCGAATCTGCCCCCGATCCGACCGCGCCACTAATATCCTGCAGGGCATTGGTGTCGGAGCCAGCGTTGGGACCAGCGTACCCGCCAAGATTGTCACGGTTGAGGACGAGAATCCTGCCTTCCTTGCCCACCTGGATCAGCTCGTGCGGATAGGTGCCCGATTGCTGAGGAAGAAGGAGAATCCCGCCTGAGCCCTGGTCGAGATCGGCATTGGTCAACGCCTGCTGATTGTAGATGGTGAAAGCGTCACTGATCGTAAGGCCACCATTCGACAGGTCGTAACGCAGGATACTCATGCCGTAGTCCACGCTGTTGGTGAGCGGAGGATAGGAGGTCATATCGCCATTGCCAGTGACGAAAAATATCCTGCCGTTGACGGTTACCGTGTCAATAGGCAAGCCGGCCCCCGACATCCAGACACCACTGCCGTGCCCGTTGGATGAGGTGCAGATCGCGGCCGTTTGCTGCAGTGTGGTTTCGTTGTAAACCATCACCCATCCATGCCACGGGCCATTATCCGCATGGGAGCCAAAAGCAATATAGATGTTGCCATTGAACAGTCCGAGGGCAGGACGATTACTCTCCCAAAGCTCGCTGAAGGGTAGCGCGCCTCCCGAACTTCCGGTGCCAGTCCCTGCTACCGACGCTGAGATTTCGACCGGGCTGCCGGCAAGCTCGTTGCCGGTAAGTAGGCTGAGCGCATGCAGTCGTTGATAGTAGTTGCCGTTCTCTTTGGTAACCGCGACGACAAACAAAGTTCCCGCAGTCAGATCAATCACCGGCGTGCCCGTAATACCGATCTCCGGATTGATATCGCCGGTACCAGTTTGCACATCGGCGGTGGGTACCGTAGTCGCCCCGGCAGCAGCGCCATGCGTCGTGCTAAGCATGCTGACCTGCCACAACGGCGCGCTATTCGCGCCGCCGTTGGTGTCAGCGTCGAAAGCGTATATCGAATCGTGCTCGTCAGCAATATAGATGATGTTATGCGTGGTGTTATTAGGCAGGGTGACGTTGGCAACATATAAAGGTTGCGCGTAGACCTCGCCGTCCACCGAGTAGCTGAATAGTTTTCCGAAGGTATTGGTGTTTACGTTTGCCGGGGTAAGAAGCGTCTCCTGCGTGTTCTGTCCCTGATGGGTATTATCGTAACGCCAGGTCGGTACATTAGGTATCTGCGCAAGTAACTGTCCAACCGCTCCTAGCAGTAACACGCATAGGAGCAACGTCCTGGCGAATAAACCGAGATATACCTGAAAGACACTGCATTTCTGCCCTACTCTTGTGAGCGGCGATAGGCGAGAGGATGGGCTGACGCGAAAAATAAGGGCCTCCTGACCCGAGTGGCAATTTGTGCTATAAGCCGGCGGCAACGCCAACAGGCTATAGTCGCTCCACCGTTCAGTTAGTTCGCCTGCTCATGTCGACAGAACTTTGGCTATCCAGAGGGGAGCTATCCAGGGGGAAATGTGGGGGAAGGGGCGTTGAACGAGAACAAGTACTGAAACGTATCCAGAATATACAGCATTTTTGGGGATTGGAGACGAAATAATTAATCGACGAGATAGGGATTTAATGATTATTTATCTGTCAAGTGGGGGGGCAAACGCCATCGATGAGGGGCTCATCCCAGGGAACTCATCGGTACTGCAGGTATGCTAAGCAAATGAGACTCAGGCGAACTCGGGGCTTGCGGCTTCTCGTATTCCTCTTCGCATCGGCTGCTGGGATGAGGCTCGCTGTGCTCCTGGTATGGCAACCCTTCGCAGCTCGCGCGCTCGGTGATGGGAAGTTGGAGCCCTCTGGAATGGTGTGGGAACGGCACGGAGATTGGCATCTTAATGGCAGTGCCACGCAGCTCCGCTTGGGGGAGGCTGTGCCCACGGGGGGCTTGCTCACGGCCGATCCCGCGGGCCCCGTGCATTCGCTCGTAATTCTGCTGCCCGATGGTCAGCGCATGTTGGACGAATGTTACGAACCTAAGACCTGCGCCCAGGGTTTTCGCGTTCCGGCCATCACCCCGCCGCCCACGCCTGCTGTTTGGGAGATGTTTGTCGCGGTCAGGAACGTCCTCTTATTGCGGCCCGCAACCGACGAAACAGCTTTTCCCGCGGCTATTGGGCGGGCAGCGATGGCGGGCAGCTTCGAGATAGTGGTGCCTGTTGGTCAGGAGGACGAGATTTCCGTTGCTCCGGCGCTGACTGTTCTGCCCTCAGGCCGATACTCATTAAGTGTGGATCGGGATCGGCAGCTATCTGTCGTTTTGCACCCGCTCCCTGTTCAACAACTAAATTGGACCAAAGGGCAGAAAGCAGCCCAGGTGTTAGTAGACGGGCCTGGCGTTTATAGAATTCGCGTGTCGGATCAAGCCTTCGTGCCGCGAATCGTCGTCGAGGTGCTGGTCACCTCCCCCGCTTCCGTTGCGGACGAGGCCGTCGCCCTGAAACAGGTCCGCGATACGATACGGGGGTGGAACCATCTCTATGGGGGGTGGAACTTACACGACTTCCTCCGTGTCTATCTCCAGTCCCGCGACCATGCAACTGCGCAGTGAGGTCGCGTCCGTCGGCTGAGCAGGCAGATCCGCGGTGCTTTGAGGGCGTTGAAGGCGTCCTGAGGGCGCAGATGGGAGGAGGCGAAATCGTCTCCATCGGCGCTAGACAGCGAACGTTGAGGATCCTGTTGAGCAGCTACCGGATCGAGCGGCTGGGCTATGCAAAGCAGCCACCACCCAATCGGTCGAACCATTGTGAACAGCAGAAGAATACTTCCGCCGCTCGTGGCTCACGGGAGTTGCATGCTTAACGTAGTGCCCAGGAGATCTTGGGAAACGCTGTCAACCGAGATGCTTCCTGATGGATCCCCCGCCCCGCCGATTACGTCGGGCGATGGGTGTGTCTCGTCGTCGACCACATCAATTCCATTGACAGAGATCGACTTACTATTGTTCTCTGCCCACCAAACACGATACGGTGAACTCTCGTCGGAGTCGTATGCGGTCAGGTTCGATTCGGTAAAATTGGTCGCTGTACTGTGGTAAAACCCGTAAGAGCCAGAAGAGCAGGTAGTAGCACCGACCATCGATCCACCTTGAACGTTCTGAATGGCATAGCCTGCATTGACTGAATTACGACTGACTGTATTTGATATTGAAACATTTGTCGCCTGGGTTGGCTGGAACCCCACGTTTGCCGCGGCATCGACAGTCACTCCCGAGACTGTGACCTGATCTGCCGCATTGAAGACAAAAAGGCCATCGCTCATTGGGGTTAAGCATTCGACGTTCGACACGTTCGTTGCCGTGCTCAGCGCGATATCAATACAATCTTTCGAACCCGCAATCCCGGGAAACCGGCCGGCGTTGACTATGGTCCCGTTGGAAAAGCTGTTGTTGTTAGGGACGCGGCTGTCGATCGTGTAATCCTGCACGATACCCAGGCCGGAGTTCGATGTCTCATTGATATAGAAGTTTGAGAACGATGCTCCGCATCCCCCAGCCACAGCAATGCCACGTGAATGGCTCTGAGAAATCTGGATATTGCTCGCGTTCAATCCGCAGTTCGCGTTGGCGGAGAGGTCGATGTTTGTTGAGGCAAGCGAATCGTCACCTGTGCTTTGCGCGGTGTAACCCACAACAGTCCCATTGCCCACATTCTCAAAGTGCAGCCCGTCCGCAGTTGTATTCGAGACGCTTGTACCGCCAAGGAAACTGACATTCGTACTGTTCGTTACCCAGATGCCCGAACCGGTGGAAGCCTCTACCGTAGTATTGGCGAAGTTCAGCGAGCTGGAGCTTTCCACCAGGATGCCGTTACTAATCGAGTCAGTGCGGGGTAGAGGCAAGCTCGATTGATCGACGTACCCAACCGTGAAGTTGTCAAAAGAAGCGCCCGAGGAATTACGGATTTCGATACACTGTCCGGCGGAAGGAGTGGCCGTGTCGCATAGGAAGCTCGCTCCGCTAGCCATGATGGCAGTCCCTTGGAAGCCGGAGAAGAGCAAGCCGGCCTGGTTGGGATTTGGGTTATCCAGTACGTAATGCCCAGCGGGAAAGAAAATGACAGCATTGGGGTTGTCGTTGATGATCGACTGCAGGGCGGGGCTGTCATTGGTGTGACCGTCCCCGGTAGCGCCGTTTTGCATAACGTTAAGGTATGAGCCTGTAGGGGGCGCAACCGGTGTGTGAACGACGGCAGCGGGCTGGGTGATGGTTGGGGGGACGCATTGCGCTGGTTCAATACCCGATGCACGGGTAGTCACGGGCACAGAAGTCGTCGCGACCGCGGTGAGTCCTTGATTATCGGCGACGTTGCAGGTCACGGTGATGGTTCCTGTAGCGGCCCCGGTAGTATTCAACGTCGCGATATTCCCATTGCCGGTGATGGAGCCAGAAGAAGCGCTCCAGGTGTAGGTCAGCGGTCGACCTTCAGGGCTGCTTGCTGTCGCGGTGATCGTTGTGCTGCCGCCCTGGACTAAGGTGGAAGGATTGGCTGAGCAGCTGATGGTTGGCGGACCGGCTGCAGTGACGGTGACAACTGTTGTGGCCGAGGCGGTGAGGCCTTGGCTGTCGGTAACCTTACAGGTTACCGTAATGGCGCCCGCTGCCGCTCCCGTAGTATTCAACGTCGCGGTATTCCCGTTGCTCGTGATGGAACCGGAAGAAGCGCTCCAAGTATAGGTCAGAGGCCGGCCTTCGGGGCTGTTCCCGACTGCAGTGAGGCCTACGGTTCCGCCCTGGATCACACTGGCGGGATTGACAGAACAACTGATCGTCGGAGACGCCGCACTGGGTGGCGACGTGACAGTAACGATCGCAGTGGCATTTGCCGTTAGTCCTTCATTGTCAGCAACCTTGCAAGTCACGGTGATGCTGCCTGCGGCTGCTCCAGTGGTGTTCAGCGTCGCGGTATTTCCGCTGCCTGAGATTGTGCCGGAAGACGCACTCCAGGTATAAGTCAGCGGCCGGCCCTCACGGCTGGTCGCCAGCGCGGTGAGCAATACGTTGCTGCCCTCGGTCACGGTGGCAGGATTGGCCGAGCAACTAATCGTTGGGGGGACCGATACAGATGCAACCGTGACGTTGACCGAAGTTGTGGCAGACGCAGTTAATCCTTGATTGTCTGCAGCTGTGCAGGAGACCGTGATCGTGCCGGCAGCCCCACTGCTAGTGTCCAACGTCGCTGTGTTTCCGTTTCCGGAAACCGTGCCGGAAGAAGCGGTCCAGCTGTAAGACAGCGGACTGCCGGTAGGGCTGCTCGCCACTGCGGTGAGGGCGACGTGTCCGCCCTGGGTCACCGTGGAGGGGTTCGCAGAGCAACTGATCGTGGGCGCTTGGGGACTGCTGGGCTGAACCACTAGCGTGGTTGTGTAGGTTGTGGAGTTGCCTTTCGTGTCGGCGGCCTTGCAGTTAACCGCGATACTGCCGGACGCTCCCTGCGTATTCAAAGTAGCCGAGGCACCTTGGTTCGTTAAAGTGCCCGCTGTCGCGGCAAAGCTGTAAGTGAGCGGAAGATTAATTGGGCTTATAGCGACAGTGGAGATTTGCGCAGTCTTGCCGGATACAACGGTCGCGGGAATCGCGGAACAAAAGACGCTTGGGGCAGAGTCGTCCGCGGTGGCCTTCTCAGAGGGAGTGTAAGAGACGCCGCAACCCGTGATGCTGTAAATCGCCAGTACTACCAGGCCGATCAGAAGACTTTTTACACTGACCCTGGAAAAAACCACCAGATTCATCGATATCCCCGCTTGAGGAATAAGCGCTCAATATTCCTCACGACGATCGAAGCTAGGGCAGAGGGAAATTTTCCCAAAAAAGACAGAAAACGGTTGAAGAACGAACCGTGCTGGGGGGGCGAGCTTATGCTTTAGAGCTTTTCGTGACCGGGGTCATCTAGGTCGGTGACTGGTGTGATCCACGTAGGTAAGACTCGTCCATATTTCGTACACAATCCAGACCACAAAAGTCGTAGGAGTGGCGAAAGTAATACCCGAGGTGTGAACTAAGGTGCTGAAGCGCTCTGTTTATAGCTGGAGTGTGCTGCTTACACCCGTTACATTTGAATCATCAAGCGTGATGACTACCAGGCAGCGCGAGCCCGGGACGTGGGTTGCGGACTGCATGGCTGTAGTTCTGTTTTGCCGATGGTTAAGACAAGGAAAATTGTATGAAACGGATTTCTTCTCTGTTTGTGGCCGGAAGCTGGCTCTTGGTTCCATGTCTCACTGTGAGCAACTTGTATGCTGCCACGACCGCCTCTGCGGATCTGCTGGCCGGCAAGAGTCCAGCCGCGGCAACTAACGACGCGGAGTACCTTCTTGGTCCTCAGGACTCTTTATTCATCCGGGTCGCGGAAGAGAGTGACATCCTCCCAGGGCCCTATGAAATCGATTTACAGGGCAATCTCGTCGTTGCCGAGATCGGAACAGTACACGCTGCCGGCCTCACGACCGGGCAGCTCAGGACCGAGCTTACACAACGACTGAAAACGATCCTCCAGGATCCTCTTGTCACTGTGTCTGTATCTGAATATCACAGTCAGCGGGTATCGATTCTTGGTGCGGTTGTGTCCCCTGGTGTCCACCAGATTCAAGGTCGCAAAGACATCTTTGAAGTGATCTCGGAAGCAGGCGGACTCAGGCAGGATGCTGGCGACACTATCAACATCACCCGGCAGATGAAGTGGGGCACGATTCCGTTGCCCGGCGCCAAAGCGGACCCAAGTGGCGAATATAGCGTGGCCCAGCTAAAGGTACAAGCTGTCATGAACGCTCGCAACCCAGCTGAGAACATTGCTGTCAAACCCGATGATGTGATCACCGTCCCAAAAGCGCAGCTGGTGTATGTGATCGGAGCGGTCAACCGTTCCGGTGGGTTCCCCCTAACCGAGCGTCAAAGTATGACAGTGCTCCAGGCGCTTGCCCTGGCTGAGGGTCTGGGCAGGACCGCAAGTGCCAAGCACGCGAAAATTTTGCGCGCCGCCAACGGCTCCGGTCCGCGATCAGAGAAAGAGATCGATCTTCGCGAGATTATGGCGGGCAAGGTGGCGGACGCAGCTTTAGAGCCGGAAGACATTCTTTTTGTACCGAACAGCACCGCAAAGTCCGCATCCTATCGCGCCCTGGATGCACTTGTATCAACCGGTAGCGGAGTCGCTATCTACCATCCCTTCTAGGAAAAATCATGGATCAGGATCATCGTACGAATGCAGGACTCCTGTCGCCGGCTACCCGTTCCTTCGAAGCGGCGCAACCTTCTTTTGCCTTGCCCATCGGACAACCGCATTTCCCTGCTCCGCAGCCTTCTTTTGCTGCGCCATCCACCCAACCCCGTTTCCCACGGGACCAAGCGGTTGGTGGGTTACCCGACATCTGGGCCACCCTCATGCGTCATCGTCTGCTGCTGGCCGTAACGGCCACGGTTGGGGTCGCGGTAGGGATAGGTTCGTCCTTTTTACAAAAACCGATGTACCGGGCCCGCACGGCCCTACTCATCCAGAGTACGAATATGGATTTCCTCAACACTCGCCAAGTCAACCCGGTGGGCGAAGAGCCGACGACGGACAATGGACTGACCGATATCACAACCCAGATCCAGATCATCCAAAGTGATCAGGTGACTGATCGCGTCATCAACAAATTAAGGTCTGAGGGAAACATAGCCCCGCTGGAGAACCAGGTACAGAACGGCACCTCGTTCATCCATCGGCTGCTGCACGGATCCAATCTTTCCCCGGCGGACCTTGACTATGCCATACACCAGCAGGTAGCCAAGAATCTGCTCGTCAAGCAGCTGGGACCCACCCGCGCCGTGGAGATCCTTTACACCCATCCTGATCCTCAATTTGCAGCGACCTTTGTGAACACGGTCGCCAGCGAATACGTGGCGTCGAGCATGGAACAGCGTCTGAATAAGAGCAAACAGACTGAAGAATGGCTCTCCGGTCAGTTGGAAGACATGCGAGCGCGGCTGCAGCAGTCAGAAGCTGAACTGCAGGCCTACGCGCGCAGTTCCGGATTGCTTTTCGCCTCAACGTCAGGCGATTCCGCCGGAACTAGTGACATCTCTGGAAGCAGGCTCAGTCAATTACAGACGGAGCTTTCCGCTGCCCAAAACGATCGCGTCTCGGCACAATCTCGTTATGAAACAGCCCTGTCGGCAAAACCGGCAAATCTTCCCGATGTGCTTAATGATGAGCTTCTCCGCTCAACCCAGGCCAAGATTACTGATTTGCAACGCGAACGTGCCGAACTTCTCTCCACCTACACGGATAAGAACGAAAGAGTCCGCAAGATTGACTCCCAGCTCCCTCCGTTGGAGGCTGCCTATGCAGCACAGCGCGCTGACATCATCAACCGTATTCACGACGATTACACAACCGCACTCCGCCGCGAGTCACTGCTCACATCGACTTATCAGGCGCAGGCCAACGTCGTCATCGACAAGACCAATAAAGGTATTCAGTACAGCATCCTGAAGCGGCAGGTCGATTCCAATCAGCAACTCTACGATTCCATGCTCGAGCAGGTAAAGCGCGCGGGAATCGCTTCGACTATTCACGCCAGCAACATCGAGGTGTTCGATCCTGCCAAGCCACCCAGGAAGCCTTATTCGCCCAACGCAATCGTGAATGCAGGACTTGGGTGCGCGGGGGGCCTGCTGGTGGGCAGCTTGTTCATACTTTTCTCTAACTGGGGAAATAAAACAATTCTCGACGCCGGAGAAGTGCACAGTAAGACCGGGCTACGCGTGCTTGGCGAGATCCCGAACGGCTGGGTCGAGCTCAATGCGAGGACTGCCGGTGGCCGCCTGGTGAGTGCGGGAAGAGGAGCGATGACCTGGCTCAAGGAACCACAGTCGCCTTTAGGACTATTGGATCAGGATGCCATCGAACTGGTCACATGGTCGCGTAAGCCGAGCTTCACCGCGGAATCGTTCCGCTCGTTGCTCACGTCGATTGTCTTTGCCGACGAGCATGGCGGCCGTCCGCGAACCATTGTTCTCAGCAGCGCAAATCCCATGGAAGGCAAAACCACGGTCACGTGTAATCTCGGCATCGCCATGGCTGGAGTGCAAAACCGCGTTCTGCTCATTGATGGTGATCTGAGAAATCCGCGCATCCACAAAATCTTCGGCCTGAAGAACGAATTGGGCTTGAGCACGGTATTGAGTCGCCCACAGCTCAATGCTCAGTTGGATCTGCCGATCTCGCCTACCTTTGTTCCCGGGTTGTTCGTGCTCACCGGTGGGCCCCCCACCTCTGCAGCAGCAGATCTCTTTCACTCTTCCCGTCTGATCGAGGTCCTTAATACGCTGCGTAGCCAGTACGACACGATCATCATTGACACCCCTCCGTGCCTTCTCGCCACAGAAGCACGCGTTGTCGGACGCTTGGCCGACGCCGTGATCCTGGTTGTGCGAGCCGGCCGTACCCCGTGGGAGGAAGCTCAGGCCGTCGCCCGGCAATTCGAACAGGACCGGACACGTGTGCTGGGTACAGTGATTAACGATCTCAAGAAGCCGTTGCGTGATTACGCGTACTACGGGGCTTCCGCGTAAAGCAATCTGCGATTTGCAACAGCAACCTACCCAAAAGGGCCACGGCGTATGCGTCTCATAAACAGATTATTTCCAGGGTTTCAGCTTTCGACAGATCAGGGCCGGCGCGATGGCCGCGCCCTGATGACCTCGATTGCCGGCATCTCCTATCGTGTTGTGGATGCCGCGCTGAAGCTCATGATTATTCCTTTAGCGACTCATTTGCTGGGCATAGAGAAATACGGAATTTGGCTGACAGCGAGCTCGATCCTCAGTCTGCTGATGGTTTCGGACTTCGGCATAGGCTCTGGCTTGATCAACCTGGTTGGATCATCGGCGGCGCGAGGTGACACACGCAGCGTGAGATCGTTCACCGCCACTGCCTATCTGGCCTTCTTCATACTTGCCTGTTCGCTCATTACTGGGGTCGGTTTCCTATCAAGATCCGCTGTTCTGCCCCACTGGATAGGGATCAACGGCGCCAACACTTCACTTGTCTCGCAAAGTCGGCACCTGTTCGTCATCATGGGCTGTCTCGTGGCCAGTGCAGCCCTGTTCAACGTGGTCAATTTCTTTGCTTCGGCTCTGCAGGAGGGATATCTCGCCCACGCCGCCCAAATAGCGGCGAGCCTGACGGCGTTGATCTGCATCTTTCATCTTAGGTCGGGCAGTATGGAGAACTTTGCGTTGGCCTCCTCCCTGCCTATTCTTTGCGCCTATCTTCTTCTCAGCGTGTATGTCTTTGGATTCCGCCATCGCGCTTTGGCTCCGGATTTTCGCAGTGTAAACTTCGCTCACTTTCGTATTATCTGGCACGATAGCTCCCGTCTTCTCATTGCAACCATAGCGGACACTGTAATCGCGTTTACCAGCAATGTCCTCGTCGCAACCCAGTTGGGCGCGTCGATCGTTCCTGAGGTGTCTGTCTCACTTCAGGTAATGATGATCTTCAACTTCGTTAGCTGTATGTTCATTTTGCCCCTTTGGCCCGCTTACGTAGAGGCCGCTGTTCGTGACGATTGGCCGTGGATTAGAACTGCCTTGTGGCGTGGAGTATTCCGCAGCGTTGGGGCCATGGTATTCGGGACTCTGTGCTACACGCTAGTCTATCGCCTCTTTATCCATACCTGGTCGAGCGTATTGCCCATCCCGCCCCTGAGTTTCGTGCTGGCCCTCGATGTCTGGTTCCTGATCTATGTGTGGAACAAGAATCCTATGGTTCTGCTCAATGCTCTTGGATTTACCTCGGTGCGTGCTTGGGTGGCGCCGTTAGCAGCAGGAGTGTTTATTGGCACTGCGGTCATCTTGCTGCCGAAAGTTGGAATTATCGCCATTCCCCTTGCCGGCATAGCAGGAGCCCTGGTGGAAGCTTCGATTACGTCTTTCAAAGCACTTTCTCTGCTATCGGATCGAAAAATGCGGTTTGCCATTTCGCAGGAGGTCACTCTTGTCCCGGAAGGATAATTCAGTTCCGCCACAATCGGTGATTTTGCCCGGTCGGCGCCCACGCTGGGTGGTCCTCCACGATGCAGCGCGGGATCACTACGAACTGCCCACTGCTTTCGCAGAGGTTGACCTGCTCGAGCGGTTCGTCACCGATTGGTATACACCATTGGACAAACCGCTCTGGCAGCGGTTTGCAAATACCCGGCTAGGCAAATCTTTCGTTGGCATTTCCAAGCGATATCGGCCAGAGCTTCCATCCCGGCTAACGGCAGATAACAAGCTCCAATTTGCTGCGGGACTGCTTCGCCACAAGTTACTGGGCAAATTCCTCCTCGACGAAGTTGTGGGAGGCAAAACGGGTGAACGCGCGGCTTCTATAGCAAATCAGAAGGGTGCACATCTGTTGGCAGCCAGCTATTGTGCTGCAACCGCTTTCGAACAACTGCGTCCGGATCTCAAGCGTGTCCTTTTCCAGGTGCATCCTCACCCCCGGTTCCTTCGTTCGCTCTACTCCTCATACATAGAGAGCGATCCGGATTATGCCGGACTCCGCAATGAGCCGGAAGTCCTGGTCAGTGAGGCTGATCTTGTCCGGTGGGAACAGGAGAGCAAACTCGCCGACCATATCCTTTGCGCTTCCGCGTTTACCCGGCGGTCTCTTGAAACCAGCGGCATTGCGCCGCATAAGATCAGTGTCATCCCCTATGGCATCGATAGCAGCAGGTTTCAGCCTGGGAGCCCTTCGGGCGACGAACCGATTAAGGCGTTGTATGTAGGTCAAAAAGTCGCGCGAAAAGGTTTACGCATGTTGCTGCGCGTCTGGCAGCAGTTGCAGCCGGCAAATGCAAGCCTCGTGCTTGCCGGAGGCCACATCCGCGACGAATCGGTCCTTCACGGCTTCGATGATGTTTTTACCGAGACCCCCAGAATCAGCAACCGTGAACTTGTGCGACTTTTCCAGCAGGCCGATATCTTCGTGCTGCCTTCGCTGGCCGAAGGCTTCGGTCACGTGTATCTGGAAGCATTGGCGTGCGGTGTTCCCATCATCTGCACAGAGAATACCGGGGCCGCCGATATTATCCGCCATGGTGAAAGTGGCTGGATTCTTCCTCCAGGAGATCCTTTCGCCCTGGCCGAATGCTTATCGTGGGCGTTTTCCCACCGGCGGCAACTTCGCGAAATGCGCGAAGCGGCCAGAGCCGTTGCCGAGAAATATTCCTGGAGCCGTTTTCGCGAGTCTGTCCGCGAGGCCCTGCTGCCCTCGGTCTCGGGTGACCCGTTGTTCTCTGGTAGCCCTCTGCCATCAACTCAGGTCAGTGAAGCAAGTTACGAAACAGCTGCGGCCACGAAGGAATTCGCGTGATCCATCTCTCCTTCCAATTCGTGCTTGCAATTGACCTTTGCACATTACTGCTGTGCACTCTGGTCGCACTTCGTTGTGCCTCCTCGGTGCTCCACCCTGCTCTGATGATGCTCGGTTGTCACGGCTACATCGTTACGCTCCGCCTTTTTCAGCTTCTGAAGGGCGGGAGCCCCATGTCTTATAGCTTCGTTTGGCCTGTTCAGCCGGAAGAAGTCATGCGGGCCGCTCTCGCTTCAGACGCGGCATTGTTAGCCATGGCTCTGGCGTGGGTCTTGGTGCGTTATTGGGGACGGCACCGCATGGCCCAGCCGCGTGAACCGCGAATCATGCTTTCCCTGCCACGTGTGCGGGTTATGGCCATTTTCACCATGCTTGCATCCGTAGGCGCTGTGGCTGCGATTGGTCCTCATAACATGGTGTTGTCTCCCGACCCCGAAGGACTTCCCGGGTATCTCAGCGCAGCAGCCGGCTGGTTACCTTGGGCTTGCTGCCTCCTGCATTACATTTATGGATTTTCATTTCCCTTGCTCTGCCTAACCATCATCTCCCTGGTAAGCGCGATGCTGCTGAGTCACTTTCGCGGCGTCGTCATTATTCCGCTCATCTTTTTGCTCTTTACCTGGTTGGCCCGCAGAAAGAGCAGCCGCCCGCCACTCGCACTTCTTCCCGCGGTCGTTGCGCTCTGGCTTATTTGGTTGCCGATGAAGCCGATCGTCTATTCTCTGCAGGCGGGTAAATCCATTGCGGACTCCTTTTCCTACGGCATCGAGATCGCCTTCGGAAATTTCGGACAGGAGAGCGGTAGTGGCATCGACTTTCAGTTTCTCGACATGATCGGTTCCACTATGACTCTGGTCGACGTCCACGGAACGCATTTCTGGGGGGCGACGGTTGCTCCACTTTTGGTGGGCGCGGTCCCCAGGGCGATGTGGCCGCAAAAGCCTCATTTGAACGAATATCAGCACGAGCTGGATATTCCCAGCCGAAACATGGCTCAGTTGAATATGACCGCCGGGCTGATCGGCGAATGCTATGCCGACTTTGGGTATGTCGGGGTCATCGTCGTCCCATTCCTGGTTAGCCTGGGTTTCTCCTTGGCGTACCGTCGCCTTGCTGGAACCGGGCTGTTGTCTCCCGGAGCATTGCTCTATTTCATCTTTCTCGCGACCTTTATGCAGCTCTACCGTGATGGACTTGTCTCGGCCGTCTGGTTTCCATTCGTACATTGCGCTCCCATGGGTTGGACTGCCGTCTCGCACTGGATATGGCCGCCTGCAGAAAGTCGCATGCAGGCGTCGCGTGGTACGCCGCCGATACTGGCATGTCCCTCTCTTCTGGGTGCGCCGTTTGGAGCCTTTGTAGCTGATCGTAGTGAGATTTAACTAAAACGTTGTTTCAACTAATAGGATATGACATGCAACTCTGCCTTACTCTCGAGCACCGCTTTTTCCAGACGCCTGATCGGAAGATATGGACCGTCACGCAGTGCCCTTATGCCTTTTATCGCGAGTACCTTGAGGTGTTTGATTCTGTTCGTGTAATTTCCCGTGCGTTTCCCGTGCCGCGAGTCGAATCTGATTTCCTCCCGGTAGAGGGTCCTGGTGTCGAATTCTATGCAATGCCCGGCTACAAGGGTCCTTTCGGGTTTCTCAGCCAGTTTGCGAACGTACGCGCGCGGGCCAGGAACGCTGTTCCGGCGGGGACCGCCGTCATCTTCCGCTTGCCCAGCCAGGTGGCAAACTCGGTAGAATCCTGGCTCACGCAGCGGCGGCTTCCGTACGCCGTAGAAGTTGTTGCTGATCCCTACGATGTGTTAAGCCCGGCGGCCAACCGGCACGCGGTTGCTCCTATCGCCCGGCGCTATTTCACGCGTAAGTTGCAGCGGCAATGCAAAGACGCTGTTGCGGTGTCTTATGTCACGCAGTCGTACCTGCAAAGACGATATCCTCCGGCGGTCGAGCACTCATCCGGAGAACTGTTGCCCGGTAAGGATCTCCTCAGAACCAAACAATATGCAGTCGCAGTTTCGGATGCGAATCTCTCCCCGGAATGCTTCGTGTCAGAAACGCGGACCATGCTTCATGATCCCACCCAGCTGCGAATCATCTTTGTTGGAACCCTTGAGTCGCTCTACAAAGGACCGGATCTTCTTCTCGAAGCTGTAGGTATGTGTAAGGCGCAGGGAGTTCAGGCGCGAGTCCGGTTTGTCGGCATGGGAGCACAGATACCCGCACTACAAACAATGTGCGCTCGTCTCGGCCTTGAAGAGCAGGTGGAGTTTGTTGGGTCCGTCGCCGCTGGAGAGCCAGTACGCCGCGAGCTTGACCGGGCGGACCTTTTCGTTTTGCCATCGCGGGCAGAGGGTGTGCCGCGCGCAATGCTGGAGGCAATGGCCCGTGGTCTTCCGTGCCTGGGCTCTCATGTTGGTGGCATTCCAGAGGTATTGCACGGCGAAGATCTGGTCCCTGCTGAAAATGCCGCTGCCTTGGCCAAAGCGATCGCTGAGGTCTTTTCACAGCCGGGGAAACTGCAACGGATGTCCGTTCGGAATTTGCAGAAAGCACACACTTATTCCGCTCTAGTCCTTTCGCAACAAAGACGGCGCTTTTTTGAAGCCGTTAAGGAACTCACAAAGCGAGCCCAGCGTGAACGTCATGAACCCAGTCGCCAGGCTCTGCCTTCCGCTGTGGAGACTTAGAAAGCGTTCCCTTTAGGCTGCGATTGGTTTCCAAAACATATTGTCTCGTAACTACTCCCCGGCGTGAGCCATTGACTCGTATGTATAGATCGAATCACAATTCGTCCGTCCGACCACTCACCGTGGCCCACGTTGTTGAGGGTTGCCAGGGTGGTGTTGGAAGCGCCGTGAGGGATCTTATTACGGGGCAAGACCGCGATCCTGGGATCGGAGAAATACATCTAGTGGCCGACCCGCGCCGGATGGGCGATATGCTCGGTGAAGTTCCGGCATCTCTGCATGAATATGAGAGCAGCCGCAATCCGCGTCACTTGCTGCGGGTTTCCCGCGGCCTGCAACGGACACTTCGGTCGATCGCCCCGGATGTTGTTTACCTGCACAGCACGTTCCCCGGACTGTATGGACGCTTCTCCGGAAGGAAACAAACGGCGCCTTGGGCCACCATTTACTGTGCCCACGGATGGGCCTTCACGCAACAGATATCGTCTGCGCAAAAGAAGTTCTACACATTCGTGGAACGTGTTCTTGCCTCCCGTGCCGATGCTGTCGTCAGCATCTCTTATTCAGAGTTTGATGCTGCCGTCCATGCGAATGTAATAGCGCCTCTGCACCGGGTAATCTATCACGGAGCTCCGCGCAGAAAAGAAGCTGTAACGGGACGCATACCGGTCGATCCGGGACGGCTTAACCTGGCGTTTATCGGCCGATTCGACCGCCAGAAAGGACTCGACCTTCTGTTACAGGTGTTTGCTCGTCCAGAATTGAGGCACATAACCTTGTGGCTGATCGGTGGTAGTACGCTCGGCTACGACTGTCCCATTCCGGAGCAGCCTAACATAAATCTGATTGGATGGGTGCCCAACGATCAGATCGACGACTACATCGATTGCTTCGATGCGGTAGTAGTTCCCTCGCGTTGGGAAGGCTTCGGGCTGGTCGCGCTCGAAGCAATGCGCAACGCCAAACCGGTACTCGCGAGCCGAACTGGCGGCTTGGCCGAGCTTGTGATTGACGGGGTAAACGGTCGCCTGTTTAATCCCGATGACCCAACGGATCTGGCAAGAGTCTTGCGTGAGCTTTCAAAACCTGGGCTAAAGCGGATGGGTAAAGTGGCCCTGGACGTTTTTAACGCTGGCTTCCAATTGCCTGACTGCTACTCGCGCTGGAGCGAGCTGACAAATGACGTTTTGGTCGCGCGATCGCGTTCGCGTCGATCGAAGGTCCATGATTCATCCATTGATCCCATAACTGTACAACTGCTGGAGGAACTATGAGCGCGAATACAGTACTCAGTCCCCCGAGACTAGACCATTTAACAAGATCGACTGTCGCTCATTCCCCCAGCGCATCTGTCTGCCTGATGTTTTCCGACTTCCTCGCGCTAGCCGCGGTGTTTTGTCTGGCTATCGGGACCAAGCACATCTTCAATCCCAATCTCGATCTCAAGTTCTATCTGGAAACATTCCCTGCGTTGCTCATGTTTCTTGTTGCTTTCTCTTCTCAAGGTCTATATCCGGCGCTCCTTTTGCATCCTGCCGAAGAAATGCGGCGTGTCTTCCACTCGATCACGGCAGTCTTTCTCGTTCTGATCGCCGCGACCTTTCTCAGAAAAAGCGGGACTGACTACTCGCGTTACGTTTTACTCCTCACCTGGACGCTAGGAAGCCCCGCGGTGCTCCTCGGCCGCCGCGTCATGCGCAAACTTCTGAGCGACAAATCATGGTGGCCGGTGTCCGCTGTTGTCCTAGGGGCTGGCCCGGCCGCGCAACAGGTGGCAAGAAGCCTGAGAAATACTAAGCTAGGCGTTCGTATCATAGGCTTGCTCGAGGAAGACTCCGTCTCCTCTAGGAATTATGATTTGGCCCCAATCGTGGGCCATATATCGGAAGCGCCAGCCATCTGTGCTCGAGGCGTTGCCCGTTACGCTATCGTGGCCATGCCGCACCGCTCCGCGGAGGAAATAAGGCAAATTGTACAGGAGCACTGCCGCGGTTTCCATCGAATCCTCATCATGACCGACCTCTTCGGAATGTGCTGCCTGGGAATTTCTCCACGCGAAATCGGAGCCCACGTAGGCCTGGAAATTCCCCAGCGGCTTTCCTTTCTTATTCCCAGAGTGGTAAAGCGTTCTTTGGATATTATTGTCAGCGCAATTCTTCTTCTTATGTTGGTGCCGTCGTTCCTAATCATTTGCATTGCCATAAAACTCACCTCGAAGGGGCCGATTTTCTTTGGCCATCTTCGCCACGGGCGAGAGGGCAAATCCTTTCGCGCATTGAAATTTCGCACTATGGTTACCAATGCCGATCAAATTCTGCATGTCCATCTCGAGCGGCATCCTGAGCTTCTGCGTGAATGGGAGCGCGATCACAAGCTGAAGGACGATCCGCGTATCACCGGAGTTGGTCGGTGGTTGCGCCGTTACAGCCTCGACGAATTGCCTCAGCTCCTGAATATACTCGTAGGTCACATGAGTCTTGTGGGTCCTCGGCCCATCGTGCAATCGGAAATTGCGCGATACGCCGATAGTTACGACCTCTATACTCGGGTGACCCCGGGATTGACGGGACTATGGCAGGTGTCTGGCCGCAATAATACTACCTACAAGGAGCGCATCGCCTTTGACGAGTATTACATTCGCAATTGGTCAATCTGGATGGACATCTACATACTCTCCTGTACATTCCAGGCGGTATTCCATGGCAAGGGCGCTTATTAAGAAGCACAATTGTGGATTGAACTCTTCCAGGAAGGGAAGATACTAATGCTATCATCGGACATCCCCGCTGGTGATGTGGAAAGAATTGATTGTGGAACCGCCGATTGGGATCAGGACGAAGCCTTCTTCCGTCGGCTCCTGGGCGATCTAACGGATCCAATCGTACCGTTTGGGCTGCAGAGTCTTCCGTGGGACGATCAGCGGATCGACCAAGCATCACTTGAACTCGACAAGACATTGGCCTTGAGAATGCGGGCAGTTGCCCGCACGCTGGGGGTGACGGCGGCAAGTCTGTGCCATGTTGCCTGGGCGCAGGTGCTGGCCAAAGCTTCAGGTAGCGACGATGTAGTCTTCGGCACGGTCCTATACCGGCGCACGCAAGGCAGTGCGCGCGCATTTAGCCTGTTACCCATGCGCATTTCCTTGAGCGAGGCAAGCGTGCAGACCAGTGCACTGCGCTCGCAAGCTTTATTGAACGATCTGCGTCGCCACCAGGAGGCGTCCCTTGAACTTGCGCAGCGTTGTAGCGGGCTAGTCTCGCCCGCGCCGCTGTTCTCCACGTTGTTGAATTATTGCGAGCACCGGAGTCTTGACGGCCAAAATTGTGCCGCGCAGAGCCCACTCGGGATTCCGGGGCTGTCCGAAGATGAGGGCGCCGGCTACACTCTGAGCCTCTCGGTAGAGAGCTTGGGCGAGGATTTCAGACTCACGGCACGCGCGCCGGCGGCCGTCGGTGCGATGCGCGTGTGCTCCTTCATGCATACCGCGCTCGCTTCACTGGTTGATGCGCTAAGAACGGATCCGTCCTTCCCAGTACACAAGCTTAATGTGCTGCCAGAGGAAGAGCTACGCCGTGTGCTTCACGATTGGAACCAGACCCGCGGGGAGTTTCCCGCGGACAAATGTTTCCATGAGCTGTTTGAAAAGCAGGTACGCGAACGTCCCCATGCACCGGCTCTTGTCTGCCAGGAGAACGAGCTTAGTTATCAGGAACTGAACCGGCGTGCCAATCGGCTTGCCCACCGGCTGCGGGAGTTAGGCGTCCAGCCTGACTCCCGCGTCGCCATCTGTGTTGAGCGCGGCTTTGAGATGATTGTTGCCCTGCTGGCGGTCCTCAAGGCCGGCGGAGCCTACGTGCCTCTTGATCCCGCTTATCCGGCCGAACGGCTGCGTTTCATGCTCAATGACACCGCGCCGCTTGCGCTGTTGACGCAGAACCATCTCGAAGACCGTTTTTCAGAAGCCACCATGCCCGTGCTCAACCTCGATGCCGGCACCGCTCTGTGCCTCGGTTATCCGGATAGCAACATCAGGCCGGATGCCATCGGCCTCTCGCCGAGTCACCTCGCTTACGTCATCTACACTTCGGGTTCTACCGGTGCGCCTAAAGGCGTCATGTGCGAACATCATAGTGTCTGCAATCTGGCTACCGCTCTCGCCCGAGACTTTGCCATCGACCCCCAGAGTCGCGTCCTGCAATTTGCGTCGTTTAGTTTCGATGGCTGTGTCGCCGAAGTCGTGTCGACACTTTGTGCCGGCGCCTCACTCTTTTTTGGTCCACATACTAAGATGTTGGTCGGCGAATCTCTCCAGGAGGTCGTTGCGCAGTTTGGGATTACGCACGCCACACTGCCGCCGGCGGTGTTGACCTGGATGCCCGAACAAGCCGGGCTTGAGTCCGTTCGCACGCTTGCTCTTGTGGGAGAGGCATTAAGCGGCTCCCTGGCAGGTCGTTGGTCCAAAGACCGACGGCTTATTAATGGATACGGCCCGACCGAATCCACAGTGTGCGCGACACTCTATCAGTACCAGGCTGGAGATTCTGGTGACCCGCCCATTGGCCGGCCCCTCGCGAACCAACGAGTCTACATCTTGGACAAGCACCAAGAGGCGACGCCCATCGGTGTAGCTGGCGAGCTGTACATCGGCGGGGTAGGTGTTGCCCGCGGCTATCAGAATCGCGCTCGGCTTACAGCGGAGAGGTTCCTTCCCGATCCGTTCGCTAGCGAGCCAGAGGCGCGGATGTACAGGACCGGAGATCTGGGGCGATGGCTTCCGGACGGCAACATCGAGTTTCTGGGGAGGAACGATTTCCTGGTCAAGGTCCGTGGTTTTCGCATCGAGTTGGGGGAAATCGAATCCAGACTGGCGGAACATCCAGGTGTCCGGGAAGCAGTGGTAATTGCACGCGAGGATACACCCGGCGATATGCGAGTGGTGGCGTACTACACCACAAGCGATCCTCATACTTCAACCGAAGAAGGGCTTGATCCAGAAGCGCTGCGCTCTCATCTTTCTGGCCGTTTGCCGGAATACATGGTTCCGGCTGCCTATGTATGTTTGCGGTCGCTGCCTCTGACAATAAATGGAAAAGTGGATCGGAAAGCGCTGCCCATTCCGAGCAGGGTCATTCATAAGCCTCGGCAGTACGAACCACCGATCGGCAAAACCGAGACCGCACTGGCAGAGATTTGGGCTGAGTTTCTCAAGCTCGATCCGATCGGTCGCCGGGATAACTTCTTTGAGCTCGGCGGCCACTCATTGCTTGCAGCGCGCATGATCGCGCGCGTAAGAGCGTTCTTTAAAACCCGCACTCCCTTGTTTTCCTTCATACAAACTCCGACCATTGCATACTTGGCCGATTTGCTGGCCGGTAATGAAACCCACATGGCCGTGGTTAACCGGGGATCGCCTAAAGTGATTCCGCTGATTTGGGTGGCTCCCGAAACTTGGCAGCCTCGCTTGACCTCTTATCTATCCCCGGATCAGCCTGTATTCTCTTTTGTCCTGAGTCAGGAGGAGCTGGATTCCACCGCGCCCCAACACCGGGTGGAAGATCTGGCGGCTCATCTGGTCAAAAAAATACAAGAGTTGTGTCCCAGAGACACCTATGCGCTCACCGGCTTCTGCCAGACCTCTCTGTTGGCCTATGAATGTGCCCAGCAGCTGCGGCAGCTTGGCTACAAAATACCGCTGCTGATTATGGGAGACGCACTCGTACCAGGATATCTGCAACGGCTTTCATTCGCTGAAAGGTCTAGACGCCGTTTGGAACGGGAGTCCTTTTACTTATCGGCTATACTCCGCTCTCGACCCTCGCGGTGGAAGAAGTTATTCGACCAACGTATGGGAGGCTTTCGCGCTATGCGAGAGCAACGAATGTTGGAGAAGTATTACCGCTCGGGCGAGAGGGAGACCGGGTCCGTCCAGGAGTTGTATCAGGCTTTATTTCTTGGTCATTTGAGTTACGTTCCGGCTCCGTACCGCGGTCGCGTTCTCTATTTGCAGTCAGGAGACAGGCCGCAAAGTAGTCGTTGGGACGCAGCCGCAAGTTGGGAAGGCCTTATTGACGAACTGCAAGTCTTCGAGGCCTTAGGGGATCACACCAGCATATTCCAGGAGCCGCACGTTAAAGTCACGGCTGAGCGGATTCAAGCTGCCCTCGATGAGGCGCAAATGGATTCAATGGCCTCCTCCAGCCATTCCTCCAGCTATGCAGTCGAGGTTTCGCACCCAGCATTAATCTGAACCAGCCACACTATCGCGCCATTCGCACGTCGCGAATTGCGTATGGCGCGGGGCTGGATCCCGCCTATGATCGAGGAAAACAAGGTTATGAATGGAATGCGAGTTCAAATCGTTTCTGATGACCAGGAACTTCTTCAATTAGCACCCGCCTGGAATGATCTGTTCGCAAGAGCTGATGCGCCGCTTGTCACTCAAAGCTTCGAGTGGATCTGGTGCGTTCGGAAGCACTTGCTCCCGAACGCGCGGCTACGCTGCATCTTTCTATGGAAGGAAGATCGCCTGGTGCTCGTCTGGCCTGCTGTCATCCTGCGGCATCATCGTTTTTGGTCTGCCGAGGTTCCTCTCGCGACTCCAGGGGACTATATAGATTTCCTCGTGGAGAAGTCACCGGAATCCGATATGTTCGCCAGAACCGCTTGGCAGCACCTCAATCAGAAAACCGATTTGACCGTGATTGGCCGAGTCAGGGTATCCTCGCTGCTTCACCAGATCATAACGGAACAGGGACAACCTTCTGTGGAACGATTACCTGCTCGTTATCTTTCTTGGGAGCGTTACCCCGACTGGGGCGCCTACTACAAGAATCTGCCTGGAAGAAAATCGATTGCAGCGAGACAGCGAAAACTGCTTGAGCGTGGAAGCCTCGCGTTTGAAGTTGTCGGTGATTGCAAGCGAGTCCAAGAGTTGAGCGAGTGGATGTTCCAGCATAAGAAGGTTTGGTTGGCAGCCAAAGGTGGTCGATCCGATTGGCTGGGGTCAAAGAGCTATGAAAAATTCCTCTTCTCTTTGCCGGTCGAACTAAAACGTTGGAGAAGTGTTACTGCGTTCGCCCTGACGATCGATGGCAAAGTAATCGCCGTCCAGATATGCTTGGTCGGGATGTCGCGCCTTATCCGATTGCACGACGCCTATGACCAGGAGTTTCGAGCTTTTGCTCCTCAGAACGGACTGACGGTCCGAGTTATGGAGTGGGCCTGCGAAAGACAGTTGGCAGTCGACTTTTGCTTTGGAGCGGATCCGTACAAGGAAGATTTTTTGCCCGAAAATCGTCCCGTAGACTACTACAGAATAGTGAATTCGGCGTTCGGGAAACTACATGAAACCTGCATGGCAACCAAAAACGGTAGAGTAGGCGCTATGCTGCGGCATGCCCTTCATCACATCCAGGGGTAGCGGAAATTCCGGCGTAATCTCATGTTCGAGACAATTGACTGTCGTTTTATGCGTCCCGGACGGAGGCGGGTCTCGCTCTACGTCCTGTCGGCTGGGTCGCTCCTCCTGATCCTCCTGTTTTCTGTTGGGGCAACAGGAACCCCTGGTCCGGAGGACCACAGCGGTGCAAACATCGGTTTTGACTGGATACCGCCGAACGCTAGTACCGCGATGCTACTGGGAACAGTCCGCGTGCGCGCTGCTTCTCGGCAATTCGATCTGAGGGTGACGCCCGAAACTCTTTCCCCGGATCTCCATCTCGAAAGCGCTGTTTGCAAACCTGATCCTCACCCTTTTAGATGCTCCATGGTCTACACGTCGAAGGGATCTCGCGCGACCGTAAGTATGCAATTCCGGTCATCGGCAAATACCTTCACTGTCGACGTGCAAGCGGACAAACCTTTCTTCTCGGCATTGCATGTAGATTGGTGGCCGGCGAGCACAAAAGCAGTCCTTATACCGGTACCTTACTACTCGGGGAACATCGCCTATCTTTCAGCGGCCGGTCTCTTTGCAAATGCGTACTTTGATTGGACACATTCCAGTGCCACGGTCCTTGACGCATTTACCCCTCCAGCCCTATCCCACAATACCCTCCACGTGGCCTCACCCTCTCTCGCCGATCGTGCCGCCTATATCCAGCTCAACAATGGAACGATGAACCCGATGCGGGAGAGGCTCGTCGTGAAGCTCTCCAAAAATGTGGCGGATACTTTCCCTCCGATCCCAAATCCCCCGTCGCCCTATATCGACGGTCTCGCGGGTAGGTTAGTCATCGACATCTGGGGTCCAGCATTCGAAGAGATCGCCAACGGTCTCGCTATGCTGGGGGAGCACGGGCTCACCAACTGTGTCGCAATCATCCATACATGGCAGAGGAGCGGCTATGACAACGCCCTTCCCGCCAGCTATCCGGCCAACGAGTTACTCGGGGGCGCTGCTCTTAAGCAGGCGATACAGGCGGGGAAGAATGACGGGTGTCTTGTCGCGCTACATGAAAACTATGTGGACTACTATCCCAACTACGAGCATTTCACCGCCGGGGCCATAGCTCGAACAAGCCAGAATCAATTTGCGCTGGGCTGGCTTAACAGCACGACCGGCATCCAGTCTTACGCAACCAAGCCGACGGAGATGGTCAACATCGCATCTACGCAGTCTCCCTTGATCCACGGGACATATGGAACGAGTGCGGATTTCCTGGACGTCAACTCATCGATTCCGCCATGGTTACGGGTTGACATGGATGCGAGCGTTCCAGGCGCAGGAAGCTTCGCAGCCTTTTATAGCGCCACAGAAAGCCTTTTCAGCTATGAGCGAAAAACACATCAGGGTCCGGTCTTTGGCGAGGGTCTCAATCATTGGTTGTGGAGCGGCTACCTGGATGGAGTGGAAGCTGCCTTAGGAGCCGGGATCTCGCGGAATACTGGAGCCGCAGTACCTCTTTTCGTCGACTTTGACCTGCTAAGAATTCACCCTCTCCAAGTAAATCACGGAATGGGTTACTACTCGACCTGGCTTCCGCCTGCCGATACCATGGAGGATACTGCATCGAGCGATGCCTATCGTATGCAGGAAGTTGCATTCGGTCACGCTCCCTTTGTTACCTCTTCATTCTGGAATAGTCCAGCGCGCGTATTACTCGAAGAAGGCCTTGTCTCTCCGGTTGCCCGGCGGTACGGCACCCAGACCGTCGCCAATATTCAGTACATTATTCGGGGCAAGTGGTCCAGTTCAACAGAGGCAGCTAAGGCTGGAACATTCTCGCAGGTGCGGATCGACTATCAGAATGGCGATACCGTGATAGCCAACGCCGGCAGCCAAAACCTCACATGGAACAACATCCTTATTCCGCCATATGGCTGGGTTGCTCAGGGCAAACAACTGCTCGCCTACACCGCGATCAGGAACGGGCAGATTGTCGACTACGCTGAGACTGCGAATTCCTTCTACGCCAATGCGCGCAATCACCGCGACTGGCTGCAGTCGGGAGACATCGCAACCGTCTCGGTTGGCGCTTTCCGGCAGACGGCGCCGCGAACCTTCCAGCTGGCACTCATCTGGAAGGATTTGGAGCGCGTACCAATGGGCGAGCCGCGCGCCTTTTTGCACTTCGTCAACGCTGCTTTAGGCACTTCTCCAGACTCGATTGTTTTCGCTGCCGATCAGCCATTGGCGGTTCCTCTGAGAGACTGGAAGCCGGGTCAATCAGTGATGAATGACCCGCTAACGATCAATATTCCCGGGAAGGTCCCAGATGGAACTTATTCCATCCTCGGTGGGCTGTATAAGCCGGGAACGGGAATTACCTATAAATTGGCCGGCCAGGAAACCGGAATGTGCCGATATGTTCTCGGCACTTTGCGCATCACCAATGCCGGCGAGCGATTAGAATTTACTAGTCCGACCGAGCCGCGAACCCAACCGGACTCGCGGCTCAACTCTGCAGACTCCCTCGTCGACTTCGGATCAGTGCAGACGGACGGTATGGTTTCGCTCGTACGTGACGGATCAAAATGGCAGCTCTTCGCCTATCCGAGCTATCGAAACGTGATTGTCCGTCTGCAAGCCTCACGAATTGCAGTCCCCCCCACGGTTCTTTGCAACGCTAATCCTGTCTCCGTGCAGCATCCAACCTCGGTAAATGGCTATTGGCAGGTCGTTACATTCGGCTCAAGTTCTTGTTCCTGGTGAACTTCATCCCTCTTCCCGTCTTCCTTTGTGCAGCAGGTTCGTGCAGTTCTCGGAACAAGCAGCTATCGCTTGTACCTTTGGCACCCTGTTATCACCATTCCGGTGAAGCACATAGCAGCGAAGATTTTAGTCGCCCGATTGGGATGTCTGAAAACCGAGGTATCAGTTTTCCTCCTCATGACGGCGATGGCCCCGAAGCAGGAGAATCCAGGTCCGGAGAGTCTGCGATGCCTCTTCGTGCTAGAATCCGCGCGGAGGAAGCACCGTATGACGTCTTACATCAATCGCAATAGCCACTGCGTATCGGGTTTCCTGCTTCTTTGTAGTTTCTTGAGCTGCGCGCCACCCGCTCCAGCCCAGACCACCTCCCCGCAGCCCAAGCTTTCGGTGCACTGGGAAGAACTTACCGGCGCCGACTTCATCGAGGGCATCAAACATTCCCAGGGCACGTGCCTTTTGCCGTTCGGCATCCTGGAGAAGCACGGACCCCATCTGCCGCTAGGGACCGATCTGCTCGACGCTCGTTACGCGTCCCTGCACGCCGCCGAGAAGGAATATGCCGTGGTCTTTCCGGAGTACTATTTTGGCCAAATCTTCGAGGCGCGTCACGAGCCCGGCACCGTCGCCTACAGCCGCGAGTTGCAGTTGGCACTGCGTCAGGAAACCACGGATGAGATGGCCCGCAACGGCTGCAAGAAGGTGCTGATTGTTAACGGCCACGGCGGGAATAACAGTTTGCTGCCATTCTTTGCGCAATCGCAGTTGGCCAAGCCGCACGATTACGTGGTCTACACTTTCAGCCTGTCTTCGCCGCCTTCCGGCGGCCCTAAGAAGAAGACCTCTGTCGACCAACACGCCGGCGAGAGCGAAACGTCCTCAATGATGATTTCCCACCCCGATCTCGTGCATCAGGATCGCGCCGCGAGCGAATCCGGCGCCGACCAGCATCGTGAAAACCTGCCGGATGGCGTCTACACCGGCATCTGGTGGTATGCACGCTTTCCCGAGCACTACGCCGGCGACGGCTCGGCCGCAACCCGCGAGTTGGGCGAATATCAAATGCAATGGTGGATTGATTCCGTTGCGAAAGCCCTCGCCGCCATCAAAGCCGATGACGTGAGCCTCAAACTGCAAAACGAATTTTACGAAAAAAGTACCCATCCTTTAGACACGAAGCAGTAACCCGCAGCCTCTTCCCATAGTCATCCGAGTGGAGCATTAACTTCACTCGCATAGGCGTTCGATGGGAGGAAAGACGAGTGGCATCCAAGCGACCGCCGGCAGCCGACGTCCTGCAGGGGACTCTAGATATGCTCATCCTGCGTACCCTGGTGATGGGCCCCTGCGCACGGCCATACCATCGCGCATATTATCGAACATACCTCGGAAAATGCTCTCGACGTTGAACAGGGATCGCTCTATCCCGCCCTGCACCGCCTCGAAGACCGGGGCCTGCTTTCGTCGGAGTGGGGCCTGAGCGAAAACAACCGCCGGGCAAAGTTTTACCGGCTTACAGCCAGCGGCCGGAAGGAGCTTACCGCGGCAACCGGACGCTGGCTGAGGATGACCCGGGTCCCTTGTCAGGTCAAGACTGCTGCTTGACACTCGATTCACATCGGCATCTAATGCCGGAACGAAAGCAAAGGT
>Ga0206939_10040_pt1 | contig 38224 bp, 42 predicted proteins | sample Alteio_BWOrgHeat_10_FD_152921 | JGI IMG/M metagenome (GOLD analysis project Ga0206939, IMG submission 152921) | Enriched cells from forest soil in Barre Woods Harvard Forest LTER site, Petersham, Massachusetts, United States -... | ecosystem: Environmental > Terrestrial > Soil > Temperate forest >... | reverse complement strand
CACTTTAGCCTTTCAAAACCTCCAGAAATTGGTACAATAGCTGGCTCTTGGAGGAATTACATGGTTAGATTACGATTTCAACGTGAAGGCAAACCCGGTCAGGCCTATTATCGTCTCGTGGCGATTGACAGAGCCGCAAAGCGCGACGGTCGTCCTGTCGAAACGCTGGGCTACTACAATCCCCGTCTCGAAAAAGAGAAAATAACGATCAACGAGCCCCGCGTGAAGCATTGGTGCGGTAAGGGCGCGATCCCGAGCGAAACCGTTAAAAATTTACTCGTCGAATCCGGCGCCTGGAAGCGGATTACCGCCTAAGCCTTACGTCTCTCCTGCACGATCATCTGAAACGCTTAGATATCGTGACCTTATTCCCCGCGATGTTTGAGGGGCCTATGACGGAGAGTCTTTTGGGTAGGGCGCGTGCGAGTGGCATTGTGGATCTCCGGATCCATAACCTGCGCGATTGGTCGGATGATGCGCGCCACCGTAAGATTGATGATCGGTCTTACGGCGGCGGACCCGGCATGGTGATTCAGGCCGAACCGATCTTTAAAGCTCTAGCGGCGATTCAGTCGAGCGGAGCGAAGGTCTTTGGGAAAAAAGTAAAGCCGCATGTGATCTACTTGTCCCCGCAAGGGAAAGTCCTCACACAGAAACGCGCGGCGGCGCTGTCGAAGCAAGCGTGGGTCATTCTTCTCTGCGGCCATTACGAGGGAATAGATGAACGGGCGATGAACCGGGTCGATGAAGAAATCTCGATCGGCGATTATGTGCTGACAGGCGGCGAACTTCCGGCGATGGTGCTTGCCGATACCGTGGTTCGTCTGGTTCCGGGTGTGGTGAAAGAACCGGGATCACTTGTCGAAGAATCATTTCAAGCGGGCAAGCTGGATTATCCGCATTACACGCGGCCCGCGATGTGGAAGGGAAAGAAAGTGCCTTCCATTTTATTATCCGGCGACCATGTCAAAGTCAAAGCCTGGCGCGCGGAGCAAGCTTTAAAGGCCACGAGAAAAAAGCGGCCGGACTTATTAAGGAGAAAGCCATGAAAGTGACCGTTGATTCCGTAGAGAAGAGCCATCTAAGAACCAATCTCCCGACCTTTCGCGTCGGCGATCAAATCCGCGTCACGCTGAAGATCGTCGAAGGCGACAATGAGCGTCTCCAAGCGTTTGAAGGCACTGTGATCCGCATCAGCGGCCATGGCCTTTCGCGCATGTTCACGGTCCGCAAAATTTCGTTCGGTATTGGCGTAGAACGCGCCATCCCGCTCCATTCTCCCCGTATCGAGAAAATCGAAGTCATGCGTTCCGGACACGTTCGCCGGTCGCGTTTGTACTTCTTGCGTGATCGTACCGGACGCGCCGCCCGCTTGGATGAAAAAGTGGACAAGCGCGGAGAAACGGCGAAAGCCGCTCCTGTCGCTGCTCCGGCTGCCAAAACGGCTGTTCCTGCTCCCGCCGCGCGCCCATAGGCGATGGCAGGGTCCAAACGGACTCGACGGACTCGGAAGCTTTTTCTATTCGATCAGCCATTTCTCGACCAGCATGGCTGCATTGCCGGCCTTGATGAAGCCGGTTGCGGCCCGTTAGCGGGCCCTGTTGTCGCCGCCGCTGTCGTTCTTCCCACTTCCTGCAAACTCCCTCGTTTAGACGACAGCAAAAAACTTTCCCCAGAAGATCGCGACATCTTATTTCCACTTATTTCAGCCGTGGCTTTGGCGGTGGGTGTGGGAATTATCGAAGCCGACGAGATCGATCGTATTAACATTCGGCAAGCGGGTTTTGCGGCGATGCGTCAAGCGTTAGAAAGTCTAACGGTCTTTCCTAAACATCTCTTGATCGACGGATTTCGGCTTCCGGGAGTGGCTCATTCCCAGACTCGCGTGGTGGGGGGCGATGCTCGAAGCTCCCATATTGCGGCCGCCTCCATCATCGCCAAGGTCACCCGCGACCGCCTCATGATCACGTGGCACGAAAAATTCCCGGTCTATGGCTTTAAACGTCACAAAGGCTACGGCACGCGCGAACATCTTGTAGCTCTCCAAAAATTCGGTCCTTCCCCGATTCATCGTCTCACTTATGCCCCTGTCCAAGCCGCCAAAAGACTCATTCCTGCCTTTATAAACGAATAAAAAGCCTTCTATTTCCTCTAACTACTGTAAGGATAAAAATAGGACTTGAAATAGTCCTTAAAATAGATATATCATTAAAGGAGTATTAAATGCTGGATATTGAATGGTTCAGGTCGAAGATTAAGGCCTCAGACTATGAATTAACGTCTCACGCCAACGAAGAGAGGCAGGCCGAAATGGTCTCTATAGAAGATTTGGAAAAAGCGGTACTGGCGGGCGAAGTGATCGAGGACTACGAGTCACGAAAAGATAGTCGAGGGCATTCCTGTCTGATTTATGGGCCGTGTGAAGACGAATCGCCCTTGCATGTCGTAGTGGCGAAAACTCCGCAGGGAGATATGCGAGTCTGTACCGTTTACAGACCTGAAGAAGAGAAATTTAAGGATGGCAAGAAAAGGAGGATCAAATGAAAAGAAGTGAGTATGACGTATGCAACATTTGTTGTGGCGAAGTTCTGGCTCGCCGAGTCGAAAAGGCGTGTTTTTGGGGACATCGCTTAGTGGCAATCATTAAGGATGTTCCGGCGGGAGTCTGCCAGCAATGTGGAGTGAGGTTTTATAAGGCGAATGTTCTTAAGGTCATTGAGAAGCAGCTCGCCAGCGGTAAAACGTTTTCTAAGCGAATCGAAATACCGGAAACTCGGTACGCCGCTTAATGAGTGCCGATGTGATTTTGGAGATTCGTAAAAGAATTCTGACTTCTGGATCCATGTCGGCTGAGCGGGTAGAAGCGATGCGTGAGCTTCCATTGCCGCTACAGCTAGCTCTCGTGCGGCGTCACTATAAGATTACTCAAAGCCAATTAGCGGCGGCGCTTGGTACGACACAGGGACTTTATTCGAGATTGGAAAACAAAAATTATAAAGCCGAACTGCGGCATTATCAGGCCGTCGCGAAGATTATGATGATGCGAGTCTCTTTCCTTCTGCCAAAACTATAAATCACGATATTAAATACGCCTCACTTCTGATAATCCATAAAAGTATTTTCTACAAAAAACGAATAAAAAACCGTCCAAACCCTCTAAGAGGTATGGATAAGTCTGAATCATACGCTTTAGGGTCTTGGGGGGAAGAGGAAGCCGCCGGATATCTCACGGAGCAGGGGCTCACGGTCGTGGACCGCCGGTATCGGCAGAAATGGGGGGAAATCGATCTCATTTGCCGCGACGGCGCGACCTGGGTCTTTGTGGAAGTGAAAACAAGAACCAAACGCTTCCTGCCGTCTGCGCTCGATGCCGTCACCCCGCGCAAACGCCGCCGCCTGATGCTCGCCGCCATGAGCTACATGAAATGGAAGCGCATCGAAAATTGCTCCATGCGTTTTGATCTGATACTAATTGAAGCCGGCGAAATAGAATGGATCCCGGACGCCTTTGAACTTCCATCCTTTTACACATGTTGAGTCCCTCTCTTTCAGTAAAAGATCCTCTTGACTTATTACTAATGAGAGGTTATTATTAATGAGAACATGGGAGATCTTGGAACACCGACGTGTCGCTAAAAGCCTGCGGCATGCGCCGGAATGGATCGCGAAGGAATATGAAGTCTGGAAAGAACTCGTTCTGAAACAAGGTCCGGAAGTTCTAAGAGAGTTTCCGGGATACCATGACGAACAGCTAAAGGGAATAAGGTCCGGCCAACGGTCATCCCGTTTAAATCGGCAGTATCGGGTCATCTACACGGTCGATCGTGATCTTATAACTGTCTATGTTCTAGAAGTGACGCCACATCGGTATTAGGAGATGGGATAAAAATGAAAATAAATAATCGAGATTTCGTGCCCGCGCGACGACATGTTCATGTGACGTCGGGAGAAACTATTCGTATTCTACGTGAGAAAAAAGGATGGACGCAAAACGAGTTGGCGCGACGTTCCGCTATTTCCGCGACCAATTTAAGCATGCTGGAAAATGACCGATTAGATATCGGAAAGCGCCGGGCTTTAGCGCTGGCCAAAGCTTTCGGTGTTCACCCCGCCATTATTATGTTTCCTGAATACGAACCTAGGACTATCGCTAAGGCTGCGTAACCGTTTCTCTCCGCACATTTCTCATTTTTCTCTCCCGTAAAAAATATAAATGAATATTTTTTGACCTTTTCCCTCTAATGAGTAGGAGGATACCTATTCATGATTGCCAAAATTGAAAGCGCTTGTTTGATTGGGATGGAAGCCGCGCGGGTGCAGGTGGAAGTGAATTTGTCGAAGGGGATGCCGTCTTTTTCGATTGTCGGGCTTCCGGATGCTTCTGTCCGCGAGGCCAAGGACCGTGTCGTCGCAGCTATTCGTAATACGGGTTTTGAGTTCCCGTCTCGACGGGTCACAGTGAATTTGGCTCCGGCTGACTTGCGTAAGGAAGGCGCATGTTTTGATCTGGCGATCGCCGTGGGAATTTTGCTCGCCAGCGAAGCTGTCGTGCCCAAGCGTGTGCCGCGCTGTTTATGGCTGGGAGAGCTCGCGCTAGACGGATCTATCCGTCGGGTGCGCGGTGCATTACCGCTGGCTCGAAGCCTTTCGCGTCAGGCCAATAGCTCTCTTGTGCTTCCTTGGGAGAACATTGAGGAAGTCTCTTATTTGTCCGGCATCAAGCTCTTTCCCTTTCGCGATTTGCGCAGCGTCGTGCGATGGTTGAACGCCGAAGGCGCGCCCGAGCCGTTTGCTGCAGCCTCTGCCTGGAAGCCTGCGCCTTACGACAATATCGTCGATTTCTCGGAAATAAAAGGACAAATGGTCGCCAAGCGCGGGCTCGAGATCGCGGCGGCTGGAGGCCATAACCTGCTGATGATCGGATCTCCAGGTACGGGAAAATCCATGCTCGCTCAAGCGTTGCCTGGTATTCTTCCGTCCTGGAATCTCCAGGAAGCGTTGGATGCTACCCAAGTGCATTCTGTGGCGAATGCTCTCGTCGGGATCGGTCTTCTTCCTCATCGCCCCTACCGCAATCCACATCATTCGGTGTCGCCCGTCGGACTTTTGGGCGGCGGGGACATTCCTTCGCCGGGAGAAATTTCATTGGCTCATCGCGGCGTGCTGTTTCTGGATGAGCTTCCCGAATTCCGGCGTGATGCGCTGGAAGCGCTGCGGCAGCCGCTCGAGCAGGGCATGGTTCATATCCACCGTGCGCGAGGCCGAGCAACATATCCTTCGGATTTCCTGCTCGTGGCGGCTATGAACCCTTGTCCTTGCGGATTTCGGGGGCATCCCAAAAAGGAATGCCAATGCTCGACCGTGAAAATCCAAAATTATATGGGAAAAATCTCAGGGCCGCTTTTGGACCGAATTGATTTGCACGTGGAGCTGCCCGCGCTCAAAATGGATGAACTTTTCGATGAGAAGAAAAAATCCGAATCTTCGGCAGTTGTGAAAGCGCGTGTGGAGAATGCGCGGCAGCTCCAAGAGAGCCGCTATCAGGACGTCAAACATCGCCCGCGCGACAACGCGCATTTGACGCCCCGCGACATGAAGCGGCATGCCGACCTCACGCCGGAAGGCGAGGCGATCCTTAGAGCTACCGTCGAGCGTTTGGGACTTTCGGCGCGATCGTTCGACCGCCTCCGCAAAGTCGCGCGCACGATTGCCGATCTCGAAGCGTGCGAAAAAATCCAAGCGCGGCACTTGGCCGAGGCCATTCAGTACCGCTGCCTCGACCGCCAAGGCGGCATGTCATGGTAGCCCGTTTAAAAGAAAGCGTTGACACCGAAGGGGGAATCGACTATGAATAGTGAGCCTCAAGCGGAAATTCGCCGCGTGACGGATGAGGACGCCGATTATCCCAAGTCGCTGCGGGAACTGGCGGACAGGCCGAAGGTTCTTTATATAAAAGGAAAATGGCCACTGCCGGAAACATGCCTGTTCGGCATTGTGGGTTCCCGGCGTGCCACGCCATATGGTTTGGAGGCGGCGAAACGTTTTACGACAGACCTCGTACGCCAAGGCGTCGTGACCGTGAGCGGACTTGCGGCAGGGATCGATGCTTGCGCGCATCGCGTGACATTGGCGGAGGGCGGATGGACGGTCGCCATTTTGGGCCATGGATTTGAGTATGTGTATCCCAAAGAGAACCGGATTCTTTTCAAGCAGATTGCTGAAAAAGGAACGATCATGACCGAATTCCCATACGAGACGCCGCCGATGGCGCAAAATTTCCCGCAGCGGAACCGGATCATTTCCGGGCTTTCGCGCGGCGTTCTCGTGGTTGAAGCGGCGGAGCATTCTGGAGCTCTCATCACGGCGCGATATGCCGGGGAACAAGGAAAGGATGTATTTGTGGTTCCTGGAAGCATCTTCAGTCTCCAAAGCGCCGGCTGTCATCGCCTTATTAAGGAAGGAGCGCGGCTGGTTGAGACGACGGAAGACCTTTTGGCTGAATATGGATGCCAGGCCCGGCCCGCCGGTTCTGAACGGCGAGCGGCGGCTCCATCGGATGAATTATTGACCCCTATGGAAAAGACTCTTTTAGAATTGCTATCCTGCATCCCAGTTTCCGTCGATGAATTAGCGGAGGCCAGCGGCATCTCAGTGGATCGTCTGGCCGAAGGGCTTTTGTCGTTAGAACTTAAAGGAAAAATCCAGGCTATGCCCGGTCAACTCTACCTTCGGTACGATTAACCTGAATGGTTAATCGTTTTACCGATGGCCATCGCAACTATTAGGCAAAAGGAAGGCGAAGGTGGCATCTACAGTTAAAAAGAAAGTCAAAGCGAAGAAAAAGACCGTCGAGGCGCCCGCCGAAGTCGCGGCTCCTCAGACGAAACCGATTTCTCCGAAAAAGAAGGCGGGGCGGTCGCTCGTCATTGTGGAGTCTCCCACGAAACAGAAGACCATCGCCAAATTTTTAGGCAGCGGATATACCATCATGGCGACCTACGGCCATATCCGCGATCTCCCCTCGCGCTCCATCGGTGTCGATGAGACCAAAGATTTTGAACCGCAATACGTCATTCTCCCAAAAGCCAAGAAAGTGATGCCGGCGTTAAAAGAAGCCGTAAAGAATGCGGCTCATGTCTATCTTGCGACGGACTTTGACCGCGAGGGGGAAGCCATCGCCTGGCATGTCGCCGAAGCGCTCAAAGTGCCTGCGGATCGTATGTCGCGTATCACCTTCCACGAAATCACCGAGTCAGCCATTAAAGAATCTTTGACGCATGCCCGCGACGTGGATATGACGCTCGTTCATGCCCAACAGGCGCGCCGCGTTCTGGATCGCCTCGTGGGATACAAACTCTCGCCGCTTTTGTGGGAGAAGGTCCGCAAAGGGCTTTCCGCGGGTCGTGTGCAATCGGTGGCGCTGCGGCTTCTCGTCGAGCGCGAGCGCGAAATCGCCGCATTTAAATCTCAAGGCTATTGGACCGTTCAAGCCAAACTGCAGAAAGGGAAAGATTCCGGCTTCTTAGCCAACCTTGTCGAAATCGATGGCAAAAAGATTGATCAGACCACCGTCATGGAGCTTTTTGCCGATGACTATCGGATCAGTACGACATCGCTCACGGAAGAAAAAGCCGTCACTTCTCTCGTCGAAAAACTGAAGAAAGCGGTTTATCAGGTCGTCAAAGTCGTCCAGAAAGAAGCGCGCCGGGCCCCTGCGCCGCCTTTCATGACCGCCACGCTCCAGCAGGACTCTTCGCGACGGTTGGGATTTTCGGCGGTCAAGACCATGGTGATTGCTCAGCAGCTTTACGAAGGCGTCGAGTTGGGCGAAGCGGGGTCTGCCGGTTTGATTACCTATATGCGTACGGACTCGTTGAACGTCGCCGCTTCCGCCAAAGAAGAGGCGCGGGAATACATCAAGGCCCGCTACGGAGAAAAGTTTTTGCCGGATCAGCCGCGGCTTTACAAAACCAAGTCAAAAGGGGCTCAAGAAGCCCATGAAGCCATCCGTCCGACGGCAGCGACGCGTACGCCCGAATCCATTAAAGCGTTTTTGACTGGCGACCAAGCCAAACTCTACAACCTGATCTGGTGCCGGTTCATGGCGAGCCAAATGGCCGACGCCATTTTCGACACCATTGGCGTCGACATTGATGCTCAGGTCCCATCGGAACCCCAGTCCTATTTATTCCACGCCAGCGGGCGCACCGTTAAGATGGCGGGATTCTTGAAAGTCTATGAAGAGCCGGACGAAAAAGAAGCGACGGCCGCCAAAGAAAAAGAAGAGAGCCAAAAGCTTCCTGTGCTGAAAGAAAAGGAAAGCTTGAACCTCCTCGATCTGATTTCAGAAGCGCATGCCACCGAGCCGCCGCCGCGCTTCAATGAAGCCAGCCTCATCAAGATGCTCGAGCGCCACGGCATCGGACGCCCATCGACGTACGCGCCCATTCTGCAAACGATCATAGGTCGCGGGTATGTGCGCGAAGAAGGCCGCCGCCTGTATCCCAGCGAACTCGGCACCATCGTGACGGATCTGCTCATCGGCCATTTTAAAGAAATCGTGGATTTGAGTTTTACCGCGCGCGTCGAGGAAGATTTGGACAAGATCGCACAGGGCGATATCGAATGGGCCGCCGTCATCAAGGAATTTTACGGGCCCTTCATGAAAGATCTCGAAAGCGCCAAGACCAACATTACAACGAAGCCTTACGAACCGCGGGAATCCGGCGAAATGTGCGAGAAGTGCGGACAGCCGATGCTCATCCGCGAGAGCCGCTTTGGGCGCTATATGAGCTGCAAAGGATACCCCAACTGCAAAAATAAGATTTCACTCGACGCGTCCGGAAAAAAGATCGTGCCGGAAGTGACGGACAAGACCTGCGCCACCTGTGGCAAGCCGCTCGTCAAACGCTTTGGCCGTCGCGGCCCTTTCTTGGCTTGCTCGGCTTATCCGGACTGTAAAACCACGTACTCCATCGATAAAGAAGGCAATCTCATCATGCGCCCGCCGCCGGTGATGACGGACATCAAATGCGAAAAATGCTCGAAGCCGATGCTCCTGCGCGTCGGTAAGCGCGGACCGTTCCTTGCTTGCTCGGGATTTCCCCGCTGCCGCAACTTGAAAAAAGTCCCGGCCGATAAAGTTCCCAAACCCGCATAACACTTCAGAGCCTTACTCACTCAGGTTATAATGACGCGTGGATCAATTTATCCAACGTTTCATTCTCTACATGCGGGCCGAACGCAACGCGTCTGCTCACACAGTGCGGGCTTATCAGCACGATCTTCAGGAGTTCGCCGCCTTTCTTAAAACCAAATATCCAAAGCTCTCCATGGAGCGGAACCATCGGCTGGTCATCCGCGATTATTTATCGTACCTTCACGAAAAGGGTATTCAGCGCGCCACGATCCTTCGCGCGATCGCGGTCTTGCGGGCGTTTTATAAATTCCTAGTTGAAGAAAACGTGACAGCACAGACGCCGTTCGTAGGGCTTCCCATGCCGAAGCGCGAGAAGCGTTTGCCTCGTTTTGTGGCGGAAGAGGATATGAAGCGCTTGCTTGAGTTGGCGGCGGAATCCAAGCACAAATGGGCGCTGCGCGATGCCGCGCTCTTGGAGCTTTTGTACTCCTCCGGCCTGCGTATTCAAGAGCTTTGTCAGTTGAATGCGGAAGACATCGACCTTTGGAGCAATATGATCCGTATCTTCGGTAAGGGGAATAAAGAACGCATGGTTCCCGTCGGAGAAACCGCGCTTGCGCGCATCCGCGCGTATCTTGCGACACGGCCGCCCAAAGGGCCGAGAGGCAGCCCTTTATTTTTAAATCCCAATGGCATGCGCCTTTCAGATCGCGGCGCACGCCTTGTCGTGGCGCGCTGGGTCGTGAAAGCGGCGCTCCGCCAAAACATCAGCCCGCATTCGTTCCGGCATTCGTTTGCGACGCACCTGCTCAGCCGCGGATGCGATCTTAAAACGGTGCAGGAACTCTTAGGTCACCGAAATTTAGTCACGACCCAAACGTACACGCATGTTACAGCGGAGCATTTGCAGAAGGTTTACCAAAAGGCCCATCCGCGGGCGTAGTCTCACTTATATAAGACCTTGTAACGAAATGTTAAAAAGCATTGACAATTCAACTAGTCGCCGTTAGACTAAGCCAAGAAATCGGAGGAGTATTATGAAGACTCGCATACTACTTGTAGAAGATGATCCGGCGTTGAGAAAACTCTTGAAGGACGCTCTTCCCGAGAGCATCTTCGTGATTGATATTGCGGAGACCGGCCGTGAAGGTCTCGACATGATCGTGAAGCGCAAGCCGGATTTAATTCTTCTCGACTGGAATTTGCCGGACCTGAACGGATTTGAGGTCTGCAAATACATCAAGCAAAACAAAGATTGCGCGCATATTCCGATTATCATGGTCACCGCCTATTCCGAGCTCAACCGGAAAGTCTCCGCACTGGACGTCGGCGCCGATGACTACATCACGAAACCTTTTGAAATTGAGGAACTGATCGCGCGCGTGAAAGCGGTCTTACGTCGCCGCCAGGGCGGCGCGCCGGAAGAAGAAATTACGAAAGGCCATATTACGATCAACCTCACGACCTACTCCGTGGATGTGGACAAAAAACCCATCATTCTCACCGCCAAAGAGTTCGACCTTCTGTATGTCTTGATGAAGAACGCGGGCCGCATCTTGACGCGAGAATTTTTGCTCGAGCGCATTTGGGGTTATGCGGTGGACGTGTCCACGCGAACGGTCGACGTCCATATTCGGCGCCTCCGTAAAAAGATGGGTACCAAAAATGAAGATCTTATCCAGACGTTCCGCGGTGTCGGTTATAAATTTAAAGAGGATAATCACAAGTAGGCTATGAGCCCATGGCGCCGACTGCAAAAACCGTTATTCTGGTCGCGGACGACGAAGACGCCATCGTCTCGATGCTTCGCGACGCGCTGCATGGGGTCGACTACGACGTGGTCGTGGCCCATAACGGCGAAGAAGCTCTCGAACAGCTCCGCCGGCGCCCTCCTGACCTTGTTCTCCTTGACGTGCAAATGCCCAAGATGAGCGGATACGATGTATGCCGCCAGATTAAATCCGACGTTTTTCTGAGACACATTCCCGTCATGCTCCTCACCGCGCAGACGGGTACGACGAGTAAAGTGACCGGCCTCGAGCAAGGCGCCGACGACTACCTGACCAAACCGTTTGAGATGGAAGAGCTGATGGCGCGCATCAAGACGCTGCTCCGCCGCACGCGGCTCGGACTCGAAGCGAACCCGCTCACGCGCCTGCCCGGCAATGTGACGATTGAAGCCGAAATCCTCAACCGCATTCAGAAGAAGGCGCCCTTTGCGGTGCTCTATCTCGATTTGAATTCTTTTAAGGCTTACAACGACATCTACGGTTTCGTGAAAGGCGATGATGTCATCCGCGATACGGCACGACTCATTTTGACTCACTCGGCATTGTCCGATGGGTTTGTGGGGCATATTGGCGGCGACGATTTTATCGTTTTGACTTCACCCGAAGCGTCTGAAAGTCTTTGCCAGAAAATTATCAAAGCATTTGATGCGAAAGTTCCCGATTTTTACAACCCGGAAGACCGCGCGCGCGGCTACATCGAAACCAAAGACCGGCGAGGTCAGGTCACCAAGTTCCCGCTATTGTCGATGGCCATCGGTGTCGTGACCAACAGTCTTAAGCCTATTTCTTCCCTCGGAGAAGTCTCCAAGATCGGCGCCGAAATGAAGCATTTTGCCAAAGAAAATAAAGAGAAAGGCTCGTCGTACGCGATCGACCGGAGAAAAGAATGAAGTACAAAATTCTCGTCGTCGAAGATTCGAAAAACGACGCCGAACAATTGGTCGCGGCCTGCCAGCAAGGCGGATTTCAGACGTCATTGGCTGACTCGGGTGAGAAAGCTTTGGAAATGGTGTGGACCTGGAAACCGGATATGCTGTTGCTCGACTTGGCGCTTCCCGGCATCAACGGAAAAGAAGTGTGCCGCATCTTGCGGGAAGATGATCGCGGGAAGGCGATTCCGCTTATTATGGTTTCGGCCGCCAAAGATCGTGGGGATATTCTCGCGGGCTTTGCCGCCGGCACCGATGATTATCTCACCAAACCTTTTGAACCCCAGGAGCTCGTGGCACGGATGAATGCCGTTCTGCGCCGGTACTACAAGAAGAATGGCGAGGGGGAAGTGTTGAGAGTGGGGAAAGTGTCGCTCGATCTTTCCAAACACCGCGTGGAAGTGGGCGGCGACGGCGTGAAGCTCACCGGGAAAGAATTTGGACTCTTGGAAGTGATGATGAAAAAATCCGGACGCGTGTTGTCTCGCCAATTTTTACTGGAGTACGTCTGGGGCTACGAAGAAGAAGTGCTCACCCGCACCATCGACATGCATATCGCACGCCTGCGTCAGAAGCTGGGCGACGAAGGCCGCGAACGCATTCAAACCGTGGAACGATTCGGATATCGATTCTCCGACGAGTAAATAAGAACGGCGGCCATCCAGGACGTCGGTCATCCAAAACGGCGGCCATCCTGAAATTCGGCGATAGGTAACCCTTTTAAAAAGACTTCCTATTGCAGCCGTTTTGGATGGCCGCCGTTTTCTTCGTCATTTACAAATCTTTTACATGCGGATAACACGGTCGTGACAGGGGCGGGCTATACTCGGAAAGGAAGAGACAATAATTTTTACTAGGAGCCCGACCATGGAACGACGACTTTTGATGATTGACGACGATATTGCACTCGGAAAACTCGTGCAGGAGTTTTTGACCGGTGAAGGCTGGAGCTGTTACTGGGTCGACAACGGCGAGGAGGGCTATCAAGAGGCGCTCGCGCTCAAGCCGGATGTCATCCTCCTAGACTTGAATCTTCCCGGCGTAGGCGGTATGGAACTATGCCACCGTATGAAGGGAGATCCACGGCTTTCACACATTCCCGTGGTCATTTTGACCGGGGCTTACAAAGAAGTTCGCGACCGTGTAAGAGGCCTCGAACGCGGGGCAGACGATTACATTCTCAAGCCGTTTGACCTTGATATCTTATTGGCACGACTGAACAGTATTTCAAGAGTTAAAGGAAAAGTGGCTTAAAGAACTGTAGAAATTCAGCCAATAAAAAACCCTGGACTAGACTCCAGGGTTTTTTTATGAAGAGGATAAGACGAGAGTTAGTTTGTGGGAACGAAAGTAACGTTCTTATTGGCCCGCATGCAAGTTTCAAGCGCCGCCTCGCGGTCCGTCGCAGACATCGTAGTGTTATTGGCGATTGCCGAGCAAGCAGGTATTTGTTGAATGGCGTTTAAAGCCCCTGTATTTTCAATCACACCGGTCACTTGCCCATTTACCACTTTAGGCTGGAAGAACGGCAGATAATTAGTAGCCGGTCCATTTGGACCGATGACATACCCATTTTTATCCACTGCGAACTCATCGATGGTGGATGTTCCGTCTGAATTGGGGGAGACCACATAGACGACGTCCGATCCATTTGGTCCCGCTCCAGCAGAATACAAGACAGAAGGAACGATCCCGCCCCCGCTGGTTCCGTTAGCTGAAGGTACCGCGCCCGCGAGATCTACTGTATTGACGGTAAATTGATGAAAAGAAGTTCCTGGGGTCAGGTTATAGCTCACATTGCCGATCGTTAGTCCCCCGACAACAGCCACAACCGCCGCACTGGGCAAGGAGTCATACCAATGACCGACTTGACTGGCCATGCTTGCAACGAGAGAGTCATTAGTCGAAACAGGAGCGCCATCGCCACTTTGAGTGCCCATAATAACACCTGCAGCAAGAATTGCGGAAGTAATGGCAGTCGCTACAGCAACCGTATACCAAAAAGCAGGATCTGTAGGGATAATAGAAAAATGACCAGTTTTTATAACCAACATCAATCGAGTAATAATGCTTGAGCTATCAGTAGAGGCCTGTGTGTTTGGATTGTTGAATCTCGATAACCAAAGCATAGTCGCTGCAACAGCTGCCGCAAACCACATGCCGAGTTTAGCGATATTACCGCCCGTGTCATCTTCACCAGCTGTTATCCCACTGCTGAATACTTTATATTGCAAGAACCCAGCCAAAAAGCCGGTCCCAGCTATAGCCATAATGTTGCCGCCAACCTTGAGCATGCCACCTATCATTCCAATCGGAGTAAGCATCCCAAAGATGGTTGAGAAGCTTGTGCCACTACTAGCGGCTGCCTGTGCTGGTGCTGGTGTGCCCGAGGGGGTACCAAAGCGTGATTGGGCGAGGTAAGTTGCGATTGTCGTCGGATCAAAGATTGAATTGGCGCGAAGGATGGCGACAGCGTCTTGGATCGTCGCTGTGGTTGCGGCATTGACCTGAGCCAATATGTTGGGGTCGACCGTAATAGTTGCCATAATCTAATCCTCCGCCTTACGTCAATTCCCTCTCTTGCCTTTAGTATGCCTATTCTATGTTACAGCCATGTTAAATGTTTGTTAAATCTGGGCTGACTAAGAAGAACGGCGGCTAGCCAGAACTTCGGCTGTCCAGAGGGGCGGCTGTCCTGAACATCAGCGAGTGGAAGCCCTTTTAAAAAGACTACCTCTCGCGGCCGCTCAGGACAGCTGCCGTTCTGGACAGCCGCCTCTCAGGTTAGCCGCCGTTTTTCCTCTAAAAGTCGTCTCTGTAAAATTTACCTATTTTTCATCTTGCCGTAACCTTCCCGTAACATTGAGAATGTAACCTAAGACCCAGACCTATGGACCTAAAGAAAGTAGTCCTTGTGCTCATGTTTGCCCTCCCGTACGCCTTCGCGGCGGACGATCCGATGGGGAATTCGGCGACACCGCCGGATGTCTCCGCGATGGTCTCCCCGAATGTCACGTTGTTGGAAGAAGGGAAGTCGCTTTACGAAAACGGACAGATGATCGCCGCGCTCGGCAAGTTCATGACGGTATTAAGAAAAGACCCGCATAATGCGGAAGCCCGGCAATATCTGCGCATGATTGTGGACATCATGCGCCAAAACCCGTCTATCACGTCCAGTAAAATGGGATCTAAAGAACAGCAGGTGGCTTCCAATCCCGCTGTTCAAGAAGAAATTCGTCGAATGCTTCAGCTCCGGTCTCGCCTCACGATGGATTTAAAAGCCATTCCCGGCATCTCCGTGGAAGTGAAAGGCAATATGAACCAGGTGTGGATTGACTCTCCTTTATTGTTTGCTGACAACACGGGGGGATTAAAGGAACAAGGGGTGCCTGTGCTTGATCGCGTGTCGGCTTGGCTTAAAACTTTTGGGCAGCAGCCGGTGATCATTCATTGCTATCCGGAAGAGTTGCAAGATGCCTCCGCAAATGGGTCACTTTTCCTACACCGCTATTCAGAACTATTTAATTTTTTCGTAGAGGAAAAAAGGCTTTCCGCGCAACGGTTTGTCAGTGCGGACTTACTTAAGAAGGACGATGGGGCGAGTGAAACGTCCGGAGTTCCCATTTCTACGATGACGGCACGAGTCGTGATTGAGACGATTGGGAGTCAGTCGGTTATGTTGGACGCCATGCCCTCCATGAATTCTTCCCACGCTCTGTCCCAATGGTTGGAAGATTCTCTTACGTTAAATCGCAAGATGTTCAACCCCGAAGAAGGGGAATGGGTGAATATTGATTTAGCCGCTCTCACGCATGCCGGTTTGCGCAATTGGACATTTACCATCTTTTCCGCACAGGACAAAACCAATCACGCGATTTATCAGTTGGATGGCAAAGGGAATCTGTTGAAGCGTTTCAGTTGGGACGGCCATGACCAAAAATCCGGTGATTTTGTGAGTGCCGGAAATTATGTCACGAGACTCGTGGCAGTCAATACAGACGGCACAGTGAAAACCCAAGAAGATATTCTCCAAGTGGAGCGAACTACCCAGGATGTGGCCGTCCTGGTCAATAAGAAGCCGAAGCCGAGAAAGACCAAGAAGCCTAAAGCGAAAATAGCGAAGAAGGCCGTTCCTGTGGCCGCCACGCCGGTGGCCACGGTGCAGCCGTCGACGCCGTCCGTCGCTCCGGTCACTGCAGGTGCTGGCGATTCCGATTCTTTAGTCGATTCGAAACCTGTCTCACCTACATCTTCCGCCGCAGGAGCTGCGGTGGACGACAATCAAGATGGTGGGGATTCGGTTCATGCCATTTGGAAGCAAGTGGTTCAATTCGAGCCAGGCCAAAGCGAACTCAAGCCAACGGTGAAAGCGTCGCTTGAGCGCATTGGAAAAACATTGGAAGTTTATCCTCTTCAGAAAGTTCGCATTACCGGTTTTGCCATGGTTTCTGAAGCCAACGCCGCGCAACTCGCGCGCCAGCGGGCGGAAGCCGTACGTACCATTTTGATCGAAGAGTACAACGTCGATAAGCAGCGCGTGATCGTCGCGGGCGGTAAAACAACGTCCGCTGAAAACGCCAGCAAGGTCGAGATGTCGATTACCAATTAATATGGCTACAGCCCTTTCTATGGAACAGTCTGTCGCGGCGCCAAGAGCCGTTTTAGAAGAGGACCTGATTGTGGAGGTCCGTCGCGGGAAGCTGCTGTATAAACTGCTCGTCGTCTTCTTATCGTTATCAATCGTGCCGCTGCTCATTGCCGGCTATCAGCTCATTCGCGTCGGCGACAATTACATTCAAAAACAGATTATCGGCGTGAAGCTGGGGATCGCGCAAAAAGTGGCATCGAGCGTGACGAGCTATATGGAAGATAAAAAGAACGCGCTCCAGATCGTCCATAAGTCTAATGATTTTCTCAACATGAACCCACGCTCACAATCGGAGATCTTGAGCAACGTCATGAATGCTTATCCGATGTTCATGCATATGGCCGTGCTGGATTTGAATGGCCGCGAGATTTCCAGCGTGAACCGCATGGGCCGTTCCTCTCGTGCTGATACCCGTCGTGAAGAACGGGATGCGCTGAAAATGATTAAGTCTCTCGGGGATTACCGAAGTCCCGTGTCCCGTTCTCCCGAAGGCTATCCGCAAATAACTCTGGGCGTTCCCATTGAGCGAATTCCAGGCCGGCCCATTGGCGTGCTCATCGGCGTGATCAATCTGATCGATCTCAGCTCGCTCATCAAAGATTTAGTCATTGATAAAAAAGGCTATGTGTATATCGTCGATATGGCCCAAAAACACTTGGTGGCGCACCCGGACATTCAAACGCTTTTAAGCAAGGTCCCACCTCCTGAAGTTCGCGCCGCCGCGCTCGCCCCTGAAGAATCAGCATCGGGCGCTTTGGAATTTACCGATCAGAGTAAGCACCGATTTTTGGCGACTTATGCGTCCGTTCCCCAATTAAACTGGAGAGTTTTCGTCCAGCAACCGACGGAAGAAGCCTATGCCGCTTCTACGCAGATGCGCAGCGAGATTTTCAAGGTGTTGATCATGGTCATTCTTGTTACGGTGATCGTCGGGTTATTCATCAGCCAAGCGATTGTGCGGCGCGTGCAAACGCTTCAACAGGCGATGGAGCAAGTAGGCGAAGGAAACTTCAATGTGCCCGATGTTCCCACCTCCAACGATGAATTCGGATCGCTCACCGAAAAATTTTTATGGATGGCCAATTCTCTAAAAGACAAAACGCTGAAGCTCGTTTCGGCACAGAAAGAGTTGCAAAAGTGGAACTCCGAGCTGGAAAAACGCGTCCAAACTAGAACACGGGATTTAAAGGAAGCCCAGGAGCAATTGATTGCCCAGGAAAAGCTTGCGGTCTTGGGGCAGATGGCTTCTGTGGTGGGTCATGAACTCAGAAACCCGCTGGCGGTCATGAATAATTCAATTTATTTTATTAAAACGAAATTAGCGGCTGTCGCCGGGGATGCCGGTCTTGAGTCAAAAATCGAAAAGCACTTGCATATTTTAGAGAATGAGATAGTTAAATCCAATATGATAATTCGCGACGTTTTGGATTTTTCACGTAATCGCGCCCTAAATTTGTCCCCGCAGCGGATTGACGAGCTAGTAGAAAAGGCCACAGAACGCATCCAGCTGCCCGCTGACGTGACAATTAAGAAGGAATTAGGATTGGGTGACTTACAGGTGCCTTTGGATGAGGATGAAATCCGCCAAGTTTTAGTGAATTTGATGGAAAACGCTTGCCAGGCGATGACTTCAGGGGGTACGCTTACCGTAGGCACAAAGTCCCATGGCGATAAAGTTGAGATTGTGATTGCGGATGCCGGATGCGGAATTCCGCAAGAACACTTGAGCAAGATCTTTGCTCCGTTCTTTACGACTAAAAGTCGTGGGACAGGTTTAGGATTGGCGGTTGTGAAAAAAATTATTGAACGGCATCAAGGAACGATTGACGTGACATCCAAAGTGGGAGAAGGAACGGCGTTTCATATTCATCTATTGATCAAAGGGCCCCATGTTTAATCCGAACGAACTTTTTACGCGCCTAAGCGAAAAACATCCGGCTGTTCTGTTGGTGGATGATGACGCGAATATCCTGGATACGGCGAAGGATATTTTAGAAGAGGCAGGATACGACGTATCGACCGCCTCCAATGGCGCCGAGGCCATCGTTCTCCTGGAGAAAAAAGCATTTAACGTCGTGGTTGTGGATTTTCAGCTTCCCGATACGACAGGTCTTGAGCTCGCCCGTAAAGTGCGAGAACACAACGATTTCACGCTGGTCGTGCTCATCACAGGTCATGCTTCTTTGGAAATGGCTGTGAAAGCCATTCAGGAAGCCGTCTATGATTATTTGATTAAGCCTGTAGATCCCTCTCAGTTGAAGCGGACTCTCGAGCGTGCGCTGGAGAAACAGACCCTCGTTCTGGAAAATAAACAGTTGCTTGAGGATTTAAAAAAAGCCAACACCACGATGGGCCGCATGGACACTCTAAAATCCCGCATGCTGACGGTGATGTCTCACGATTTGAAGACCCCTTTGTCGAGCATCCGTGGATATTCCGAACTTTTGAAATCGGGCGTCAAAGGTCGCCTCAGCGAAAATCAAAAGAAAATGGTGGAGATAACCATTCAGGAAGCCGATCACTTGAACGGCCTTATCGGAGATCTTTTAGATTTGGCCAATATTGATGCCGGTCAACTCAATCTCGATCTACGAGTGACACGTTTTGAGGAAATTTTGGATAAAGCCAACCAGCGTGTGAGGCTCGTCTCAGAAATGAAGGAAATTCCGGTAGAAATTATCCTTGGTTCCGATCTTCCGATGGTGGAAGTGGACGTGCCCAGGATGACCCAAGTGATTTCCAATTTGCTGCGCAGCTCGCTCAAGTATGCGGCACGAGGCAGCCGAGTCATGGTGAATGCCATTGAAAAAGATGGCCGCGTGGACGTCCGGATTTCCCATGGGGGACAAGGATTCGCGGCGGATAAATTGAAAAGTATTTTCGCGGTTTTAAAAGGCGGCGATGAGCCTCAAGGCGCCCAAGATGGTTTGCGCATTACTCTGGCGCTTGCACGTGAAATGGTTCAGGCCCATGGCGGCGAAATCGGAGTGGAAAGCCGCGGTGAAGATCAGGGCAGCACGTTTTGGATTAAATTACCGAAGATGAAAGTGTAAGGAGACAATTTATGTTATGGAAACGAATTAAAATTATGTATCTGCAGAACCAGTTTTGGTTCATTGTGGTTCTCGTCTGCGTCGTTTTAGGTGTTCTGTCCGTTGTTGGGCTTGCCTTCATGGACTCCTTTTTCGCCCAGCAGCAAATCGCTATTCTTCCTCTGGAAACCTTGAAGATGATGTTGTGGGGGCTCACCTCGGCCTACTTCTTCATGCAGATCATGTACAAAGGCGGCGGCGGATTTTCCTCGATTGGAAGCGGCGGAAAAGTCAAAGGCGAGAACATCAAAGTCACATTTAAGGACGTCATCGGACTCTCCGAAGCCAAGCGGGAATCGATGGAAGTGGTTTCGCTCATCAAGGACCGGGCCAAAGTTCGCCGCATCGGCGGCAAGGTGGTGAAAGGTCTTCTCATGGTGGGACCTCCGGGATGCGGCAAAACGTATCTCGCCAAGGCCATGGCTCATGAAGCTGGCGTGCCTTTCTACTCGATTGCCGGCAGTGAATTTGTGGAAGTCTTCGTCGGCGTCGGTTCAAGCCGCGTGCGCAAGATTTTCGAGATCGCCAAAAATGCCGCCTACATTAATGGCGCTGCGATCATTTTCATCGATGAGTTGGATGTGATCGGCCAACAGCGTCAGTTTGCTTTCGGGGGCGGCGGTCAGGAAACCAACAGCACATTGAATCAGCTTCTCGTCTGCATGGATGGTCTCGGAAAAGATGAAGGCGCCAACGTCATCGTCATTGGAGCTACCAACGCGAATATCGATATCTTGGACCCCGCGCTTCTTCGCCCGGGACGCTTTGACCGGCACATCCAAATCACGATGCCGCGCGTGTCTGATCGCCAAGAGCTTTTTGAATATTACTTGAAAAAAGTAAAGGCCGATCCGTCCATCGATATTCCCCGGCTTGCCCGTAAAACCGTTTGGAAATCGCCTGCCGATATTGAGAATATCGTCAAAGAGTCCGCGCTCATTTCCATCCGCAATGGCCGAGAGCTCATTACCTATAAAGACATCTCGGAAGCGCTCGAACGCGTCGACCTGGGGCAGGAAACACATCTGGAATTAACCTTGGCAGAACGCGAACGGGTGGCCTATCACGAGGCGGGACATCTTCTGGTTCTTTATCAGCAGCATCCAACCGATGATGTTTTTAAAGCATCCATTAAAACGCGCGGCGGCGCCCTGGGCGTGGTCTATCACCATCCGCGCGAAGAGCTTTATACCAAGACGCGCGATGAGCTTTTTGCGAATGTGAAGACAGCGCTGGCGGGGTATGTGTCTGAAAAAATTAAATACAACGTGACCTCGACAGGGGTATCCGGGGATTTCGCCAATGCGATGAGCGTCGCCTCGAGCATGGTCTGGCATTTCGGCATGAGCTCCAACGGCTTTGTCGGCGACTATACGATGCTCTTGGGTGACATCAAACGTGGCGAAAGCCGGATTTCCGAGAGCATGAAAGATCATCTTAATACGGAAGTTCAGACGATCCTTCACCGCGCCACGGAAGAAGTGGAAGCGTTCTTGCGCAGCGAATGGGCCATGATGGATGTTTTCGTCAAGGCGCTCCTCGAAAAGAGCGAATTGGATTATGACGAAATTGAAGCGATTTTTAAGGAACACGGAAAGGAGCGCATTAAAGCCTAATGAAACGGTCCTATCTCATCGTTGGGCTTCTCGCGCTTATCCCGGCATGCCGATGGAAGATGAAGCCCACATTTCCGGCGAATCACATCGTCGATGGGCTCGTCCAAATGTGCGCGAAGGATTATAAGATGCCGGTCGAAGCCAGGCATGAAGAGAAGACGCTGCAGATGTTTGTCCAGAGGGCTGGTCTTTTCACCGGCCAGACTTACGATTTGCAGGGGATGAGCAAAAGCGCCGAAGATACAATGGAACATTCACTTCTTTGTGCGACGCGGATTGCGCTCAGTACTGATGCTTCTCTTGATTTTATCGAAGTGAAAATCGCGGACGTTCTCACTGGCGCGACAGTCACATTGTGGCGGTATGTGCCGGACATCCGTGATTCGATGTATGAACGGATCGGTGATACCGAATATTTCAGCCGGCTTGTGATCGAAATCGACACTGATAAAGCAAATGTCGGGCCTCATCATGGGGCGAACTCCCTCCATTGGGATAAGCCCATCACCATGTCTGAATTTCTGGCTAAGCAAATCATTTTGCGTGCCCGTCGTGATGGCGGCGAGGCGCTTCAGGCACATGCGGATTTATCCCAGCCGGCGACGTTGGGCGTCATCATTGATAACTGGTCTGCTCTGCAGGAAGAAGGACCGGACCGTGCCGCCAAAATGGCGGACGTGGTGCACCGGGCCGCGCAGACCGTTCTCAAGGGCTATCGTTTTCAAGGATTTCATGGACTCACGCTGCGTGATAGCCAAGGTGTGGCGTTAAATAGTTGGCCTTTATGAAAAAGAAAGAAAAAACAAAGATTCAAATGTCGGGGGGGAAAGCGAGGCAGCAAATGGGTGAAGAACGGAAGAATGGTAATGGAGCTGTCGCTGTGGCTTCCAGAGCCGTTAAAAAAACAGACAAAGTACGGCTGCTCTTGGCCGATGATCATTCCTTGTTCCGAGCGGGCTTAAAAGACCTGCTTGATGGCACCAGTCATTTCATGATTGTGGGTGAAGCGGCCACCGGTCCTGAAGCGCTTGAAATGGTCGAAAAGAAAACCCCGGATATTGTTCTTATGGATATCCGTCTGCCCGGGATGGACGGCATTGCCTGCACTCGGCAGATCAAAAAGACGCATCCCGAAGTAACGGTGCTGGTGCTTTCCATGTACGACGACGAGTCGCATGTGCTGGAAGCTTTCAACGCCGGCGCCAACGGGTATTTGTCGAAGCTGCTCTCGGCCCAGGACCTGGTCCGCGCGATTGAAACAGTTCATCAGGAAGGCTATCTCATTCCGGGAAATATCATGACCCGGCTCATGGGCGGCATTCGAAAGCTGGATCTTTCCGCGATGGAAGACGCCAATGGCGTCGTGACCAAATCCGAACTGCGGGTGTTGTCATCCTTAGTTCAGGGTCATTCGAATAAACAAATAGCCGATGAGATCTTCGTGTCTGAGAAGACCGTGAAGAATCATCTCAATCACCTCTTCAAAAAGCTCGGCGTCAAAAACCGAACCGAAGCGGTGGTCAAAGCGATAGAACGCGGCTTGGTGTCGATGCAGTAGAGGGATTTACTAATCCCTCTCCCGTCAGGGGAGAGGGCCGAGCAAGAAGGGCCAGACTAAAGATCATTCAATGCGATCTTCAGCCTGGCCCTGTTGTTTGTGGGGAGAGAAAGGCGGCTATCCTAAACTTCAGCTGTCCAGAACGGCGGCTGTCCTGAACATCGGTGAGTGGAAGCCCTTTTTAAAGAAGACCACCTATCCCTGCCTCTCTGGACAGCGGCCGTTCTGGACAGCCGCCCTTCAGGTTAGCCGCAGTTCTTATGGTTTATTCCTCGGTTTGCTCGAAGTGAAACTTCACGCCGCTGAAGCTGGCGGCCCACACGTTGTAGAGCCACGCGATGAGCGTCAGAACGGCCGACACCACTAAGGTGTAGACCACGGTGAATAGGAAGGTCGCCAAGATCTTCTGCCACCACAACGTAATGCGGATGTTGGGATTGGGCAGGATGAAGAAGCTCAGGACGGCGACAATAAACCCGATGATGACGAATATACGGATCGCATTCCCAAAGACGGAAGTGGGGTTGATGGATTTAAGTTCATAATTCATGTGGTTGTTTCTCCTTTTTTCGATGGCGGTTGCAAGATAATAACGGCTTTGACGATTTTGGACTGACTATTGGACAGACAGACAATGGCGGCGATAAAGTCTTCCTCTTTAATTCGGACTTGCCCCCAGACAGGAGTATTCTCATTTTGATAAGCGGAGCCCACGAGGGTTGAAAAATTCACATCCGTGATGAGGTCAAGAAGGTGCGGCGGGGAATCGGGAACGGTTTGATGGTCGAGAGTATCGGAAATAATTTTGTTCTCTTTATTGACGATAATGATACGGGTACTCGGTATAAAAGAGCTGATGAGTTGCTCGATGAGACCTTTTTCTATCTCTTCGGGATTCGCTGAGCCCAAGCCCATTTGTTCTTGAATTTCCTGGCGGAATCGGGCGATCATGTCATTGAGTGCTTTATTGATCCGCCCGAATTCATTCTCCGATTCGGGCAGATTTCCTTCAGCGGTGGCCAGATGCAGCCCGTTAACGGTCTTTTCTAGTGCTTCGAGCGGGATCGTCACCCAGCGCCGGACGAAGATCATCATAAATCCTACACCGGCGCTAATAAAGCCCAGGATGGCCAGATTAAAACTGCTGCCAAATTTGGCGATCTGGTCTTGCACATGTTTATAAGTGAATTCAATGCGGACCGCTCCGATAGGTTTTGGCTGTCCTTGGACTTTCAAGGGGGATACGAGGGCCAAGGCCCGTCCCCCTGTGTTATTAAAAGGGTTCATAACGCCTTCGCCTGTCTCAAGCGCTTTCTTAATCAGCGCATCATCCCATACGGTCCCGAGTTTGTCTGAATCCGCATGATAGCGGACTTCGCTGTTCCCGTCGACTACCACGACAGATGTAATCTCCGGATCTTCTTCGAGGCGGTTGATGACTTGCAAAAGCGTCACGTCGTCCTTCCGTTGAAGGGAGTCGGCAATCAAAAAAGCATAGAACGTATTCACGAAGGCGGCTTTTTCAGCCAAGCGTGTTTCCATCCCGACGCGTGTTTGTTTCATCAGGAACATTTGCTCGGTCAGCATCACGCCCACAATCATGAGGGCCGTGAGGACGCTGAATTTCCAATTGAGATCTTTAAACAAGGTTTTCATGGGGTTGTCCTGCCACTGTTGCTCGCGGTCCATTCCTGGCGAGCGCGCTCGCGGGCCATATAAATTCTTTCATTGGAAGGATCCAGCTTATAGGCAATTTCCAATTCATCCAACGCGAGATGAAAATCTTTTTTGCGGATGGCCCCCATGCCTTGGCGATAGTGAACCATGGCTTCTTCGGGATTGGCCGGCTCCGTCGGTGGCGGCGGGGTAGCAGCGACCGGTGTGGTCGCCACGGTGGTAGAAGCGACAACGACAGGTTTTTTGTGCTCTTTTGGAGGCTTCGGACGGCTTGCGATGTCCATTGCCGTTTTAGCGTCCTGTTGAATTTTTTTGGCTCGTGAAATTTCATAGCCATATTGGATTGCTTGGTCCGCCTGTTGAATGGCCCCTTGGTAATCTTTGCTAGCTAGAGAACTGCGGGCCGAGTTAAAAGCGACTTGTCCGAGCTGAATCTTAATTTTCGCGGACATTCGCCGGGCTTCTTCGTGGCGCGGCTCTATTTTCAAAAGGTCTTCATAGGATTGTAGGGCATCGGGAAGATGGCCTTGCTGATATTGGTCAAATCCTTGGCTAGCCAGGCGCTGCACCTGATCTTTGTTCACTTGAAGTTCGATTTTAGACATGAGCAGAAGCAGCCCGCGCTGTTTATAGGTCGGATCTAAAGCCACGGCATTGGACCACGACTCTAAAGCGTCTTCCATTTCACCATGATGATAATGAATATAGCCCGCTTCGAATTCTTTCTTCGCCAACGCTTGATTCACGGCAAGAATTTTCTTCTGGGCGGGTGCGTAATCAGGGCTGATGGCCAAGGCTTGCTTCCAGTAGGAGATGGCCAGCACGTTTTGCCCGGCGCTCTGGGCTTTGTCTCCTTTTCTCATCCAATCGCGCGCGGTTTCTATCGATTGTTCGGATTGCTTCGCACTTTGATTTTTTCGAATGGCGGCCCGTAAGGCGGCGACATTTTCATAGTGAGGATCGATGGAGTAAATTTTATCCAGGAGCTGAAGCGCATCATCGTACCGTTGATCGTGGTAATAATCTAACGCATCGCGGTAAAAGGAATCCAGCGTTTCCCGTGCGATAGATTCTTTGGTCGCATGGATGGAGTCCTGATAAAGGTCTTTTTCATCGGCTCTTGAGACCATGACCGCCAAAGGAATTAAAGGCAATAAGATCAAATAGTTAATCTTCATTTATAAGTCGATATGAAATTGAGTGCCAAAGGTCCGAATATGATGACAAATACAATGGGAAAAAAGAACACCATCATTGGAAAAAGAATTTTCACGGGCATTTTGCCTGCGGCTTCTTCTGCGCGCATGATGCGGCGGTTGCGCATGTCTTCCGTATAAGATCGAAGCACGGAGGCCAAGCTTGTTCCTAATTCTTCAGATTGAATGATCATGGCGGTCAGGGACTGAATATCCGGCAATGGAGACCGGTAGGCCAGATGCTGAAGAGATTCTTTACGTGATGTCCCGAGCCGGTTTTCTTGAATAAGAATTTGAAGTTCATCGCGAAGCGCATTCGGCTTCATTTTGGCCATAATGCGTTCGATGGCCGCTAAAAGGTCTAGTCCGCTATCCAGCGCTAGGGCAATCAGATCGACGAAGCCTGGCAAGTTTCTTTGAATTTCAGCCTGTCGGGTGGAGGCCTTTCCTTTGACAAAAAGCTCTGCAAAGATAAATCCGATATAAGCTGCAGCTATCCAAGCCAGAGGTTGCGTAATGTCTAGTTTCCACATAAAGACAATGCCTAGGATTCCACCGAACTCCTTATAAAAAAGAAGATCTTCCGCTTTCCACCCAAAAATATTGCCGCTGCGGACCAAAAGTAAATCGAAGCGGTCGCGGGTTTTTTTATTGCGCAAAATGGCGCGATTCGGGCCGAAGTCCGATACTTTATGTATGACTTCTCGTATACCGGCCGCCAATGTGCTTTGTTGTTCGGAACGACGCGTCCAAGCCGCTGACCGGGATTGGCGGGACTCCAGGTAAAGCCCCACGCCCTGATAGAACACCATAAATAATGTCACAGCGATGGCCACTGACGCAAAATCCATTACAGGTCCACCGTCACGATTTTTTTAGTTACAAAAATACCGATAACTTCCCAAATGATGAGAATGATGACGACGATTTGACCCCAGGGATTAGCCAGGGCCGGCCCGATAAACTTCGGAGACATGAGCGCGAACATAAGCGCCAGAAGCCATGGAAATCCGGCGAGGAAAAAGATTTGCGTGCGCCCTTGCGATGTGATGGCTTTCACTTTTTTCTGCAATTTTTCTTCTTCACGGATCGTCATGATTAATTGATCAAACGTCTTAATTAAATTGCCGCCGGTTTCCCTCTGGATATTGATCGCATAAATGGCCGTTTCGAGGGTTCGGCTACGAATGCGGAGGGTCACATCCATGAGCGCCGTTTCTAAAGGAGTTCCCAAGCGGTAGGCGTTCATCACGAGCCCAAATTCTTCAGAAATCGGAGGTTTCATGGTGGTGGCAATGCGTTCGATACCGGCAGCGATGTCGAGACCGCTCTTCATCGAGTTGTTAATCATAGTTAGCGCATCGATCAGCTGGGCGTCTACCTGGCTTGAGCGAATATCTTTCCACAGCGTGAGGATGATTCTTGGAGCAATGAGACCCAAGACGACGGTCGTGGCCGCCAGCGTCACACTTTGAGTACAGATGCCTAGAATAGCTCCCAAGGCGACTGAAATGGTGAGAATCTGTTTCGGTCGGATATTAATGAAAAATTTGTCGAGTTCGCGTGACGTCCGCATGACGTCGGCCATGTAGCGTTCGCGATAGAGCGTAAAGAGTTCAGGAATAAGCTCGACTACACCGGCCATCACCACAAAGACCGCCACCAAGATCCCGAGATGGGCCATCATGAGCGAGGTTCCTTGACGCGAAAGGCGGAGACATCCAAAGAAAACCCTTTCGATTTTAATTCGGGCAGGAATTTGGGAAGAACTCCTGTGGGTTCAAAACGGCCATGAACTTTTCCTTGAGCATCGATGCTGTCCTGCGTGAAGCGAAACAAATCTTGGGAAAGGATCGTTTCTTCATCGCGTCCCACGACTTCAGTGATGCAGGTGACCTTTCGCGATCCATCCTGCATACGAGTCAATTGGACAACGATATGGACGGCGGATCGAATTTGTTCCCGCAGCGCCCAAACGGGCAAATCCATGCCGGCCATAAGACACAAGGTTTCCAAGCGCGTGAAGGCGTCTCGCGGAGTGTTGGCATGGATGGTGGTCAGCGAGCCTTCGTGACCGGTGTTCATGGCTTGCAGCATGTCGAGCGCTTCTCCGCCGCGGCACTCGCCGATGACAATTCGGTCCGGCCGCATACGCAGGCAGTTCTTTACCAGATCGCGAATTGAGACCTGACCTTGGCCTTCGATGTTAGCGGTTCGGGCTTCAAGCCTCACGACATGTTCCTGCTGCATGCGCAGTTCCGCTGTATCTTCCACGGTGATAATCCGGTCATCGTTTGGAATGAAGCTCGATAGCATATTGAGAATTGTGGTTTTCCCGGTGCCGGTTCCGCCGGAAATAATCATGTTTTTGCGTGTTAGCACGCAAACTTTCAAAAACTCCACCATGTCGGGGCTAATCGCATTCATCTTGACGAGATCTTCGGCGGTAAATGCCTTTTCAGGGAATCGACGAATCGTAATGGACGGACCATTGACAGCTAAAGGTGGAATGATCGCATTCACGCGTGAACCATCTTTGAGCCGGGCGTCTACCATCGGAACGCTTTCATCAATGCGTCGTCCGAGGGGCGAAATAATTCGCCGAACGACCTGAATCACATGATTGTTATCGATAAATCGCTTATTGGAGAGCGTGATCTTGCCTTTACGCTCGATAAAGACTTGATCAAAGCGGTTCACCATGATTTCGGTCACGGTTGTGTCGGCTAAGAGTTCTTCCAGAGGCCCAAGGCCGAGCGCTTCATCCACCAGTTCTTTCACGAGCCGTTCGCGCTCTTCCCGGTTCAAGACCAAGTCTTTTTCTTTTCCGATCAGTGAGTTGACCGTACTTTCGACATTCGTGCGCAATTGACGTTCACGCACGGGATCCCCTTTGGTGTCCAAATCAATGCGACGGATATTGAGCTCTTCGACCAGGTTTCGATGGAGATTTTGCTTCATGACGTCCCAGCGCTTACGCTTTTCGAGCATCAGATTATCCGTGACGGTATGCTGCAGTTTGCTGAGCTGGATATCAGAGAATTGGTTTCGTCGATCAATCCCCAAGGCACGCCCATTGGAGGAGGCGCCCTCGGTGCGTTTATGCGACCCGAGAATCTCGAGTAAGCGTCCGATCTGCTGGTAATAGGGGGATTTAGAAGAGTCCATGACCGACGGGCGACCGTCGTTGAGCAAATGAATCAACTCCAGTTCTAACGGTAAATGAACGAGAATTTCTTTTTCGACGCGTGATAAGGCATCGTTGAGCGTCTTTTCTGAAAGCGAGAACGCTGAACTTCCCGTCTGGCTTGTGGCAAAAATAAACTTTTGTAGACCCAATTTCTGGTTTTGCAGAAAATCGAGGTGGCGCAGCGTTGCCTTTAGGGAGAGAGCATTTGGTAAAAAAGGCCAGATCACGGCATCGGCCAGATCAATGGCGCTAACTTTCAACGGACTTGTGGCCTCCATATCGATGATCACATCGCACGTCTGCGAGATGGCTTGCAGGAAAAAGGCCCATTGCTCTTGGCTGATACGAGCAGACTCTCGTTCATTCAAGGCTAGAGAGAGTACTGCAATATTGAGACGATTAAAAGAAAGGTGGCTGCGCAGCATCGGAATGGTGAGTTGCTTTTGTGCCAATTGGTCAAGAAGTTGAAAAATGGTGGTAGGAGAAGTAGTGCCAGCCACCGTCGCGGTTTCTCCCTGGCACAGCGCATCGGTATCGAGAATGACGACGGGTTGATGTCGGGCTTGGGCATACCGTGCGGCGAGATTCACGCACAGGGTGGTTTTGCCAACCCCTTCGTGCGGCCCCATCACGACGATAATTTTATTCGCCATACGACCCCTGGACGTCTACTTCACGACTCTAAAGGTGACAAAAAGGACGAGCGAGGTTTGAACGACATCTTCTTCCGTATGCCGGAAAAGCATTCCAAGAAGCGGGATCGCGCCCAAGATGGGAACCCGAATGACGGTTTTTTCCCGTCGTGATTGTTTGATGCCCGCCAAGACTACCGTTTCTCCGTCTCGAACTTCAACTTTGCTTCCGGCTTCACGAGAAGAAAGTCCTGGGGTAGCGGAGCTGGAGCCCGGAAGCGTGATGGCTACCGAACTGTCCGGATTGGTCACGCTGACATTGATTTGGGCCTCGATCGTTTCGCGCGGTGTGAGTTGCGGCAAGATTTTTAGGGAGACGCCATACTTTTTGAATTCCACGCCACCCACGCCGCCTTGGCCGACGGTCGGATAAGGAATTTCTCCACCGACGAGAAATGAGGCTTCAAAGCCGCTCTTGGTCAGAAGAGTAGGGTTAGCCAAAATGCGCGCTTGATTCGTTTGGATCAAGGCATCCAGTTGGGCCGTAATGGCGGCGGAACGCTTCAAGGTTCCAAAATCGAATATTGAGGGGATCGTTTGTTCGACAAAGTTGAGTTGATTGTTGCCGTTTGCTGTCCCCCAAATGATGCCTAGTTTATTTGTGTTTGATTCGCTGATTTCTAATGAATCAACGCTAACTTCGATCAGCGGTTCTTTCGACCCGGGAGCTTTGGGCGCGGTTGTAGAGGCCGCAGAAGTAGGAGCAACAGGAGCATCTGCCACCGGCTTTGGGGGCTCTTCGGCAAAATTCGGAATATTTCCAAAACTGAGCGTGAACACAAGTCCTACGGTCAGTACTCGAATCGTCTTTCGCATTGTGGGTCCTCCTGCTAAAGTGTGGGGAAAAAAGATCTAAAAATCAATAGAAATTAATTAATGCCCGGCGGTCTTGGTCCCGGGGGGGAACGGGGGGGTCACCGGGCTGCTATTGATCAGACCAGATGGGGTTACTCCCGAGACAGCGCTCACATCGTTATCTCCGTGAGACCTGACGGTAACGGAAATCTCGCCCTGAGACTCGGATTGAGCCAATGCCAAACGCTCCGCTTCAGCGGGTAACAAGGCCAGCGTCAGGACTAGACTCTCGGCGCCTTCTTTCCTCGAGGTGACATCTTGATCCGGTTTGCGCAGCTCCCGGCCCACGCCGACGACGAGAATATTTTGAAGGATCGTATAAGTCGCCTTGGAGTTGGAATTATCTTTCTGGCGAACGGTAAAGGTGGCCAAGATATCAATATAATTTCCGGGAAGAATCAACTCCGCTACATCCAAGTTTCCTAATCGCAGGAGATATCCACGTTTTCCGGGAGGCAAAAGCGGCGCGACTCCGGTTTTGTCCATCGAAGGGTCATTCAAATTCGAGGCTACGATTTGCGCGCCGGATGAAATGGCCGCGACGGTGACTTTCCCGACAATGCGGTTCATCACCTGATCGGGAATTTTCACCCGAAAGGCGCCGGGTTCCACAAATTTCATCGGGACTTTTTTAGTTGTTAAATGAGAGGCTGTGATCTGAGTATGCGGCGGAATGTCGCGGGCGGCGGAAATCACGTCGATTAATCCGTACTCGCTTTCGATGTTCGTTTCTTTGGCTTTGAGATAAAAATTCACGAACGCGAGCGCCAAGACGGCGCTGATCAGTAGTTGCATCAATTTCTTGTTTTGAAGCATAAAACCCCTTAAGGGACGTAATTCAGACGGACTTTTGCTTTGCCCGTGATGTAAAAATAAGGCGGCGTTGACTGCCCTGAAAAATTTACCGGCCCGATGCCGCCGGGATTGCTCATCGTCGTACAATCAATCACATTCGTGCTGTATTGAGTCTGAACGACTTGATTCATAAGGGTCGAAAAAAATGGCCACGCTTCAATTTTGGAACGAACCGCTACCTCGAGTTCCGCTGTCGGATCATTTCCGCTATTCGTATTGGCCACACATCCCTGCATCCCGTCGTACTGCATGCCGACCTGCATAAGCGCTTTGACTTTAGGCTCATACGTGTTCAGGTCGGGGTGCGATCCGCTTGAAAGCACTTGCGCACTGGAGGCTTTCCGTGCAACGCTGGAAGCGGCATATTGAGAAAGAACAATGGCCACTCCAATTTGCGAGATCTGCAGCACCCCAATCACAAACAACAGAAAAACCGGCAGCAATAAAATGCTTTCGGTTAAGGCTTGTCCCGTTGCATTGGCATGCCTCAGCATAGGTTCAGACCGCGCGTATGGCGATAGGGCAATACGCGATCAGCCTGCGCTCGATATGGATGAGATAATGCTCTGCATTTTGGACTGGAGCGCCGGACCGAGAGACGTTCCAAATACCACCGCGGCGGCCACGATAATGGCCAAGATCACGATGTATTCCGTGGCGCCTTGACCCTTGTTTGTTAAACGTTTCATAAAGTATGTCCTCCTTTGCATAGGCCTTTCGGGCTATCCCAAGAGGCCTACTACAGTATGGGACTTCATTATTACAGATATGTTACAAAAACGTAAATTCCAGGTTAATTCTAAGCAAGAATCTTCTCTTCCCAATGGGCCCGTAAAATTAAGAAGCCCATGGAACAAATGAAAAGAGGCACATTCTTATGGTTGAGTAAGGCTCCCCCGCCTTCGACCAAAGCATATCCGATATAGATGGGGTGACGGAGCCAGCGATAAGGGCCCGTACGACAGCGTTCTCCACGCTTAGCCGGAGAAATCCCGAACTGGCGCCCTAAGGTAAAGAGCGCCCACGTAGAAAAAAGAGCTCCCGCCCAGATCGCCGAATTTGCCCCAAGATGAAGCGCCTCCGATGCCGTTGCGGAAGGGGCCTTATAAAAGGATGGAATAAATTTGGAGATATTCGCGATGATCCGGTGGCCCCATGAATCTTGTTTGTCAGGCGGAAGGCGGTTGGCAATAAACCAAGAAAGGACCCAAAAGCGAAAAGACAAAACCAGAAATAGAAGATGAGGTTCCCAATAATATTGCAGATCATACTTGAGTGCAAAACAGAGACTTGAAACAAGCACGAATGGCCGGGTCGGGTCGGAACGGATTTTTTCCCAGTAGGAGTTCATTCTTGTCGCGTGACTGTCCCGCACCGGACACAGTAAAGAGTCATCAGGCTGGCTGCGAAATAAGCCGTCGCCGCCCAACCATCCACCTGCCATTTCAAAGTAGGGAAATAGGCCATGGACAGCGAGAGCCATGTCGCCACAAAATGAACGGCGAAAAAAATTCCGAAGACGTCAGAGAGCGGCCATTTCTTCGAGGCTTCGCGCAAGGCGACGAGCACCAATGGCACTAATAATAGAGCGTCATAGAGATGGCTGTAAACACTGAGCAAAAGACTCCATCCGAGGGTGATGGCTAAATACTCTTCAGTGGATCGCTCCTGGTTTTTGTATCCCCAGAAGCTCCAGGCGGCGGCGCCCAAGAGCCACAACATAACTTTGCCGCGGAATAATTTATTTCCGGTGGAGGCCGGGATTAGTACTCCGGGTGCAATTCCGGTACGCAGGATGTCGTGCCCGGCGAGCGTCGCGCGCACCGTCGATATGGCACGCGCTCCGAGCCCTTGTTCGTCGGCATAAAACACTTGCGAGCGGAACTGGTGAAGCGTGTGAGACCAGTCCAGCAGATCAGAGGGTGGGCGCAGGGTGTGCATAAATGGAATGAAGGGTAGTAGAAGCGCGATGGCCATTCCAAGCGAAAAAAGAAATTTACGATTACTTTTAGCAAAAAGTGCGAGGGCCAATAAGGCGACCAAGTGGGGTTTCATCAGCATGCCTCCCGCGGCGACACCTGCCCAGAAAGCGGATCCTTTTCTCTGGGTAATCCAGCAAGCGATGGTGGCGCACAAGAGGACTTGGAAAATCATTTGGTGGGAAGCAAAAGCCCAATAGAGAGGGGGAATAGCACAGGCGGCGCTGACTCTGGCGACATCTTCAAAGCGCACCGGAGGGCGCCATAGCATCATCATCCAAAGATAGACGGATGCCGCCCAAAGCATTAAAGATAAAACGTCCCAGATCGGAATGGCGAGAGACAAACGGAAAAAAGAAGCGGGCGCCGCTATCAGAAACGCGAGTGGTGAATTAGGCAGTCCAAACGGGTAGCCGTCAGAGTACAGTTGAGGATTATAAGGATTCAATCGGTGGAATAGCTGGCGGTTGGCGGTATAGAACACTTTAAAATCTCCGTCTACGAAAACATGTCCCATCACCAACAGCAAAAACAGCAGTGACGCATAAAGAACGAGTGCTCGAATAAGGGATGGTGTGAGAAAAAGATGTGTACGTCCCGACTTCGGAGACGGCTCAGTCATTCTGAATAGCGCTTGTGGCGGCTTGTTCTCCTGAACCGATCGCATTGGATCCTTGGCTGGTCATCTGCGTCATAATTAACATTCCGATCGCGGTCAAAAGGCCGAGCACTAGTACAAATTCTGTGATGCTTTGGCCCGCTGAATGTCTCATCACCATTTTGCTTTCACCGTGATCGTATGGCTAATGCCCAGGGCACCGAAGGGAGCCATGGCATAATCTAAATCCAACAGTAAGCTAGGGAAGATCGGTGGTTTGTAGCCGATGCCGGCGCCCATCGTCAGGCCGGCGATGGACGCGCCGCGCAAGGCTGGAATTTGACTATCGATCGAGCTGTCCAGCGAATCATGGGATTGGTAACCGGCGCGGATGGCGGCGCCGTCCAATTGTGGTATTTTGCATTCGCCTCCGACACTGTAACGAATGGGTGCGTCATTGGGATACGTGACGGCAAATGCGCCGGTATAGTTCCGAAAGATGGTGTACGAAGCGCCGCCGGTGATTTCGCGCGAGAAGTTGGCTTTGCTCGAAGACAAATCGCGAACGTTGAGCCCGATATTCAGGTCATCTAGTGGCGAAATGAGCGTGGCGAGATCAAACGCGGGATTTTGAAAACTTTCGTCGGCAATGGCTTCTTCAACCAGCTTCACGTTGGCTCCGACAGACACGTCGGCGCCTTCCGCGCGCGTGAGAATTTTTCGGCCGAATCCGATAGTCCCAACCGCATCGTAAAATTTAAAGTTGCCGGTTGGATTTCCAAGGACATCGCGTCCGTCGAGTGTTCCCGGGGTAAGATAGAAAACGCTCGCTCCAATGCCGCCTTCTTCTATTGGGAAAACACCGCTCAAATTTTCAATATCGACACCTTGATAATATTGGATATGCGTGGCTGATACTTCTTTGCCGTCGAGCGACCCCAGCGCTGCGGGATTCCAACGCAGGGCATCGGCTCCATTAACCATTGACACAATGGATTCTCCCAGAGACACGCCGCGCGCATCAGTGGCGATGTTCAGGAAGTCGCCGTTCTTGGTTCCGGCGTTGTTGCTGATTGCAAAAAGGGACGAGGGACGAGTCACGAGGGAGGAGATAAATAAAAACAACAATAAAAGTCGAAAGTCTCGTCCCTCGTCCCTTTTCTCTCGTCCCTTCATGGAAGCACCGCCATCTTCTTCACGGTCTGCAGCGTGCCTTGAGAGTCCTGTTCGCGGACGACGTAATAGTAAAGTCCGCGTCCTACCTTATTACCAGACTCGTTGGTCGCATCCCACGTAAAGGTATTGATATTTCCCGGCGCAATGCCCGGGAATGACTCCGACCGCACGAGAGTCCCGGTGATGGTGTAGATTTTGAGAGAGAGATTGGCCCCGGCGCGGATCGCTTCCATTTTGAAAATGCCCTGACCATTTCGGACGGGGTTTGGAAATACATACACGTTATCTTCAAAAAGTTTTTGTGCGTTCTGTGCGGCACCGGCTAGAGATAAGACATCGATGCTGGCAAACCTGGGTAAGGATTGAGCGCCGCTCGATCGATCTGTAGCAATAATTGTTAATTGATAGGTGGCGATTGAAACAGGCTGGCCGTTATTTCCCAGGCCATCCCACGTGATTGTGGCTGATGATGTGGCTTCGCTTGCTTGATTGGGGAAGGAGAAGTTGCGAACGACGGTTCCGCTCGAGTCGGCAATGCTGGCCGTCACGTTGGCTGTCTTGGCCAAAGCATAAGTAATGAGATATGGAAATGTGGGCTGTCCTGTGGCGTCAAGACTGGGAATAACAATGAGATTATGGATATCTACAGAATTGATGGTGAAAAATGAACTTTGGTCTGCAGTGGGCGGGAGAGCAGTCCCCGCGGTGCCATTTGTCGACGGAATAATTTGGTACGAGAACGTTCCATTATGCCGCGCAAAATCCGTTCCGATGAGCCATAGGCCGTTCCAGAAAAGGGTTTGAGGACCGCCGGAGCTATACGTTTTGATGACGGTAGCTACTTTGTTTAATGAGGAGTCGACGGCGGATACTTGATAAAAATCGGCCTCCACTTGTCCTCCGACATCGAGAGAAAATTGAACGGTCGTACCATTGGACGTTGGGCTCATTTCTGTCACAATATTGGTGTTAGTTAAGAGGGGGCCGGCTGTAATGGATGTCGCATGCACGGAGCGCGACGCCATGACCAATAAGGAAATAATTAAAATTTTCTTCATATCGACTTCCACCTCAAGAGTCTACGGTCCTATTGTTACGTCAATATTACAAGCTCATGGAATTTTGATCAATTATAGGCAGGAATTCAATGGATTTCTTTTTATTATAAACGGTGGCTAACGTGAACGGCGGCTGTCCAGAGCGGCAGCTGTCCAAAAGGGCGGCTGTACTAAGAGGCTGCGAAAGGTAGGTCTTTTTAAAAAGGGCTTCCACTCACCGATGCCACCGCTCATTCATTTTGTAACACAGCCGTAACACATTCTTGTTATATAAATAGTGTTATGCGCCTTCTCCGCGCCCCATCCTTAAACCGTTCCGGCCAGTTTGTCCCTATGGCCGCCATGGTCATGTTTACCGTCGTCGTATTTCTGGGGGCCGTCGTCAACGTTTATAAGGTGGCTCGAGTCAAACTGAAAGTACAAAATCTCGCCGATGCCGCCGCGCTCAATGTCGCCTCTCAAATCGCCAGCTCTATTAATAAGGTGACCGACTTGAATGAATGGATGAATCATTTTATCGAGGTGTCTCCAAATGGGCCGTCAAAACCTGGAGACGTTCCGGATTGCGTGCATGTGAACGCGAGTTTGCCGCCCTTGTCTTGCGCGGAGAACCCGAACAAAAACACATCTTTAAATCTTTTTCCGGCCAAAGGAGATGCCGCGGCTTATGCCCGCTTGGTCAATACGGTGAACCAGTCTCAGATGATGTTTATCAATGTCTATAATAATTTTATTGGCGCTGGTGTGGGATCTTCCGGGTCAGCCGCATCGAACTCCAGTCTCAAATCAATTCTATTGTCGGACATTCCGGAATTAGCTGATCCGGGGACGCTCGTCACCATTTGGAATAGCGCAGGCGCCGATCCTACATCAAGCAATTTACCGCCGCCAGGCGGATCTTCTTTAAATACATCTGGCATACAGCCTCTCAAGTTTAAAATTCACGATATAACCGTCAGCTATAGGACTACCGTTCCTATTTTGAATGTTCCCGGACCCAATGAGTCTATGAGTTTGGGCGTTTTACTTAAAACGGGGAATCAGGCGGCGCAGCCGGTTGGCTGGATGGATCTGGATTCCAGTGCTAGCCCGCTGTTATCCGTGACTACCGCCAGAGGGCCGCAGCTGCGTCTCGGTGTAGGTGTGAAAGTGCAGCGCTCGGTCGAAGTGATTGGTGGCCTGACAATTCCGGTATCCGCGGAATCGGTAGCCTTTGTGGTTGACGGTTCGGGGGAAATGGGGGATTCCAAGCCGGACCCTTTCATCGCCAACGTCGAACGTCCTGTCTTCAAGCCGACTTATTGGGTAAAATTAGTGGGAGCCAAATGAATAGCAAACGGCATTTCAAATTTCAAATTTCAAATTTCAAATTTGCCATTTGCCATTCGTCTGGTCAAGCGATGGTGGAAATGGTATTTCTTATTCCTTTGTTGATGATATTAGCCGCGGGTGTTATTGGCGTGGTGTATACCTGTTTGCAAGGAATAAAAGTTCAACAGGCAGCCAATTTGGTGGCGCGCATTCAAGGTCAAGAACGCGTGGCGGGTGGCTTCAGTTTTCAGACGATCCAACAAGACAATGGCGTCGCGTCTAATTCGGGGGATGCCGACCCTACCAATCTCAAACTGGACTCTCAATCCCAAAACTGGCGCACGCTGCAAAAGCCTACGCCTCCGTCGGGAACGGTGTATGCCAAAATCAAAGATGCCGTGCATAATATGTTTGACCCTTCGGATGCCCCGGATCTTTTTGTGCCAGAGCCTAAGTACGGTCTCGTTGGTTATTCGGATCAAGTGAAGGTGGTCCGTATCTGGCAGCCGCCCTCTGTCTTCGGATGGCAATTGCCCCCGGTCACGCTGGATGCCACGGCATATGGCGGCGAAGATTCGCACATGTACGGCCTGGTCCGCTGGGGCAGCACGTCCTACAATACCCTTGGAAATAACTCTCAATTTTGGTCCCAACGCGACGGCAATTCCGGGGCCCGCCAAAACCTGCAAAATCCCAACAACGACTGACCAGACCCGCGGTGGGGAAGATGAGGGTAGGGAAGTAGGGGAGTATTTATTTTTTCAACCAAGAGTCAGCTTGATCGATCATTCGAGACAGTTGGCAAAGAATTTGATGATAAGTATTTTCAATTTCTTCAGATTTAGTATGAGTAATGTATCCAAAG
>Ga0206939_10025_pt2 | contig 38854 bp, 37 predicted proteins | sample Alteio_BWOrgHeat_10_FD_152921 | JGI IMG/M metagenome (GOLD analysis project Ga0206939, IMG submission 152921) | Enriched cells from forest soil in Barre Woods Harvard Forest LTER site, Petersham, Massachusetts, United States -... | ecosystem: Environmental > Terrestrial > Soil > Temperate forest >... | reverse complement strand
ACCCTCCTTGAGCGCAGCTTCCATACGGGCTGTTCGCTCCAATCGCATACGATCCTCCCGGATTCAGCTCGGGACTGCTGGGCAGTTTGTTTGGCGGACCCGGGAAGAGCAGCGTTCGCGCGGGATTCGGAATCGTGTATGACCGAATCGGCGAAGGATTGCTGGATACGTTCGATCAGAACGGGGCGTTTGGATTGTCGAGCAGCATTCAGAACGCGGCGGGGCAGGAGTCGGTGGCGTGTACGCCGCGCATCACGAATCTGAACGTGCTACCGACGACGGACAACTGCGGGAGTCCGATTCTGGTGCCGGCCCCGGCGGCGAATTATCCGGCTCCGTTCCCGAGCAATCCGGCGCCGGGCAGCGAGGCGATTACGTGGGGTCTGGATAGCAACATCAAGACGCCGTACTCGTACACGCTGGATTTGTCGGTGCAGCGTGAACTCAACAGCGGGTTCACGTTGCAGGTGGCGTACGTCGGAAGACTCGCGCACCGGTTGCTGGCGCAAGAGGACCTGGCGATGCCGCTCGATCCGTATGACAAGGCTGCGGGAAGGATTACTTCACCGCGGCGACGGCGCTGGCAAAGCTGTATCGCAGCGGCGTGACGACGAATACGTTCAATCCGAACATGGTGTCGCCCCGCGGTGCAGAAATATTGGGCGGACATCACGCAGCCGCTGAATCCGGGAGGATCGTATGCGATTGGAGCGAACAGCCCGTATGGAAGCTGCGCTCAAGGAGGGTTGAACTCGACGAAGAATCCGACGACGCTGGCGTTTGATTTGTTGTGCGCCAATTCTCTGAACGAATCGCTGTCGATCGAAGAGATGGACGTCAGCGGCGTGCCGGACGCACTGAACCCGAGCGAGACGTATTACTACCACCTGGGAAACTATACAGGGCCGAACGTGTTTTACAGCCCGCAGTACACATCGCTGTATGGTTTGCGGACGGTGACGAACGCAAACTACAACGCGATGGAAGTGACGCTGCAACACAAGATGACGCACGGCATCCAGTTCGACTTCAACTACACGTATTCGCATTCGATCGATATTTCGTCGGATGCGGAACGCGTGGGAGCGTGGGGCGGGCTGGGCGGACAGATTATCAATTCGTGGGATCCGAGCGCGGGCCGAGCGTCTTCGGACTTCGACCTGCGACATCAGTTGAATTCAAACTTCATTTTCGAATTGCCGTTTGGGCGGAATCGGTGGGTGGCGCGCGATGCGAACCGTTTTGTCGACGCGGTGATCGGAGGATGGCAGCTTTCGGGGCTGGCGCGGTGGACGAGTGGCTTCCCGGTGACGGTGGACAACGGCGGGCAGTATCCGACGAACTACCAACTGGAAGGGCACGCGGATCAGGTCGGCCCGGTACAGACGGGGACTTACTACACCGGTCCGAACAACAACGGCGTGGGAAGCACTGCGCCGAATTTGTTTGCGAACGGAATTTTGGCGGCGAATGACTTCGGGTATGCGTTCCCTGGAGAAACGGGTGCGCGGAATAATTTGCGCGGGCCGGGATTCTTTGGAGTGGACCTGGGGTTGGCGAAGCGGTGGAAGATGCCGTGGAAAGATACTCACAGCCTGCAATTCCGATGGGAAGTATTCAACGTGACGAACTCGGTGCGGTTCGACGTGCAGTCGGCGAACGCGTACGAGGGCGGGAGTTTGGCGAATGGGAATGGGGCGAACTTCGGAAATTTTAGCGGGACGCTTACCAATCCCAGGATTATGCAGTTTGCGTTGAGGTATGAGTTTTAGGGCGTAGATTTAAAGAGAAGAGTAATGAAGGCCTCGCCGTGTTTGCGGCGGGGCCTTTCCTTTTGTGGACGAAGAAATTAGCCGGCGGAACGAAAAACGTCGGCAAGATGCCGGCGCTACCAAACTCAGCGGTGGGTGAGAGGTTGGATGGTGGCGTTGGTCAGGTAGGGGTCGTCGAAGTCGGTGGTGTCGCCGGCGGCTTTGTTGGCGACGGGGAGGAGGCGAGCGGCGAGAGGCTTTTTCCATTTGAAGGCGAGGGAGGCCATGTCGCCGATGATGAGGTCGAGCTGCTGCTCGGTGGTGTCGCCGGGGAGCGGGATGGTGTCGAGGCCCGTGCCGCAGACGGCGCTGTAACTGAGGAGGGCGTCGAGCGAGACGTTGCCTTCGCTCCACCGTTGGGCGAGGCGCGTGTCTTCGAGAATGGGGAGCATGAGGCCGTTGTAGCCAGTGCGCTTGACGTGGATGTCGCGAATGGCGGCGGTGACGGTGGCAGCGGCGGTAAGCGTGCCGGAGGAGCCGAAGGGCTGCTGCGTGAGGTCTTCGAGAGCGGCGCCGATGGAGACATCTTTGGCGGGCGCGGGAGAAAGATCCATGCCGACGTAGGCCCAGCCCATGTCGCGATCGACGCGCTGCGCGATGCCTTCGATGTCGAAGGCGGTTTTGGCGAGCGTGTCGGTGAGTTTCTGGCGCGCGGCATTGAGGTCTTGCGAATCTTTGAAGACGGCGTTGACGGTGTTGGCGGATTCGAGGGCGATGGCGAACTGGTGGCCGAAGCCGGAGACGTAGGCGGCGGGGAAAAACGGAGTGAGCGGGCCGACCATAGCGATGGCGGCGAAATGGAAGTTGGCCTGGCTGCGGTCGGTGTCTTCGAGGCGCTTGATGACGCGGGCAGCGGCGCCGACGGCGCGCCAGCGGACTCCGTCGTCAGCGGCGACGACGAGGCTGCCGTTGAGAGATTTCGTGCCGGCGAGAATTTCGGCGAGGGTGTCGGCCTGGGAGTCGGGGTCGTTGGCGTTGAGCATGGCGGGGCCGATGCTGGCAGCGAATTTTTGCTGATCGGCGAGAGCTTCGTAGTTGCGGAAGAATTCGACGGTTTGTTCGGTGGAGAGGCCTTTGGTGTATTCGGAGAAGGGCTGGGTGGCGATGCGAACTCCCTGGACGACGTAGCCGCGGGATTCGAGGAGAGTGCGGGCGTATTTGAGTAGCTTCATCGCGTCGGCGATTTGCTGCTGGTATTTGGAGCGGTCGAGATTGACGAAGGCGGTGATGGCGCGGATTTGGGGTTTGGCGGAGTCGGGTGCGGGAGGAGGTGCGGCGGCGCGTTGGGCGCTGGCGGTGGAGGAGAAGATGATGAGCGTGAAGAGAGCGAGTGCGATGCGAAATCGATGTCGGGACATTTTTTGAGCTGGCTCCTGCGATTGGAAACGATACATCGGGTGGAGCGGAGGCGGAAGAGGAAAAGGGAGGCGGGAGGTTGAGTTGGCCGGTGATGGACGGGAAAATCAGAACCGTCTGAAGGCTGAGGGTGGGGCACCCGAAGACAGCATGCGCAAGGTCCGCGCTGGAGGACGGAAACAGCAGATCCATCGCTGTCGCTCGGGATGACAGTGTTGGGTGGCTCCGTTTTGGATTGCGGCAAGACGCACCGAGGGCGGGGCGAGCCCCGCCCCTACAAAACCGCCGGCAGGCACCGAGTTGCCATCAGGGGATCGGAAAAACCCGCACCCTTTCAAAAAGCAGAAAGGGTGCGGCACCCAAATGCCGTCCCGGAATCGTGAATCGAGCTGCGGCTAGACGAAGGCGGCGATGCCGGTGATTTTTTCGCCGATTACGAGTTTGTGGATGTCGTTGGTGCCTTCGTAGGTGTAGACGGATTCGAGGTTGTTCATGTGGCGCATGATGCAGTAGTCGTCGACGATGCCGTTGGCGCCGAGGATGTCGCGGGCTTTGCGGGCGGTTTCGAGAGCGATGCCGACGTTGTTCATCTTGAGCATCGAGATGTGCGAGTGGTCGACTTTGCCTTGATCCTTGAGGCGGCCGACGTGGAGGGCGAGGAGCTGGCCCTTCACGATTTCGGTGATCATCCAGGCGAGTTTTTCCTGAACCAATTGATGTGATGCGATGGGCTTGTTGGCGAACTGCTTGCGCGTTTTGGCGTATTGCAGCGCGGTGTCGTAACACGCCATGGCGGCGCCGAGAGCGCCCCAGCCGATTCCGTAGCGCGCCTGATTGAGGCAGCCGAGCGGGCCTTTTAAGCCGACGACGCCGGGGAGGAGATTCTCTTCAGGGATTTCGCAATCGGTGAAGGCGAGGCCGGAGGTTACGGAAGCGCGCAGCGACCATTTGCCGTGGACGTCCCAGGCTTTGAAACCGGGCGTGCCTTTTTCGACGAGGAAGCCGCGGACTTTGTCGTCGTCGCCTTTCGCCCAGACGACGGCGACGTCGGCAAGCGAGCCGCTGGTGATCCACATTTTTTCGCCGTTGAGGACGTACTTGTTTCCTTTTTTCACGGCGCGGGTGAGCATGCCGCCGGGATTCGAACCGAACTGCGGTTCGGTGAGGCCGAAGCAGCCTATGGCTTTGCCTTGCGCGAGGAGCGGTAGCCATTTGTCTTTTTGCGCGTCGTTGCCGTAGGCGTAGATCGGATACATGACGAGCGCGCTTTGCACGGAGACGAAGCTGCGGAGACCGGAGTCACCGCGCTCGAGTTCCTGGGTGACAAGGCCGTAGGCGACGTTGGACATGCCGGCGCAGCCGTAGCCGTGGAGGCTCGCTCCGAAAAAGCCGAGTTCGCCGAGTTGCGGGACGAGATGCCTGGGGAATGTGCCTTCGCGGCTGTGCTTTTCGATGATGGGGATGACTTCGGCCTCGACGAATTGACGCGCGGACTGGCGGGCGAGTTTTTCCTCGTCGTTGAGGAGCGAATCGAAGTCGATGTAATCGACACCGTTGTAGGCGGGCATAGGATCTCCTGAGTGTTTCCCGGCGCCGTGTTGGCTGCGGTCACGAGCGAAAGACGGGCACGGCGTGCCGTGCCCCAACGTGTTGGGCGACGTTTGCGTGCGGGTGTGGCGCGTTCGTAGAGATTGTAGCAATGCGGCGGAAGGGCGGGCAACTGAGTGGGACAGGGGACTTTCCATTTTGGAAAGTCCTCATGGAAGCGAGTTCACTTCGGTACGGTGAGGCAAGCGCCAAGCTCGTTGAGAGATTTCCAACCTCGTTTGAAGCAGCGAAAGCACTGAAAAGACGGCGGATGTGAGCCGAAGGCCGCTGGTGGGTTCGGCGTTGTTCATGCAGGCGTCGATACGCGAGGAGGAGTGTGCGAATCGGCCTGCGAAGTGGCGGATGGATCTTGGCGGCGATGGCGGCGCTGACGGCGCTGACGGCGCTGACGGTCTGCGCGGTCGCGCGCGCGCAGGACAGTCAGGTTCAGCAGAAGACGGACGACCTTGCGAACGCCAGCCTGGAAGACCTGATGAAGGTGGAGGTGACGTCGGTTTCGAATAAGGAGCAGACGCTGTCGCGAACGGCGGCGGCGGTATTTGTGATTACGCAGGAAGACATCGCGAGGTCGGGCGCGACCAACATTCCGGACGTGCTGCGGATCGCGCCGGGGCTGGACGTGGCGCAGATCAATGCGAGCACATGGGCGGTAAGTGCTCGGGGATTGAACGGGCAATTCAGCAATGAATTGCTGGTGCTGATCGACGGACGAAATGTGTATACGCCGTCGTTTGGCGGAGTCTTTTGGGACACGCTGGATCTGCCGCTGGAAAATATCGAGCGGATCGAAGTGATTCGCGGGCCGGGAGCGTCGATCTGGGGCGAGAACGCGGTAAACGGCGTCGTGAACATCATTCGAAAAAAAGCGGGGGACACGAAGGGCGGGCTGGTGAATGCGGGGGGCGGGAATACGGACGCGGACTTCGGCACGGTGCAGTACGGCAATTCGATTCGGGAGCGCGTGGATTATCGCGGGTACGTGAAATATTTCGACGAGCATGACATGCGTGCGATCGGAGGGGGAGACGGAGGCGACGGATGGCATCTGGCACGCGCGGGATTTCGAACGGATTCGAAGATCACGGATAGCGACGGGCTGGTCGTCGAGGGCGACATGTACTCAGGGCGCGAGGGCGATCCGACGGACGCGCTGTCGTCGGTGCTGGCGCCCGGGCCGGCGCCGGTCGAGGAATTTATCAATGTAGGTGGTGGATTCTTGCAGTCGATCTGGAGGCACACGTCGTCGAGCCGTTCGGATTTCACGTTAATGGGCGCGTACGACGCCTATGAGCGCGGTGACCTTTTACAAGATCATCGCCAGAGCGAAAGCCTGGATTTCCGACAGCACTACGTGCCGGGCGAGAGGCAAGATCTGGTGTGGGGCGTGGCGTATCGACACACGTCGGCGACATCGGACGGCGGCAACTGGCTTTCGCTGATTCCACCGAATCAGAGCGAAAACATCTTCAGCGTTTTCGTGCAAGACGAGATCGCGGCGATTCAAGACCGACTGTATGTGACGGTGGGAAGCCGATTCGAAAACAACACGTACTCCGGGTTCGCGGCGATGCCTACGGCACGCGCGCTCTATCAATTCGATCCGAAACAGTCGGTGTGGGCGGCGGTGTCGCGCGCGGTGCGCTCGCCGGCGGAAATCGATACGTCGCTGAGAGTCAACGTCGGAGGCGTGACGCTGCCGGACGGAACGATCGCGGCGGTCAGCCTGTTCGGGAATCCGCACGTGAAAGACGAAAACCTGCTGGCGTACGAAGCTGGATACCGAAGGATGCTGACGCCGCGGTTGTCGGTTGATTTCGCCGCCTACTATAACGATTACGACAACCAGATCAGCGATGAACCAGAGCCACCGTTTGTCGAGGCGACGCCCGCGCCACCGCATTTGGTGATTCCGACGACCGACAAGAATCTGCAGTATGGTGAAACGCACGGAGCGGAATTGTCGGCGCGATGGAAGGCGAACGATCGGTGGGCGCTCGATGGCAGCGTCGAGTTCGAACGCATTCATATGCATCGCTCGCCAGGAAGCCTGGATGTCACAACCGGACCCGACACCGAGGGTGGCTCCCCACATCAGCAGGCACGAATTCAGTCGGAGCTTTTTCTGACGCAAAAACTTTCGTGGAACGTGGCGGCGGATTACACGGACCGGCTGGAAGCGCAAGGCGTGCCGTCGTACACGCGGCTAGATTCGAACCTGATCTGGAAGCTTCGAGAGAATTTCTCATTGGGGATTTACGGGCAGAACTTGCTGCGCGATCGTCATCTGGAATTTTTTGACCCGGACAATAGTTCTACAAGGTCGACGCTGATAAGGCGAAGCGCATACGCGAAATTGACCTGGCGGTTTTAGGCAAGAGGCGAAAGTTCGATGAGGCGAGGCGAGGAGGGCCGGGAAGGGAGTGGCCAAAGGGTCGCGGGCAAACGACGCCAGTTGCGCGATCGAATGCGGCGTGGCCGCGCCTTGGCCGCGAGCGCAGTGCTATTTATGGCGGGTGTGTGCGGGCGGCCGGTAGCGGGGAGCGGGAGCGTGGCGTTGGAGTACGAAGTGAAGGCAGCATTTTTGTTTCGGTTCGCGCAATTCGTGGAGTGGCCGGCCGACACGTTCAAAGGGGCCGGCGCGCCGTTCACGTACTGCACGATCGGAGACGATCCATTTCGCGGCGCGCTGGAGAGGACATTGAACGGAAAGACGATCGGGCAACGGCCACTTCGTGTGGAACACCTGAATGGAGCGGGAAGGGTGGAGGAGTGCCAAGTTCTGTTCGTAGGCGGATCGGGCGAGAGGAAGCACGTTGAAGAAATGCTGGCCGGCACGGGCACGTTGCCGATTCTCACGGTCGGAGAAGGAGACCGATTCGCGGAGAACGGCGGCACGATCGGATTTTGCACCGAAGACAACAAGATTCGCTTCGAGGTGAATCTGGATGCGGCGGGAAAGGCGGGGCTGAAGATCAGCGCGAAATTGCTGGCACTGGCGAAAACGGTGCTGGGAGTCCCGAAGGGAACCTGAGATGCCGAAGGAACGACGTTCTTCCATTCAACGAAAGCTGACGTTCGTCATTCTGACGACGAGCCTGCTGGGACTGAGCCTGGCGTGTCTGTGTTCGGAGATTTACGAGCGCGGGAGTTTTCGGGGAGCGATCACGAGCCAACTGACAGCGCTGGCCGGCACACTGGGAGCGAACGCGACGGCATCGCTCGCGTTCAGCGACAAGCAGTCGGCGGTGGACATTTTGAAGGCGTTGAGCGCCGAGCCGCATGTGGTCACCGGATGTTTGTACGACAAGAAAGAACAGTTTTTCGCCGCGTATCAACGAAGCGGGACAACCGATCAGTGCAGCGAGGTCCTGGCGCAGCGCGAGGAGGCGAGATTCGGGTCGGATTCGGTCGCGGTGTGCCGGCCGATTTCACTGGGAAGCGAGCAGGTGGGATGGATTGCGATCACGTCGGACCTGGGAGCGTTGCAGGCGAAGATTCGGCGATACACGCAGATTTCGGTGGTGGTGATCATCATCTCGATGCTGGCGACGTTTCTGGTTTCGTCGAGGCTGATTCAGCTGATCATCAAGCCGGTAGTGGAACTGGCGGAGACAGCCGACCGTGTGACGCGGCAAGAGGACTATGCCCTGCGCGGCGCGGTGCAGAGCGACGACGAAATCGGAGCGCTGGTGCAGGCGTTCAACAAGATGCTGGACCGCATCCAGGAGCGGGATGCGGCGCTGCAAACGTCGAACAGCCAATTGGAGACGCGCGTCGCGGATCGAACACGGCAGTTGCAGTCGGAAATCGACGATCGATTGCTGGCGGAAGAAACTTTGTCGGAAGAGCGACGCATGTTGCGCGCGCTGATCGATAACGTGCCGGATTTCATGTATGTGAAGGATGCGCGGAGCTGCTTCGTGGTGGCGAACGCGTCGCTGGCGAAATCGATGGGGGTGACCTCACCGGCAGATCTACTGGGGAAGACGGATTTCGATTTTTATCCGAAGCGGCTGGCGAATCAGTATTACGACGACGAGCAGCTCGTCATCCGAAAGAAGAAAGCTCTGTTCGAGCACGAGGAGGAGTCTACTGATAGCGACGGAAAACGGATCGCGCTGCTGACGACGAAAGTGCCTCTCTTTGACAGAGGCGGCCAGGTGATCGGAATCGCGGGTGTGGGGCGCGACATCACGGAGCGACAGCGCGTGGAGCGCGAGATGCAACGCGCGAAGGAAGCGGCGGAAGCGGCAAGCAAGGCGAAGAGCGAATTTCTGGCCAACATGAGCCACGAAATTCGGACACCGCTGAACGGCGTGATGGGGATGACGGACCTGGCGCTCGATACGGAGCTGACGCCAGAGCAGCGCGAATATCTTGAGACGGTAAAGAGTTCGTCGGACGCGCTGCTGACGGTGATCAACGACATTCTGGATTTTTCGAAGATCGAGGCGGGAAAGATCGATCTGGAGTCGGTGGATTTCAATTTGCGCGACAGTCTGGAATCGACACTGAAGACCGTGGCGATACGCGCGGACGAAAAGGGACTGGAACTCTTGTGCGAAGTTGCGCCGGAAGTGCCGGAGGTGGTGTGCGGCGATTCGACGCGGCTGCGCCAAGTGGTGATCAACCTGGTGGGCAATGCGATCAAGTTCACGGATTCGGGCGAGATCGCGGTCAGGGTGCAGATGAAAGCGCGCGAGGCCAGCGAGTGCGAGCTGCAGTTCACGGTGGCGGATACGGGAGTCGGAATCCCGGAGGAAAAGCGCGAGCTGATTTTTGCTCCGTTTTCACAGGCGGATACGTCGACGACGCGAAAATATGGCGGAACGGGGCTCGGCCTGACAATTTCGACGCGGCTTGTGGAGATGATGGGCGGGAAAATCTGGGTGGAGAGCGAAGTTGGGCGCGGAAGCCAGTTTCATTTCACGGCGCGGCTTGGATTGACCGACGCGAAGGAGATCAAAGTCGGATCGATTGCGCCGCCGGAGCTTTTGCGTGGTTCGCGCGTGTTGATCGTCGATGACAACCGGACGAACCGCCGCATTCTGGAAGGAATGCTGAACCGGTGGGAAATGATTTCGGTGTCGGTCGAAGAAGGACAACAGGCGCTGGATGCATTGTCAGGAGCGCGCGCGGTGGGGCAGTCGTTTGCGCTGATTTTGACGGACATGCACATGCCGAAGATGGATGGATTCACGCTGGTGGAGCAGATTCGAAAGCGGCCGGAGCTGGCGACTGCGACGATCATGATGCTGACTTCAGCGGGACATCGCGGAGATGCGGCGCGATGTCAAGAGTTGGGCGTCGCGGCGTATCTGCTGAAGCCGATTCGACAGTCGGAATTGCGCGAGGCGATTGCACGCGTGTTGGGAGCGCATGCAGAAAACGGCGCGATTCCATTGGTCACGCGATATTCGCTGCACGATGGGCGCGATCCGGCGGCTTCGCTGCGCGTGCTGCTGGCGGAAGACAATCCGGTGAACCAGCGGCTGGCGGTGCGGCTGCTGGAGAAGCGCGGGCATCACGTGGTCGTCGCGGGGAACGGAGCCGAGGCGCTTGCGGCGATGGACAAGCAGGACTTCGACCTCGTGTTCATGGATGTGCAGATGCCAGAGATGGATGGGTTGGAGGCGACGGCGGTGATTCGAGGGAAAGAAAAAATCACGGGGAAGCACCAGCCGATTATTGCGCTGACAGCGCACGCGATGAAGGGCGACCGCGAGAAATGCATCTCGGGGGGAATGGACGGGTATTTGACGAAGCCGATCCGGCCGCAGGAACTCGATGATGTGTTGGAGGATTATATGGGGCGCCGGGCGGGATCAGCGCTTGCGGCGGAACTAGTGGAACCACGTAAATAAATTGTGCGTCTGAATTCGCGCGGTTGGCTTGACGTGTGCCGCTGGAGCGGTGAAACTCGATATTCGACGACCGACAAACGCACCGCGTTGCCTACGAGATGACATCCAAAAAAAAGAATCGAAGTTCTGCGAAGAAGCCGCGAGAGTCTGTGCGGCGATCGAATCTGTCGAAGCTGAAGTTGCATCCGAAGATTTTGATTTTCGACATCGACGGCGTGTTGATCGACGTGCGGGCGACGTATTGGCGGTCGGCGATCGAAACGGTGCGGCATTTGAGCGGGAAGCGCGTGACGTATGCCGATCTGCACAAGTGGAAGGCGAAGCCCGGACACAACGACGACTGGCGGATGACGGCGAACTGGGTGACTGCGCTCGGCAAACCGACATCCTATGATCAGGCACGGGCGGCGTTTGAGAAGTTTTATTGGGGCACGGACGAGCGGCCGGGAAATGTGCACAATGAAAAATTTGTGATCACGGCGAAGCAGATCGAGAAGTGGGCGAAAAAATACGAACTGCACCTGTTTACCGGACGGACGCGGAAGGAATATGCGTTTACGTTCGATAAGTGGCCGCACTCGAAGCATTTTCGGACGGTTGTGACGATGGACGATGTCAAGAATGGAAAGCCGGCGCCGGACGGATTGGTGAAGATTTTGGCCGGGCGTGATCCGTCTACAGCGGTCTACGTAGGGGATAATATTGACGATGCGCTGGCGGCGCGCGATGCCAAGGTGCCGTTTATGGCGATCTTGCCAAAAGGAGCGCATGGGTATCGGGAGCGGCTTGCGAATTTTCGGAGACTGGGCGCCGTTGGGATTTTGACTCGGGCCAGCGAACTGAATTCGTGGTTGGGTAAATAAGAGAGACGGAGCGTTATCAGGCTCCGGATTGGTCGATGGGGCGTGCGGAGGGAACTCCAGCGGCCCGACTTGGGAACGTCCATTAAGAGGTACGCATTCCATGAAATCCCAAAATGGGAATTTTGCGTTTCGAATTGCGCTGAGAATTTCATTAACCGCACTGTTTTCAGTCGGGTGCCCGATGCTTGTGGTGGCGCAAGCGCCTCCGGGGCCGATGACGTTGCCCCCAGCGAAGGATGCGCCAGCGCCCGCACCTCGACCTCAGGTGGAGAAATCGGCTTTGCAGCCGAGAACGTCCATCTTCGGGGAGTGGCGATTCAATCGCGACGACAGCGATGATCCACAGCAGAAGATGCAGGAAGCTCAGCAGGATCGGAGTCAGGGCAACGGAGGGTATGGCGGCGGTGGACCTCGGCTGGGCTACCCGGGAGGGGGCATGGGCGGTGGCGGTCGCCGGATGGGGCAGCAAGGCATGAGCGACGAAGAGCGACAGAAAATGCAGGAGTTAATGAACCCGGCGAATCGCCTGACGGTGGCAGACCTAACCGACAGGGGTGAGGTCGATCTGACCGACGATCAGCAGAGAAAGCTGACGCTGATCACCGACGGGCGCAAGCCGCAGAAATCAAAGGACGCCAATAATCAAGAGATCGCGGCACATTGGAGCGGGAAGCAGCTTGCGACGGATGAGAAGGGGCCGCACGGTAAGATGAGCCGGACGTACGAATTGTCGTATGACGGCACGCAACTCTACGAGAATCTGAGCATACCGATGGGGCGAAGCAACACGACATTGTTGGTTCGCTACGTTTATGACGCTTATGGACCACCGCCGGCCGGCACAGCGAGCGCTCCTGCTGCTTCGGGTGCGGCCGCGACAGCTCCGACGGGCAGCGCACCGAAGCAATAGGGTCGCGCGCGATGGGGCGCGGCGGAGACGCCAAATTGGCGCTTAAATTCGAGTCGAATCAAGCGTTGACGATATAACTCCTACGCACGAAAACGCGCCTGCTTGAATTGACGGCGCGACGCGCTGGATGCTATAAAATTATTGTATTGAGCGGGGCGCTTCATAGGCCACCGAAGCGCTCTATTTCCCGGGTCGAGCGCGCCGGGCGGCTGCCAATCCTGAGGTTCAGGCGACACAAGCTAAATGCAACAGATTGTTCACCAACTCGGCGAACTCTTCCTTCAGGCTGTGCCTACAGTCGTGATCGTTCTGATTTTTTACGGCATTATGCGGACGCTGTTTTTCGTTCCGCTGATGAAGGTTATGGATGAGCGCGAGACGCGAACCGTCGGGGCGCGCAAGGCCGCGGAAACGGCGCAGACAGCGGCTGCCAATAAGGTGAAGCAGTATCAAGAGGCGCTCAAGCAGGCCCGCGCCAAGGTTTACGCCGAGCAGGAAGATGCCCGGAAAAAGCTATTGAACGATCGCGCGGAAGCAGCGAAACAAGCGCGCGGCAAGGCCGCGGGACACGTCGCCAGCGCGAAAGAACGCATGGCGCGCGAATTCGAAACCGCGAAGCAGGACATCGAGTCCAGCGTCGCGCAGCTCGCCACGGAAATCGCGCAGCGCGTTATCCAGATTCCACCGCCCAGGCCTACCAGCCCAGTCAGAGAGGTTTCATGACGGGTCGTCGTCTTTCACGGATCGTCAGCGTAGCATTTGCCATGTTGTTCGCCGCAGTTAGTGTTCATGCCGCGGAAGGCGGCAGCGACGCAAACGCGCACGTGAACGAGCTATTCAAGTGGATCAATTTCGCGCTCGTTGCGCTCGGATTGATCTGGGTCTTCAGCAAATTTTTGCCGCCAATTTTCCGCAAACGCTCCGACGAGATCGGCGCGGCGATCAAGAAGGCGACGGAAGCCAGGATCGAAGCCGACAAGCAACTGCGCGAAGCCGAGCAGAAGCTGGCGAAGCTGGAACAGGAAATCGCGCAACTGCGAGCCGTGGCGCAGCGTGAAGCGGCCGCCGAGGCCGACCGAATCCGCAAAGCTACGCTGGATGATGCGCAGAAGATCGAAGCTGCTGCGGCCGCGGAAATCGACGCGGCCGAACGCGCGGCGCGCCTGGAATTGAAAGCGCTCGCGGCCAACCTGGCCGTTGACAGCGCCGAATCGCTGCTCGCCAAGCAACTCACGCCGCAAGCTCAGGAAGCGCTGGTCAGCGCCTTCGTGAAGGGCCTTGCGGGGAGACCCAATTGAAGTCAGCAAGCCTTCAATATGCCAACGCGCTGGCGGATGTTGCATTGGCGCAGGGAGCGGGTGACGCGGCACTGCGTCAATTGATCGATTTTCGCGAAGCGTACGCGGAATCTGCTGAGCTTCGGAATTTTCTGGCCACGCCCGCGGTCGATCGCGAAGCAAAGCACGGTGTGATCGAAAAGCTGGTGGCCCGGCTTGGCGCGAGCAAGATCATTCGCAACTTTCTGTTTGTTGTTGCCGACCACGGGCGGATGCACATCCTGCCGGAGATCGTGGACTCGTTCCAGGAAGTCATCCGCGAACGGCAAGGAATCGCTGAGGCGGAAATCTCTTCGGCGGTCGAACTGAGCGCGGCGCAAAAGGCGGAGTTTGCTTTCACGCTGGAGCGCATGACCGGGCAACGCATCGAGGCGAAATATTCGCTCGATCCGAGTCTGGTAGGCGGCGCAGTTGTTAGAATTGGTGACGCGATTTACGACGGATCGGTACGGAATCGGTTGAACGAGATGCGGTCGAAGTTGACGGGCGAATAAGTCTGGACGTTCGTCGGGGTACGTGCTGTTTTACAGGTCGGTTTGTCACAGCGGTCTTGTCATCGTGGCGATGCGGTTGTTGCGAGAGTTTAGACGAGCCTCGAGTTCGCCGGGCTGAATCCCGGTTCGTTTGAGAGAGTGCACGAGGCCCGGTTGGCCCGAGTCAAGCAAGTTACGGAGCGCGAATGGCGAATATAAAAGCGGACGAAATCAGCAAGATTCTGCGCGAACAGATCGCGAATTATGAGCAGACCGTCGCGGTCGATGAAGTCGGATCGATCATCAGCGTCGGCGACGGCATCGCGCGCATCCACGGACTCGACAAGGTCATGGCCGGCGAGATGCTGGCGTTCCCGCACAACGTTTTCGGCATCGCGCTCAACCTCGAAGAAGACGAAGTCGGCGCCGTGCTGCTCGGCGAAACGGTGGAATTGAAGGAAGGCGACACCGTCAAGCGCACGAACACGATTATGTCGGTACCCGTCGGCGAGGCATTAGTCGGACGCGTGGTCAGCCCGCTCGGCGAACCGCTCGACGGCAAGGGACCGATTCAGGCCAAGCAGCGCAATCCGCTGGAGAAAATCGCTCCCGGCGTTCTCGATCGCCAGCCGGTGCGCGAACCGGTGCAGACCGGTATCAAAGCCATCGACTCGATGATTCCGATCGGCCGCGGACAGCGCGAGCTGATCATCGGCGACCGTCAGACCGGTAAGACCGCCGTCATTCTGGACACGATCATCAACCAGAAGGGCGGAGACATGATCTGCATCTACTGCGCGATCGGGCAAAAACGCTCGACGATTGCGCAGGTTGTGAAGGTGCTGACCGATGCCGGCGCGATGGATTACACGATCGTCGTCGCATCATCCGCCTCGGAACCTGCTTCGGTGCAGTACATCGCTCCGTATGCCGCGTGCGCGATGGGCGAATATTTCCGCGACACAAAACGCCACGCGATCACGTTCTACGACGATCTTTCGAAACACGCGCAGGCTTATCGTGAAATTTCGCTCTTGCTGCGCCGCCCACCGGGACGCGAAGCGTTTCCTGGCGACGTGTTTTATCTCCACTCGCGCTTGTTGGAGCGCGCCGCGAAGCTGAACGACAAGCTCGGAGCGGGCTCGCTCACATCGCTGCCTGTCATCGAAACGCAAGCGGGCGACGTTTCGGCGTACATTCCGACGAACGTCATTTCGATCACCGACGGCCAGATTTATCTCGAAGCTGACCTCTTCAACGCCGGCATCCGTCCCGCGATTAACGTCGGTATCTCGGTCAGCCGCGTCGGTGGCAACGCACAGATCAAGGCGATGCGTCAGGTTGCCGGTTCGCTGCGATTGGACATGGCGCAGTATCGTGATCTGGCGTCGTTTGCGCAGTTCGGCGCCGATCAGCTCGATAAGGCGACGCAGGCGCAGCTCGGCCGCGGTCAGCGCCTTACCGAAGTTTTGAAACAGGATCAGTACCAGCCGCTGTCGGTCGAGAAGCAAGTTCTGATCATCTTCATCGCGACGACTGGTCCGCTCGACTCGATTCCAGTGGCCGACGTGCGCCGCTTCGAAAAGGAATTTGTACAGTTCGTCGAGACGAGCCACCCGGGCATCTTGACGTCGATCAAGGAGAAGAAAGCTTTGGACGACGCGATCAAGGGCGAAATCAAGAAGGCCGTCGAGGAATTCAAGCAGCGATTCACCACGTCGGAAAAGGAAGCTCTCGCGGCCGCGAAGTAACGCGCCGCTTTTAGCCGCAGCAACTTATGCCAACACTTCTCGATTTTCGGCGCCGCATCCGGTCTGTGAAGAGCAGCCAGCAGATCACGCGTGCGATGAAGTTCGTCGCGGCGGCACGATTGCGCCGTGCTCAGGAAGCCGCTTTGGCGGCGCGGCCGTATGCGCAGGAATTGGCGCGGTTGTTGCGATCGGTCATGTCGCGCATTCAGGACGTTTCCGATCCGTTGATGGCGCAGCGGGAAGAAAAAAACATTCTCGCGATCGTGATGACCGGCGAACGAGGCCTGGCGGGGGCGTTCAACGCGAACATCCTGCGCAAAGCGAACGAGTTTTTCCGCGAGAACAAAGATAAGAAAATCGTCACGATTCCCGTCGGCAAAAAGGGCCGCGACTCGCTCAAGAAAGCCGGATTCAACTTTGCCGGCGAGTACGTCAACGTGCTCGCGCGCGTCGAATTCAAGACTGCCCGCGAGATCGCGAATCTCGCGGCGCAACTCTACATCGAAGAGAAAATCGACGCCGTCTACCTCATCTTCAGCGAATTCAAGAGCGTGGTGGCCGTGAACCTCGCAGTCGAAAAGCTTTTGCCCATCGAAAAAATGGTCGAAGCGCCGGATGCTCAGCACGATCCGCGTCACGATGCCGAGCGAGTCGCTCACGGCGAAAAGAAACAAGCCGAGCAGGACAGCGCGCAAATCGACTACATCTACGAGCAGCCGGCCGAACACCTGCTCAATAAACTTTTGCCGCGATACGTTGAAACCCAGGTATTGCGGGCGATGCTCGAATCGTCCGCATCCGAATACGCCGCGCGTATGACCGCAATGGAAGCGGCCACTAAAAACGCCGGCGAAGTCATCGAAGCTTTGACGCTGCACATGAACAAAGTTCGTCAAGCAGCCATCACGACCGAAATCATCGAAATCGTCAGCGGCGCGAATTACGAAAAGTAGGAGACGGAATGCCAGATAACGCAAATCAAGTCGGCCATGTGGTCAAAGTCATCGGACCAGTGCTCGACATCGAATTCGAAGGCGGCCATCTTCCCGCCATCTACAACGCCGTTCGCATCACCAGCGAAGGCTTCAACATTCCCGAACCGCTCGACGTCATCGTCGAAGTGCAGCAGCACCTCGGCGAAGGCCGCGTGCGCGCCGTCGCGATGGAGCCGACCGAAGGCATGGTCCGCGGCATGAAGGCGTACGACACCGGCGCCGGCATCACCGTTCCTGTGGGACGCGCGACACTGGGCCGCGTGATGAATGTGCTTGGCAAGCCCGTCGATCAGCTCGGTCCCGTCAAGAGCGACAAGCACTACGCGATTCACCGCCCCGCCCCGAGCCTCGAAGATCAATCCACCACCCTCGAAATGTTCGAAACCGGAATCAAAGTCGTCGACCTGATCGAGCCATACCTCAAAGGCGGAAAGATTGGATTGTTCGGCGGCGCCGGCGTCGGCAAGACCGTTTTGATTATGGAATTGATTCACAACGTCGCGATGAAACACGGCGGCGTTTCCGTGTTCGCCGGCGTGGGCGAACGCACCCGCGAAGGCAACGATCTTTGGCTCGAAATGTCGGAAGGCGGCGTCATCGTTCCTGGCAATTCTGAAAAATCGCGCGCTGCGCTGATCTACGGACAGATGACCGAACCCCCCGGCTCGCGTCTGCGCGTCGGCCTCACGGGCCTCACCGTCGCCGAATATTTCCGCGACGAAGAACATCTCGACGTGCTGCTCTTCATCGACAACATTTTCCGTTTCGTTCAGGCAGGTTCCGAAGTCTCGGCGCTTCTCGGCCGCATGCCCAGCGCCGTCGGTTATCAGCCGAACCTCAACACCGAAATCGGCGAATTGCAGGAACGCATTACTTCGACGAAATCCGGCTCGATCACGTCGGTGCAGGCGATTTACGTGCCCGCCGACGACTACACCGACCCGGCTCCGGCCGCGACGTTCGCGCACCTCGACGCGACCACGAACCTCAGCCGTCAGATCGTCGAGCGCGGCATTTATCCCGCCGTCGATCCGCTCGCCAGCTACTCGCGCATTCTCGACCCGCGCATCGTCGGACAGGAGCATTACACCGTGGCGCGCGCCGTGAAGTCGATTCTCCAGCGCTACAAAGATTTGCAGGACATCATCGCGATTCTCGGTATCGAAGAGCTTTCGGACGAAGACAAGCGCACCGTTGCTCGCGCGCGTAAGATCGAGCGCTTCTTGTCGCAGCCGATGTTCGTCGCGGCGCAGTTCACCGGCCTCGAAGGCAAATACGTCAAGATCGAAGACACGGTTCGCAGCTTTAAGGAAATTGTCGAAGGCAAGTACGACGATGTTCCAGAGCAGGCGTTCTACATGGTCGGCACGATCGAGGAAGCACTCGAAAAGGCCGAGAAAATGAAGGCGAGCGCGTAGTTCGCTTCGGACCCGTTTAGGAATTGATTGGGATTACTGAGAAAAAATGGCTGCTGACTCCATCGAGTTGATCATCGTCACGCCGGAACGGCAACTGCTCCGCGAGACCGTCACCGAAGTGACGCTTCCCGGCGCGGACGGCCAACTGGGCGTTCTGCCCGGCCACGCTCCGTTGATCACGGAACTCGGCATCGGCGAACTGACGTATCGCTCGAAGGGCGGAGCGCAGTCCGATCCGATCGCCATCATCAGCGGCTTTGCGGAAGTTTTGGGCGAGCGCGTCACCGTGCTCGCCGAAACTGCGGAGCGAGCCGGCGAGATCGACGTCGAACGCGCCGAGAAGGCGAAGAAGCGCGCCGAAGAGCGGCTCGCAGCGGCTCAGAGCGATCCAAACATCGATTGGGGCCGCGCCGCAATTGCGTTGCAGCGCTCGCTCATCCGTATTCAGGTGGCGCGTCGCCAGCGCAGCGTTGCCGTTCCCGGCGCATAGACGCATAGATTCACCATCCCCATGCATCCAACTAGAGCCTGATGGAAACCATCACGATGTACACCACGAACTGGTGTCCGGATTGCCGTCGCGTGAAATCCTTTCTCACGCAGCGCGGCATTTCGTATCGCGAAATCAACATCGAAGAGGATGACGACGCGGAAGAAATCGTCATCAAGGCCAACAACGGCAAGCGCAAGGTTCCTACTCTGAAGGTGGGAGAGCGCTACTTTGCGTGCAGCCCGTTCAATGCCACGCAGCTCGCCCACGAGCTGAACGTTCCGTTGAATCCCTAAACTTTCGCCGCCTCAACTGCGCGTAACTCGGCGCACTCCGCGCCTCTGCGTCGGCTTTTTCCTCGCGCTCATTTAACTCAGCGGCATCTCTCCGCAAATTCCGTGTAGGGGCGCAGCACTGCTGCGCCCCAGGTTGCTCGGGCGACAAAATCTTCGACCGCCCGTTTTTTCTTTGGCTTTAATTCAGCGGCACGCCGCGCGCCCAAACGTTCGTTATTTCCAGCGCTTCATTCAACAAAACAATGTCCGCATCGGCGCCCGTACGCAGCGCGCCCTTCTTGAATTCCAATCCAAGCAATTTCGCAGGGTTCGCAGTCAGCATACGCACCGTATCGCCGAGTGACCATCCCATGCGCACAATATTTCTCAGCGCGCGATCCAGCGTCAACGTGCTGCCGGCCAGATTCCCTTCGGCGTTGCGCGCCACACCGTCTACGACGTTCACATCGAATTTGCCGAGGCTGTATTGCCCATCGGGCATCCCCGTCGCAGAAATCCCGTCGCTCACCAAAATGACGCAGTTGACTCCCTTTGCCTGGAGCAACACGCGCATCGCCGCTTCTTCCACATGCACTCCATCGGCGATCAACTCCGCGCTGACTTCAGGCGACGTGAGCACCGCGCCGATCACACCGCTGTCGCGATGCGAAAACGGGCGCATGGCGTTATAAACGTGAACTGCGTGATGCGCGCCATGCGCGATGGCCGCGCGGGCCTGCTCATAGGTCGCATCGGTGTGCCCCATCGCCACGACGATCCCGGCGCTGCGCGCCGCATCGATACACGGCATCGCGCCGAGCAACTCCGGCGCAATCGTCAAAATCCGCGCGTTCCCCGCAGCCGCCGTCACCATGCGATCGAGAAGCTGCCGATTGGGCAGCGTCACCCACTCCTTGGGATGAACGCCGCGCCGAACCGTGCTGATGAACGGTCCTTCGTAGTGAATTCCCAAAACTTCAGCGCGCGGATCTTCGCTTTGATGCTGATTCGTAATGAAGTTCGCGATGCCTTCGACGCTTCGAACGATATCGTCTGGAGCCGCCGTCACCGTGGTCGCTACCATCGACGTAGTGCCGCGCTTCGCCACTGTTCGCGCAACGGTGGACAGTGCCTCGTTGCTACCCTCCATCACATCGCGGCCGCCCGCACCGTGAATGTGAACGTCGATGAATCCCGGAACGGCAATCTGATCGGTAGCTTTTATTTCGATTGCGCCCGCCGGAAGGCTCACGTCCGCCCGCGCGCCGACCGCTTCAATCACGCCATCGCGTATCAGAATCCCAGCGTCCGATATCTCAGCGGCGGGAGTGATTGCCTTCGCGGTATGCAGCAGAATCGTCGTCATGGGCGCGACAACATCGTAGCGGAAATCCAATTTCTCCTCAAAATCAAAACGGCTTCGGGCCGATAGCAACGCGAGGATAGTCCCCGCTGTTTCATAGACGTTCAAAAGAACAGCGCACGGATACAGAGGATGGCGAGGGAAGTCCCCCAAAAGAAAAGGGAGGGCTCTCTCGAAGCCCTCCCTTATGTGCTCTCAAGGTACGCAGGAAAGTCGCGCGTTCCGTTGGTCAGCGTCAGAGGATCTTACTGGGCCGTCCCCGTTGCGCTCGCCGAGGCCGTTCCAGCCGACTTCGGCACGCTCAAGTAGCCCGACGCCGTGGTCTTGCTCACTTTGTTGACCACGAGCTCCAGAGCCGCCTTGCTGCCGCCGGTGTAGAAGAAAATCGGCTCGTTCACCGAGCGGTTCTTCTTCTCAAAGCTCTTGTCGTCGGCCAGCACGTTGATTGTGTACTGGTTCTTCTTCGTGTTGGTGTCCTTCAGCTCGACCATGATGGAACCAACGCGCTCCGCGCCATTCTTCCGCGTAACCGAAAATTCGTAATAATCACGCTGCCCCATGCGGCGCAGCTGATCGATTTCGTCGTGGTTACGCGCGATCAGGGTGCCCATTTCGCTGCGTGCCATCTGAATGCTGTTGTTGGTCGCGTCGAGGTCCGACTTCACGCCGGTGACGTCGCCGTTCAATTTGTTCACGTCATCGACGTTCGCCTTCGTGGCGAGCTGCGTGTTCACCGAAGTTTCGAGCCCGGTCAGCTTCTTATCGACTTCAACGTTGGTCGCCTTGTTCGCTTTGCGCGCCGAGACCAGCTGCGTCTGCGTCAGGTTCAGCTTGTCGGTCACAACCTTCAGGTCGCTCTCGAGCTGCTGATTGATATCTTCTTCCTTCGCCAGCCGCTGTTGGATCGCATCGTTTGAAGCTTTCACCGACGCTGCGGTCGCCTCTTGAATTCCTTGTGTCTTATTGATGGCGCTCCAGCCAAGGCCCACGCCGACGAGTGATACTGCTCCCAGGAGTGCAACCGCCAGACCCACCCAACGTGGGGTCTCCGCGGTCGTGTGGTGAATCGGTTCCTGAAATTCGCTCATGGACTTCGTCTCCTTTGGCGGCTTCCCGCCACGCGGTCCTAGAGGGAGCATCTGCTACACCAAATGCCCTATGTGCTGTGGAAATTGCCTAATTCCAGTACTATTACGAGGTTAGAAGCCTTCAAGCACCAAGTCACACGCCCTGGTGAATGTACTAGTACCAGTAAAGATTACCGTTCAATTGTTCCGGCGAGCATTTTTGCTGGAGTACGGTTTTAGACACCCGAGAAACGCCTGTTTCGAGGGCCCCAAAACAAAAGAGGCTGTGCATTTTTGGTGCACAGCCTCAAATAACTCATTTGTCGGAAGTTACGGCGCGCGATTTAGGCTGCCGTACGTTCGGTTTCGCTTTCGGGGGCACGGGTTGGCCCGAAATAGCGGTCTAATGTAGAATTCGCGGCGTCGAAAACGAGGTGGCAGTCATGGCATTCCGCAAGATGACGCTCGATCTCGCTCTCAACCGATGGGGACAGCTTTCGCTCTAAGTACCAGCAAATCAAGTGGATTGTGTCCTTACAGCTCATTGTTCCCCGTATCTGGACATCGCCCCGGCCGATTTCACGAGCGCTATCTGTAGGTGCATTTGCCCTACCAAAGAGCTGTACGTAAGGACAGTTTTGTAACAGCCATGTAATCAGATAGTTTGAGGCTCTAGGACCGCACTTCGGCCCGAGGTGAGCCTCCTTGATTAGGGAATCTTTACACTCGGCCGGATTGGGAGGGGCGTAAAATCCGGTTTGGCGCGCATTTGTGGGCTGTTTTCAGCGGCTCGGAACTATGGTCATGCGACGAAGGGCTTCGATGCGGTCCTCCAGTGGAGGATGAGTGCTGAATAGCGAGGAGACCCCGCCGGTGCCGAAGAGCGGCTTGACGATGCAGAGCGCGGCGGTGGCCGGAGCCATGGATGTCGTGGGAATGCGCTGGTTGTAGGCGCCCAGCTTTTGTAGTGCGCTGATCAACCCGTAGGGCTGACCGACCATGCGCGCACCGGTTTCGTCGGCGGAATATTCTCGCGTGCGCGAAAGAAAGAGTTGCAGCAGCAACGCCGCGAACGGCGCCAGAATCATCATGGCGATTGCGGCGAATGCGCCGCCGCCCTCTTCGCGATCATCGTCGCGACCACCGTAGCCGCCGAAGATCATGCCCCACTGCGCCATGTGAGCCAGGTAGGTGATCGCGCCGGCAAGAGTCGCCGCGATCGAAGTTGTCAGGATGTCGTAGTTACGGACGTGCGAAAGCTCGTGCGCGATTACGCCTTCGAGCTCATCGTCGTTCATTAGATTAAGCAAGCCTTCAGTGACCGCAACCGACGCATGGTGTGGATTACGGCCAGTCGCAAACGCGTTCGGCGCTTCTTCCGGAATCACGTAGAGCTTCGGCACCGGCAAGCTCGCTTTCGCCGCCAATCGCTCCATTACCGCGTACAATCGCGGGAGCTGCTCGCGCGTCACCGGCTGCGCGCCGCTCGATTTCAACGCGATCTTGTCCGAGAAGAAATACGAAACACCGTTCATCACGACCGCGAAGATCAGAGCAATCTCCATGCCTCGTTGGCCGGCCAATGCTCCGCCGGCAACGACGAGCAAGACACTCATCACAATCAACAGCAATCCAGTGCGAAAAATCCTCATAAGGTTACCGACTCACTCTCATACCCGACGGGCTACAACAATTCTAATCGCACGCCGATACGGTAGGGGCACGGCACGCCGTGCCCATCCGTGTACTTCATACGCCCAACAAGCCTACGAAGTAACGGCCGCAGCCGCTGGCTTCTTCGCCGCGACCGACTCGAACTTCATAGCTTCCTTCTTACCGTCGCGATCCACTCGAATGTGCTCGCCCGGCAGAACATTGCCTTCGAGTATCTGCATCGCGAGCGGATCCTGAATCATGCGCTGAATCGTGCGCCGCAACGGCCGCGCGCCAAACGCAGGATCATATCCTTCGCTGACCAGCAACGCTTTCGCCGCAGGCGTTAGCTCAAGCGTGATCTTCCGCTCTTCGAGCAACTTCTCGACGCTCTTCAGCAACATCGTCACGATGTTCTCGAGTTGCGCCTTGCCCAGCGGATTGAAAATCACGATCTCGTCGATACGGTTAATGAACTCCGGCCGGAACGCTGCGCGCAGTGCCTCAAGCGCTTCCTTCCGCGCCCGCTCCGGATCTTTGTCTGACAATTCAAAGATCGCCGTCGAGCCGACGTTGCTCGTCATAACCAGAACCGTGTTGCGGAAATCGACGGTACGCCCTTTGCCATCGGTCAAACGCCCGTCCTCCAGAATCTGGAGCAGCACGTTGAACACATCGGGATGCGCCTTCTCGATTTCATCAAACAGCACCACGGAATACGGATGCCGCCGCACTTGCTCGGTGAGTTGTCCACCTTCTTCGTAGCCAACGTAGCCTGGAGGCGCGCCGATCAATCGCGAAACACTGTGCTTTTCCATGTATTCCGACATGTCGATGCGGATCATCAGCTTTTCGTCGTCGAACAAGAATTCCGCCAGCGCTCGCGCCAGTTCGGTTTTGCCGACGCCCGTCGGGCCGAGAAAAATGAACGACCCGATCGGCCGCTTCGTGTCCGACAATCCGGCTCTGCTGCGCCGCACCGCGTTCGACACGCGCGCCAGCGCATCTTCCTGCCCGACGACGCGATCGCGCAGCCGCGCTTCCATCTTCACGAGCTTCTGCGCTTCGCCTTCGAGCAACCGTCCCGCCGGAATGCCCGTCCACTTGCTGACGAGCTTCGCGATGTCTTCTTCGTCGACTTCTTCCTTCAGCATCGGCGCGTCTTTTTGCACTTTCGCAAATCGCTCCTCGGCCTGCTTCAGGTCGCGCTCTGCCGCGGCGATTCTTCCGTAGCGAATCTCCGCAACTTTCGCGAGTTCGCCCGACCGCTCGTAGCGCTGCGCTTCCGCGTTGAGCTGCTCAATCTGCTCTTTGAGTTTGCGAATGTTGCCGATAGCGTCTTTCTCCGCCTGCCATCGCGCTTTCCGTGCACTGGAGTCTTCCTTTAACTTCGCGAGTTCCTTCTCGATCTGCTGACGCCGCTCTTTGGAGTGCGAATCCTTCTCCTTCAGCAACGCTTGCCGTTCGATTTCGAGCTGCATGATGCGCCGCTCGATCTCGTCGATCTCTTCGGGAAGGGAATCGATCTGCATGCGGAGGCTCGCCGCGGCTTCGTCGATCAAATCGATAGCCTTGTCCGGCAAAAACCGATCCGAAATATAGCGATGCGACAACGTCGCCGCAGCAAGAATCGCTGCGTCCTTAATGCGCACACCGTGGTGAATCTCGTAGCGCTCTTTCAGGCCACGCAAAATCGAGATCGTATCTTCGACGGTCGGCTCGCTCACGAGCACAGGTTGAAACCGACGCTCGAGCGCTGGATCCTTTTCGATATATTTCTTATATTCGTTCAGCGTGGTCGCGCCGATCGCTCGCAGCTCGCCGCGCGCCAGCGCCGGTTTCAGAATGTTGGAAGCGTCCATCGAACCTTCGGCCGCGCCCGCGCCGACCAGCGTGTGTAGCTCATCGATGAACAGAATGATCTGTCCATCCGCTTCCGAAATGTCTTTCAGGACAGCCTTGAGCCGCTCTTCAAATTCGCCGCGGAATTTCGCGCCAGCGACCAACGCCGCTAGATCCAACGCAACAAGCTTCTTTGTCTTCAAAACATCCGGTACATCACCCGATACAATCCGCTGCGCCAATCCTTCGACGATGGCTGTTTTGCCGACGCCTGGTTCGCCAATCAGCACCGGATTGTTCTTCGTGCGTCGCGCCAAAATCTGCATCACGCGGCGAATTTCCTCGTCGCGGCCAATCACCGGATCGAGCTTCGACTTCCGCGCCAATTCCGTCAGGTCGCACGCGTACTTTTCCAGCGCAGCGTATGTCGCTTCCGGATTCTGCGAAGTCACGCGCTGATTTCCGCGCAAGCCGGTCAGCGCCTGCAAAATCGCTTCGTGCGAGGCGCCCTGCTTCTTCAATAGCTGTCCCGCGGGATCGCGATCCTGCCCAGCGATCGCCAAAAACATGTGCTCGGTCGAGACGTACTCGTCCTTAAAGTTTTCCGCTTCCTTGAATGCGCGCTCGAGCACATCGTTCAGCGCGCGGCTCATATTTTGTTGCGCGAATCCCGTCACGCGCGGCAATCGCGCGATTTCGCGATCCAACTCTTGCGTCAGCGCTTCCGGACGAATTCCGAGCCGCGCTAAAAGCGGCGAGACAACTCCGTCCACTTGCGCAACCAGCGCCGACAGCAAATGAACCGGTTCGATCGCCTGGTTTTCGTGAGTAGCCGCAATGTCTTGCGCGCTTTGCAAGGCTTCCTGAGCCTTAACTGTCATTTTTTCAAATCGAAGCATATTTCTCTTCCTTCAGTTCTCGAATCTTTCGTTCTCGAATCTCTTCTTAAATCTCGCCCGGTCGTCGACCGTCAGGCTCTCGTATCTTGCTCTCACTTTCGATGACCGCTCCGTAAAAAAGGGGCCGACGAATTTCGCCGGCCCCTCTCTCATTTCCTATGCCCTGCTGAGGGGCAGCAGGTGTTACTTCGCGCCAGCCACCGCAGCGCCGGCCGCTGGAGCGCCGGCAGGAGTTCCAACGGTTACCTTGATCTGCTTCGGCTTGGCTTCCTCGCGCTTCGGGACGTTCAGGGTCAAGACGCCGTTCTGGTAGTCGGCCTTGATTCCTTCCGGATTCACGGTGTTCGCCAGCGAGAAGCTGCGGCTGAACGAGCCATAGGCACGCTCTACGCGCAGGTAATTGTCTTCATTTACCTTCTTCTCGAACCGGCGTTCGCCGCGAATCGTCAGGATGTTGTTCTCCACGCGAATGTCCAGGTCCTTCGCTTCGACGCCGGGCAGGTCGGCCTTGACGACGAGTTCGTGCTCGTTCTCATGGATATCGACCGCAGGCGCCCAAGTCGTCAGGTTTGATTCCTGGCTGGTGGTGCGCTCGAAAGCGTCGTTGAACAAGCGATTGATCTGGTCCTGCAAAGTGGCTTGGCCACGGAAAGCGGTAAGTGTCTTCATTGGTTCAAGTTCCTCTCGTCATAAGTGACTACGACGAGATAATATAATATGAGCGTATCATTGTCAAGTATGATTTTGACGTTGAAGCAGGGCACCATACCCATCCCCCGTTTGTAAGGATTTGATTCCAGGAGAGTTATATCCTATGCAGTGCAAGCATTTGATTCTGTAGGGGTTAGGCTCAATGTGGGAGCCTGGAGGTCTTTAACTCCCTCTGGTTCATACACTTACGCAATCTCAGTTGCCATCAGAACCGGCGTCCGGCCCAATTGGATGCGCGAGGCGGCGCTTGGCACCAGTAGGCGCGGCCCTGCTACACTGAGTCTCGCCCATGCGTCTTAACGAACTCGACTACGTTCTCCCGCCGGAGTTGATCGCGCAGCGGCCACTCCCTAGTAGGGATTCCTCACGGCTCCTCACCCTCGGGCGAGGCACGGGCTCTGTCGAAGATCACGGCTTCTCCGAGTTTTCGGACTTGCTGCATGGGAACGAGCTTCTGGTCCTGAATAACGCACGGGTGATCCCTGCGCGACTATTCGGTCATAGGGCTGGCGTTCATTCGCAGGCGCCCTCCAAAGCCACCCGCAGGGAGCATCTCAGCGGCAATGTCGAGGTCCTGTTGACGCGGCAGGTCGAGCCGGATACCTGGGAAGCCCTGGTGCGGCCTGGGCGCAAGCTGCCGGTTGGCGAGCGGATTCGGTTTGGGGAAGGACTATTGGAGGCGGAGATTCTCAGCCGCGGGGAGCTCGGGCTGCGCACGCTGCGATTTGAGTCGCATACGAGCGAATCGGTGGGAGAGTTACTTGATCGGCTGGGGCACATCCCCTTGCCGCCTTACATCGAGCGCGAAGACGAGACGTCGGATCGCGATCGCTATCAGACTGTCTTCGCAAAACAACGGGGAGCGATTGCCGCGCCGACGGCGGGCCTGCACTTTACGCCAGAGATTTTCGAGCGCATTCGTAGTCGAGGCATAGAAGTCTGCGAGTTGACGCTCGACGTTGGGCTTGGAACGTTTCAGCCGATTCATGCGGAAAAAATCGAAGAGCATGCCATGCATGCGGAATCGTTCGAGATTTCGGAAGAGACGGCGGACCGGATTCAGCGAGCCCGCGTCGCAAAGAGACCCATCGTGGCGATCGGCACGACGGTTGTCCGTGCGCTTGAGGCCGCTGCGCTGCGAGCGGTTGAATCCAAGTCAGATTCACTCGTGTTGCCGGGCCGTGCCGAAGCAAGCCTTTTCATTCATCCCGGATTTCCATTTCGCGTCACAGACGCGTTGCTGACAAACTTTCATCTTCCGAGGTCGACGCTATTGGCGCTCGTGAGTGCGTTCGCCGGCAAAGAAAACGTTATCGCGGCATATCGCCACGCGGTCCAGGCGAGATATCGCTTCTATAGCTATGGCGATTGCATGTTCATTCGGTAGCGAAGGAAACGGGACCTGCATTCGGCGGAAGACAGCGGCTGTGTTGAGGTACCTGGGCTAGCGCTGAGATCCTCGGCGCCTTTCGGGCGCCTCAGGATGACAACGGTGCAGGCGATAGCGCAGAAGCAGAACGTCGCGAAAACAAAAAGGGATGCGCCGAAACGCATCCCTTCGTTCCACAAATTGAGGCTGGTTGGTTACTCGCTGAAGACGAAAACTTTTTTCTGTCCTGCGAAACGAACTTCGGTCACCTGACCGGAGTCGTTGAGCAACACCGCGTCATAGTTCGATTTCGCATCGCGGTCTTCCCAACGTCCTTCGCTCGTCGCGACGACGGCTTTGCCCTTCTGCACCGTTGCTTTGGTACCGTCGATCGACAAGCGGTACTCTCCCGCGTCCAGCTTCGCCGTTCCGACCTTGGCTGACTGGTTGATGTTGATCGTTTTGTTGACCGGCTTTGCGAAAACGGGTACGGCCAGCGCGACCACCGCGAGCAATGCGAAACTCCGTAGAATCGAATTGGATTTCATGCGTGTCACCTTTCCATCGAGGATCGAGTCAGCCGCAGACTTCCTGCTGGAGGCGAGACAGAGATTGACACGCAGGCACGGGGACGAGTAGATTTCCCCGAACGACACTTTCTCTTCCTGGACTAACGGCCGGAAAGAATGCGTGTCACGGCCCCGCGGCTGCCACCGCGGGGTTTTTCTTGAAGATCTCTGACTGACCAAGAGCAGCCTTGCGTTCCGGCTGCACTCGTATAGACGAAGCACCCCATACGAATGTTTCGTGAGATTCGAAAAATTTCTGCATGGATTTGTTGCGTATTCGTAAATAAAGAAGTGTTCGATTCCGGCACAAAGTGACGTTTTGTGCCACGAATTTTCATTAAAATTGACGTAGAAATTAGAAACTGGGGAAATCGTTTGCCGGGCTCCTATCTTCTTTTTGGTCAGTCTCAAAACCGCACACTTTCCGCCCGTGCATCCATATGCATGTTCCTTTATACTCAGTCGCTCTTTTCGGACGGCCTTTCGGAAACCACGGATGCGCATCCTCGTTCTTAGCGATATTCACGCCAACGCAACCGCACTGAACGCCGCTCTAGAAGCGGCGAAAAATCGTTGGGATCATGTCGCTTGCCTGGGCGATGTTGTTGGCTACGGCCCGGATCCCAATGAAGTCACCACAAAGATTCGCGAACTGGGCGCGCGCACGATTCGCGGGAATCACGACAAAGCCGCAACCGATTTGATGGAAACCGACGATTTCAATCCCGTCGCAAAAGCCGCGGTTGATTGGACGCGTTCTCAACTTTCTGCCGACAATTTGAAATGGATTTCCGAGCTTCCTTCGGGGCCGCTGGAAACCGATGACATCGTCCTCGTGCATGGTGCGTTTCAGGATGAGGATGAATATGTCTTCACGCCGGCGCAGGCGCTCGAAGGACTGCTCGATTCAACGGCAAACGTGACGTTCTTTGGCCACACGCATCATCAGGGCGGATTTTCGTACGAGAATCAAAAGTCGCAACTGGAAATGTTGAATATTCATCCGCGTCCCACGGAATCGTTTGCGGTGTTAAAGATCGAACCGAAGCGCCGATATCTACTCAATCCGGGCTCGATCGGCCAGCCGCGGGATGGGGATCCGCGCGCGGGTTTCGCGATTGCCGATCTCGAACACGAACTGGTTGAATTTTGGCGGGTTCCGTACGATATCGCCGACGTGCAGTCGCGCATGCGCACCGCAAAACTGCCCGACCCGCTGATCCATCGGCTCGTCGTCGGCCGCTAACACGCAGCCCGTATCTTGCGTCAACTTCGCTCGACCCTTCGAAACATACGCTCCCGGAATTTGCCATCCCCGCGGCGAAACATGCGAAACTTCGTATTGCATTTATGCATGAAGAGCCGCACATCCAGATACCGGATCCTGCGCAACCCGAAGGCGGCGGATTTAATTTCGCACTGATTCTCGCGGCCGCCGCGATCGTTGTGATTGTCGCCGCATTCTATTTTTCGCCGGGCCGCCAGTCGCCGCCGGGAGCGGCGCCGCAGCAAGCCCATTTTGCGTTTGGCGCGGCGGAACAAGCCTACGCCGCGTCCGTTCACATCGAGAACATCGCTCTCAGCCGCGCGGAGAATTTCATCAATCAGGAAGTGACTACTTTGACCGCGGACCTGGTCAATGCGGGTTCCCGCTCGCTGCGCGGGGTCGAAGTCACGATTACTTTCGCAGACGACATGAACCAAATCGCGCTGCGCGAATCGCGCGCGGTGGTCGCGCCGCCGAATCCGTCTCTCGCGACCGGCGAGCGTCGTCAGTTCGATATCTCCTTTGAGCACATCCCCACCTCGTGGAACATGCAGCAGCCCATCGTGCGCGTCACGGGCCTTGAATTCGCCCAATAGCTATATTTACTTAATAGTTTAAATATTGGTAATGTATGGCGTGTGGAACTCGCGTCCGATCTCAGGGATCGCCTGAGTAAGTTTGACCGCGCGTCGATGGACGTTCGCGAAAATGGAGTTCGTGTTGCCACTATCAACGCCTCCACCTGCGAGGTGAAGGGCACGCCGGAGAAGCCTGTGCTTCGGTTCTCATCGGAAGAGTACAGCGCCACGCACAGTGTCCTCGCGATTCGCTCCAGCTCCGAAGAACGCCTTTCACTCGCTATCCAGCGATTTGGGAAGAAGAATCCGGGGCGGCTCGAATTTGTCCGCAGGGATTACGAAAGATCGTCGGCCGACGTTTCGCGCCGGGAGTTCTGTGCGCGTTTTACACGTATTCTCGCCGAGCAATTTCCCGACGAGATGCTCGAAGCTAACCTTACGAGCGCGGATGACCTCGAGCATTCGATTTCCGGCAATTACGCCCGCGGAATTCTTCGCTCAGAATCGGGACGGCAAGCCGTTCTCGTTGTGCCGAGCTCCGAGGGTGCCACCGCCTCCAGCAACAGCCTGACCTTCGGGCTATTATGGCTGGCACGATCGCTCGAAACTTCGGGCAAGGCAGGCATCACCGGTCTGAAGCTGATTGTTCCCAGAGGCGCCGGCGAGATGCCCGTTCGCCTAGCCAAGACTCTCAGCTCGAGTATTCACTTGGAGATTTACGAGTTCGATCTGCGGACCGAATCGATCGTTAAGATCGATCCGGCTTCGTTTGCGAACCGCGACAATTGGCTTGTGGCGTGTCGAAATCGCGAGATGCTTCTTGACCGCGCATCCGTCGAGCTTAATCCGATCGTCGCGATGTCACCGCAGGCAATCACGCTGCATCCGCACGTCGAGAGCGGCGATGTGATGCTGCGATTCCGCGGCCTCGCGTTTGCCTATTGGCAGGATGGCGCCGTCTTTTTCGGCGATAATTTTCGGAAGAAAGCGACTGCATCCACGCAGCACGAACTCAAGCAAGCACTGCACGATCTCGAAATCTATCGTCACCCGTCGGCAACGAACACGCGTCACCGTCTCTATCGCGCGCAGCCCGAGCGGTGGCTGGAGACGATCGTTCTCAGCGACGTAACTCGAATCGATCCGCGCCTCGATCCGCGGTTCGTCTATACGCAGTTATTCGCGAATTCGGCGACCGAGCGCAGCATCCTCGACATTCTCACCGTCACAAAAACAGGGCGGCTCGCCATCATCGAGCTCAAAGCCTCAGAGCACATTCACCTTCCCCTGCAGGCCGCTGACTATTGGCTGCGAATCCGAGAGCACCTCGAGCGGGGAGATTTTTCGCACAGCGGTTATTTCCCGGGAGTGGAATTGCAAAAGATTCCGCCGCTGGTTTACCTCGTCGCGCCGGCGCTGCGTTTTCATTCCACAAGTGGCGCCCTGCAGGACTGTTTGTCGTCATCGATGGAAGTTGTGCGCGTTGGGCTCTCCGAAAGTTGGCGCCGCGGCCTCCGCGTGGTTATGAGACAGTAGCGCCCAGTATCGCGCATCGAACATCTCAAAAAGTTATCCACACCGCCAACCATTTCACCCTCTGTTCACAATAATTGCTGGCGCCGATTCATTCGCAAAGTTGTACAATGCACCCCGTCCAAGGGGTCCAAAGAGGTTATCGTGAACTTTTCGGCCGCAATTCGTCGTAACGGTGAAGTCTCCATCGTTGATCTGAGCGGTCAGCTGACGTCATTCGCAAGCGGAGTGCTGCGCCAGACGGTCGGCGATCTGATTCAGCAAGGCAACAAGCAAATCGTTCTCAACGTCGGCAACCTGGTGTATCTCGACAGTTCCGGTGTCGGCGCCATCGTCAACTGCTACATGAGCGTGATCAAGCAGGGCGGGGAAATGAAAGTCGTAGGACTCACACCGAAGGTGGAAGAAGTCCTGAAGATCACGCAGCTCTATCGCATCTTCCAGGAATTCCACGACGAAGAAGAAGCGCTCCAGAGTTTTCCGGCGGTTAAAAAACAATCCGCCGGCGCGGCGTAAACGCTTCGCTTCTCCACCAGCAATCACAATCTTTCTTCAGAAAAGAACTTCAGAAAAAATCGGCCGTAAAAGGAGAGAAGCAGCTAAGGTTTTGGCCTTAACTGCTTCCCGGGGTGTGTCCTCGAAGTGGTTAGTTAATATTATAGATGCATTCCCGCCGAAAAGGTTTCCTTTTTCATAGCTAAAATTTAGAAGTCACAAATTCGATTTCAAACTGATACAAAACTATTACACGCGGCCAATCGCGTCCTATAAATCCAATTTTTTCTGGAACTTTCCCGCCAGCGGGTCGGAAAGATATCAGTAGAACAAATATTTGCGCCAGCGCTCGTCGCGATGCCCGATTAGCCGCATGAGCTGCCGTGAGGTGTGCAGCGTGAACGGCCGGGGCCGCCGTGCCAATTTGAAACCGGCCTCTTCGGGCGTCCGGTCGCCCTTGCTGTTATTGCAGTTGTAGCAGCACGCGACCAAATTTTCCCACGATGACCGCCCGCCCCGCGATCGAGGCACCACGTGGTCCAGCGTCAGTTCGGATCCGGGAAATATCCGTCCGCAGAACTGGCACGTATTCCGATCCCTCAACAAAATGTTCTTCCGAGACAGCGCCCGGCTCTGTTGCGGTATATGCCGGTACGCCAGCAGCCGAATAACGGACGGTACCCGGTGCGCCTTCGCCGATGAATGCACCTCGGAGCTGTGCAGCTCCTCGGCCTGAGCTACGCCCTTGAGCATCAAGACCATTGCCCGGCGTACCGCCGTCACGTTAATCGGCTCATACGTCGCGTTGAGCACCAACACAGGCTCCTGCATCAGCGACGCGCGCCGCAACGGCGATGGATTGTGGATTCTACTGCCGGCAGGACTCTCTGAGCCGGACACAGTCTCTCCGGCTGCTTGGGGGGTTTGGCGCCCCCGGGAATCGACAGGATGGAACCGTCGTGCGCTCATCGCGCTCCCTTGGGTACAACTACTCGCCGATGCCGGTCGGCGTCTCACGTCTTACCGCTCTAGCGACCGTTAACCCGATGACGGATGTGGCTCCAGCTTCGAGTAGCGCGCCCGCGCATGCATCCAGCGTCGCGCCTGTCGTCATTACATCATCTAGCAGTAAGACGCGCTTATTGTCAACTTGGCTGCCCGGACGTGTGGCAAAAGCGCCACGTACGATGCGCCAGCGTTCGTCGTTGCTCAGTATGTGCTTGTCAGGACGGGCTTTAGTGCGCATGAGCAGAACAGGCTTGAAGGGGAGCTGTAGGCGCTTGGCAACCTGCCGGGCTATCAGCTCGGCCTGGTTGAAGCCGCGCTCTCGCTCGCGGGTGCGGTGCAATGGCACCGGCACGACGATGTCGCCGCTGAGGCCATCGCGCTGCGCGACCGAGGCCACTTTCTCGCCGAAGTAAGCAGCGAGCGGATCGATCCGCTCGAACTTCAGCAGCACCACCGCTCGAACCAGGACGCCGCGGTAGGCCGCGTAGCTACGCGCGCGCTCGAATCGATACGTCCGCTCCGCGCAATCGAGGCATTTCAGCCCATCGTCTTCCGACGACGCATCGTTCCCGGCTTGGGGCAAAGTCGTCACCGCCAAAGCCGGCGAACCACAGATCGAGCAAACACGCGATGAGAGCGCCGGAAACGCGCCAAGACACTCCTCGCAGATCGGCAACCGGCTGGCACGCGTCAACAAACGCTCGCAAAGCCGGCATCCGCCCGGGAAAAACACGCTGACCAAGGCGTCGCCGGTTTCCGCAAGCATCCGCCGGAGCATACGAGGATACTATCGTATACCGATAGATAATTGTATCTTTATATATCGAAGGAGTTCTGCGCTTGCCTAGCATCCGGTGTGAACGTTTACTCAAAAAAAGAAACGCGGGGCCAAGACTTCCGCCCCGCGCAATCCCAACCGGCGACTACCTCCGTCGAGGCAGCCTTTAAACCAATCCCTGCTCGATCTTCTCTTGGCAGCTAATGCAGTTCTTCGCCCAGGGCACCGCTTCCAGGCGCTTCTGCTGCATCTCTTCCTGGCACGTCAGGCACGATCCGTACTCGTTGATTCGAATGCGCTTCAGCGCTTCGTCGATCAAGTTCAGGATCGTACGGTCGGTGTTCGTCATGCCGAAGAGAAATTCCTTCGTATACGAATTGGCCGCCTTGTCCGCGAGGTCCACCGTCGGATCGTCGTCCGCAGTTCGTCCCTCTTCCTCGGTGCGCGCGATGGTTTTCAGCAATTCGTCGCGCCGCGTCGTCAACTTCTTCTTGTAATACTCGAGCCGTTTCTTATCCATTTTAAGGTCCCGCCCCTGTCCTGCTGCTCTCTGGGGCCATCTAAAAACTCCATAGTTTAGGCTGATGACTCCGCACTGTCAAGAACGCCAAGCTCAGAAAGCGATAACAGTCGCTCCGCAGCAATGCGAATTCTCTCGAACGAACCCAACCTAATTACAGATGGCGCCTACCGAACAGCATCAGATGCTTCAACTGCCTTGCGGGATTCTTATGCCGTGCTGTCGGTAAAGGTGCGTCGTGCCGCCTCCACCAATCGCCGAATTGACTTTTCCTCGTGCATCGTGACAAATAAACTCTCCGCCGCCCCTCCGCGCATCAAAGGTTCGTCATCGCGGCGTAACTTAAGCAAAGCATCTTGTAAGTTCGGCAACAATGCACCGGACACACCGCGCCATGGACTCGCTCGCCCTATGAACATCCTCGACCTCGTCGTCGGCAAACCCATCGCCACAAGCGAAGAACGCGCCGAACAGATCGGACCCGGCCGCGGCATCCCGATCTTCGGTCTTGATGCACTCAGTTCCGCGGCATATGGACCTGAAGCCGCGCTGAGCCTTCTCATTCCGCTCGGACTCCTCGGACTGCACTACGTTCTTCCGCTCAGCACGGCGATCATCATCCTGCTCGTCATCGTTTATTTTTCATATCGCCAGACCATCGAGGCCTACCCTCAGGGCGGTGGCTCGTACACCGTCGCGAAGAGCAACCTCGGCATACTTCCCGGTCTGCTCGCGGCGGCTGCGCTTCTCACCGACTACATTCTCACCGCTGCCGTCGGCATATCTGCGGGAGTCGGCGCGCTTGTTTCCGCCGTCCCGAATCTCCAGTCGCATATGGTCGGGCTGTGCATCGGGATTCTCGTCATCATCACAATTCTTAATCTGCGCGGACTTCGCGAAGCGGGCTTGGCTTTCATGTTCCCGACGTATCTTTTCGTCGGCACGCTCGCTATCACGATTGCTGTCGGAATCTTTCGCGTCCTGGCTTCCGGTGGGCATCCTACGCCTTTAGTGGCGATGCCCGTTCCGCCAGCTGCCACTCAGGCCGTCACCATCTGGCTCCTGCTAAAAGCATTCTCGAGCGGTTGCGCCGCGCTGACCGGCGTCGAAGCCGTCAGCAACGGCGTCAAAGCGTTTCGCGACCCCGGCGTCAAAAACGCACAGCGCACGCTCACCATCGTCATCCTGATTCTCGCCATTCTTCTCGCTGGAATTTCGTATCTGTCGAAGAGCTACGGCATCACAGCTACCGACCCGAGCCAGCCCGGCTATCAGAGCCTGCTCTCTCTCGTCATCATGGCCGTCTTCGGCCGAGGATTTTTCTACTACATCACCATCGCGGGGATCCTGCTTGTCCTCTCGCTTTCCGCCAACACCGCATTTGCTGATTTTCCCCGCCTTTGCCGTTCCATCGCGCTCGATAACTATCTTCCGCACGTCTTCGCTTTCCGCGGGCGCCGCCTCGTTTACACCTACGGCATCATCATTCTCTCGCTCCTCACCGCCACGCTGCTCATCACTTTCGGCGGCATCACCGATCGCCTCATCCCGCTTTACGCCGTCGGCGCGTTTCTGGCCTTCACGCTTTCGCAACTCGGCATGGTCGCGCACTGGCGCAAAAAGCGCGGCCCGCATTGGGTCAAGAGTGCGTTCGTTAACGGGCTCGGAGGCTTCGTCACCGGCATCACTGTTCTTGTCATCCTCGTCGCGAAATTTGTCGAAGGCGCGTGGATCACTATCCTCTTCATCCCAGCGCTGATCGTGGTTTTCTCAGCGGTCCGCCGCCACTATCACTCAGTCACGACGATCACGCGGTGCACCGTACCCATGGTTCCCGCGTGTCACTCGGCCAAACCCATCGCTGTCGTTCCCGTCGATCACTACAGCCACGTCACGCGCCACGGCCTCGAACTCGCCTCGCGCCTTACCACCGATGTCATCGCCGTCCACGTCGAGCCCGACGAACATTCCGAGGTTCTCTACAAAGAGTGGGATCGTCTGGTTGTCAAACCGTTCGAGGCCGCCGGCGATCCTCCTCCGAAACTCGTTCGCCTTCCGTCTCCGTATCGCTTTGTGATCGTTCCGATCGTCCAATACATACTTAAGCTCGCCGCCGAACGGCCCGATCGCCGCATCGTCGTCGTCATTCCCGAACTCGCCGAAGGAAAGTGGTACGAATATTTCCTCCACAACCAACGCGGCCGCCTGCTCGAATGGCTTTTACTTGTAAAGGGTAACGAGCGCATCTACACGCTCAACGCACCGTACTATCTCGGCCACCATTCCCCCGACCACCGCTCCGCCACCGCAAGCCCCACAGCCGAAGCCGCCATCAACTCCATTGCCGAACAATCCAAATCCACCGACCCAACGCCGTCCAGGTCATAGGTGGACAAGCTGGCGCTGACCAACGGCATGCTGGTCCGCGCCGCCACACTGCGTCTTCCGTGGTGAATCGCGTTTCGTCCTAATCCACCCTGCTCCAAATCCCCAGTTGAATCTGCACAAATCACCCTATTCCTCAAATTCACGGTGAGCGCAATCCTGACCTCGCTGGAAGCACAGCGATCGTAACCACGATCGCCCGGACCATCGAGGTGAACATGATCAAGAAAGTAGCCGGCGGTTACAAAGTGCTATCGGAAAAAGGTAAGAACTTAGGCGGGCCGTACAAATCCAAAGCCGCCGCACAGAAACGCCTGAAGCAAGTCGAATACTTCAAGCACAAAGGCTAGACCCAACATCAGCGTAAATCGACTTAAGTAAATTGAAGATCAAGCAAACGAAGGGCGGAAAAACTCCGCCCTTCTCAATTTCTGAACGCTCGGCGGCATTTGGGTGCCGCACCCTTGTGCACTTCAAGGGTGCGGGTTTTGGTTATGCCCCGGCCATTTCACCGCGACGTGACCGCGATGTGCAGCTCCTCTTTCCCAAACAGAAATGCGGCCCGGCAAAAATGCCGAGCCGCATCCTCTTCAAATCGATACCTCATTGCTTCCTTGCTTCGTTACCTCAGTTTCTCAGAACCTAAACGAGTACCCCACTTGCACCGACTGCGTCCCAACCTTCACCGTGCTGTCATCATATTCGCCCGACAGCAGCCCGCTCGCACCGACATGCTCAGTCGCCGTCGGATGGAACGAATACGCCACTTCCCACTTCGATCGCCCCGGATTGTACGCGAATCCCGCCGTCACCTGGTTCTGCATGATCGCTGCGGTCAGCGGAGTCAGCGTCGAATTCGGCACTGGATCGTTCGCGTGTGCATACCCGAACCGCACCACCGTGTTCTCCGTCAGCCCGCGCTCCGCGCCGACGTGAAATCCATACTGATCTTTCCAATGCAGCGGCACCGAATCCTGCAGCGTCGTGCTGCCGACCAGTGAATTGATCGTCGCATTCGTTCCGTTCGTCAGCGTCACCGGCAAATTCACGAACGTATTGTTCCAGTTGGTCCAGTCCGCCTGAAACGCAAACAGCCAGTGCTTGCTTGTCTGCCACGAAAGATCGCCCAGCACCGACTGCGGCAGAACATTCTGCACCGCCGCGTTGTACGTGAACGTCGATGGCGCATTGACGTTCAAAGCCGCGAATTGCGCGGAAACATCACCCGATGCGCGTCCCGTCGAATCGATCACCGTCCGCGATTTCCATGCTGCGCCGACCTGCACCGACTTCGTCGCGTGCGCAATCACGCCGACCGAGCCGTTCCACCCATATCCGTCCGTGTGCATCGCCAAGAGCGTCTTCAATCCCGCCAGCACCGGCTGCGTCTGGAAAATGTACGGCGCGTCGAGCGTATTCTGGTTGTAGTTCGCGCCAAACGTCGCGCCGATCGACAGCCGCGAGTTGACCGTGTACCCGATGCCCGCCACGGCGCGCGCATTCACGATCGCCGATTTCTGTTGCTGCAATCCATACGTTGCTCCCGCCACGCCCGGCGCGTCCACGTATTTCCAGTCGCCGCGTGATGCCAACTCCGGAATCAATCCGAAACCAAAGCTGAATCGCGAATGATCGATTCGACGGGACGCGCATCGGGTGATGTTTC
>Ga0206939_10038_pt1 | contig 38973 bp, 42 predicted proteins | sample Alteio_BWOrgHeat_10_FD_152921 | JGI IMG/M metagenome (GOLD analysis project Ga0206939, IMG submission 152921) | Enriched cells from forest soil in Barre Woods Harvard Forest LTER site, Petersham, Massachusetts, United States -... | ecosystem: Environmental > Terrestrial > Soil > Temperate forest >... | reverse complement strand
TCAGTTTTTCGTTCGGTCCACCAGTATGTATGCTTGGCCTTTCTCGGGTGTCGGAGGCAGGGGCTCCCGGCGCGTCACTGTCCGCTCGTGTCCGGTGCGGCCACCGCGTGGGCCGACTATCTCGTATTGGCCGGACACCTTGGCGTGGGTGCCGGGTTTGATTGATTTACTCATTGGATTTTAGGGTGGTTTATGTTGATGCGAACACCACGTCATGTGGGGTAGGCACTCCGACGGTTGCACAACCTGTAGCGCAAACAAGCACTTTTTACGCAAAAAGTGGAAGTTTTCCTGAGGCTGGATACTCCCGGCCAGAATCAGGAGGGCATGGTGGCTGTCTGGGCATCCTCATTTTGCCGCACTTTCCCCTGTACGATGTGCGCGACCGCCTTAGTCGTGAGTCGAAGGCGAGACCATAACCAACTCGCCAGAAACCAAAGAAAGAAAGCCACGATGAAAAACAAGACCACGAAATCCGCCAAGAAGCTCGTCACCAAGAAAGCGACCAAAGCCGCCCCAGCCCCGGTGGAAGCACCGGCACCCGCGCCCAAGGAGGCCAACAAGAAACCGGCAAGCTGGCTGATCGGTCGCCTCCGCAACGCCCTCCACAAGTCCGACCCGAGCCTGAAGAAGGACCAGACCCTCAAGGGGGTATCTACCCTCTCGGACATCAGGGCGGCTCTCCAGAAGGACACCGAGGAGTGGGAAGCCCTGCTTGAGACCTTCTTCAACCTGGGAGGGAAGCTGGAAGAGTAGGAACCTCGGTTCAAGAAACGCCCACTGGCCGAAAGGCTGGTGGGCGTTTTGCGTTTGCCGTAACGAAGGCTATCCCTCACTTTCGCTGTGTGGCCGAAGACCCGTTTACACTCTACCGACAGCTTCAGAAGGCTTTCTCCCGGAACATAAAGGGAAAGGAGAACCGAGAACTCATCGGGCGGATTTACGAAGCGTCGAGGGACCGGCTCGGTGAAGGTAACCGCATCGAACTGAAATCCCTCGTGCCCGACAAATCCTACTTCGCCTTTGAGGGCAAGTACGTCTCGCGAGCAGTGAACAAAGCCCTCTACCTCGACGATGAGGGAAAGGGATGGGCAAAGTTTGCCGCCGCGATGGACAAAGGCGACAATACCGGCGGCGGTCTAAATCCTCACGAACTCACGCGCGTCATCTATTCGGCGGCGATGGCTTTCTGCTGCTACGTGGACACGATCAAAGAAGGCGACAAGAAAACGCCGGGAACCTATTTCGAGTATTTCATCGGCCACCTCTTTGCTTGGCGACTCGACGCGAATCCCACCAAGAGCTTGCAGGTTCTAAACCTCGACATGGACACGGAACTCCCGACGGATTTCGTATTTCAGCCCGGAAAGGGAAAGACCAAGTTCCACCTCCCCATCAAGACCTCGACTCGTGAGCGAGTGATTCAAGTTTGGGCGCATCAGCGCGTATTGGACGGCGTCTATGGGACGGGGCGATTCATCGGAACGCCCGTCATTCTCACCGAGACGAAGACGGACAAGAAAAAGCGCGAGGTCATCGAAATCTGTCTCCCGGCACAGTGGAGGCTCTACCAACTTCACATCGCGCAGTTGAAGCGGGTCTATTATTTGGACCTGCCCGCCCCCTACGAGTCTCTCAACAAGGGGAAGCCGACGCTCGCGGTCAGGGAGTTTGGGGAGTTCTTTTTCGAGGCCGCTGCTTTGTAGGCTTCGGCTTTTTGAACACGAGAAAGTAGGAGTGATTCTTGCGAGCGTGAATCTGCTTCAGGATTCGGCTCACACCCGGCTTCCCGAGGCGCAGGACGACGAATAGGTCTTTGACAGCGAAGCCGTAGGTGGCCAGTTCGTTGATGATCTCGACATGGGTGAGGCGCTGCTTATTGGCGCAAACCTCGTCTTGGCACTTCACGATGTAGATGCCCTCAGGCTTTAGGACTCTCAAAGCCTCCGCCGCGCTTCTGAAATACAGATCGAGGACGGCCTCATGGTATTTCTTTTCGACGTTATCCGTCCCGTTGTTCTGGTAGTACGTCTCGAAATTCTGGTGCCCTTGGTGGGCGGTCCCGCCGGGAGTGTGCATGTAGGGAGGATCGAATACGACGCAATCCAGTTGCCCATCCTCGTAGGGCAGCGCCCGGCTATCCACGCCGGTTTTCAGATCCGTCTTCAGCACCGTCACGCGGTCCGGTTTCACCTTCTTCCAGAATACCCCCTTCCCAAAAGTCACGTCAGCAACGACGCTGCCGGGTGGGACGTAGAGGTCTAGGATGTGAGGAAATACCTCGTCGTTGTTGGCATTATACGCCGAGAAAATCAGCTCGTTGGTGGAAACACCTCGGGCGACTCGGGCGGTCTTCTTCGGTTTGATCTTCGGGGCGGGGAGTTTGGCAGTCAGAGTGGCGTTCACCTCCCGGCATTTACTCTCTCCCAGCCGGACTTGAAAGGCTTCTCTTCCACCGCCTTTTCGATGGTAAGATTTGCGTTCCTTCCCCAGAGTGGTTTGATCGTCTCGACGCATTGGGGCTGTAGCTCAATTGGTTAGAGCAGGCGACTCATAATCGCTTGGTTCCGGGTTCAAGTCCCGGCGGCCCCACTCCTGCCGGTGGGAGGAAATTCTCGTCCCTCCCCTCTCCTCTGTATTGTATCCCCCATTGTATCCCTGGGGCCGGTTTTCTCAGCTTTCATGGTACATCCTGATACTGAGTCTATCACCCGCGAATCATCTGCCAGCCTTGGTTTCCTGCTCATTGTGTCCCACCATGTATCACGAGCCTCCTCCCTGTGGCTTAATTATGAGTCCCCTGCTCTAACCGTTGAGCTACAGGCCCGTTGAAAATCGCGTGCTGCATCGAGTGAAGCGTTACTATGCCGACCGCTCTCTTACCCGCAAAGAAATTTGCGGCCAACCTTCCGCTCCCTGCCGCGCCAGCAGCACGGTGGACACCTCGCCGGCCATCGCTTTCACAACTCGACAACTTTGAGGCAGGGCTTTAGTGTTCCGTCATGCCAGCCACACTCGATGTCGTTGCCAGAGACGCGCTCATTCTCCCGCCCGAGCAGCGCCTCGCACTGGCTCGTCAACTACTCGACAGCGTAGACTTGGAGCCGGCGCCGGGCGCCGAAGCGGCATGGGAGGCGGAAATCGCCCAACGCCTCGCGCGTTTTAGGGCCGGTGAGTCCAAGCCGATTCCAGCCGGCGAGGTGTTTGCCAGGCTGCGGCAAATCGCTCCCGACCGGTGAGTTTTGTTTTGGAGTTCCTCCCCGAGGCTTCTGCGGAGGTGGTGTGCATCACGGGAGACTACGAAGCCCGCACCCCAGGCCTCGGCGCCAGATTTCGCGCCGAGATCGAAAGCGTCTGTGCGGCGATTGTACAGCGCCCACTCCTTTGGCGGCTACGGCCGGGAGGTTACCGGCGCGTTAACTTGCCTGGGTTTCCGCATTACGTCGCGTTCGTCACAAGACTCGCAACGGACGTTTAGATGAAGCGAAGTTCCCCGATGAAACAACGAAACGAACGGAGCGGTGTTCATTTCTTCGATCGCCAGTCTGGGCTCCACGTATTGATGGATGAGTTTTGCGTTCCTCCAGATAAAATTGACGTTGGGCCACGCACGGTCAGCATCGCAATTACGAGCGTTTGCAATTTGCATTGCCACTTTTGCTACGCTCATGCAGGGCGTTCTCGATTGCCGCTTAAATTTGTTTGTGATCTGGCCACTGCTCTGGACGGTTTGGGAGTCCTCGAGTTAACGCTCGGCGGAGGCGAGCCGACCCTCCACCCAGAGTTAGACGATATTTGCCGTCACGTTTGGCAGAACACCGGTCTGAGTTTGAGCATCACAACCCATGGCCACAATCTCAGCGAGACCCTACTGAAGGCAATTGCACCTAATGTTTCGATGATTCGATTTTCTATCGACGGGCCAGAACCGCGATATTCCCAGATTCGCGGCCGACCGCTTTCCGCACTAATTACCACGATTCGGCTGGCAAAAATGGGAGTCCGGTTTGGAATAAATTGCGTCGTCTCTCGCGCTTCGGTGGCGGAAACTGAAGAAGTGCTGGAACTCGCGATTCGCGAGCAAGCAAATGATGTCCTGCTAATTCCGGAGCATCGCTCAGGCATTCCGACACTCTCTGCAAGCGATTGGGTTGACTTGGATCAATTGATTTCCGCATACCGTCACCGGGTGCAAATCTGCATCAGTCGGACGGCGGATGGCTTTCTTTCTGCGCCGACCCTCGATACGGCGGCTCGCGATGAATTTCATTTTTGTCATGTGACGGCGGGCATGGCTTTGCAGGCACATTCTTATGGTGGGCAAACGTTTCCAATTTCTGATCTCTCCGCGCTTGCCTACCAACTCGGGGCACTGAAAAGATCACTAATATGAAAATCTGGCATACAACTTCCGCGGAGCACTCTGCGGCTTTGAAAATCGTGGGAACATTCAATCGTGAAGAGGATGCTCAAGCCGCAGAGGCCCTTTTGAAGGAAATGATTCAAACTGCCACTGAGGCGGCTGTCGAAGTGCAACGCCTGGAGGATCTGGAATTTGGAGCAAAACCAATCGCGGGGGTCCTTCCATCCGAGCGCGCCCGGAAGCAAAAGTGGCGTGAAGCTCAAGGTTTGTATAAACTTGATGGCTTTGTTGAGCGCGATTTTTATGATCTGAGCGGGCCTGAAACAACGGTAGAACCCTCCGTCGGTAACCGCCTTGAGATTGGGACCGATGAGTGGACGTTCCAAGGACTCATCGCCGTGTTGCTCGCCAGAGGCGCCACGATCGAAATCGAACGCTATTAGACGGACCGGTGTGCTGGGAATTCGGCCGCGATTAACCGCGAGGCCATTGCTTGGCCGGCTTCGTCCAGGTTCCGGTCACGGAAACCTGGGTGGTGCCAACCACGGAATTGTCATAGATCAATTGCGCGGCATGATCGGTTTCCAGACGCACGCAGCCGTGCGAGGCGGGGTATGGAGGCACCTCGGGAAAATAGTGAAGTCCGATGGCCCGCGCTTCGTCGAAGAATGTGACATGAATCGCGCGGGGGTCGTCGTTGAGATGCGGAACAAATCCTTCCACCGCGCGAGTGCCTTTTGGCGTGCATCGCGAACCGTTTGTCATGCTGGTCTCTGAATCATCGCAATTCAACCCTTGCAAGCCGGCGCCGGGCGAGCTTCTGAAAGGACCGGATTCCCCGTCGGCGGCTTGCGGGCCAATCCAAACCAGAGTTACCCAGTGGTCCGGGTCGTCCAGACTCACCAGGATTTGTGCGATGTAGGTATTTGGGTAGTCCGGATTTCTGAGGTCGTGCATAGGGTGTCGGAGAAGAAGGTGGGGGCGTGTTAGGGATTCGGTCCGCAAGTGTCAACCTCTTTGCTTTCTAAGCGATAAACAGGGCGACGAAAATTGGGTAAGTCCCTTATTCATGCCGCGGTCGAAAGTCACCCGTACGATTCACCACTTTTTCCATACGTCGGTGATTAAAAAAAGTTCGTGCAAACGCCAATCCGCCCCGCCAAAACTTGCGTGCGGTTCGTCTTAACCAATTCCTGCGATGCCTCTCCTTTCCGCCCTGCCGGCCGACGCCCCCGTTCTACCCAGCCTCCAAAGCGACGCGCCGCCCCAGACCCCGGTGGCGGTCGCGGGCATCTCCGACCCGCTGGCGGAACTCGTCATTCCGGCGGCGGATGGCAACGTGTTGCGTCCAGGCGATCCTGGATTCAATGACCTCCTGCCATTCAATCTGCGCACGACCAGTCGCCCAATGGCCATTGCTCAATGCCTGACGGCGAACGGCGTCAGCCTCGCGGTGCAATGGGCGCGCCGCTACCAGATCGCGCTTTGCGCGCACGCCGGCGGACATTGCTACGAGGGCTTTTCCTCCTGCCCTGGCCTCATGATCGATGTGAGAAAAATGAACGGCATCACCATCGACGCGGCGAGCCAGACCGCGCGCCTCGGGGCCGGTTGCCTCCTGGGCGATGTCGCGGTCGCACTCTTCGCGCAAAATTTTGCCCTGCCCGCAGGCTCCTGCCGCCCCGTCGGCATCGCCGGCCTCACGCTGGGCGGCGGCCACGGGCTGTCCTCGCGAAAATTTGGGCTCACTTGCGATAACCTGATTTCCGCCCATCTCGTGGATGCGGATGGCAACGAATTGGACGCCAACGCGAACGAGAACCCGGATCTCTTCTGGGCGCTGCGCGGCGGCGGCGGAGGAAATTTTGGCATCGTAACCGAGTTCACTTTCCAGATTCACCCGGTCGACCGAGTGATCGAATTCAGCATCGCGTGGCCGGACGACAGCTTCCGCACATCCACCATCAGGACATGGCAAAGCCTGGCCCAATCGGCGCCCGACGAGTTGTCGTTCCTGCTCCACGTGAATGGCGGCCAGGGGCAGATCAGCCACATCGGCTGCAACGGCATGTATCTTCCACGGGATGCATCCGAAACACCGAGCGTCGACGACTTGAGGACGCTGCTGGCTCCGCTGCTTTCCCTGGGTAATCCCAGTTTCACGCCCAAGGAGATCAGCTACCTCGATGCCGTCAAGATCTTTGCCGGTGATGGCGACCCCAACCGCGTTTACTTCAAGGCCAAGTCCGACTATTCGGTGGAGGCATGGTCCGATGAAACCATCCATGCGTTCACCAGCGCGGTCCGCAGCTCATCGTCGCCGATCGCCACGATATTCGAGGCCTACGGCGGCTCCATCAATCGGGTCGGAGAGGCAGACACAGCCTTTCCGCATCGCGGCAATACTCTCTTCTGCCTGCAATACTATCTCCAGTGGTCGTCCAGCTCTTCGACGAATCGAAACGTGGCGGCGATCCGCGCCCTGTATGACGCCATGCGACCTTACTTGCCGGGCTATTCCTACGTGAACTACATCGATGCGGATTTGCAGGACTACGCGCAGGCTTATTACAAAGACAATCTGCCCCGCTTGCAGGCGGTCAAACAGCAATATGACCCGGATAACTTTTTTCACTTCGCCCAGAGCGTCCCATTGCCTGTCTGATTGAGCAGCGAGCACCAGCCATGAAACGAGATGGCGCAAAACGGTGGCTTGAATAAAAGACTGTGAAAAAAGTGCCCGCGAATCACGCGAATCAAAAGGCTTTTCATTCGTGTCACCATTCCTTCCTTTCCTCTTTTGCGGAGAAGATTTGGAATAACCGCGGATTACGCGGATGGCGCGGATCAAGGAAAATCCAATCCGCGAAATCCGCGAAATCCGCGGTCAAAAAAAGAGTTTACACAAAAAAGTTACAATAAATGTCCGGCACCATCCCGGCTATTCGTTTTAATGTACGGTCCTCAGTCTCCACTAACCACTACCGCAACCACATCCCATGTCCAAAGCCCTAATCCAACCCTATGTCTTCTTCGGCGGCCGCTGCGAGGAGGCCATCGAATTCTACCGCACCACTCTTGGAGCCGAAGTCGTGATGCTTATGCGTTTCAAGGACGCCCCGATGCCGCCCGATAAGAGCATGGTCCCGCCCGGCTCCGAAAACAAAGTCATGCACGCCACGCTACGGATTGGCGACAGCATCGTGATGGCCTCCGATGGACATTGCGATGGCAGCGAGACCAAGTTCGAGGGGTTCAGTCTCTCGTTTACCGCGCCGAATGAGGCCGAGGCCAATCGCGTTTTCCACGCCTTGACTCAAGGCGGCAAGGTGGACATGCCGATCGGCCAGACTTTCTGGTCCCCATGCTTCGGCATGGTCACGGATCGTTTCGGTCTCGGCTGGATGGTCACCGTCCCCATGGAAATGCCAGCTTGATAACGTGAGCCGCATCCGAGTCCTCGTCGGCACCCGCAAGGGGGCATTCATCCTCACGGCCGATGGCCGGCGCCAGCAGTGGGAAGTCAATGGTCCGCTTTTCGCCGGCTGGGAAATGTATCATTTGAAGGGCTCGCCCGTCGCGCCCGAGCGGCTCTACGCGTCGCAGACGAGTGGGTGGTTCGGCCAGCAGGTGCAGCGCTCCGACGATGGCGGCAAAACGTGGGAGCAGGTAGACAACAAGTTCCACTACGAGGGCGTACCGGGCACGCACCAGTGGTACGACGGCACGCAGCATCCATGGGAGTTCAAGCGCATCTGGCACCTCGAACCTTCGCTTACCGACCCCGACACCGTCTACGCCGGCGCCGAGGATGCCGCGCTCTTCAAGAGCCAGGATGGCGGCAAGAGCTGGCAGGAACTTTCTGGCCTGCGCAACGCCAAGGGTCACCTGTGGCAACCCGGCGCGGGGGGCATGTGCGTGCACACCGTCCTGCTCGACCCGAGCAATCCAAGCCGCGTCTTCGTCGCCATCTCCGCCGCCGGGGTCTTCCGCACCGACGACGCCGGGCAGACGTGGCAAGCCGCCAATCGCGGTCTAAAATCACCCTACGAGCTGCCCGATCCCGATGCGGAAGTGGGCCACTGCGTCCATCGTATCGCGATGCATCGCTCGCGGCCCGGCGTGCTCTTCATGCAAAAGCATTGGGACGTCATGCGCTCGGACAATGCGGGCGATTCCTGGAGCGAAATCAGCGGCAATCTCCCCTCGGATTTCGGCTTCCCCATCGACGTCCATGCGCACGAACCGGAAACGATTTACGTCGTGCCCATCAAGAGTGACTCCGAGCACTTCCCGCCCGATGGCAAGCTGCGCGTGTATCGCAGCCGCGCCGGCGGCAACGAATGGGAAGCGCTCACCGAGGGCCTTCCGCAGAAGGATTGTTACGTGAACGTATTGCGCGATGCCATGGCCGTCGATGCGCTCGACCCGTGCGGCGTCTACTTCGGCACCACCGGCGGGCAAGTCTATGCCTCCGCCGACAACGGCGATACCTGGAGCGCCATCGTCCGCGATCTGCCGGCCGTCCTGTCCGTCGAAGTCCAGACGCTGCCATGATCCGCGTAGTGCTCCCCTACCATCTTCGCACCCTGGCGCGCGTGGATGGGGAGGTGGAGCTAGAAGTCGAAGGGCCGCCGTCCCTCCGTTCCGTTCTCGATGCTCTCGAGGCCCGCTATCCATCCCTGTGCGGCACCATCCGCGAACACGGCACGCTCCAGCGCCGCCCCTTCGTTCGTTTCTTTGCCTGTAAGGAAGACCTTTCGCACGAGCCACCCGACGCGCTGCTCCCCGCAGCTATCACCACCGGCGCCGAGCCTTTCATGATCGTCGGCGCCATGGCGGGCGGCTAGCTTGAGCCCGCGTCTTCGCTCTCCCCACACCAAAACAAACATGAAAATGGGCAAACTCCTCCCGATTGTCCTGGTTCCAGCCATCTCGCTGGCAGCGCTCGCGCAATCACCACAATCACCAGCCAAACCCGCTCCACCAGCGCCGGCGATCCTGGACTCGATCAGGGCTGAGTTGAATATCGTCTACGGCCACACTCCGGAGCAGGAGTTGAAGATGGACGTCTATCGACCAAAAACCGGCGGCGATAAGCTGCCCGCTTGCGTGCTCGTGCATGGCGGCGGCTGGGTGGGAGGAGACAAGGAACGTTTCACGCCGCTGGCCATCGGCCTGGCGCAGCGCGGCTATGTCGTCGCGAATATTGAATACCGGGTCGGCCCCGTGGCGAAGTACCCGGCGGCGGTGCAGGACTGCAATCTCGCCGTCCGCTTTGTCCGCGCGGAGGCGCAACGCTTCGGCCTCGATCCGAATCGCCTCGGCGCGTGGGGTGGCTCGGCCGGCGGTCATCTCGTCGGGATGCTGGCCGCGGCGCCTACCGAGGAGAAATTCATTACCGGTGACAATCACAATGTCTCCGCCAAAGTGCAGGCCACCGTCGTGATGGCTGGGCCGATGGAATTGAATAACGAAAAAGCCATCGAGAACTATCGCCAACAAAAGGAGCAAAGTTACGGATTCAAATGGATCGGCAAACTCTACGACGACGCTCCGGAGCTGTACCGCGAAGCATCGCCCATGACCTATCTCGATAAGGACTCCGGCCCAATTCTATTTCTCACCGGCTCGTTGGACAACCCCTCGCGCGACACGCCTCCGATGGACAAACTCAAGTCCCTCGGCGTACCCACCCAGCAGGTCGTGCTCACCGATGGCAAACACGGCTGCTGGATGCAGGTCCCTTGGCAGGAGCAATGCCTCGAGGCCGTAGACACGTTCTTTAAGAGCTACTTGAAGTAACTAGCAAGAATCGCGCACCGCATCTGCGCGGAACCGCCCGCAATGCTACGAAAAGATCTCGGTGAAGAACTTCTTCATCTCCGCCCAGGATTTCTTGTCGGCCGCTTCGTTGTAAGCCGCGCCTTTGCTGTTGTCGTTGCCGGCATCGGGCCGGGTGAAGCTGTGCACCGCGCCGGGATAGGCGATGAAGGTGTATTTCACCTTCGCGTCCTCCATCTCTTTCTTGAAGGCAGCCACTTCGTCGGGCTTGACGAAGGGATCGTCCTCACCATGCAACACGAGCACCGGGCACTGGATGTTCTTCGCGTCCGTCGGCGTCGGCGTGCCGAGCCCGCCGTGGAAAGTCACGATGCCCTTCACCTTCGCGCCGCTGCGTCCGAGTTCGAGAGCTCCCGTCCCGCCGAAGCAGTAACCGATAACCGCCACCTTGCCAGGCGCGACCAGCTTGTTGTCCGTCAATTGGGCCAACCCGGCGGCGAGCCGCTCGCGATAAAGCGCACGATCTCCTTTGTATTTGCCAGCCAGCCCGCCGGCCTCCTTTGGATCCTTTGGGCGGACTCCTTTTCCGTAAATGTCCGCCGCAAAGGCCACGTAGCCGAGTTCGGCAAGTTGTTTGGCGCGGCTCTCCGCGTAATCACTCACGCCCATCCAGTCGTGAATCAGCAGCACGCCGGGACGCCGCTTGTTGTCGGCGTCGTCGTAGGCCAGAAAGCCCTGCAAGGTGGCGTCGCCGGATTTGTATTCCACCACCTCGGTTTTGATCTTCGCATGAGAGGTTTGTGTAAGCATCGCGAGTGAGAGGACGAACAGGGGGAGGAGGGCGGTTTTCATAAAATTGAGAGTAACAGGCTCATTCATTTCGTAAATGAGCGGATGAGTGGACGCCCACCGTACCACGGAGGGATGCGCTCCTGCGCGTCCCATTTTTTGTGGAGACGAAGATGAAGGAGAGATTAGGGAACGCGCAGGAGCGCGTCCCTCCGAAATTAAGCGCCACACACTTCTCGAATCGCCGACATCACCGCACCCACCGCGGCGCGCAGTTGTGCTTCGGTGATGCAGTAGGGCGGCATCAACACGATGGTGTCGCGAATGGGACGCGTGAGCAGGCCGTGCCGCCTGGCGACAAGGCACACTTTCCCGCCCAGCATGGGATCGCCGGCGGGACGCAACTCGATGCCCGCGATGAAGCCGCACTGCCGCACCTCGGCTACCGGCGGTTGCCGGCGCACGTCCGCGAGCAATCGGGCCAGCAGGTCGATCTTCGGCGCGAGTTGGGCGAGCACGTGCTCGTCGCGAAAGATCGCCAGGCTCGCGAGCGCGGCGGCGCAGCCCAAGGGATTGGCCGTGTAGCTGTGGCCGTAATAGAGCGTCCGCTCCGGGCCGCCGAGGAAGGCGTTGAAAACCCGTTCCGTCGTGAGCGTCGCCGCAAGCGGGAGGTATCCGCCCGTCAGGCCCTTCGCGAGGGCGATCAAGTCCGGCGTCACATTTTCGTGCTCGCAGGCAAACATCCGGCCCGTGCGGCCGAAGCCCGTCATCACCTCATCCAGGATGAGCAGGACACCGTGGGCATCGCACCAGCGGCGCAATTCTCCCAGCATCCCGCGCGGCCACAAGCGCATGCCCGCCGCCCCTTGGATCAAGGGTTCGATCACGATGGCAGCGATGGTCCCGGCATCCAGCGACCGCAACTCCTCAAGCGACGCGACATGTTCCGCCGGAAACTGCCACGCCGAGAAACGCCCGTGAAAAGTCGCCATGCCGCCGAGGCTCGAGGCGCCCATCGTATCGCCGTGATACGCCCCGGAAAACGCGACAAACCGCGTCCGCTCGGGATGGCCGGTCTGCTGCCAGAATTGCGCCGCCATTTTCAACGCCACCTCGATCGCCGTGGACCCATCGTCGGAGAAAAAGACGCGCGTCAGCGAATCCGACGGCCACAGCGCCACCAACTCCCGCGCCAGCTCCGCCGCGAGCGGATGTGTGAAACCAAGAAATGACGTGTGGGCGACGCGGTCGAGTTGCGCGCGAATCGCGGCGTCGATCTTCGGATGCCGGTGCCCGTGCAGATTCGTCCAGATCGAGGAATTGCCGTCGATGTATTCCCGGCCCTCGCTGTCGCGCAACAGCGCCCCCTCGCCCGAGACGAGCACCAGCGGCTCATGCTCCGGGGCATTCCAATCGCGATGCTGCGTGAAGGGATGCCACAAGTGCGCCTTGTCGAGCGCGGCGGTGTCAGCGGGTTGTCGCAACGTCATTTCCCTGTGTATTTTCGCGGCAGCGCGAGAAGAAGCCGCTCCCCTTCATTCCGCCTCCCCCCACGTTCCGCCGCGATCGGTGATCATCTTTTCGATCGCGGCCACATCCTCGTAGGAGAGATGCTTGCGCTGGTATTTGCGGAACAGCACGTCGCGCAATTCGACCAGGTCCTCGACCAGGGGATCGTCGTAATAGGTCCACTTCTCGTCGTGCTTGAGCTTCGCCTGTAACCGCCACTTCTTGCCGAATTTCTCCGCGCGGACCTCGCGTTTCTCGCCTTCCTCGGTGGTGGTTTTCCAAACGTGAACGTTGCGCATGGGAATCTCTTTTAATGCAAATCGAACTGGATGTCGCAGGCTATGGTCTACTGTGCACTGTGCACTGACCACTGTGCAGTTCCCTCCTATTTGTGTGGAGCGAGCGGTGGTTTTGGCAAGAATACCCGGCCCTTGAAAGACATCGCCAAGATTTTTGCTTATCTTGTGGCCGTCATCGTGCTTGGCGCGCTGCTGGCCCCGCCGTTGTATTGGGGAACGCAGTGGCTGGCCGCCCACGGCACCCTGCGCTCACTGGCGGAGTTCAAATTTCATAAGTTCTTCGACCGGGCGGCCATGATCGCGGCTCTTCTCTTGCTCTGGCCCACGGTGCGCTGGCTGCACGTGAAAGGCTGGCGCGACCTGGGACTGGAGCCCGATCCACGCTGGGGCCGGCATTTGTCCATGGGCTTCGTTATTGCCACGCTTGGCGTGGGGGCAATGGCGTTTGCTTATATTCAGTTCGGCGTTTACCGCTTCCGCCTGGACCATGCGTGGGGCAGACTGCCGCTCATCGCCCTCTCCGCCGCCACGGTCGCGGTGCTCGAAGAAACTCTCTTTCGCGGCGGCATTCTCGGGCTGGTGCGCCGCTCGCTGCCTCCGTACGCGGCACTCTTTTGGGTTACGATCCTCTTCGCCCTCGTTCATTTCCTGAAGCCTGACGAGCGCTTCGACCCGCGGCCCATCACCTGGCTTTCCGGCTTTGCGCTCATTCCGCATTCCTTCCATCAGTTTGCCGAGCCGATGACGGTGCTCGCCGGCTTCACCACGCTCTTTGCGCTCGGCTGGTTGCTGGGTGACGCCCGGCTGCGCACCCGCTCGCTCTGGATGAGCATCGGCCTCCACGCGGGTGTCGTTTTCGTGAAGATGAGCTTCGCCGTGCTCTCCAAACGTCGCGACATACACCTCCCGTGGATTGGCAAGGAACTGCAAATCGGGCTGGTGCCCGTCGCCATCCTGTTGCTCGGCTGGCTCGCCGTAGTGCTCTACACCGCTTATGAAAATCGCGGACGCCCTGCGGCTCGCCGGTGAGGCCTTTCTCAATGCGCTCTACCCGCCGCACTGCGCGCAGTGCCTGGCGGAGACGCCTCCAGGCATGCACCTCTGCGCGGCTTGCGCGGCGCAGGCGCCGAAGATCGTGGCGCCCTTTTGCCGGCAATGCTCCCAACCATTCGACGGCGCCATCAACGGCGTTTTCACCTGCGCACAGTGCGGCGACCGGAAGTTGCACTTCGATTGCGCGGTGGCGCCCTACCGCAGCCGCGGCGTCGTGCGTGAGTTCATCCACCGCTTCAAGTACGAGCGGCACTTTTACCTCCGCCTGCCTCTCGCCCATTGGCTCGCCGAATCACTCGAGGACGAGCGAATCGCCGGCCAGCCTTTCGATGCGCTGGTCCCTGTCCCGCTGCACAGCGCACGCTATCGGGAGCGCGATTTCAACCAGGCCGAAGTCCTCGCAAAGCTTCTCGCCAAACGCGCTGGCAAGCCCGTGCTGCATGCCCTCAAGCGCATCCGCTACACCACCACCCAGACACAGCTCGACCGGCAGGAGCGGATGGAAAACTTGCGTAATGCCTTCCGCGTGCGACATGCTTCCGCTGTGCAAAGCCGCCATCTCATCCTAGTGGACGACGTCTTCACCACGGGTTCCACCGTGGAGGAGTGTGCGCGCGTCCTGCGCCAGGCCGGCGCCGCCTCCGTGCGCGTCGTCACCGTGGCCCGCGGCTAATGCCAACCGACCGTCCCAAACCCATGGGTATTTTCAAAAAACCATCCTTCAACTCCGACAAGAAACGCGAATTTCCCGAGGGTCTCTGGCAAAAGTGCCCGAGCTGCGACGAGATGATCCACAACCTGGAGCTCGTGCAAAATCTCCGCGTCTGCCCGAAATGCGATCACCATTTTACGCAAAGCGCCCGTGAACGCCTCGAGATGCTGCTCGATGCCGATTCCTTCGAGGAGCACGATGCGAACATGACTTCGGTCGACACGCTCAAGTTTACCGGCATGGCGAGCTACACCGAGCGGCTCAAGTCCTACCAAAAAAAGACCGGCCTTAAGGACGCCGTGCTCAGCGGCTTCGGCAAGATCGACGGCCAGCGCGTGTCGATTTCAGTCATGGATTTCAATTTCATCGCGGCAACCATGGGTTCGGTCGTCGGCGAAAAACTCACCCGCTGTGTCGAGCGCGCGACGAAAGATCGGCTGCCTGTGATCATCGTTTCCGCCTCCGGCGGCGCGCGCATGTACGAAGGCATGCTCAGCCTCCTGCAAATGGCCAAGACCTGCGGCGCGCTCGCGCTGCACAGCCAGGCGGGGCTGCCTTATATTTCGGTGCTTACGCATCCCACCACGGGCGGAGTCAGCGCCAGCTTCGCTACTATCGGCGACGTCATCGTGGCCGAGCCGAAGGCGATGATCGGGTTCGCCGGGCCGCGCGTTATTCGCGAGACGACGCATCAGGATCTGCCGCCGGGGTTCCAGACCGCGGAATTCCTCGAGGACCACGGACTGATCGACATGATCGTGCACCGGAAAAAGCTTCGGGACACACTGAGCAACCTGCTCGGCTACCTGACTCCCGCGCAGTGAAGTACGACGAGGCCGTGGCCTGGCTGTACGCCAGCCAGCTTCACGGCATCAAACTCGGCTTGGAAAACATTCGGCGGCTGGCCGAGGCTCTCCGGATCGATTTGGCCGAACACATGGCGCCGACGTTCCTGCACGTCGCCGGCACCAACGGCAAGGGCTCGGTGTGCGCGCTGATCGACGCCTGCTGCCGCGCCGCGGGCGTCCGCACCGGGCTCTTCACGTCCCCTCACCTCGTCACCTTCCGCGAGCGCATCCGCCTCGATGGCAAAATGATCGGCGAAGCCGACGTGGCCGAGGGGCTGACCAAAATCCGCAGCCTGGCTTCGGACTGGGATCATGCGCCGACGTTCTTCGAGATCACCACTGCGCTCGCGCTGGCGTGGTTTCAGGCCAATGACGCGGAAGTCGTGGTCCTGGAAACGGGCATGGGCGGGCGTCTCGATGCCACCAACATCGTCTCGCCAGCGGTCTGCGTGCTCACGCCGGTCGACCTCGACCATCAGCAATGGCTCGGTCAATCGCTTCCCGAGATTGCCCGGGAAAAGGCCGGCATACTCAAACCCGGCGTGCCGGCGATCTCGGCGCCGCAGGCCGATGAAGTGCGCGCGGTTTTCGATGAAGTCGCACGTCAGCAGGGAACGAAGCTAGAGTACATCACGGCGCCGATGGAAGGTTTCGAAATCGCGCTCGCGGGCAGCCATCAGCCATGGAATGCCGCGCTCGCCGCCAGGGCGCTGTTTCTGGCCGGCGTGTCCGTGCCCCAAGAGGCGATCGCCCGCGGTTTGCGGGAAGTGTCCTGGCCGGGTCGTTTCCAACAGATTCAGGAGCGTTTTGTGATCGACGGAGCGCACAACCCCGCCGCCGTGCGACGGCTGGCGCTGACGTGGCGGGAGGTCTACGGCGACAAGCGCGCGTCGCTCGTTCTCGGCATCCTGCGCGACAAGGATGTGCGTGGCGTTTGCGAGGCCCTCCTGCCTATCGCGGGGCGCATTCTCGCCGTCCCGGTGCCCAATCCGCGCTCGGCCACGCCGCAGGAAATCTGCAAAGCCATCGGGCAAATCGCGCCGCGGCAGGAGTGCATCGCCGTGCGCGACCTGCCGGCCGCCATTCGCATCGCACAATCGATGGAGCGCCGCACCCTCATCACGGGCTCGCTCTTTCTCGCCGGCGAAGCGCTCGCGTTTTTCGAGGCGCAGCCCGCCCCCGAGCGCAGCTCGCAGTAAAGCGACGGGCTTCCCCGCTCTTTTTCATACTCTTATTCCTATTCTTTTTCGGACGCGTGCCGGCCGAGAAAATGAAAATGGGTACGAGTAAGAAAAAGAGCGGTGCGTAACGCGCCCTACTGGCCCCGCACTTTGCGCATGGCGGCGGCCATATCCGGCGCACCGAAGACGGAGGTGCCGGCCACGAGCGTGTCAGCGCCCTGTTCCCTGGCGAGGGGGGCGGTCTTGTCAGTGATACCGCCGTCCACTTCAATCCGGAAATCTCGCCCCAGACGATCGCGCGCCTCGCGCGCGGCCTGTACCTTGGGCAAAGTCTCCGGCATAAACGGCTGGCCGCCGAACCCGGGGACCACCGTCATGACGAGGAGCAGATCGATTTGATCGAGAAAAGGAACCACCGCTTCAAAGGGGGTGGCGGGCCGCAGCGACAGACCACACGTGCGACTGGCGGCGCGAATCGCCGCCAGTGTCTTGCTCACATCGTGCTGCGCTTCGACGTGGACAGTGATGTTGGCCGCGCTTTTGACGAAGCGCGGAAAATAATGGTCCGGACGCTCGACCATGAGATGCACATCCAGCGGGACTGTCGCAGCCTTGGCCACGAAGTCGACGAACGCCGGGCCAAAGGAAATGTTATCCACGAAATGGCCGTCCATGACGTCAAGGTGCAGCCAATCGGCCCCGGCTGCTTCGGCGCGGCGCACCTCTTCGGCCAAATTGCCGAAATTGCAGGCGAGAATGGACGGGGCGACGACGAGCGGATTTACAGGCATGGGCGGGCGGTTTTCCCGAAGCTTCGCCGGAAGGATGGAAATTGGGAAGCCGATTGAGCACGTCATGACAGGCGATTTTCACCCTTCGTGTAGCGGCTCTCTGAGTATCGCTCGCCGTCACTGGGCATTGCGCATTTTCCGAACAGGCTTACTGTGCCGCCCTTGTGAGAGTCCTCTTTAGCAACCCCCCATGGTTCGAAGTCGAGCCCGGAACGAATCGCCTCCGCAAAGGCGTGCGTGCCGGTTCGCGCTGGCCGCACACATACTATTCGGGCTCACTGCCGGACGCGTTTGTTTTCGGGCACTATCTGCCGTACCCATTTTTTATGGGCTATGCGGCCTCGTATGTGGCGGTGAAGTCGGGCGCCGCGGTCACTTTGCGCGATTCCGTGGCGTTGCACGAGAGTTACGGCAGCTACGCAGAATATCTCCAACTCGCGCAACCGGATTTTATCTTCATCGAAAGCGCGACGCCGAGCTGGGAGCATGATTCTCGCGTCGTTCGCGAAATCGCCACGCTGCTGCCGCGCGTCAAGATCGGCGTTTGCGGTCCGATCACGATTCTGAAGTCGGAAGAGATTCTCGCGCTGCCCAATGTCGTCGCGGCGATCAAGGGCGAGTACGAGAAGGCGGCGGCGAAAGTCGTGGAAGGCGCCACGGGGGTCTTCGAGCACGACCTGCTGACTGCGGCGGAGATGAACGCCGCGCCCTTCCCAATGTACGATAACGACATGGCGTGGCGCTACTACGATGGGAATCCGCAATCGCCCATCCTGCCGCAGGCCCAGGTGTGGTCGAGCCGCGGGTGCCCGTTCAAGTGCCTGTTCTGCGTGTGGCCCGCGACCATGACCGGCAACGATCCGGACGGGGAGCACAAGCGCACCGTGCGGCATTATACGCCCGAATACATGGAGGCCTTCCTGCGGGACATCGTGGGGCGCTACCGGTTTCGGTCGATCTATTTTGACGACGACACTTTTAACCTGGGTAACAAGCACGTGGAACGGATGTGCGGAGTCATGCGGAAGATTGGCCTGCCGTGGGGAGCGATGTGCCGGGCCGACACGATCACGCGAGAAACTTGGAAATTGATGCGTGACAGTGGTTGCTACGGTGTGAAGCTCGGCTTCGAAAGCGGCAACCAGCATGTCGTCGATCACATCGTCAACAAGGGCCTCGACCTGGCAGCCGCGCGGGAGACGACCATTTACATTCGCAGCCTCGGCATGACAGTGCACGGGACCTTCACCTACGGCTTGCCGGGCGAGACCAAGGAGCAGATGGCCGAAACGCAGGCTTACATTCGGTCGCTGCCGCTCACTTCATACCAGGAATCCGGCACGGCGGAAATCGAAGGCACTCCTCTGCATACCCTGCGAGCCACCGGCAAATTGGACAAGTATTCCGGCGCCACATTGGACGGCAATTATCAACGGGATGCCGATGGCAATAAGAAGATTCAGGCCATCAAGCAGGAACTGGCGCTGCTGTAGGGCGGCGATCCTCGCCGCCGAACGCCTGTCAACGGCGGCCAAAATGGCCGCTCTACAAATCTGCCGCATGCCGCTTCACAATAACCACGTGGCGAGGCTGAAGTAGAGCGTTAGCGTGAGCACATCCGCGAGAGCCAGCGTGATCGGACCGGCGGCAATCTTCGGGTCGAGCTTCAGCGCGTGCAGCACCGAAGGCACCACCAGGCCGGACACCGACGCGATGACCGTACCTCCGATGATCGTTGCGCCGATCGCGCCCGCAGCCAGCGGCGTTCCGCGCCAGAGCCAGGCGATGATAAATACCAGCGTTCCGCAACCGAGGCCGATCATCCCCGCCGTGGCGATCTCGCGGCGGGCATTGTTCCAGAACCATTTCCACGTGGGTCGCACGGCGCGCAGGGCCTGGAGCGTCAGCGTCATGGATTGGATGCTCACGGCCTCCGCGAGAGCGAGCACCAAGGCGAGGAAGAGCGAGAGGATAATGGCCCGCGCGAGCGTCGCTTCGAAGAGCCCGGCGAGGACGGCCCCCATCGTGCCGCTGGCCACGGTGGCGAGCAGCCACGGGAAGCGCAGCCGGAATGCCTTGTAAGGCGAAGCTCCGCGCATCTGCGTGATGTGGAAACCCAGCGTCTCGAACATGTCGTTCACCTTTTCCGGCTCGGTGAAATCCATCACCTCCTCGGTAAAACTGCTAACGTCGATGACACCGACAACTTTGCGCTCCGCGTCGACGACCGGAAACGCGAAGAACTTATAGAGGACGAACAGTTCCAAAGCGTCCAACAGCGTGGCGGATTCCGGAACGGTTACGACTCTGCGGACCATCAGATCCCCGAGCTTCGATTCCGGTGTGGCGCTGAGGAGGCGCCGCGTGGGCAGCACCCCGGCCAGGCGGCCGTCCTGATCGGAGACGTAAAAGTAGATAATGCGTTCGCCGACGCCGTGACGGCGGATCGCAGCCAGCGCCTCATCCACCGTCATCTCCTCACGCAGGAGCGCGAATTCCTTGCGGGCATGCGCCAGCACGGAATCCTGGAAGTGAGCCGGCTCGGCCATCGCGGCAGCTAACGGCCGGGAATCTCCACGTGGGGTGGCGGCGGCGGCGCGCTACGCCACTCGACAAACCACCACACCGCCACCGCAAGCGCGAGCGCCGCGAGCGCGCTCAGCCACGTTCGCAAGGGCGTCGGCACCGGAGTCACGCGCGCCGTCTATTCGTCGACGAGCGTGTCGATCTTCTCCGCGATCTCGAAGTCGAGGTCGGTCAGGCCGCCCTCGCTGTGGGTGGAGAGCCGCAGCGTGACCTTGCTGTAGCGAATATCGATGTCCGGGTGATGATCCTCCTCTTCGGCGATCTCAGCCACGCCGTTGACGAACTCAATCGCCTCGGAAAAATCATCGAACTCGAAAACACGCTCGATGTGTTTTTTTTCGTGGTCCCAGGTGGGCAGCTTCTTCAGCCAGGTCTTGATGTCTTGAGCGTTGAGCAGGTCGGCCATAATCGTTTGGGTTCGGTGTGGTGGGAGAGGTAGCACTCGCCATCCGCAATTCAAAAGGAAAATGCGTTTCTTTCGCACCGCCCTGCTGAAAATAACCCCCTTGCCTTATCCCGACCGTGGGAGTAGGAAAACCGCCCCTGCACTGACGAACCTCCAGCCATCCACTCCTATGGGAAAAATCTACAACAACATCATCGAGACCGTGGGCCGCACGCCCCTGGTGAAACTGAACAAAATTCCCGCCAGCCTCGGCGTGGACCCGAGCACGACCGTCGCCCTCAAGCTCGAGTTCTTCAATCCCCTCGGCAGCGTGAAGGACCGCATCGGCATGGCGATGATCGCGGACGCCGAAAAGCGCGGCGTGATCAACCAGGACACGGTGATCATCGAGCCGACCAGCGGCAATACCGGCATTGCGCTGGCCTTCGTGGCCGCGGCGAAGGGTTACAAGCTCATCCTCACGATGCCGGAAACCATGTCGCTCGAACGCCGCACCCTGCTCGCCATGCTCGGCGCGAAACTGGTGCTCACCCCGGGCGCCGAGGGCATGAAGGGCGCGATCGCTCGCGCGGAAGACCTCGCGAAGAACACGCCGAACTCGTGGATTCCCCAGCAGTTCAACAATCCGGCCAATCCTGAAATTCACAAGACGACGACCGCCGAGGAATTGTGGGAGGACACCGACGGCAAGATCGACATCCTCGTTTCCGCCGTCGGCACCGGCGGCACGATCACCGGCGTCACCGAAGTGATCAAGCCGCGCAGACCTTCCTTCACCGCCATCGCCGTCGAGCCGAAGGATTCGCCGGTCATTTCGCAGACGCTCGCCGGGCAGCCAGTCAAGCCCGGCCCGCACAAGATCCAGGGCACTGGCGCGGGCTTCGTCCCGACCAACCTGCACCTCAAGGACAGCGCCGGCAATGCGCAGATCGTCGAGTGCGTCCAGGTTACCAACGATGACTCCTTCGCCATCGCACGGCGCCTCGCCAAGGAAGAGGGCATCCTCGCCGGCATCAGCTCGGGCGCGAATGTCTGGGCGGCGTGCCAGGTCGCGAAGCGTCCCGAGAACAAGGGCAAGCTGATCGTCACCATCGCGTGTTCGACGGGCGAACGCTACCTCTCCACTGCTCTCGCGGCGGAAGCCAAGGCGGAAGTCGGCGGGTAAACCGGCGACCCAAATCCAGACGCAACCCTGCTTCGGGGCCGTAACAAGGCGATACCCAGCGCCGAAGGCGAACAACCCGCCGCTGGCGACCCAGTACACCAACGAGACAGCCAGAAGTCCCTTATTTCTTCGTTTCGGTGGGCTCGGAATCCTGCTTCCCGCTTTCCCGTTGCGGTATTTCGACAGGACCGGGTGTCACATAGGACGGACGTGTGGTGGGTTCTGCGACCTGCGGCGCAGGCGATCTTACCATAAAGAAGGCCCCGAACGCGACGAAGCCGATCGCGATGAGCACCTGAAGCACGAGCAGCACAGTGCCGATGATGCCGCAAATCCGACCCGCGGAGGTATTTCCACGGCCCGCGGGATCCATCGTACCCGAGTCCATTTCACGGAGGTCGTTGTTCCCCATGATCCAGGCGACGATACCAAGCGGCGCGCAGACCACCAGGCTCACAATACCGAAAACGAGGATGAGCGTGCCACGATGGGGTTTCATAAATGACGGGAAGTTAAGGCTGCCGTCACAGGTGTTAGCAAGGCTTGATCTCGGGGGCGGTGGCATCGGGCTTGCTTTACAGAAATTGTGAAATTTCTGATTCCTATTTTCGCTATCGCCCTTTCCACTTTCGCCGCCCACGCCAGCGATCTCTCCGAACAGGTTCTCGCTGAAATCAACCTCGCCCGCACCGCTCCCCAGCAATATGCGCAGATTGTCGCGGCACAATCCTCAGGCATTCGCGGCGCCGAAGGCGACCGCGCCGTCGCCGAAGCCGTCAATTTTCTCCATAAGACGCGCCCGTTGCCAGCGCTGACCGTGTCGACCGGCATGTCCAGCAGCGCCCTGAGCCATGTGCTCGATATGGGGCCCACTGGCGGGCGTGGCCACAAGGGCAGCAACGGCAGCCAACCTTGGGACCGCATGGGCCGCTTCGGCCGGTGGATCGGCGCGGCCGGTGAGAATATCGACTACGGCATCCACGACGCCCGCTCGATCGTGGTCCGTCTCATCGTCGACGATGGCGTGCGCGACCGCGGTCACCGAAAGAACATCTTCAATCACGGCTATACCGTTGCCGGGGCGGCCAGTGGCTATCACGCCACCTACGGCGCCATGTGCGTAATCGACTTCGCCGGCGCGTTTATGGAGACGCCGGGCCGCATGGCCAGCCGCGGGACAGTGCCGGCCGCTTCGTTGTAAGCTCGCAGGGCTTGGGGGGCAGTGCACAGTGCACAGTTCACAGTCGACAGTGCGCCGGCTCCACGTGGGCGCCACCGTAGGGTCGGTTGCGTAGTAATCAGTTTCGGCACCGAATGCGAGCCCCGTGATCATCGGAGGGACGCGCTCCTGCGCGTTCCCAAATATTTGAGGAGAAAAAGTCAGGGACGCGCAGGAGCGCTTCCCTCCGACCTCCCACTCACGGGGCGAGTGCGTAAGCGGTGAAATCTCTCTGGCTGCGAAACCGAGCGCTGTGGACTGCGCACTGCGCACTGTTTTCCCTTCCCAAGCGCCGCGGGCTTCGTGTTCTATCTGCGCGCGATGCCCACCCCGACCACCCGCAAAAAGTCCGCGCACACGCTCAAACCGAAGTACAAGCGCATCGTTTTGAAACTCAGCGGCGAGGCGCTCAAGGCCCGAGGCAGCATGGACAACATTTCTCCTGAAATCGTCCAGCAGGTCTGCTCGCAGATCAAAGATGTGCACGATCTCGGAGTCGAAGTGGCGGTCGTCATCGGCGGGGGAAACATTTGGCGCGGTCTCTCCGCCTACCATCGCGGCATGGAGCGCACCACCGCGGATTACATGGGCATGCTCGCCACGGTCATCAATGGCCTCGCGATTCGCAGTGCGCTCGAACAGATGGGCCTGCAGCCCCGCGTCCACACCGCCATCGAGATGGACAGTGTCGCCGAGCGTTTCATCCGGGAGCGCGCCATCGATCACCTCAAGGATGGCAAAATCGTCATCTTCGTCGCCGGCACCGGCAACCCCTTTTTTTCCACCGACACCACGGCCGCCTTGCGCGCCAACGAAATCGGCGCCGAGGTCATCTTGAAAGCGACCAAAGTCGATGGCATCTACACGGCGGACCCATTCAAAGACCCGAAGGCCACCAAATACGACCGCATCACTTACAGCGAGGCGCTCGCCCAGCGGCTCTCGGTCATGGATTCCACCGCCTTCAGCCTTTGCATGGACAACAAAATGCCGATTATCGTTTTCGACATGATGAAGTCCGACAACATCAAGCGCGTCGTCCTCGGCAAGGCCGTGGGCACGCTCGTCACCTCTGAATAATTTTTCGCCATGGATCCCGATGAAATCCTCCTGGAAACCGAGGCCGCAATGGAAAAGGGCTTCGACTACATGCAGCACGAGTTCGCCGCCGTGCGCACCGGCAAGGCCTCGCCCGCGCTCGTCGAAAACATCGACGTCGAAGCTTACGGCTCGGCAATGAAACTCAAGCAGCTCGCGCTCATCACCACGCCCGAGCCACGCCTGCTCGTCATTCAGCCCTTCGACGCCAGCACTACGAAGGACATCGAGAAGGCGATCAAGGAATCAAAAATCGGCATCAATCCCGCCGTCGATGGCAAGATTATCCGCCTGCCGATCCCCGCGCTCTCCGAGGAACGCCGCAAGGACCTCGTCAAGGGCATCAAACAAATGGCCGAGGAAGCGCGGGTGCGCGTACGCTCGTCGCGCCGCGAGGGGATCGATGGATTGAAGAAAGCGCAGAAGGACGGAAAAATCACCCAGGACGACCTGACGAGCTACGAAAAGGAAATCCAGAAATTAACCGACGGCTTCGTGAAAAAAATCGACGACGCCATCAACGCCAAGGAAGCCGATATTCTCAAAGTCTGACCACACCCATGCGCCCACTCCTCATCGCACTTTCACTCTTCGTCGCCTTGGCCAGCGCCAATGCCGAAGTGATTCGTCTCGCGCCCGATTTCACTTTTCCGGGCGTCGGCAAGGCCCAGTCACTCAAAAGCGTGCGCGGCCAGCCGGTCGTGCTGATCGTCGCGAAGTCTCCCAAGGTCAAGGAATTCAAGACACAGGTGAAGAATCTCAGGGACATATACGAGCAGTTCGCCAGCAAGCAGGTTCTCTTCGTGGCGGCCTTCACCGGGGAAGTCGGCCCGGTGACGTCGGACATTCCCTTCGTCATCGCCAACAACGGCCCCGCCGTCGCCACCGCCTACAGCATGCCGGCAAAGGACAAGTTCAACATCATCATCATCGGCAAGGACGGGAACGTCGATTACCAGACGAGCAAGGTGATCGGCGCCGCGCGGGTGCATGACGTGATCCAGAACTCTTACGCCGTCCAGGCGAACACCGGGCGGCAATAGGGTATTGCCGATTGGCGATTGCCGGTTGCCGATTGATCACGGCGCGCGCATCAACACCAATCGAAAATCGGCAATTGAAAATCGGCAATCAAATCGCGATCATCTCGGACACGCACGACCGCCTGCCGGCGCACGTCTCCTCCGCGATCGTCATGGCCGATGAAATCTGGCATCTCGGTGATGTCTGCCTGCCTGCGATCATCGATAAGTTGAAGACGCTCGGCCCGAAGATTCGCGTCGTACGCGGCAACTGCGACGAGTGCGCCGCCTGGCCGCTCACGCTCGATTTTGCGCTCGCCGGACTCCACTTCCACCTCGCACACATCCCCTCCCGCGCCACGCCGGCGGGCACCCACTTCTTCCTCCACGGCCACACGCACGTCCCACGCGATGAAACCATCGGCGGCGTCCGCTTCCTCAATCCCGGCTGCATCACCCGCCCCAATCGCGGCGCCCCCGCCAGCTACGCCTGGCTGCGACTCGGGTCGAAGGGGAGTGTCGAATGGGAATTGGTGCGCGTGTGACGGCAGGCCTTTCGTGCAGTTTCTGGCCACCCTGGATCTTCTCCGGCGCAAAGCAGACCCGCGAATGCGCGTCGCGCATTGCCATGGAGGGAAGCGCGCCGTCGCTTCCACGGCCCGGAGGGCTCCCGTTCATCGGGGATGAAAGCAAGAAAGAACGCGGCCTTTATGCCGCACCCGCTGGCGCCGGGACGGGCGCGCCAGGTAGCGAGAGGACGTTGGACGACCAGTAGTCGATGATGTCGAGCGCGGCAAAGCGGAAGACGATGAGCAGCGCGTCGTTGAGCGGGATGCCGATCTTCTTGGCAATGGACTGGAGCGATTCGGCGCCATTGATCGCCGTCGCGAAGCGCGCCTCCACGTCGTTGAGCTTGAGCTTCTGGATGAGCTCGTATCCCTTGCGCGTGTAGGCCGGGCTGCCGTTCGGGTCGGGCCGTTGCGCGGCCATGAGGTTGTCGAATTTCACGTGCCGCAGGCTGCCAAGAATCCAGTTGTCCGGATCTTCGGTGCCGGGCGGAAAATTCTTAGCGTATTCGGGGAACTCCTGGAACTCCTCGAACTCGAAGGTCACGCGGCCCGCGGTCCACAGGTTGGCAAAGACGCGCTGGCCATGGTCGCGCACGATTTGCACCACGTCGTCGTGCGGGAAACCGTTGCGCACGGACAGGAAGAGGAAGATCGGGCAACCGGTCGCGGCCTGGGCGACCTGCCCCTCGATGATGAGGCCGAGGTTCGTGGCCGAAAGAATCACCGGCGACTCGCGGCAATACATCTGGAAATTCCGCGAGGTGGCGAAAAGGAAGCGGCCTTTGCTGATGAAGAGTTCGATCGGGTAGCGATTGACGAAGAACCGCAGCGCGCCGGTGAGCCGGTCGCCATAGGCCATCTGCAACGCCGAGCGGAGCGAGAAGAACGCGGTGTGGCCGCTGAAGACGGTGCGCGCCGGATCGTGGAAGAGAAGCTGCCGCGCGGGATTGCCCATCGGCTTGTTCTTCGACAGCGTCGCATTGACCACCTCGAGCAGCGATTCCGGGGTGATCGGCTTGGGCAGCACCTTGATGACGTTCTCGTAACGCTCCTCGATGCGGTCGCCGTTGCCATTGCTCGCAAGCAAGACCACGGGGATTTTTGAAGTCGCGGGCTCATTCAGCAGGCGATAGCAGACCGACTCGGCGTCCATGTCTGGAAGCGATTCGTTCAGCAGGATCAAATCCGGCTGCGCGACATTAAAACGGTCGAAGGCGTCGTTGCCTCGCTGCGCCAGGAGCACATCGACGCCATGGAAGTTTTGCGCCAGCACGTTTTCCGTGAGCTTGGTCGCGACCAGACTTTCGTCGATCACCAGGATTTTTTGGGACATACCTAAATATTAAATTTGCGCGTGGGATGGGGCGCGTCTCCAGTCAAACGTGGCAGGGACGGCTTCAACCGGCAAAATAGAGCCTCCTGCGGGACTGTCAATCAATCTCACAAGGGTCTGCGCAAGCGCGATTTTCGCTTCCCAGCCCTCCTCTCCTGCGCCACCTTCCGCCTCCCTATGCCCGAACCTGTTCGTGTCCGCTTTGCTCCATCGCCCACTGGCTGGCTGCATGTCGGCGGGGCGCGCACCGCTCTCTTCAATTGGCTTTTCGCCCGCCACCACGGCGGCCAATTCGTCCTGCGCATTGAAGACACCGACAAACAGCGTAATACGGCGGAGGCGGTCCAAGTGATCTACGACGGGCTCCGCTGGCTCGGGCTGGACTGGGATGAAGGCCCGCTGGCCGGGGGCGATTTTGGCCCCTATTTCCAGAGTGAACGGGAGGCCATCTACGAGAGCTACTTCCAGCGCTTGAAAGACGGCGGCTGGCTCTATGAGGACGCGGGCGCCTGGCGCTTTCGCTTCACTCGCGAGATCGTCGCGGTGGACGACCTCATCTGCGGCCGGGTTCAGTTCGATTTCGCCAACGTGGAGATCATGCCGGACATGACCATCCGCCGCCCGGACGGCTCGTGGATTTTTCACTTTGTCAATGTCGTGGACGACATCGAGATGCGGATCACCCACGTCATCCGCGGTGAGGATCATCTCTCGAATTCGCCAAAGCACATCCAACTCTTCCGGGCGCTTGGCGTGCAGCCGCCGCGTTACGGCCACATTCCACTCATCCTCAACAAGGACGGCTCCAAAATGAGCAAGCGCGACCAGGGCGCGAGCGTGACGAGTTACATCGAGGGCGGCTACGCGCCCGAAGCGGTGCGCAATTACTTCTGTCTGCTCGGCTGGTCGCCGAAGGACGACCGGGAGATCATGCCGCTCGATGAGATCGTCGCCCGTTTTGACCTCTCCGCGATCAATCGCAAGGGCGCGCACTTTGACCTCGCAAAGTGCGACTGGTTCAATTCACAATACATCCAGCAAATGCCGATGGAACGCTATCGCGAGCTGGCCCAGCCGTGGCTTGCCAGGGCCGGCATCGAGGCACCCGCGGCAGAGCTCGACGCCGTGCTCGCCCTCGAAAAGATGAAGGTCACAAACTTCCGCGAAGTGCCGGACCGGATTTCATTCTTCTTCACCGAGGATTACGCCTATGACCCGGCGGCGGTGGAAAAAACGTTGCGCAAGCCCGACGCGCTCGAGCGCCTCGCGCAGATCGCGGAGAGCTATTCCGCAGTCGAGACGTTCGACGCCGCCACGCTCGAGGCGAAGCTCAAGGAACTGGCCACAACGCTCGGCGTGAAGCCCGCGGAATTCATTCACCCGACGCGCGTCGCCGTGAGCGGCCGCGGCGTGGGACCCAGTCTCTATCACATGCTCGAAGTGCTCGGCAAAGAGCGCACGCTGGCTCGTTTGCAGCGCACCCGCGAGCGCTTCGCGGCCTGAATTTTTGGCGACAGCCAACCGATGAAACCCGTCTACACGTTTGCCGATTTAGAAGCTTGGGAAACAGTGACCGCCGATGAACGGCCGCCCCTGCGGCTCGCCGTGTTGGGCGATCCCGTCGCGCATTCGTTTTCTCCGCAAATGCACAACGCCGCCCTGCGCGCAAGCGGTCTCGACGTGGGCTACTGTCGCCTGCACATTCAGCCCGAGGAGCTTTCCGCCGCGCTCCATCTGTTGCCGAAGAAGGGCTTCATTGGCGTCAACTGCACCATCCCGCACAAGGCGGGCGCTCTCGCTGCCATGGACGAAGTCGACGACCATGCCCAGTTGGCGGGAGGTGTGAATACCATCCGCATCAGCAAGGAGGGACAGTTACAAGGCTTCAGCACGGATGGCCTGGGTCTGGAACGCGCCGTGGCGGAGGATCTCGGCGTCGACCTTCACGACATGCGCGTGCTCGTGCTTGGGGCCGGCGGCGGGGCGGGCCATGCGGTGTCGATGCATTGCGCCAGTGCCGGGGTGCGCTTCCTCGTGCTCGTCAATCGCAGCATGGAGAAGCTCCATCCAGTGCACGAAGCCATTTCGGCGATTTACCCACGGGAGTTGCAATTGCTCCAGCCGTGGAATGACAAGGCGCTGGCGAAAGCCCTGGACAGTTCGGACCTCGTCATCAACTGCTCCTCCCTCGGCATGAAACCGGACGATCCCTCTCCGATTCCCGCCTCCCTGATCGCCCCGCGGCATTTGCTCTTCGATACCATTTACACCGCCGATCGCACACCGCTGATGAGGGCAGCGGACGCCGCCGGCGCGCGTTCGGCCAACGGCCTCTCGATGCTGCTCTACCAGGGCGCCATATCCTTCGAAATGTGGTTTCAACGCCACGCCCCCCTCGAAGTCATGCGCAAGGCGCTCTTCGAGCAAGCGCACACCCGTTTGTCAGCATAGAGCCTTTCAATTTAAGATGTGGCCGTCCCATGCCGAGCGCGGAAGCAGATTTCCGGGTAGCGCGTTCGTCCCGAGTGCTGGCGAAGGCGTCTCGCCTTCGCGGACTTTTCCGATGTCCCCTTCGAGAACCACACGCCTGGCGGGAACCACGCTGGCCAAAGTTCGTTTCGGCGGGACGCCGAAACCAGCACTCGGGACGATTGCGCTCCCCGGAAATCTGCTTCCGCGCCCTTCGTTTCGGCTACACTTTTACTTGAACGGTTCCCGGCGCCGGATATTTCAGCGCTTCACGCTCAACACCGCTCGCGCCTGCGTCGCGTCGCTTTCGATCTGTCGCCGAAGCTCTTCGAGGCTCGCGAATTTCTGCTCAGGGCGCAGGAACTTGCGGAACGCGATTTCCAAGTCTTCACCGTAAATCTCCTCGTGAAAATCGAAGAGGTGAACTTCCAATAGGCGTTCACCGCCGGCATTCTTCACGGTCGGGCGGACACCGATATTGGCTACGCCAGGCAGCATTTGGCCATTGCGCCGGGCTTCGACGGCGTAGACACCATTGGGTGGATATTGCTCGTTGTGCGCGCTGAGATTCGCGGTCGGAAATCCGAGCTTGCGGCCGACGCGATCCCCTTCGACCACGGTCCCGAGAATCGTGAACTCCCGGCCCAATAACCGCGCCGCGCGGGCCAGGTCGCCGCTCGCCACTGCGCCGCGAATGAGCGTGCTGCTGATGATTTCACCTTCGGCCTCCACTGCGGGCACACCGACTTCCGCGAACCCAAGTTCCGTTCCCATGCGTTCGAGCAGCGCAAGATTTCCGGCGCGGCCCTTGCCGAACGACCATTCGAAGCCCACGCAAATCTCCCGTAGCGGCCGGGCCGCGAACGCCAGCGCACGGATGAAGTCTTCCGGCGAAGTGGCGGCGAAAGCGTGGTCAAAATGAATGACGAGTTGATGCGCCACGCCAAGATCGCGAATGAGCCGGAGCTTGTGCGCCGTTGACGTCAACAGCCGGGGCGCTTGCTCAGGACGCAGGACGCGCACCGGGTGCGGATCGAAGGTCACCACCACCGCCGTCCCTTGGTCACGCCGCGCCGCCTCGAGCGCGCGGCGGATGACGGCTTGATGCCCGAGGTGCACGCCGTCGAAAACGCCGATGGCCAGGAAAAGCGGTCCGGGCAAATTCCGCAGCTCGCCAATCGTGCGCAGCACACCGGGAACCGAGTCTATTCCACCGCCCATGGTTCGCCTCAGGCGCCGCGCATGCGCGAGACGGTCGGCAGGCTCAGAATGCGCTGCTCGATGGTCGCCGCGTCCAGCGTCTGGATGTCATGCACCGTCACCGCGTGTTCCAGCGTAAATTTGCCGCTCTTCGTCCGGCGCAACGACTTGAGGTGCGCGCCGCAACCCAGCTCATTCCCAATATCAAAGGCGTAGGTCCGCACGTAAAAACCTTTTGAGCACACCACGCGAAAATCGATTTCCGGCAGGCGCACGGCTTGAATCTCGTGGGCATAGACGTGCACGAAGCGCGGTTCGCGCTCCACTGTCTTGCCCTGCCGCGCCAGCTTGTAGAGCGGCACGCCTTCTTTTTTGATGGCCGAGACCATCGGCGGCATTTGGTAAAAATCGCCGTGAAATTTGGCAAAAGCCGCGTCGATCTGCTCGCGCGCGAAATCGGGTACTGGCTTCGTTTCGACCACCTTGCCATCCGCATCCTGGCTGTCGGTGGTCACGCCCATCAGCATGGTGCCGGCGTATTCCTTGTCTTCGGCCATGAGCAAATCCTGAATTTTCGTGCCACGCCCGATCACGATCAGGAGCAGGCCGGTGGCCAGGGGGTCGAGGGTGCCGCAGTGGCCGACTTTCTTTGTGTTGAGCCGGCGGCGAACGATCGCCACGACATCGTGCGACGTCATGCCGGGGGCTTTATCTACGAGGAGGACGCCGTCAAGGCTGGTCAAATTCATGATCGATGGCTTGCAAAACTTTTTCCTGAACTTCGGCGAGCGAGCCGCGCACGCGGGCGCCCGCCGCGAGCATGTGGCCGCCTCCACCAAACAGACCGCAAACTTTGCTCACGTTGATTTTCGGCGACTTCGACCGGAGGCTGACTCGCACCCGCCCATCACCGATCTCCTCGAAAAACGCGGCCGCCACCACGCCTTCGATGGCGCGGATATAATCGATGAGGCCCTCGGTATCATCGGGCTGAGTGCCGAGCTTCTTCGCGATCTCCGCGCTCGAGGCAAAGCTCGCCACGCGGTCCTTGCTCGTAAAACGCAGCACGTTGAGCAGCGCGCACAGCAGCTCCAGGCGACGCCGCGGATAGCTCTCGTACATTTTCTGCGAAAGCGTGCCGACATTGACTCCGGCTCGAATGAGTTCGGCGCCAATTTCATAGGTGCGGGCCGTGGTATTCGGGTATTGAAACGAGCCGGTGTCGGTGCTGATGGCGGCGAAAAGATTGTCGGCCATCGCATAGGTCAGCGGCAGTTCGTGCCCGCGAAAAAGTTCGAACAGAATCTGCCCGGTGGCTGGCGCAGTGGCGTCGATATATTGCATATCCCCGTAGCCTTCATTCGTGATGTGGTGATCGATATTGATCCACAGATCCGCCTGGGCCACCGCCTCGGCCGCCTTGCCGGCGCGGTTCTTCACGGCGTTATCGAGCACAATGGCCACGTCGAACCGCTGCGCTTCCGCCGGGGGGCGGTTGACGATTTCGGAGCCGGGCAGGTAACGGAATTTTTCCGGCACGCCGTCTTCGTTCCAAGCCGTCACCTCTTTGCCCAGGTGCCGCAAGCACAGCGCCGTGGCGATCGTGCAGCCCAGCGCATCGCCATCGGGCCGTGCGTGGCTCATCACCACGAAGTGGTTTCGCGATCGGAAAATTGCGGCAATCTCGGCGAGGCTATTTGGCATCGGGCTCGGGCTCGGGCTCGTCGGGTGGAATATCAATCTGGCTGAGGATATTGATCACGCGGGTCCCGCGTTCAATGGCCTCATCGAGCTTGAAGTGGAGGTGCGGTGTGAATTTCAGCACGACACGTTTGGAGAGCAGACGCTGCAAATTGGCGCGGCTACCGTGCAACTTCGCCATGGCGGCTTTGGCTTGCTCGTCGCTGCCGATCACGCTGATGAAGACGTGGGCGTGTTTGAGGTCCGGCGTGATGTCCACCTGCTGGACCGTGACCAGCGCAGCCTCGAAGGAGACCTCGCGATTGAGGAGATCGCCGAGCTCGCGCTTGAGCAATTCATTGACGCGTTCGAGACGGTGCTTCATGGAAGAGTTGATGTTTGATGATGAACATTGAGAGCCGCCGGTGGTGGAGCCGAGCGATTGGCGCGGGCGGCGCATCTCCCAACTCTCAACCCTAAACTCTCAACTGCTCCGTCACAGCTTCTGCGGGACTTTTTCGAGGGTGTAGCACTCGATGATATCGCCGACTTCGTAGTCGTTGAAATCGCCAAGCTTGATGCCGCATTCGAGGCCGCTGCGGACTTCCTTCACGTCATCCTGGAAGCGTTTCAGCGTGGCGAAACCGCCGTCGTAAATCGGCGTGCGGCCGCGCAAAACACGCGCCCGAGCCGTGCGGGCGAGGCGCCCATCGGTCACGGCGCAACCGGCCACCAAGCCCTTCGACAACTCGAACACTTTGCGGACCTCGGCGTGGCCGATGACCGCTTCGCGCGTCTCGGGATCGAGCAGGCCGGCCATCGCTTCCTTCACCTGATCGATCAATTCGTAAATGATCGAGAAGAGTTTGATCTGGATGTTCTCGCGCCGCGCGATTTGCGCCGCGGTGTTCTCCACTTTTACGCCGAAACCGATCACGATCGCGTTCGACGCCGTGGCCAGCAGAATGTCGGATTCGCTGATCGGCCCGACGGCGCTGTGCACGATCTCGAGGTCGATCTTCTTGCTCTCGATTTGCTGGAGCGAAGTGACGAGCGCTTCGAGGGAGCCCTGCACGTCGCCCTTGATGACGGCAAAGAGTTTCTTCTTCTGCCCTTCCGCGAGACTCGCGAAAAGATTCTCCAGCGTCGCACGCTGCGGCGTGGCGAGCTTCTGCATGCGCTGGTCGGACTGGCGTTCGGCGCTGAGCGCCTTGGCCACACGATCATTTTCCATCACAGTGAATTCGTCCCCGGCGTTGGGCAGCCCGGAGAAGCCGAGAACCCTCACTGGGGTCGAGGGCCCGGCGCTCTTCATCGGTTTGCCCACGTCGTCGATCAACAATTTCACCTTGCCGTCGAAATTGCCGCAGATGAATGGATCGCCGATCTTGAGCGTGCCGGTGCGCACGATGAGCGTCGCCGTCGGGCCTCGCCCCTGCTCGATCTGCGCTTCGATCACCGTGCCCCGCGCCGTTTGCTGGGAACTGGCCTTGAGTTCGAGCATTTCGGATTCGAGCAGGATGCGGTCGAGCAGATCGGTAACGCCTTGACCTTTGATGGCCGAAACCGGGCACACCCCGATGTCGCCGCCCCAGTCTTCGGGCACGAGACCCTTTTCCTGAAGCTGACCCTTCACCTTGTCGATATTGGCGCCGGTGGCGTCGATCTTGGTAATCGCGACGATGATCTTCACCTTAGCCGCCTTCGCATGGTTCAATGCTTCCATCGTTTGCGGCATGATGCCGTCATCCGCCGCGACCACCAGAACCACGATGTCCGTCACGTTCGCGCCCCGCGCGCGCATGGCGGTAAAGGCCGCATGGCCGGGGGTGTCGAGGAAAGTAATCCGGCGGTCATTGTGAACCACGCTGTACGCACCGATGTGCTGGGTGATGCCGCCGACTTCGCCGGCCGCCACCCGAGTCTTGCGGATCGCATCCATGAGCGTTGTCTTGCCGTGGTCGACGTGGCCCATGAAGGTCACAATGGGTGCGCGGAGTGAAAGTTCATCCGGCTTCGGCTTCGCGACCTCTTTCGGCGGGGCTTTGACGACTTCGACTTTGTGAACGCCACCGCCTTCTTTGCGCTTCTCCCGTTCAAAAGTGAGCCCGTGCTTTTGGCAAATCTTGGCCGCCACGTCGGTCTCGATCGTTTGATTGATCGACGCAAAAATGTTCATCTCCATCAGGTCGCCGATCAACTGGAACGGCTTCACATTCATCGCCGCCGCCAAATCCTTGACGGTGAACGGAGGCTTGAGGTGAATGATTTTCTCGTCGACCGGAGCGGCCGGCGTCTCCGCGGCCACCGCCGGAGTGGTTTCCGCCTCGCTCGGGGCTTCGGCGGCAGGCTCGGCCACGGGGGCCGGCGCGGCCACCGGTGTCTTCGGCGCTTCCGGCTCGAGAAGTCTCGAGATCGGGATGTGCGCGAACGGCTTGTTCTCCAGCGGCGTCGCCGGGCGAACGCGCTTCACCTTCGGTTTCGCGTCGATGAGCGAAACCGCTTCCTGCACGACCTTGGGCGCAGCGGGCGCCTCTTCCGGGGCCTTCTTCCCCTTGTCAGCAGTTCCGGCCTTGGCCGTGATCTTGGGCGCGGCCGCTCTCGACGATTTGTCGTCGGCGGCTTTCTTCGCTCCCGGTTTGTTGGTGGTCTTGGTGGATGGCATCAAAAGTTTTCTGGAAACTGGTTTTCATGGCCTACTGCGTGGAGGCCAGCGTGCCGGTCGCGCGCTTCGCCTCAGCTTGAATCTCCGCAGCCTTGTCGAGCGGAATGTCGATCGGCGGGTTGGCTCGCGCACAGGCATCGACAATGTCCTGCGGTTCGACTTCGGCCAGCGTGTCCAGCGTGCTCAAGCCGCCCTTGACGAGCTGCACGGCAATGGCTTGCTCAATGTGCAACGCATCGGCCAGCGTCTTGGCCGCCTTGCCCACGCGTTCGTTGAAATCGTCCACCGCCGACTTGTCCTGCTCGATCACGATCTCCCAACCGGTCAGCCGGTGCGTGAGCCGGGCGTTCTGGCCGCGCTTGCCGATGGCCAGCGAGAGTTGATCTTCGTCGACCTTGATCAGGATGGTCTTCTTGGCCTCATCGAGGGTCAGGCTCTTGACCTTCGCGGGCTTGAGCGCTTCGAGGACGAATTCTTTCACGTCCGCGCTCCAGCGGATGATGTCGACCTTCTCGTTGTTGAGTTCGCGCACGATATTCTTCACCCGCGCTCCGCGCATGCCCACGCACGCGCCGACTGGGTCGACCTTCTCATTCGCACTCCATACCGCAATCTTCGTGCGGTGCCCGGCCTCGCGGGCAATGCCCTTGATCTCGACCGTGCGGTCGGCGATTTCACTGACCTCGGTCTCGAAAAGGCGGCGCACGAAATTCGGATGGCTGCGGCTAATGATGATCTCCGGCCCCCGAGCGCCATTCTGCACGGCCACGACGTAGGCGCGAATGCGGTCGCCGATGTTGTAGTCCTCGGTCTGCACGCGCTCCTTGTTCGGCATGATGGCCTCGAATTTGCCAAGGTCCACTACCACGTCGAGTCGCTCGAAGCGCCGCACCGTTCCACTGACGATCTCCCCGGCGCGGTCTTTGAACTCGTCGTAAATCATTTCTTTCTCCGCCTGGCGGATGCGCTGCATCATCGCCTGCTTGGCGGTCTGGGCGGCGATGCGCCCGAAATCGCGCGGAGTCACCGGCACCTCGAGCTCTTCCCCGAGCTGCACGTCGCCCTTGAACTTGCGCGCCAAGTCGTACTTGATTTCGTCGTGCTTGTTCTCGACCTTTTCGACCACGGTCAGCTTGGCGTAGACCTTCATGTCACCCGATTTCGCATCGATCTCGACGCGCAAATCCCTGGCCGGTCCGACGGCTTTGCGGGCAGCCGCCAGCACGGCGTTATTGATCGCTTCCAAGAGCACTTCACGTTTAATGCCCTTGTCGCGCTCAAAAAAGTCGAGGCCTGCGAGGATTTCACTGTTCATAGTTCGGTTTCCGCATCCGGGGACAAAAAAAAGTGGGCGTTGAACCCACTTGGCAAGCCCCGGAGTTGGAGGGTCAAGTTAACTGACAAATCCCGACGCGTCAAGGTTCAAACCCTCTCTATAAATACACGCTCCGGCCTCCGCCAAAAATGGCATTTTCACCCAAAATGGCGCCAGTCTCTGTGATCAAGACGATCTTCTTTGATGCTGCGGGGACTCTTTTCCATCTGCCGCAGAGTGTTGGGTGGCATTACCAGGATGTGGCTTCGCGCTTCGGCTGTAAACTGAGTGAAGACGCCCTGTCCAGCGCCTTTTTCACAGTGTGGAAACAGATGCCCATGCGTCCGGCGTCTCGCCAACCGCGACCGGATGATGACAAAGGCTGGTGGTGCTCGCTCGTGGAACGGGTGCTCGACCAGTGCGGCGTTTCCAGAGAACAATTGCCCCGGCTTGAATATTTCGAGCAACTCTACACAGAATTCGCCCGCCCCGGTGTCTGGAAGCTATTTCCGGAAGTCCAAGAGGTGCTGGCCGGGTTGGCCAAGCGGTACCGCCTCGGGATCATCTCTAATTTTGATGGCCGGCTGCGCCCGATCCTGGACAGCCTTGCGCTGGCCGATTCCTTCGACCCACTCATCATTTCCAGCGAAGTGGGAACCGACAAGCCCGACGGCTGGATCTTTCAACAGGCCCTCACCCTCGCGAAAATCTCTGCCGCCGAGGCTCTCCACGTCGGGGACGACCCGCGTTCCGATTGGCAAGGCGCTGAGGCCGCGGGTCTGCACACCTTTCACCTCCATCGACCTGAGAATTCCCTGCGCGATCTGACCACGACACTGGAAAAGCTGGAGGCCGCTCCGCCGCAGATTATTTCTCCATGATCCAGCCACTGCCACGCAGTTCCGGCGTGTTTCCCATTTTCTGATCTCAAATAACTGCGGCATTTTGAGACCCGTTGCGAGTCAACCAGTCTCGAAACATCGACCGTTTGGCGTGACACCGCAGGTCGGATTCAGGTATGCACCCACGTGAGCACCGCATGCCATCGCCTTTCCTCAAAGTCCGCGTCCGCATTTTCAATGGCGAGGAGATCGCCTTTGGCCCGGGCAAGGCCCAGTTGCTCGAATCGCTGCTCGCCACCGGCAGCCTCAACCGCACGGCCTCGGAAATGAAGATGTCCTACGTGAAGGCCCTCGCGCTGGCGCGCACGATGAACGCCCAATTTGCGCAACCGCTGGTCGAACTGGCCCGCGGCGGCCTGCACGGCGGCGGGACCCACGTCACGGCGCTGGGGCGCAAGGTACTCGCGGAATACCAGGTGATGTCCGCGGCTACGGAAAAAGCCGCGCGTCCTTCATGGCAACGTCTGCGCAAGCTCATGCGGGGGTAGAGCGCCTCAGGGACTTTGCCGGGTGGCAGGACGACATTTTGCCTGTCGGCGGGCGAAAACGTTACAATAATACTGATAAGCATCTTTTCGCCATCGGGTTTATCTTCAAACGAATTAGCGATTATGCGCCTCCCCCCTGTTTGGCTGCCTTTGATCCTCGCTCCCTGCGCGCTCCTCGCCGCGGATCTCGTCATTAAGCCCGGCGATCTCCCGCGCGTTCCTCCCACAGAACCGAATCAGGCGGCGGCGACTTTCAGCGTCCGCCCCGGTTTCCACGTCGAGCTCATGGCCGCGGAGCCGACCATCGTGAGCCCGGTCGCGATGAGCTTCGATGAAAATGGCCGGCTCTACGTCGTCGAGATGATCGACTATTCCGAGCGCCGCGACGAAAAACTCAGCCGCATCAAGCTGCTCGAGAGCACCAAGCGCGACGGCCATTACGATAAGGCGACGATCTTCGCGGAAGGCCTGCCCTGGGCCACCTCCGTTACATGCTGGGATGGCGGCGTGTTCGTCCTCGCTTCGCCCGACCTGCTTTATTTCAAGGATACCAAGGGCGATGGCCACGCGGATGTGCACCAACTCATCGCCACCGGCTTTGGCAATCTCACGGACAAGCTCAACGTGCAGGCGCTGCCCAACTATTTACAATGGGGTCCCGACCAGCGCATCCACGGCGCCCTCGGCGGCAATGCCAGTCGCGTGACCAGCTTCGCCTACAAGAGCGATCCGCCGCTCGAATTGCGCGGACGCGATTTTTCTTTTGATCCGCGCGATCTCCATCTGCGCGCGGAAATCGGCGGCGGGCAATGGGGCATGAGCTTCGACAACGCCGGACGCAAATTCGTCTGCAACAACAGCCGGCACATCATTCAACTGCTCTACGGGATCAACGCCCTGCGGCCCGGTCTCACGCTACCCCCCGCCGCCGTGGACATCGGCATCGACGGGCCGCAGGCCGAAGTCTACCGCTCGAGCCCGGATGAGCCGTGGCGCGTCATTCGCACTGCATGGCGCGTGAGCGGCGCTACGCCGGGTGTGATCGAAGGTGGTGGCCGCCCCAGCGGCTATTTTACAGGCGCGGCGGGCATCACGATCTATCGTGGCGACGCTTTTCCACCGGAGAACCTGAACGATGCGTTCATCGCCGATTGCGGCAGCAATCTCATCCATCGCAAGAAAGTTCACGGCGAAACGCTCCTCACTGCCGAGCGCGCCGCGGACGAACAGAAGAGCGAGTTTGCCGCCAGCCGCGACAACTGGTGCCGCCCGGTCTTTTTCACCAATGCGCCCGATGGCTGCCTGTGGTTTTGCGACATGTATCGTGAAGTCATCGAGCATCCGTGGTCGCTGCCCGAGCCGCTCAAATCGCATCTCGATCTCAACTCCGGCAACGACCGCGGCCGCATTTACCGCCTCGTGCCCGATGGGGTGACTCCGCGCCCGCTGCCGAAGCTTGGCGCGCTCTCCAGCCAGGAACTCGTCAATCTGCTCTCCCATCCGAATGGCTGGCACCGCGATACTGCG
>Ga0206939_10036_pt1 | contig 39441 bp, 32 predicted proteins | sample Alteio_BWOrgHeat_10_FD_152921 | JGI IMG/M metagenome (GOLD analysis project Ga0206939, IMG submission 152921) | Enriched cells from forest soil in Barre Woods Harvard Forest LTER site, Petersham, Massachusetts, United States -... | ecosystem: Environmental > Terrestrial > Soil > Temperate forest >... | reverse complement strand
ATGATCCAGACAAGAATGTTTGGATTGTCGATGACAACATGCAAGTCATCTACAAGTTCACTCATGACGGCAAACAACTCTTGCAGACAATCGGCACGCCGGAGAAGGAAGGCGCGGACGGCACACATTTCAATCGGCCGACCTATCTTGATTGGCTGCCCGACGGCACTTTCTTCGTTTCCGACGGATACACGGGCACGCGCGTGGCGAAATTTGACAAAAACGGCAAGTTCATAATGGATTGGGGCAAGAAGGGCGGGCCGCGAGGAGGGGCCGGCAACGAGCCTATTGAGACGCGCCCCGGCTACTTCAGCAACGTGCACGGGATCGCCATCGATCAGAAGACCCGCCACGTCTTCGTAAACGACCGCAACAATCACCGCATCCAGGTTTTCGACGAGAACGGCAAGTACCTGTCCGAGTGGAAGGTCGATGCCGATCCATCGAGCCTGCACCTGCTGTACATCGGGTCGGGCAACACTATTTGGACGTTTGACCGCACGACCAACAAAATGGTCGAGTGGGACCTCCAAGGACACCTACTGTACGCCTGGGGAACGATGGGGAATTTCCCGGGTGCTCTGTGGGGCGTTCATGGCATGAGCGTAGACCAGGACGGAAACCTCTACCTGGCCGAGGTTGATAACGGACGCGTAGAGAAATTCACTCCGAAGGCGGGAGCGAATCCTGCGTTTGTCATAGCCAAGCCCAACTACTCGGCCTGGAAGTAAGGCGAATCACTCTCGGCCCAGCGGGAACCTCCCGCTGGGCCGAGGAATATCCTGCCACACGTTTCACGGGTCATTCCTTAGTCCGAAGAGATGGCGCTGCTTTCCGACCTTCTCGATGAGTTCGAGACGTTACGGCGACTCGGCGACCCGTCCGTAAGGCAACTTCATCCCTCAAACATCAGGCCAACGATGGCTAATGGGATCGCCTGCGTTCGGCAACAATGATCACGCGAATATCTTTTGCTTTCCGAACGACCCGCAGAATGAGATCCGTTCCTAACAGGCGACTCCACGAGCTATAGTTGCGGCGGGTGAGGAGGATCTGCGTAATTTGATTGCGGCGGGCAAACTCCACGATGATTTCCGCAGCATCATCGCCTTCCAAGATTCGCGTTTCGATATGGAGATTTCTCGCAAAGTTCAAGTGTTTTTCGACAGCATCGCGTTCTGGGTTTGGCAACCCGGCGCGGCCTTCGCGGGACAATACAGAAATTGCGAAGCAATCGGCACCAAGGTAATCGGCCATTCTGCGGCCGCGTCTGATCAGCATCGCTGTTGACGCATCGGCACTGACATAAATCAGTATTCGATCAACGGTTGTTTTTCCCGATGGTGGCGAAATGCCGGAAGGCCCTTTCTGGGACTCTCGCTCTTCGGATGCACTGGCGACCTCCCGCAAGTCGAGTTGGTGCGCGGCCTGGCGCAAGGCGAGTTCCCGCAGAGCCGAAAGAGTCGATTCCTTAAAGAAATTGTCCATCGCTCTCTGTGCCTTTTCGGTTGCGTAGATGTCTCCACGCTTAAGCCGGTTCAGTAGCGCTCCGGAGGTCGCGTCGACCATCACAACTTCGTCGGCGCCTTTGACAAACCAATCCGGCACGGTCTCGCGGACGCGAATGCCGGTAATGTGAAAAACTTGATCGTTCAAACTCTCGAGGTGCTGGATATTCATATTGGTCATTACATTGATTCCGGCATCCAGCAAGACTTGCACATCCTCCCAACGTTTGGAGCGTTCCGAACCAGGCACATTCGTGTGAGCTAATTCATCGACAGCACAGATGGCAGGGCGCCGCGCAAGAATGGCCGCGGTATCCATTTCTTGAAACACGGCGCCCCGATAACTAACGGTGCGTCTGGGAATTACTTCCAACCCGACAGTTTTCGCGATCGTGTCTTTGCGTCCATGGGGCTCGAAGTAACCAACGACAATGTCTCGACCTTGCCGCTTGAGCTGCTGCGCTTCCTCGAGCATGCGGTATGTCTTGCCCACTCCAGCCGCATAGCCAAGAAATACCTTCAACTGGGCACGGCCACTTTGCCCGTGATTTTGCTCTCCACTTCCGCTAATGCGGGTAGACGACGACATCAATTCCCTCGGCCGAGAGGATCAGACGCTCAATTGAGTTGCGCCGAAGCCGACGCCATCCTCCCTCACGCATGCTGTGCCCGATATAGATTTGCGTGATGCCCTTCTGACGCGCGAAGTTCAAGATTGCGTCCGTCGCGTTTGGATCATCTAAGACCTCGACCTCAGCTCCCAGTTCGCGGGCATAATCAAGGTTCCGTTGCAAGATCGCGCGATCTTCTTCCGAAAGGGCAGGCTGCTGCACGTATACAACATAGAACTCCCCTTGGAAGCGGTCCGCGTTGCGGCGGCCGCTTTCGAGCATTTTGACGGCGTTAGATCTAGGAGTGATACAAACGAGAATACGTTCCTGCAAGCCCCAAGATTGATCGACGCCATGCGACCGCAAGTAGCTCTCCAACTGATGGTCCACCACGCTGGCCGCGACCAGCAGAGCCAGTTCACGCAGGCGGGAGAGCTTATGTTGTTGTGCGAGCTGCGCAGCGCGATCCGCGGGCGTTGCCCCTCGCACTAGGCTTTCCACCGGAGGAGCGTCTACGACAACGATTTCATCGGCACTGCCATCCAGAAAGCCACGCGGAATGCTGTACGGGGCGCGCTTGCCGGTGATGCGCTCAACCTCATCGCGAAGCTTTTCGAGGTATTGAAGGTTAACGGTGGTGATCACTGAGATGCCCGCTTCGAGCAGTTGTTCCACGTCCTGCCAGCGATGGGGATTGGGACTGCCGGGTGGATTGTCGTAGGCGACGCCATCAATCAGCGCAACCTGCGGGTGCCGACGAATTACCGCGTGAACATCAATGGATTCCGCGTCGCCAATCTTCAAGGTAGGAATAACTTCAAGCTTCTGGAGTATCGCCTGAATTTCGGCAGGGTACTGAGGCTGCGTTGCGCAAACCACAACGTCTTCACCGCGCTCATGCCGGCGACGACCCTCGTCCAGCATCTGGAAGGACTTGCCAACTCCCGCGGCATACCCGAGAAAAACCTTGAGCTGTCCTCGCCGCTTCCGACGCTCCTCGAGTTGGATTTGCGCGAGCAGTTGCTCAGGGCTGGGTCGTTGCGATGAATCATTCACCATTGCGGATCATTGTCTACCGGGATAGCGCAAGCTACAACGCAAATGCCTAACGATAAGTCATTCAATCGGTCCCTCCGCAGCCATCCACCATCGTCGCGCCGCCACGATGGTCCAGACAGCCTCTACGAGTCCGAAAGGCCAGGCCCCTTGTAAAAATCCGTAAGCCGAACCCAAAGCGCAGGCGAGCGCGAAGCCCAGGATAAACCAGCGACTGCGATTTTCGAACGCGTAGCACAGCAACATCGCTGTAACTGCGAACAATCCAAACAACGAAAGCGGATTCATGCTGCCTCACCAGATCCTCGTCTTGTCTTACTCGATTGCCACAACAACTATTTTTCCGGCTCGGGAGGCCATGAACCATCGAAGCAATTCGATTACGGCTTCCGGGCGGCGATCAGCCACCACGTCTCGTTAGAGGGGTCATTTTCAATGAAGCGATCCTGCCGGCTGACGATCTCAAATTCTGCATGACGAAGCTCGCTTTCGACTTGCGCCGACGAAACTTCATGATGTTCTCTCGCACTCTCGTTCGAGCTGGCTCCGACCGACCGCGGCTCGCGGTCGACGATGACGAGTCGTCCGCCTGACACTAATGATGGGAAGATGTGATTAAGAATTGACTTAGAGTCCGTAAATTCATGGTAGGTGTTGACAATGAGTACGGCATTCACGCCTTTGATCGGCAAGTGCGGATCATTTGGATCGCCATGCAGAACCGTGACGTTGCGGTCATTCTTCAGGACCTTCCTGAACCACAGAAAGACCAACGGGAACCTGCGAACGTCCTCTGCCAAGACCCTACCGCCCTCACCAACTTGCGCGGAAAGTTTGAGCGTGAAGTATCCCGAGCCGCATCCCAGGTCGACAACGACATCTCCGGGCTTCGAGCCAAGCGCCTGGATAACATCGGATGGGCGTTGCCACAGGTCGCGTTCAGCTTCCACAGCGTCTAAACGCGAGAAAGTATTGAGGCCCTGATAAGCCGTATCAAATAAAAACAGGATGGCGAGGGCGCATACAAGAAAGAGCGCAAGTTTGACGCGATAGCTCAACGGGCGATAGGGCCAAACCATCGCGTCAAAACAGCGCCTAGAAGCATCGCGTTTCCCACCTACTTTGAGACCGGGAAGCGTCGATCAAGTGCGATATTCAACATGAGCACATTAACGCGGGGCTCGCCGAGAAATCCCCAATCCGCCCGCTCGGTAGACTGCGCGATCAATTGCTTCACCTGGTCCGCGGAAACACCTCGCGTCTTTGCGACTCGCGCGGCTTGTGTCTCGGCATTCGCGGGACTGATATGCGGGTCGAGACCCGATGACGAGGCTGTGACGGCATCCGGTGGAATCGGCGCCTTTGCCGCGAAATGCAATGGCGCTTTGTCATCGTTGAAGGCCTTGATCAACTTAACGTCATCGAGGTCGCCATGCGAGTCTTTGAACTGCTCAAGGGGTATCGATGATTCATACGGAATATCGTTATCGACGCAGTAATGCACGACGCGAAGGTTGATGCCGTCGAAATCGACGATCTCATTTTTCTTGTCATCCATTTTGGTCGTTCCGTGGAGGAGTTTGGCGCTTGTGGGGCCCAGGTTCGAGCCAGCGCTGGCCGTCGCGTCGTAGCCACTGCCTGCCGCAGACGGACGAGGGTGAAAATACTCGGGTTTGGCGAAGGGCTGCCCGATCAGACTCGAGCCGACAACTTTTCCGTTTACGCTCACGAGGCTGCCATTCGATTGCCCCGGCAAGATCAGTTCAGACACGCCAGTCATCACGGCAGGGTACAGTAATCCGGTTAGAACAGTAAGAATCAGAGTCAAACGCAATCCAGGTCCGAGTTCCTTAATCATGTGCTACTCCTTCACGCCAGATGAAGCGCGACGATGATCTTATCGATCAGCCAAATGCCGGGGAACGGCACGATGATTCCGCCGAGGCCGTAGATGAGCAGATTCCGGCTCAACATCTGCCCAGCGCTCACCGGCTTGTACTGCACCCCGCGGAGGGCTAACGGAACGAGCGCAATGATGATGAGCGCATTGAAGATGACTGCCGCGAGAACGGCGCTTTGCGGGGAGTGCAGCCCCATAATATTCAGCTTATTCAGTTCCGGATAGATCGCTGCAAACATAGCCGGAATAATCGCAAAGTATTTCGCAACATCATTGGCGATCGAAAACGTGGTTAGCGAACCGCGGGTGATCAGCAACTGCTTTCCGATGGCTACGATCTCGATCAGCTTGGTCGGGTTGCTGTCGAGATCAACCATATTCCCCGCCTCTTTAGCAGCCATTGTTCCTGTGTTCATGGCCACGCCCACGTCGGCCTGAGCCAGGGCGGGTGCGTCATTGGTTCCGTCACCCGTCATGGCGACGAGACGTCCCTCAGCCTGCTCTTTTCGGATGTATTCCAACTTGTCTTTCGGCGTGGCTTGCGCAAGAAAATCATCCACACCGGCTTCTTGAGCGATCGCCGCGGCGGTCAAAGGGTTGTCACCGGTGATCATCACCGAGCGAATTCCCATGGCCCTCAGCGAAGCGAGGCGCTCTCGCATGCCACCTTTAACGATGTCCTTGAGATGAACGACGCCGAGAACCCTTGGTCCCTCGGCCACCGCTAACGGTGTGCCGCCATTTCTGGAAATGCGGTCAGATATTTCCTGAAGAGCCTGAGGCACCTTGCCGCCCGCGTCTCGCACAAACTGGGCAATCGCGTCAGTCGCGCCCTTTCGCAATCGCCGCCCATCCATATCGACGCCACTCATTCGTGTATATGCGGAGAAGGGGATGAACTGAGCGTTATGCTCGGCGACTTCCCGGCCGCGGAGGCCATATTTCTCCTTGGCCAGGACAACAATCGAGCGCCCCTCTGGAGTTTCATCGGCAAGGCTGGAGACTTGGGCGGCGTCTGCCAGTTCGTTTTCTTTCACTCCGTCGACGGTCATGAATTCGACTGCTTGTCGATTCCCGAGAGTAATAGTCCCGGTCTTATCGAGAAGCAGCGTATTCACATCGCCCGACGCCTCCACAGCTTTTCCGCTCATGGCCAGAACGTTGTGTTGCATCACGCGATCCATTCCCGCGATGCCAATCGCAGAAAGTAATCCGCCGATCGTCGTCGGAATCAGGCACACGAGCAGGGATACCAGGACGGCAACCGTGGGGGCGCTACCGCTTCCGATGGCTTGAATCGCATATTTTGCATACGGCGGCAGCGTCGCAAGATATTCAGCGCAATTTCATTTGGCGTCTTCTGGCGCACTGCGCCTTCGACGAGGGCGATCATGCGGTCGAGGAAAGTTTCGCCCGGATTGGAGGTGATCCGGACTTTGATGTGATCCGACAGGACCTTAGTGCCGCCGGTCACAGCGCTCCGGTCTCCGCCAGATTCCCGAATAACCGGAGCACTCTCTCCGGTAATGACGGATTCATCCACGCTGGCGACACCGTCGACAACCTCGCCGTCTCCCGGAATTAGATAACCTGCTTCGCACGAGACCACATCTCCGCAGCGCAGCCTTGAAGCCGGCACCATTTCAAACGCACCATTCGGCAGCAGTTTACGAGCCATCGTGTCGGTTTTGGTCTTGCGAAGCGCATCGGCTTGAGCCTTGCCACGTGCTTCAGCCATGGCTTCCGCGAAGTTCGCAAACACGACCGTAAACCACAGCCATAGGGCAATTTGAATACCGAAAAGCAGCCCGCCTACCCCGGTGACCGCGTCCTTAATTACAAAAACTGTTGTCAACGCCGCGCCGACTTCAACCACAAACATTACCGGGTTCTTGGCAACCTTCATCGGATTGAGCTTTACGAACGACTCTTTGGTCGCACGTTTCACAATTTCCGGATCGAACAACGGACGGGCGCGGACTCCCCGAGAGATGAGTTGCGAAGCGTCGTGCTTGGTTTCCTGTTTGCTCTCCACCGGAGGAGCGCTTAGGGTCGACATTTTGAACTCCTCATTTGCGATGACATTTAGAACAACTTCCCGTTCAGCATTTGGAAGTGCTCAACGATTGGACCTAAAGAGAGAGCGGGGAAGTAAGTAAGCGCGCCCACAATGACGACGGTCCCGATGAGCAGAACTACAAACAGCGAGCCATGCGTTGGCAATGTGCCGCTGGTTGTAGGGATCAATTTCTTGGCGGCAAGGCTACCGGCGATTGCGAGAGCCGGGATGATGAAGAGAAATCTGGCAATGAGCATGTCAATGCCAATCGTCAGGTTGTACCAGGGCGTATTGGCGTTGATCCCGGCAAAGGCGCTGCCATTATTCCCGGCACCGCTCGAATATGTGTACAGAATTTCGGAGAAGCCGTGAGCTCCCCCGTTGTTCAAATTTGCAGTCGCAGGCCCCGGTGGATTCCAGTAATGGTCCTTTGCAAACGGCGCCACCGAACTGACGGCGGTGAACCCGAGAATGCACAAAGAAGTGGCCAGCACGGCGATGATGGCCATCTTGACCTCTTTCTGCTCGATCTTCTTGCCCACATACTCGGGGGTACGCCCGACCATCAGGCCTCCGATGAAGACGGCGACGACGACATAAATCAACATGCTGTAAAGACCCGCACCTACCCCGCCGAAAATCACTTCATCGGTCTGTATATTGAAGAGCGGAACGAGCCCGCCGATCGGCGTGAAGCTGTCGTGCATGCCGATCACTGCTCCGCAACTGGCATCGGTGGTGATCGTGGCAAACAGCGCCGTCATCGGATTACCGAACCGGACTTCTTTGCCTTCCATGTTGCCGCCCGGCTGGCTTCCCGTGTAAGTGCTCTCGATGCCCATGTTCGCCAGCATCGGATTGCCGCGTTGCTCGGCCCAATAGCAGATGAAAGTGCCAACGAGAAACATCACGGCCATCGCCGCAAAGATGGCCCAGCCCTGGCGGGTATCGCGCACCATCTTGCCGAACATATACGTCAGTCCAGCCCCCAACGAAAAGATCAGCAACATTTGAAGCAGGTTGGCGAGCGGCGTTGGATTTTCGTAGGGATGGGAAGAGTTTGCGTTGAAGTAGCCACCGCCGTTTGTTCCGAGCATCTTGATCGACAACTGCGACGCCAAGGGGCCCTGCTCGATCGTTTGAGAAGCCCCTTCCAGGGTCTGCGCGGTGACCGGTCCCTTGAAGTTCTGGATGGATCCCTGCCAAACGAAGAACAGAGTCGATAGGATGCAAATGGGAAGCAGGATGTAGAGAGTGCACCGGGTGACGTCCACCCAAAAGTTGCCTATCGTTTTGGCGGTATGTCGCGCAAATCCGCGAACCATTGCCACGGCAACAGCGATACCAACAGCGGCTGAAATAAAGTTTTGGACCGCGAGCGCTGCCATCTGTGTGAGGTAGCTGACTGTGGTATCCGGAGAATAGGACTGCCAGTTCGTGTTCGTCATGAAGCTGACCGCTGTGTTGAATGCGAGGTCAGGCGTCATCGGGGTGGCGCCTTGAGGCGCCTGCGGCGTCGAGAACCGCATAGGATTCAGTGGGAGATGCCCCTGCAATCGCTGCAGAACATACACGAAGAGGAAGCTGAATACGCTCAGCGAGACCATGCATGCCGAGTAGCGTACCCAGGAATGTTCCTCATCCTCGTGGATTCCTCCCAGTTTGTAGATCAGGCGCTCTACCGGGCGAAAAATCGGATGAAGGAACGTGTGTTCCCCCTCGAACACCCGATATAGGAAAACACCAACGGGTTTGGTAATGACGAGCAGTATGGCGAAATAGATCGCGATCTGTGCGATACCGAGTAGAGTCATTTCAACACCTCAAAAGCGTTCCGGCCGAAGCAGGGCGTACATTAAGTAAACGAACAGAAACGCGGCGACGATTCCCGCAATCGCGTATTCCATAGAAAGCTCCTATAGGCGTTCAGACGCCTTGGTAAAGCCCCAAAGCAGAACAAAGAAAGCAATCACAATAGCAACGTAGAAAACATCCAGCATGATTCACCTCACCACGAGTTCGACTGAACGGCAGCTCGCGTTCCTTGGCTCTCCTCGGAACCGCTTCGCCGATGCGAATACAGCACGGAAATGCTCCAAAGAGATACAAACGAACAGCCATAGCTTCTGTTTCTAATTGCTGATCGCATTGATCCCTTTCCCGACGGAGACGAAGACGACTCGATGGCCTTTGGATCGAAGAATCTTCGCCATCCGGCTTTCTGCCGTAGCCCACCAGCGCTTTCGGCCGCCGATGACCACCAGCGAGTCTGGGCTCAGAACCTGCAAAAGCGTTTCGAGCCGGTCCCGGCATAAGTACAGGTGGACAGTGGCTTCGATGGCATCCCTGTCCAGGCGGCGAACCAAATCGGACAGGCGTTGCTCCATGAAACGAACGGAAACCGGAGACTCATCAAGAGGTAATCGCAAGGGCACCACTATCGGCGCTCGCAGCCTTATACATCCTGCGAGATCCTGTACTAATGATGCAGCGTATTGCAAAGCGGCAGCAGTGGCTGTGGGATCCGTGAAGATGACATTCACCTCGAGCTGCCCGACCCCCTGTTCTTCGGCGATGCCCCCGCTTGCCGATTGCGACCACGCCTTGGTGGCGGCGCCGCCAAGCAAAGCTAACTTAGATTGCAGACTCATAGGGCCGCCTCCGCAACGTCAACCCACTGCGACATTACGAATTCTTGCCGCTTTGCATCGTCAAATTCGATCCGGTATTGCGAGCCGCCGAGGTATTCGATCACCGTTCCAAGGCGACCGCGGTATTCGGGCGGGCCCTGTTGATTGCCAACAATTCGCGAACCACGGGCGAACTTGAGTTTTCGTCGATGTGCCTGAAATGACGCTAGTACCGGCATGAAACGCCTCGTCCTGACCTTGCGCGGACTCCGAAGGTGTGCCCGACTTCAGGTCAGCAGTAATTGCGTACGGTCAGATTGTGCGATAGCCGGAATAAACAACGCATAAACGCGCCCTAAGAACGGTGTAAACCAAAACTATTGCGGTAACTGAAAGCGGTAGCCTGCCCAAGCATCGGTAACCAGGAACCGGGGCTTGGAGGGATCAGGTTCGATCTTCTTGCGAAGGCGGTTGACAAAAACCCGTAAGTATTCCAACTCGTCGCCATAGTCCGGGCCCCAAACGGCTTGTAGCAGTTCGCGATGAGGAATCGTCCTGTTGGGCCGCGCCAGCAAGTAGGAGAGGAGATCGAATTCTTTCGCCGTAAGGCGCGATGTCCGTCCCCGGACGGTTGTCTGTCGCGAAGGAAGATCGATTTCCACGCCTTGTAATGTGAGTTGCTTCAATCCCGCGTCATCGGGAACCTGTGGCAGTCGCCGCAAAGTCGCGCGAATCCGAGCCAGCAGTTCAGGTGTACTGAAGGGCTTGGTAACGTAGTCATCCGCCCCGGCGTCGAGCGCTGCCACCTTGTCTCTTTCGCTGTTGTTGACGGTCAACATGATAATCGCGATGTCAGAGTTGGAGCGAATAAGCCGGCAGGTCTCGATTCCACCCATTCCAGCCATGTTCATGTCCAGCAACACCAGGTCGTAAGTTTCCGACCGCAGCTTATCTAGAGCCTCTTCCCCCGTGCGTGAATCGCTCACTTGATAGTGACGAGCAGTCAGTGTTGCTTTCATCACGCGACGAATCTGGGGATCGTCGTCCACGACGAGAATGCGGCCCGTGCTCATCCCGCACTTCCCGCTGGCGCGATTGGCAACGAGAAACAAAACTCTGAACCTTGGTCTGGGTTGCTTCTGACCCAAATTTCTTCGCCGTGGGCACGGATGATCTCCCGGGCAATCGCAAGTCCCATGCCTGTGCCCTTGAGTTGTTGCCCTCTACTTCCGCGATAAAACTTATCGAAGATCCGCGATTGTTCATCCTCAGTGATGCCAGCCCCTTGGTCGGTCACGTGAATCGTAACGCCGCCCTGAGTAGATCTTGCGCCAATCCGGATAGGGCTGCCCGCGGGCGTGTACTTCACTGCGTTATCGATCAGGTGGGCGATTACCATTTGTATCAGCTCGGCATCCACGAATACCAAAGGCAAGCCGTCCGGCGCCTCCACTTTGAGATCTCTTCCATCGGTTAGGGGTTTCATCTGTCGAAGGGCCGCAGAAATCAGTGAGATAGGAAAGTGGACTTCCCGATTCAGCTGAAACTTGCCGCCCTCGATTCGGGCTAGCTGAATTGCTTCGTTGACAAGTCTGGCGAGACGGTCTGCTCCATCGTCGGCGATGGCAACCAATCCGCGCTGTTGCTGTGAGAGCGATTCCTCGGGATCAGAGAGCAAGTCAGTCGTAACAGCCTTGATGGATGTGAGAGGGGTCTTAAATTCGTGGGCAATCGCATCCAAAAGCGTGGATTTCAACTCCTCGCTCTGGCGGGCAACTTGTGCCCGGTTGACTTCCTCCTGAGCACGTGCCTTTTCCAGTCCCACAGCAACCAGGCTCAAAACCGATTGAAGGGCCGCATCAGACATAAAAGCGTGTTTGATTGCCAAACTGCCAATTGGCTCTCCGCCGAGTCGAACGGGCGCTATCAGAGTTTCGTCCGCGTTTTCTCGTATTACGCTGGATCGGATTGCGGATTCGCGCAGCTTAGCATCAATGTTCGGAAAGGCTTCGGGGCCAGCCACATAGACTTCATTCGTTTTGCGGTCATACAGCGCCACCGCAGGGCAGTCAAAGGCATGAGAGATTTGGTGTGCGATCTGCTTGGCAGTGGGCTGGATAGTATCGGTGAGCAGTATGGCGCGACTTAGCGCATACAAGCGCTCCATCTCGCTCTGCCGATCCTGTGCCTCTTTCCTTTGCCGCTTCAATCGAGCCGAGAGCCGACTCGCGGTGAGCGCCGTAGCCAGAAACGCAAAAAGTGCGACCCAGTTTTGCGGATCGGCGACTGTCAATGTGCCTATCGGTGGCAAAAAGAAATAATTGAGGCACAGCATGGCTACAACGGAAGCTACGGTCGATTCTACAAGGCCCCATGCCGTGGCAATCATGAGTATCGCCACCAGGTAGAAAAACCCAACGCTCGTAGCATTCACCTGGATCAAGTGAATAAATACAAACGTGATCGCAGCGACAAGGCTCAAGGCAAGCAAAAGGCGCAGGGTCAAGCGTCCAGCCTTCAGCAGAAAGTCTCCGGAGACGGAGTGAATGTTCGAAACGGTCATCGGCCCTAGAGTTAGGATACCGCTTTCTGACTTCGCGATGTTCCCAGGGCAGGAATCACTGACGTGTAGTTTATCTTCGAAATCACGACCACTCGAACACTGCAGCAAAAGGGCGATAACACAAATATCTAGGCCCGTCTCCTTGGCTTGCTACAGGTCCCGGTTCAAGTGCTCTACCTGGCGGGTCGCTTCGACGCGGTCTCGACTAGGCAGGCGGCGTACTCCTCGCGGGGCTTGAGCTTCTTGGCCTCGTGCTCATCCCCTCATCCTTCCACCTGCCCGGAGAAATCGCCTTTTGCACTTGACACCGGGGTTGGCGGCGTGATACTACCGCGACCAATTGGGGCGTGGTGTCTGACGGAATCGCCTTCAATAAAGTTTTAAGTGGGAGGATGTCTATGAAGTTCTCAATGCTAGCGGGCCTTCGCGTGTGTGTTCGTTTACTTTCTGCGGGTGTGATCGTACTGCTGGGTTGTGTTTCCCTATCCGCGCAATCCAATACGGGCCGGATTTTGGGGAGCGTTACCGATCAATCCGGGGGCGCCATCGCGAACGCTCCTGTGACCGTCACGAACACGCAAACAGGCGTGGCGCGGGCTTTGACCGCTGATGGGGCGGGAGAATACGTTGCGCCCAATTTGATTCCTGGAACATATACCGTCCACGTGGCGGTGATGGGTTTTAAGACGACCGAGCGGCAGAACATCCTACTGGAAACCGGCAAGGACGTCCGCGTTGACGTTGAGCTCACCCCTGGTGAGGTTACCCAGACGGTGCAAGTAACGGAGGCCGTCCCGCTTATCGATACCACGAGCACCACGATCGGCGGAACGCTCAGCAACCAGGTCATCAATGACCTGCCGGTGCAGGGCCGCAACTTTACAAATTTGCTGATCCTTCGGCCCGGCGTGATGATCACTCCCGGCGGCGGCTCGCTTACCCAGACCTCCAATGGAATGCGCCCCGAGAGCAATAACCTCATCGTCGAGGGGTTGGATAACAATGACGCGTTTTCCGGCCAGAGCATAACCAACTCAACCTTGCCCTCCGGGGACGCGGCCACGCTCCTGCCGATTGATGCCATCCAGGAGTTCAATACCGAGGTGAATGCCCCGGCGGAATTCGGCCGCAAACCGGGAGCCGTGGTCAATGTGGCGATCAAGTCCGGAACCAACACCCTTCACGGCACTGCCTACGCCTTTGGCCGGAGTGACGCTTGGGCTGCGCGAAACTTTTTCAACCCGCCGCCGCCGGCTGGAGCCGCGGCTGGAGTGGGGCTTAAGGCGCCGCTGGAATTTGAACAGTATGGAGTCAGCGCGGGCGGGCCCATCGTCAAAGACAAGCTCTTCTATTTTGGCTCGTTCGAGCGGCAGAGCTATACGGCGGGGCAGTTCGATGGCCGCACGATCCTAAGCACGGCGCCGACTTTCGCAGGGACACCAGACGCAGCAAAAGGCATATCGAACAACCTTAATGATGCCACGGCAGCCTTACAGAACAAGTGTGCCACCGGCGTCTTTAGTGTGCCTGGAAATAAGCTTGGAAACCCCGCCAGTTGTGCAGCAGGGGTGTTCACCACGAACCAGATAAGCACGGCTCTGCTTCCGTTCTTTGGAACGAATACCACGGCCGCGGCCACGGTGAATGGGTATGGCTTCCCCAACATTGTCGCGGCAAACAACGTCGTGGGCAAAGTAGACTATACCCTTAACTCCCATCATACGTTGAATGGGTCGTATTTCTTCGGCGAAGGCAACTCCACGTCGGAGGACGCAGACCGCACGGAAGCCATATTCAGGAGCGTCGGCCGCCTGCGGGCTCAGTTTGTAACTTCGAGTTGGACCTGGATTCCGAGTTCAGCTTGGGTAAACACCCTCCGGGTGGGATTTACTTACTATAATCGGCCTGTTTTCCCCTTTGACCACCTCACCCCGCCAACGACCTACGGAATCAACACGGGCGTAACGGATCCGTTTGTATTCGGAATGCCGGGGATCACGGTTACTGGCTTAGTGCCTTCAGTGGGCGCCGGCACGAACTGGCCGAATCCACGAGGTCCAAACAAGAATTACGACTTCGTGGACCAGGCCTCGTATTTGCGCGGCAAGCACGCCTTCAAATTCGGGGGCGAGGTACTGGTTTCCCGAGTGCACAACGGCCCGGAGAACAACGCCAGAGGATCGTTTAGTTTCAAAGGCGGACAAGCCTTCAAAGGCTCTACGGGGTTGGAGGACTTCCTCGCCGGCGATCCGCAGTCAGCAAAAATTCTGGTGGGTGATCCCAAGCGGGACATCAGCCAGCAGTTGTACGCCGGTTTTTTTCAAGACGCCTGGCGACTGACGTCTAAAGTAACGGTGAATCTGGGCTTGCGCTACGATTACGCTACGGCACTCAAAGCGAAGAATAACTTGATCGGCAACTTCAGCCCGACGGTTGGACTGGAACAGGTGGGGACAAATATCGACGCCCCCTATAAGGGCTATCGCAAGGATGTCGCTCCGCACGTGGGTGTGGCGTGGGATCTGACGGGGAAGGGAACGACCGTTCTCCGCGCAGGCGGCGGCATAATCTTTGAGGATATCCCGATAACCGAGTTCATCTACCACGTCGGTTTCACGGATGTAGGGATGACGTACAACCCGACCGGAAACACGCTGGTGTTGGCCAATGGGACCGTGCTACCGCCAGTAAATCCCAGCGGTGGTCTCGCGTTCATCGGGGATACCGTCCCGGGTTCGCAGCTTAACTGGTTCAATTCCACGCAGCAGGTATTTCCGGCGAACTTGACGAGCGCGTTTACCTGCGGAAATGGCCTTGGTGCGGCGAACCCATTGCTCCCCACGAGCGGTGCTAATCCGGCAAACCCATCGCCTTGCGAAGGCTTTGGCGCGAACCCCAACCTCCCCAACCCCTATGTAGGCAATTGGACGGTGAGTTTGCAACACGCCTTCTCGAGCAACGTCTCGCTGGAAGTCGCCTACGTGGGGAACCACGCCGGCAACTTGACAGGGGTAATCGACTTGAACCAGCCGGTGCCTGGTTCCGGGGGCTCGGCCTCATGTGCCGCGCTTGGCACCGGCGCTGGTACGGCATGCGAGCAGTTGGCCCGCCCGCTCTACAGCAAGTTTCCCTACATCGGCTCGGTCGCCTATCTAGACGGCATTTACAGGTCAAATTACGCCGGCCTGCAAACCACCCTGACCACGCGCAACTACCACAATTTGTCGATGGTTGTGGGCTACACCTATAGTCACGCGGTCGACGATTCATCTCATTACTTCGGCTCGAGCTTCCCGCAAAACAGCTTGAACCCCAACGGAGATTACGGCAACTCCGACTTTGACATCCGGCACCACCTCACCATCTCGAACACCTACAACATTCCGGGCAAGAAGGGTTTTGGGCAGATGCTCGAGGGTTGGCAGCTCAATTCCATTATCCATCTGCAGACCGCGTTACCCTGGAACGCTGTGGATAGCAGCAGCGACATCAGTCAGTCCGGAGGGTTTAACGACCGCTGGGATTTCTTCGGAAATCCAAAAGACTTTACAACTGAACGCCAAGACCTTGGGACTGGTATTCCCTTCTTTCAGGGCGGCGCAGCCAATATGCCGGCCGCGTGTACCAGTGCCGCCGCCGCTCTCGGCCTCCAGGCCGACTTGCTAGCGGGTGGGGCCGGGTGTTACTCCCAGGGCAGTTCGGCCTTACTCGCCCCGGCACCCGGAACCTATGGCACGGCCAGCCGGAACATGTTCCGCGGCGACCACTTCCGCAATTGGGATGTATCCATCTTCAAGACTTGGAAGATGAAGGAGCGGTTCTCCGCCCAATTCCGCGCCGAATTCTTCAACATCTTGAATATCCCAAACTTCTCCCAAACCAATACGGGCATTGCCTCGGGTTTTGGCGCCCTGACCAAAACGCCTGACGTGGCGTCAACGAACCCATTCCTGGGTAGTGGAGGTCCTCGCGGCATCGAGTTGGGACTGAAACTGGCCTTCTAGGGAGAGGTACAACAGCCGCTCCGCCGAAGGGCGGAGCGGCGCCGCCGTTTTAGAAGTGGCAGTAATGCCTCGCTCTTCGGGAGCCAAGAAAATCCCGGAGAAATAGGCGGGAACACGACCGAGCCTGTGGCGAGGGAAATGATTATTTCAAGGATCCTGCCATATCTTTGACTGGTGACACTTCACTATTGTCCAGCTTGAGTGCGCTCCAACCTTCACTGACCCCCTAAAGTCCTTCGGTATGTCCAGTTAGCTCAGGCTGGTATGATCCGTGCCGAATCGTCGACCCGCACTCTCGCTTGAATTCAGCCGAGCGGGAAGATAAAGTTGCGCCTGCGACGGTGTGTCGATAGAAGGACTCAGTTGCGGTAAAGCCTAAGTGTCCGTACGATGAAGGCTTTGTAAGTCCCTAAGAGAGAGCCAATCCTGATGGGCGTGTAGCTCAGTTGGCAGAGCACCTGCTTTGCAAGCGAGCGATCCAAGCAGGCGGAAACCATAGATTCGGTGCCGCTTAGCACCTCGACAGACCGCCGATAAGGCCCCGTAGTTGGACCCAAAGTTGGACCCAAAATTACTGCGCCCAAAATCTGTAGCCGGTTGCTGTGTCCGTTCTTTCGTCCGCTTAGATGTACCGAAATTGTACCGAGAATTGCGAAACGCACCCGTGTTAGACCGATTGTAATTGTCAGCAGCGGTTCCTGGGGTATTCTGTTCCCAGTGTCGGCCCGCTGAACCCCGGACTCCGCGGGTATCGCTGCTGAGTCCGACCCGAAGCCCTGCTAGTCAGTCGGTGAGCGTAGCGCAGCCTGGTAGCGCACCTGGTTCGGGATTCGATTTGCTTGCTGCATTTTCAGAGACTTGCAGTGGTCTTGGGTGGCGTCAGGCGGTACGTAAAATCAACGACTTGGGCTGAGTTGGAAGAGTTTTAAGCAGCCGCTTAAGCAACCGATTTGAGGGACCACGCCACTCCTGAGCAACTGGTTAAGATCTAGTTGCTCAGTCCTAGCTCACCAATTTGGCGAAATTACTTTCTGCGTTCAGTGAGCAGCAGACGTTGCCAGGCGAGAGGCACCCGTGCGAAACAGGAGAACACATGGCCAATTTTCCTAAAGTAGACGCTCAATTTCGGGAAGAGAGAGAAGGGGTGAATGCCGTCGCCCGAATTGCAGCAAACCTAGGGCTCATCTGGCGTGAAAATCAAATGAAGGATGTTGGGATTGATGGACAAATCGAATATGTGAATGGTGATGGTTTTGCGACTGGGCGTTTTATTGCAGTGCAAGTCAAGTCTGGGGAATCATACTTCAAGCACGAAGAGGATAAGTTCTGGAAATTCTATCCAGAGAAGAAGCATCGGCTTTATTGGGAGCGCTTTCCCATCCCAGTGATTCTAGTCCTTCACAATCCCACAACTAGCCAACTTGCATGGACTGACGTGCGACACCAGTTGCGAAGCGAGAGTCATCGTAAGTCAGCCGCTGTTAATGTATCCAAGGAGAGCAACTTGGCAACAACAAGCCCAGAACAGCTGTTTGTCACATCTGGTGTCGTGGCTGGCGAATTCACTGATGATCTCAAGCAGGTTATGTCGTTTATGATTGCGAAACGTTCCCCAGGATTAGCATTTCCCATGACTTACTTCGAACTGTTTGTACATGGTTTAACCAACATTGTTCGCTCCCTATATTTCGGAATGGATCTCGCGACTACGCTCGCTGAAGAACACCTTCTTCTTACCAATGCAGAGTTTGGAGTGGGAATAGGAGAACAGGAAGATAACTTTCTCTTCGGTTATGTTGGTTTTCTTGTTTCGCAGGATCTTGCCATAGTCGATTTCGGCGACTGCCTGATTGACCGGCATGATCGCCTGTTGCAACCTATTTTTTTGGCTCCGTTGACCTCACGAGGCAGAAGGTTGGTAGACATTATCGGTGAGGCAGAAGACCAACTGAGAAGCGCTGACCTTTTGAAGTCAAACCCGGGTGTACGCGTCGCCCAGGAACGCTTTTTGCAACTGGTCTTCACACCCACAGATAGTGCGCGCATTCCGCTCGTACGGTCTTTCGAGAAACAGTTCAATCAACTCGCCGATAGCTAGTCTGCGTTCGTACGGGCTCTTTGCCACATATTCGCCGTTCAAGCGGGGCAAAACCGTCTTCGAAGTCGCCCTAGACTCCGTAAAACGCAAGAAAACGTAGAGCCCGTCGGCCGTGGCCCGGCAGCTGGTGCAGCTGCCAACTATGGTATCCTCCAACACCTTACCAGCAGCGGGTTACACAATAAGTTTATTACGATCTTTGTAATACGCTGAAGTCGACCGCGCTCTTGGGCGGTCAATAAGTAGGATGAACAGATGGCGCTACGCTCGATAGAGGCATTGCATATCGGTGACGTTCACTATCCAGATACCCAAATCGAAACAATTGCTGCGAGTAAGGACGCTACATTCCCCCCGGCTGTTGCGCAGGTCATCCAGATGCCCCCGCTTCGAGCTGTCGCTCGGAAGATTGCTGCTCTCGTTGAACACAAACCTGACGTTCTGCTGTTCACTGGAGATATCACGACCCGAGGCAATGTTTCTGGTTATCAAGATTGCTTGAAGTATCTGAATGAACTTCTGAACTTTAGAAAATGGGGACCTGAGCGCTTGCACGTAGTTCCAGGTAATCACGATGTTGAACGTTTCAGTTCAACTTCAAGCACTGATCTATCGACCAAATTCTCCAAATTCGACCAGGCGTGGCGCGATTTAGGCTTACCGGTTCTAGCCGTCGGGAACATACGGGAAACAACGATTCCTTTGGAGCCGGGCTCGAAGAGTGGAGCAAGAATTTTCTCGATCAATTCTTCGCTGGGGTGCGGCGAGAAGAGGATGCTCCCTGCCGCTGTCGCAACGGAATTGCACGAACTACTTGAAAAATACCGGACCAACGTTGACGAAACCAAAGCGTTTGAACTCTTAGGCGAAACTCTGGATACGCCAGCGTTTGAAGTCGATAAACTTGACGAGATTTGCCAGCTGACGCAACAGACAGGCGAGAATTTTATCCCGGTGCTTGTCACTCATCATAACCTCTTACCTCAAACTGTTGCCAAAGTCGCAATGTATACCGAGCTTCTGAATGCAGGCACGATGCGCTCTCGCCTTTCCAAACTCCAACGGCCGCTGCTGTATTGCCACGGTCACATACATGACTATCCGATTGAAACCGTCAGTTCTCCCGAATGGCCAGGGTCCAAGGTAATCTCGATTTCAGCTCCCACACTTTCAACGGGTTTCAACTGGATCAAGATCGAGTACAGCTCTAGAGACATTCCGTTGGGATGTATAGTCGATAGCTACAGGATCAGTGACCGAGACTGGGAGGTCAGAGCGGTTCGGACACGGGTGCCCTTTTATAGTTCTGACTACGGGAATGTACGTCGAAGCGCAAGTTCCAATGTGCGTAGGATTCTGGCAACAATGCCAGAAGAGGAAATCATGCGGTTTGATGAGGTTGCTGCGAAGACTGGCTTAGAAGGTGCAAACATTGAAGCGTTTGTCGATAGTCTTTTGGAAGGCGAATGGTTAGGAGTCCTACAACTGGAGGACAGAGACGAAGGGCGTGACTATTGGAGGATCAGGAAGGTAATTCGATGAGCACCGAATCCCCCTTTACGCTCAAGCGATTTGAGTACGAGCGTACCCACCTGTACTACTTGCCGAAGCAGGTCTTCAGTAGGCTCGAAGGGAAAAAGACCGTATACCTGATTGGAAGCCGTGGCACAGGCAAGACAACGCTTCTAAATGCATTGAATTGGGAAGAGCAGCGTGGCAATCAAGAACTCAAGGAAAGGCTCGCCGAGATCAAAGCTGGGCGAGGATACGTGGGGCTCTACGTCAAAGTTCCTGAGACCGTAGCTGCCGCCTTTGAGAGGTGGATGCCAACGGCTGATGAGACATTTCGGAGCATGATCTTTTGCTTATATCTAGATCTCGTCTGGATACAAGCGGCGCTCGACGCGACCGCAGCACGAATTCTATTTATGAAACGCCCCGTAACTATTGCCAGCGAACATGCCACAACTCACAAAATCCTCGATCGGTTTCCCGAATTGATTGTAGATTCCAAATTCAAGGAGCCTTTGAGCATCAAGGCAATGAGCTCCCTAGTTTATGAAAAGAGGAGGGCTTTGGAGCGCTGGTGTACAGCGGGTATCGAACCATCGCGCGAAGCAATGAGTAAGGTGCTTCCGTTTGCTCAGGTCGGCGAAGTCGGCCGCTACGTAGTGGGCGAATTAGTCTCCTTTATTGAAGCATCCGCAAACGAAGAAGTGCATTTGAAGGTTTGTCTTGATGAAGCAGAGTGCTTAAGTACATTTCAACAGCGTGCTCTCAACACGGTCGTGCGCCTTGCAACAGCATCACTAAGCTTTATCGTTTCTTATGTCCGAGCGGGCGACGTCACCAATACGATAATGGAACATATCTCGCTGCAAGAGGCCGATCGCGATCTCATATACCTAGATCAAATGGGTGATGCTGAATTTGGAGAGTTGGCAGAAGGCGTTGCAACTGTACGCTTAAGAAGAGTCACAAAGGATGCACCTACATTCCGGACCCGAGATATATTAGGAAATCTAGACATCAATGAGCTCTTGCTTGAAATTCTGCAAGCGTCTGCTGCACCGGAGGCAAAGAAGATCCTTCGGTCAGCTGAGCAATTAGCACAAACCCAATATTACGTAGACATTCGGGATGAGGAGGGCCCAAAATCTCCACCGCCTATTTACCAAGCTTATTTAATCGATCGCTTAGACTTACAAACACCGTCGCCGGACTCTGAACGATGGCAAAGACGGCGTCAACACAGCGCTGAAATCCGCAAGCGGATGGTAATTGCGTACCTCTGCCTATGCAAAGAGCTGAAAACCCAGGTCAAATACGCTTCGGCTGACATGTTATTTCAAATGAGTGACAAATGTATTCGGGATTATTTAAATCAAATGGATGCAATATTCGAGGTTACCGGAAAGTCTGTGGAGCAATTCTGTGCCGCGACAATTCCCTGGGATAAGCAGCACTCCGCGCTCTGGTCGGCGAGCGTGCGAAAGAAAGACGCTATTCCAAAATCTGAGGTTGGCGCACCGATCGAAACACTCTTGCTTATAGACGCGCTTGGTCAGCTGACGGCGCGTCTGCAAACAACGACGACACAGAACAAATCTCTACGGTCCAGCGAGCGAGGGATCTTCTCAGTTGATAAGAACGCTCTGTCGACTCAATCTGGACAGACGCTTCGGCTGATTCTGGAGGCTGCTGAGGCCGGCTTTCTCAAGTTGCTTGAAGACAAAAACGGCGCCATACGATTTCGAGTCCACTGTTCACTAGCTGCGGCCTACGGGTTTTCGTATCGCGGCGCCTACTACGACTCTGCGATCAAGGTTCAGGATCTGAAAGCTTTCTACGATGAAAAGGATGAAGGCACACGCAATAAACGCATTAGCGCTCTCGGCGACCACTTGTTGCAGGAACCTTCAACAATGCCAATGTTTGAGAACTGAAGATGAAGCGAGCATCGTACCGTCAAACCTTTCTGTTTGGTAGGTCCTCACAGGCGAATGCACCTGAGACGCTGCTGCACGGTGAGTACGATCTCGCGCTTCTAGCTCCCAGTTGGGATCATCGCTGTAGGTGCATAACAACCGCGAATCAGCTTCGGATTAATACAAGCATCGTTCTACGTTTTAAAACGAAGGATGACCTGGGCTACCAAGACAGCCATTCTGCGGCGATTCTGTCATATCTAAAGCAGCAGTCTAAAATAGTGGAAGAGATTAGTGGAGACGCGATAGACCTCAAAGAAATGTGGGAAAAAGTGTGGACTTCTGCCACGAGGGTGATTCGCGACAGAGGAGCGGCACTTAAGGTCTTGATTGACCTCTCGACCTGCCCTCGGTACTACTCACTAGGTCTCATTGCAGCATTGTTTGGACATGCAACCGCAAGTCTCGTGACTGTCTTCTACGCAGAAGCCGAATACGCCGAAGACTCAAAGCCACAACCATTAAAATACCCATTTTCCATAGGTCAATGGAAAGCGGTCGGAATCCCGAATCTTCTTGGATCCCCAGATCCGTTGAAGAAGAAGTTTTATGTCGTTTCAGTGGGTTTCGAAGGAGCGAAGACTGCTCGGGTGCTCGCGAGAGAGGACCCAGACCGCGTGTCTATACTATTTCCTGATCCAGGAACCAGACCGGATTACCCCGCGAAGACACTCGAATTTAATCGGGAGATAATCGATCATTATAAGATTCCCCAGAATCAGATTGTGCGGGCTCCCGCCGGAGATGCGATTGCCGCATGGAAGTCGCTTGGTTTAGCACGTCTGGAGAGATCTAGTTCAGAGTCTGCTTACTATGTTTGCAGTGGCACAAAGCCTCACGCCTTGGCCCTAGCCTTGCGTGCGATCTGCCTCGATAATCCGACCGTGCTCTACAATCTCCCTGAGGGCCATAGTTTTATTGATGTTCACCCGTCGGGAATATTCTGGAAATATGATGTGCGAGATCTCAGTGTGTCTTCCCAGTCTCACGCCCCCGTCGAAGCTCGATGAGTACTTCCGAACCACGCACCGAAATACGGTCATTCCTGAAATGGCCTGGTGGGAAAAGGTGGTTGGTGCCAGTCGTGTTGCCAATTATTCGCAGTCGACTGAAAGGGAAGTATATAGAGCCGTTTTTAGGCGGCGGATCCGTTTTTTTTGCTCTTCAACCCGCATGTGCGCTGTTATCGGATATCAATCCCGAAATAATAACCGTGTATAGGCATGTAAGAGATCGTCCGCGTCTACTGATTGACAAACTGAAATCGATCCGTGTTAGTGAGGAGGTTTTTTATCGCTTAAGGGCGTCTCAGCCGCGGACTGCGCTTCTTCGCGCAATTCGTTTTCTCTATCTGAATCGTACTGCGTTCTCAGGCCTTTATCGCGTCAATAGCCGCGGACGATTCAACGTTCCGTATGGCGGAGGAGAACGACGCCCGGACATACTGTGGGTGAATGAACTGCTCGTGAATGCCTCTGGAGCGTTACGACGGGCACAACTTTTGAATGCAGACTTCGAAGAGGTAATAGCGCGTGCATCTTCAGGAGATGTCGTGTATTGCGATCCTACCTACACAGTCACTCATAACAATAATGGGTTTCGAAGATATAACGAAAATAACTATTCTTGGAATGATCAAGAGCGTTTGGCACAGGCTGCGAGACGCGCAGCAGCACGAGGCGCGACTGTCATAGTTAGCAATGCCCACCATGACGAGATCAGAGCACTGTACAGCCCGCACATTCCAATTGTTCTTGAGCGAAGCAGCACAGTTGCTCCAAAAGTAAAATGGCGCCGAAGAGTGAGTGAGTTCCTATTTGTCATCCATCCTCAACCCAGTATGCAAAGGGTTGCCAAGTTAAATACAATTTCAATCCGCCAACGTTGTGCTGCAGCCAATCAAGAAGACTCCAGAGTCTGATTTAGCGCGTTCCGTTTTTTCTCGCCCAATCGTTCACTTTCGAGCCGCTCCAGCCCAACCGATTCAAAGTTGACAAACTTCATTGCCGCACCAACCGCCACATGCCCTGCCTCTGTTGTAATCAGTCTGTGCATCTCCTGGCATATGCGACGGTAAGAAGGGTGGCCTTGGGGAGTAGTCCTCAGTTCGAGAATGTGCATCGCTTCGCGGGCGTTGAAATGCATATAAAACCGAATTCGATACGCCATAGGAACGACATATTGCGCAACTTCTGGGCTGACCGCAGTCGCAACAGCTTCGTACAGTTGAGCCGCATCGTTCATTGCCCGCCTCCATTCCTCCAATGCGCCGACTTCTTTGATAGCTTCGGGAGTAATGTAGCCATGACCACATGACAATAGCTGCCATTCCAGCGTCAACATCCTATGACGCTGCAGATCCCTGAAGGCGCCGTAGTCGGATACGATGTCGAATCGATAGCTTGTTCTTTCAAAGGCACGGCCCGGTTTGTGTCTGCGGTTTGTTCTGTCCCCGATGTAAGCGGAAAGCACCGCATGCCGTTGCTCGACCGTCATCCGCCGCGCGTGTTCGAGAAGCTCGGCATCCGACAGCCGTGACACGGAGTAGAGCGCCGCAGCGACGACCTTGGTTTCGCCTTCGGGATCATACTCAGTGAGAGTCACATCATTAGGCCCACCTTCTGAGTCGAAGGCGATCGTCTGCGCGACCTCTTTTGTTCGTGTATGAGTGTCGCTCAAATAGCGCACCCAGGCACCACCACGATTAGGCAGCTCGACCCTCTTCAGGAAGGCAGGTATCACTTGGTTCAGTTCAGATAGAATCGCATCGGCGAGTACCCGCGCTTCCGTGAGCGGCGTCGCCCTGAGGCGCAGCAAAAGCTGTTCATATGCCTGCGCTGCTCCAAAAAGTCCAACATTCGACTTTGTCGCTGCAGGAAGCAGGCCGCGAAGAGTATCGAGCGCTTTAGATCGAATAGAGGCTCTATAGACGGCCTCCGTGTCAGAAGGAGATTTTGGATAAGTCTGAGAATAGAAAGTCATCAGAGGTTCTAACCAAGAAGAATAAGTCTGAAAAGCGCTGTCCAGCACGGATCTGCAGCGATTTTGCAAATCGGGAGAATCGATTTCTTCTGGCAAGTAGTACTTCCATTTTCCGTCGGGACGATCCGTATAGGGCACGTATCGGGTCGACTGCTCTAAGTAAGCCATCAACCGACCCCACTCTAAGAGCTTTGTCGAAATATTCGAAACGCCTTCACAGGCGAGGTGAACTCCACCAAGTTGAGCGACTGAGTCATCGCCAAACTCTGTTAAGACTCTGTCGAAAAGCCGCTCAGCACGAGCGATTCCGACGGCGTGCGGAGCCTCTTCAGCAGTCGTGTTATCGTTCAGAAATTCATCTAAGAACAATCGCCGAAGGGACTTAGGAGAACGCGAATAGCGGGCAAACAGCGCAGCTTTGACAACCTCGGGCAAATTTACCAGGGCAAACACCGGACGATCCACGTTTGTGAAATATCTAGCTAGAATCGTCCGCTCTTCGCTCGTGAAGTGTTCGGTCATCTTCGTCTAATCTGACTTTCAGCATACGCCGGGCGCGGTGAGTGGCACAAGTTTGGCCTTTGACTGGCAGTGTGCGTCCCTGAATTCTTCAAACATCTCGTGGCGCCTTAATGTTGTTTTATAGTTTGAATTCCTGATCTTGAACCAGGTCGCCGGCTACGGTCGCTGTCTGATTCGATCGATTGTGGACTGATCGCGAGGAGGAAATTGGGAGCGGGCTGTAGCATAGGCGTCTTTATTGGCTCGCTCATAATAAACGAAGTTAGAGTGGGCGTTGGAGAGTTCACCGCCGATGGCAACGAAGGCGACGTCAGGGTTGCTGAGTTCTGCGGCTCGCGGTTCGATTTCGGGAACCGCCTTTGGGAGGAACGGCCCCGGCCGATTCTCAGTTGCTTCGACAACATAGCGATCGGCCGCCGAAAACCGCGTCGTCAGTGCGTCAGAAAAAGCCGCTGGCGATACCCGGTGGTAGTACCCAAAGTTTGATCGAAGTTGATCAAGGTCGGAGGCAATGGCGACGAAAGTAACGTAACTTTCGCTGACATCCGGGGGTAGCTTGGATTTTAACGGAATAAGCTTTATTGGGTCGGGGTGAACACGTTTCCGGTCCGTTGAATTATCGTTCGTCGTCTCGGTTCGGGAAACGTAGCCCGGCTGGCAGTAGACAGCCAGGTAACTGCTCTTGTCGTTCGAGATGTGAAAAGTAAAGGAGCCGGTACCCTGATCGGACTGCTGATCGTCCAGCGATTCGTCGAATACGGGGCATTCCTCACTGGTTAGAATGTGCTGTGAGCCGTAAGCATGCGCCTTGGCAAGAATTCCGGTCTTAGCGTAAGCATCGACAATTGCGCCTGGATGTGTGTTGCGTGTTTTGGTCTCTACCTTCAATTGTGTCGGGGCCAATAAAAGCGCAAGAAGAATAAACCCAACGCGAACAGACATAAGACACCTCCAAAAACGTAGACTCTCTGGTTGTACATGCCGATGCGGTCGTTGTTCAGGATCTCCATGTAGGAAACCTTCGTCTCCTTCATTGTCGCCTTCGCACGAATGCTGAGGTGGTCGGCTCTGCCCGATAAGCGGTAAGGAACGCATAATTTTTGAGATTGCTTGAATTCGTCGACGCGAATAGTTGCAGAAAAATCATTGAGGTCCTGGATATTTACCGCATTAATTGGATCGTCGCCGCAGCCCTGAGGCCGTACATCTAGAATTCGCACATCAGGCTGTGGAGTGGAAAGAATTAGTGTCACGTCGGCAGGAACATAAGAAGGCCGAAGTTCGATCATACCGGCCGTAGGCTCACGCCGAACCGTAGTTTGATTCAGAGTGATGTTGTGATAGGTGACTGTATATGTTAGGAGGTACACGGCACCAGCACATATCGCCAAAATCAGCACGACCTCGCAAGCCGAGGCCAATCCGAACTTGTGACGTTTCGCCGGCTCGCTCCCAAAACCTCCAATGCCGCGGGCCGGAATACTGGTAAGCGCGATTACCACGAACGTGACCACGATAAAGGCGGACGCGCAGATGATAAGTAGCCGCATTAGAAGCGGCATCGCGATCAAGTTCAGATAGGTGGCTAGTGCGCTTGGTGCTGCTGCAAGAACGGCAATCGCTATAGGCCAGTTTTTCTTGACGTAGTCCCACATTTGCAGGTGCCGTGCGGCTCAGGCGTTACCTCAATTTATGGACAATAAGCGGTACAAATATACGCTCCACTCGCGATGAATTTGCGAAACTCTCGATTAGGTTATTACCGTAAAGATACTAGCGTCTCGAAGGATGCGCCGCCTTGAGGCTTGCAAATCCACCTTCTGCAACGTGAGACGAGTTTACGTTGCGATTACCAGAAGAGTGACAAACGTGTCTAGAAGTTGTAGAAACTAGTTCCTTGAATCCGTCTGGAGGCCTTTTTCTCAACGTATGTCGGTGCAATGGGTGTTTCCTGAGCGAGCGTGTTGAAGATTCCACCCCATCATGCCCTACCTCACTGAAGCTGACACCTGTCGAAAGTACGTCCTGCCGAAGCTTTACGCGGCCGGCTGGACTGACGACCAAATAAGCGAACAGAAGAGTTTTACCGATGGCCGCATCGTTGTTGCTGGCGCCAAAGTGAAGCGCTTGGCACAAAAGCGCGCCGACTACCTTCTCAGGTACAGACGGGACTTTAGAATCGCAGTCGTGGAGGCCAAATCAATCTACGCGCATCCCGGCGATGGTCTGCAGCAGGCGAAGCAATACGCACAAATTCTTGGCCTGAAATTCGCCTATGCAACGAACGGCCACGGCATTGTAGAACACGACTTCCTGACGGGGCGTGACAACGATCTTGATAGCTTTCCTACGCCGGACGACTTGTGGCAGCGACTGCGCGTTGCTGAAGGCATCGACAACCGAATTGCAGAACGGATACTGTCACCCTCCTACCACCTCTCTGGGAAATCGCCACGATATTATCAAGAGATTTCCATAAATCGTGCGGTTCAGGCGATCCTTCAAGGAAAGCGTCGGGTTCTCTTGACTCTTGCGACGGGCACTGGGAAGACGTTTATCGCCTTTCAAATCTGCTACAAACTTTGGAACTCGCGCTGGAATCGGACTGGGGAGCACAGGCGGCCGCGGATTCTGTATCTCGCGGATCGGAATGTTTTAGTAGATGATCCGAAGGACAAAACCTTTACGCCCTTCGGAGATGCACGCTGGAAGATTGAGGGGCAGGCTATCAAGAGTCGCGAGATGTACTTTGCAACGTACCAAGCGATAGCGCGGGACGAACATCGACCGGGCTTGTATCGTGATTACCCGAAGGATTTCTTTGACCTTGTGATTGTGGACGAGTGTCATCGGGGTAGCGCCAGGGACGAGAGTAATTGGCGCGAGATCCTCGAATACTTCGATCCCGCATTTCAACTCGGCATGACGGCAACACCTCTGCGAAAAGACAACCGTGACACATACGTATATTTCGGAAACCCTCTCTATACCTACAGCTTGAAGCAAGGAATCGAAGATGGCTTCCTTGCGCCCTATCGTGTTCACCGGGTCGTCTCCACGGTTGATGCGGCGGGATGGAGACCCACGAAGGGAGAGCTAGACCGATACGGCAGGGAAATTCCCGACGGGGAATATCAGACCAAAGACTTCGAGCGATTAGTCGCGCTGAAAGCTCGGACCGAAGCAATTGCGCGAAATCTCTCCGACTTCTTAAAAAACACCGACCGTTTTGGTAAGACGATCGTGTTCTGCGTTGATCAGGAACATGCAGAGGAAATGCGGAAGGCGCTTAACAACTGCAACACGGATATCACTAAAGAGCAGCCCGATTACGTTGCCCGCGTGGTTTCCGATGAGGGAAAAATCGGTAGAGGATACCTCGATCGATTTATGGAATTAGAGACTCTGGTCCCAACGATCGTGACAACCTCTCAGATGCTCACGACGGGAGTGGACGTGCCTACTTGCAAGAACGTTGTTCTCGCACGTGTCATTAATTCGATGACAGATTTCAAACAAATTATTGGACGAGGCACCCGCGTTCGAGACGATTACGGCAAGCTTTATTTCAACATCCTCGACTATACAGGTAGTGCGACGCGACTCTTTGCGGATCCGGATTTTGATGGCGCACCGGCGCTCATCACCGAAGAACAGATGGACGAATCTGGCAAACAAGTTGAGGTAAAAATCGTTGAAGCGGAAAAGAGTCCGGATTCAGAGGAACTCGAAGCCGCTGAAGAAAACGAACGCGAGCGGGAGCCTGGACCGCCGCGAAAGTTCTATGTTGATAAGGGATCTGTCGAGATCGCGGCTCATCTTGTCTATGAACTTGATGGTCGTGGTAAGCAGCTTCGGGTTGTCAAATTCACTGACTATACTGCGGAGAAAGTTCGTAGCATGTGTCCCTCGGCCGCAGCGCTCCGTTCGAGGTGGAGTAGCGCCGAGGAACGCGCGGAGATTATCAGTTCCTTGGAAGATCGGGGCATCTCTTTTGACGAACTCGTCAAAGCTTCCGGTCAGCCGGATGTTGACCCATTCGATCTGCTGTGCCATGTCGCATTCAATGCGCCGCTAAGGACCCGTAGAGAACGAGCGGAGATGTTAAGGCGGGAGAAGAAGGATTTTTTCGATCACTACGCTCCAGAAGCACGCGAGGTACTCACAGAGATGCTGGACAAGTACGTCGAATACGGCACGGCGCAATTCCAGATTCCGGAGATTCTCAAAGTTCCGCCTATTTCGGAACGCGGCACGATTTCCCAGATCGCGGCCCTCTTTGGTGGGGCAGACAAATTAAGGTCAGCAGTAAGCGAAATGCAAGCTCTTCTCTACGCTTCCTAGTCTATGGCGTCTCGAAAAACCAAAATCGAAGTTCCCAAGTCCACTGCTCAGCAGCTTGGCGGCATTATTAAATCCTGCCGCGACATCATGCGGAAGGACAAAGGGCTAAACGGCGATCTCGACCGATTGCCAATGCTCACCTGGATCATGTTCCTCAAGTTCTTGGATGACATGGAAGACATTCGAGCGGAAGAGGCGAAGCTCGCCGGTAAGAAGTTCCGCCAGGTCATTGATCCGCCGTACCGCTGGCGTGATTGGGCCGCAAAGGTGGACGGCGGCATCACTGGGCCAGAGCTTATTGCATTCATTAATCAAGACGAGGCAGTCCGGCCGGACGGAAAGCGCGGAATGGGGCTCTTCACCCACTTGCGCTCACTCCAGAGCACTAACGGAGACCGACGCGACGTGATCGCGCGAGTCTTCGCTGGCACGGTCAACAGGATGGTGAACGGCTACCTCCTGCGGGACGTAATCAACAAAGTTAACGACATTCACTTTACGTCGCGTGATGAAATACACACGCTCGGGAACATGTACGAAAGCATGTTGCGGGAAATGCGCGATGCTGCGGGAGACTCCGGTGAGTTCTACACGCCGCGGCCCCTCGTGAAATTTATCGTCGCTGCCGTAAATCCTCGGCTTGGAGAGATCGTGCTTGATCCGGCGGCCGGCACTGGTGGCTTCCTGGTAGAAGTTTTTGAGCACCTAAAAAAGCAATGCAAGAAAGCGGAAGATTTTACTCGCTTGCAGCACGGCACGCTATTTGGAATCGAGGCAAAGACACTGCCGTACTTGCTTTGCGAAATGAACCTGCTCCTGCACGGTCTGGAATATCCGGAAATTGATCCAGAGAATGCGCTTCGGTTTCCGCTTCGCGAGATCGGAGACAGAGACCGCGTTGATGTTATCGTGACAAACCCGCCATTTGGCGGCGAAGAAGAGCGAGGAATCCTTTCGAATTTTCCGGAGGACAAACAAACCGCTGAGACCGCGCTCCTCTTCCTACAGCTGATTATGCGAAAACTGCGGCGGCCAATCGCTGGCTCAAAAGGTGGTCGGTGCGGCATGGTCGTGCCGAATGGCGTGTTATTCGGGGATGGAATTTGCGCCCGCATTAAGGAAGAACTGCTGAAAGAGTTCAATCTCCACACAATCGTCCGCTTACCAAATGGGGTATTTGCACCGTACACGTCAATTCCAACGAATCTCCTTTTCTTTGACCGATCGGGAGCCACAAAAGAGGTCTGGTATTACGAACAAGCTCTTCCAAACGGCAGAAAGAACTACAGCAAGACTGCGCCCATTCATTTCGAGGAATTCTCCTCGTGCCTCGCTTGGTGGACGAAACGCGAAGAGACCGATCGCGCCTGGAAAGTCCGCGCTAGTGAAATCCTCGCTAACAATTGCAATCTTGACCGAAAGAATCCGCGCTCAAAAGAAGATATTACCCACCTGCCCCCGGAGCAGTTGGCCGAAAGTATCCAGCGGAAGGAGCAGCGTATTGCCGAAATCATGATAAACATCAAGGACCTTCTCATAAATAAAGAAGTATGAACAAGAACTGGCCACAGATATCTCTGGGCAATGTGTTAAAGCGCGTCAAGGATGAAGTCGCGATCGAAGATGAACAGATTTATGCACGCCTCACGATCCGCATGAATGGTAAGGGAATCGTTCTGCGCGACCGTGTTCCAGGCTTCGAAATTGGGACTAAGAGGCAATTCCTTGCGCGGACCGGACAACTCGTTTTGTCCAAGATCGATGCGCGTAATGGCGCTTTTGGTATTGTTTCGGCCGATGGCGACAATGCCGTCATCACGGGGAACTTCTGGCTGTTCGATGCTGACAAAGACCGACTTCTCCCAGCTTACTTCAATTACTTGACCAAGACTCCTACGTTCGTAGAGTTCTGCCTGCGAGCGAGCGAAGGCACCACAAATCGACGCTATCTTCAAGAGGACCAATTCCTAGCTCAGACAATCATGCTGCCACCTTTGGCAGAGCAGCAGCGGGTGGTTGCACGAATCGAAGAACTGTCCGCCACGATCCAGGAGGCCCGTCTTCTCCGCCAACAGGCAGCTGAGGAGGTAAAAGTTCTTTGGCGACTTGGGGCATCGCGTGTTCTGGAGCGCGCCGAAAAAGATTTCCCACTTCGCACCCTTTCCGATGCGGTCGTGATTCGTGGTGGTGGCACACCCTCGAAGGCCAATCCATTTTACTGGTCAGGTCCCATTCCTTGGGTCACACCAAAAGACATGAAGGTCCGAGAAATCTACGACGCAGTCGACCACATCTCCGACCAAGCAACCGCCGAGTCTCCTGCAAAGCTTATTGATCCGGGAGCGGTATTGATCGTAGTGCGTGGCATGATTTTGCTGCACACCGTCCCTTCTGCTGTACTCCGCGTGCCAGCGACCATCAACCAAGACATGAAAGCGCTCATTCCGAGGCCAGGGCTCTTGCCAGAATATCTTTGCGCACTCTTATGGGCGCTTAATAAACGCTTTCTGGTACTGGTAGAAAAATCCACGCACGACACTCGAAAGCTAGAGACACCCGTCTTGCTTAGAGCCGAGATTCCTGTTCCACCACTTTCAGAACAATGCCGGATCGTGTCTGACCTGGACAGGCTACAAGCGGAGATTGACGCGCTGAAGCACAAACAAGCCGAAACCGCTGCCGAACTCGATGCCCTGATACCTTCCATTCTCGACAAAGCCTTCCGCGGCGAACTCTAGTATCGCAACCACCAAGAACCGTGACTATAGTTATCTAGACTAAAGCAAGGCACACAAATAGCTGAGGCGTGGTGCGATGCCAGAAATCATTCACAGGGAATCCAAAGGAAGTGACTCGAAATTTGAATGCGTGGTCGACGGGAAGACTTCGACTGTCATGCTTTATCTCAACACGGCAATAATGTCTTCAAATGATTCGCGCGATACTTATTTTGGTGACGACAATAAACGTGGTTGGGGCCTGTTGATAAAGCAAGAGCCTACCAGGGAGACGGAGTGTCTTCTAGACTGCTAATAGGTGCGGAGAGCAATTCACTTCCGATGAAATTAATCTCGACGAGCTTCGAGCCCGTCTTCGCACATTTACGGACGCGGAACGATCGCTGAGGGTAAAGCCGGACGCGGGTTGTGTTCGCCAAAAGCAAATTTTGGGAAGGCGCCGAGGCAGGTATTTGTAATTCAGCTCGAAGAGGCGCGAGCAGAGTGGAGGCGTCGGAAATCGAGTCGCTAGATGCGTTGCCCAAACGGGAGATTCTCGCGGTTCGATTGGATCATTCCAGAAGTTCCGGGTGTGTGGTACGAATCCACTTCTCAACTGCTTGGCGCACCTTTTGTGCCAATCGCCCGGCTGATTCGGCTTCCCTATCCGACACTCTTCCGCTTACTTCATACGAACCCTGATTTCTCTTGCTACGTATAGCCTGTATGGTTGGAATCACCTTTTTCTCAGGATCCGCAGTAAATTCCAGTGCATCGATGGTGCGGTAGTGTTCGTTTCCGGCGCGTGTCGCTCTATAACCCGCAGCGCGTAAAGCGACCCTTGCGGCCGATATCATTGCTCCGTAAGCTAGTGTCAAGCGAGCGTCAGCCGAAAGCTTCTCGGCCAATCCATAATCTTCTAGGTCGCGATCGGCTACTGACAGGAGGTCTTTAATCTCTTGCGGACTACTTTCGAGCTTTTCGAGCCATCGATTCTGCACCCAAGTGTCTAAGCTCACCCTCGTCTCCAACAATAAATATCTTCTCACCCTTCAGAACACTACTGAGGAAATGATTGCCCGATGCGATCTTTGATTGAAGCTCACGTACCGGATATAGTGTGGGATTGATTTCTCGATTGAGTTTCTTCTGCACCTGGGCAAGTACGGATGTGACGTGACCAAAATCTACGTCACCCACGATCATGAGGTCTATATCGCTCTTTGCTGTTTCCGTTTGTTTAGCGAATGATCCATAAACGAAGGCGGTCTTAATATTCTTTCGGAGAGGATCGAGGGCTGTCAGCAGAACATCATGGATGCCCACTGTCTTTGTCACCAAGCTCTTAATCTCGGAAAAGACAGGACTCTGCGCGTTTGCCCGATAGAAGGTTTGGTTACCAATAACTTCCTTAACGATGAGTCCCGCGTCGGCCAACTGCTTTACCTCTTTTTGGACGGCGCCCATTCCGGCTCCTGTAGTTCGGACGAGCTGCCGAAGATAAAACGATTCGTCCGCGTGTCCATACAACAAGGCAAGAACGGCGCTCCTCGTCTGGCCAAATAGAGTATTCGAGAGCATATCAGTGTGACTCATGATTGTACCCATTTTAGGTGCGATTGTACCCATTTTAGGTGCGACAGTCAAGGTGGCCAGTAGCTCACTAGCGGCTCTTTGCATTAGGGTTAGGTGCTTCCGAGAGAAGAACGGCAACCCCCTTAGCGCGCGCCTGCCGGACCTCAACGGTGAAAGGTCCGGTGACGATGCCGCCCTGATGCGTCAAGTCAATGGCGGCTCCCTAACAGACGGCGCGCGGAGCAATACGTATTTCATTCGGAACAAGAGTAGTTATCTACAACAGACCTACATTTTGTGTGATTTTCTACAAAGTGATGTAGGCAACTCGACTGACGGTGGGGTCTTTCGCCTTGTACCCCCACCCACGGGGTATCCCCACGAAGCAGTACTCGTCGTACCCCGCGACTCTCTGAAGCACCACCGAGATCATGCTAACGCGATAACCCTCGCCCAGCATATTCCCAGCAAAGGAATCTAGGACTGAAAGCGTTGCATGACCACTAACCGTACGGGCGCAGGCGAAGTGTGCGCGGACGAGAGTATCGATTCATTCCATGACCTAGAACGATTCACTGTCCTTGGCAGCTTTCATTAAACAAGTGTTTTTTGATGCTTCGGATTACCGAAAATCGTGCGTCCAGAATCAATCACTTACAGGCTGCCAATCAAATGGGATTTTTGAAAGGGACCGCTTGACATCTATGTATGCCTATCGTATATATGTGCTGTGAAGCGTGTTTCCCTGTTTCTTACGGAACTTCAGATTCGGCAGCTTGCGGCGCTATCTAAACGCACAGGGCTGAAAGTAGCTGAACTGATACGGCGCTTCATAGATGAGGGCCTAAAGAAGGGACACTAAAGCAAGACGGGCCTACCGGCTGTTAGAGCAGACGGTAAGCCCTAACTCACATTGGAGGATTGGCTCCCATGCAAGCTACTACAAGTCTATCGCAACATTCTTCTGTCTATGAGATCGTAACCGAACAGATCATCCGGCAATTGGAATTCGGCGTAGTTCCCTGGCGTAAACCGTGGCGTACAGAAGCCCCCCGCAATCTAGTCAGCGGAAAAGAATATCGGGGCATTAATCCGTTTCTGCTGGCGCCACAAGGCTACGGTTCACGCTATTGGCTCACGTTTAACCAGGCAGCGAAACTCGGCGGACACATCCGAAAGGGAGAACATTCCAGCGTTGTTACGTTCTGGAGTATCGGCGAAGAGAAGATTATCCGAGATGACGCCGGAAAAGAGCGGAAAACGCGGCCTATCTTGCTTAGGTATTACCGCGTTTTCAATCTGGACCAAACCGAAGGCATCGCAGACAAGTTAGGTCTCGGAAAAGCTTACCCTCGGATACCCTCGCTCGATCAGTGTGAAGCAATCGTTTCCGGGATGCCGAAGCCGCCCGCGATCAAACAAGACGGTCGCGCGTGGTACAGGCCATGCACGGATACAGTAGGAATCCCTTCCCGCAATGCCTTCGGTTCAGCCGAAGAATTTTATTCAACCTTATTCCACGAGATAACCCACAGCACCGGCCATGCCTCGCGCATCGGCCGCGTAGGAATCGAGCAATTAAACGAATTCGGAAGCGAGTCCTATTCAAAAGAGGAATTGATAGCCGAATTGGGTGCTGCGATGCTGTGCGGTGTCACAGGTATTGCCCCTGCGACAATCCCCAATTCCGCTGCGTATCTTCAAACGTGGATTGCCCGTCTACGTGGCGATTCAAAGCTGATCGTTTCCGCCGCCTCCCAAGCACAACGAGCCGCCGATTACATCCTCGGAAAGGATGGTGGCCAATGAGCACTCGCGCGGCCATCTACGCCCGTGTTAGTACAACCAATCACGGCCAGGACGTGGGCCTCCAAACACGCGAGCTACATCAATTCGCCCTGGCGCGCGGCTGGGAGATCGTGCCTGAATACGTAGATGCTGGGGTCTCTGGCTCGAAAGACTCCCGGCCAGAGTTAAACCGTTTGATGGCGGACGCGCACAGGCGCCGTTTTGACGTTATATGCGTTTGGAAGTTCGACCGCTTCGCCCGATCTGTTTCGCATCTATTGCGGGCGCTAGAGAGCTTCAACGCCCTTGGGATCGCGTTCGTGAGCCTGAGCGAACAGATGGACACAACCACACCGACCGGCAAGATGATTTTCACAGTTCTGGGCGCCGTGGCTGAACTTGAAAGATCGCTGATAGTAGAGCGAGTAAAAGCGGGCTTGCGCAACGCCCGGGCGAAGGGCAAACGCCTTGGTCGGCCTCGTGTTTCCGTGGACACTTCCAGGATTGCCGCCCTGCGTGCGTCTGGGCTATCCTGGCCGAAAATAGCACGCCAACTGGGTCTAAGCGTCGGCACGGTCTATCAGGCGGCGCAGAACCTTTCAAAAAAGGTCGGTTAGGTTAGTCTATCGAGAAAGAGTTGCTCTGGGCCGGTATCAGGGTTCAGAACCCAGCAAAGGGATTTGGGAACGCAATAGGCGGCTTCCTGGGCCGAAGGGGCCACATTCCGATAATCCCGTTTATCGGGACCTGGAAACACGTCGAGCATCGCTCAGGTCTTCGCCTTTAATTGACGCGCGATGAATGCCTTCACCATCTCCCGCGCGCGGTCGGTTTGCGGCCCTTCGTTGGCAACCCACTCGTGTTCAGCGCCTTCGAAGATCTGGAATTGGATCTCGCCGCCGATCGCCCTGTACGCAGCAACGAACTTTTCCTGAATCTCAGGCAGCACATTATCGTCGAGCGCGCCTGCCATGATCAGCAGCGGCGCTAAGCTGACTGGCTCGTGACGATCGAGGATCTCCTGCGGATTGGACTCGTGGATGGTGTCCCACGGAACGAAGAAAAGCGTGTGATTCTTCATCATGGCTTCGCGCTTGTGATTCTCGGCGTTTTTGTAGCGTGCTAATGGATCGCTCACCGGCGAGCGCATCGCCGCGTAAGCCACCGTGGCGTCGACCTTCGGGGCTGCCGCGAGTGGTATCGCGTTATAACGCGGATCGTGCGGACGCATGACCAGAAGTTCGGCGACGTGGCCGCCGCTCGAACTCCCGTAGACGCCGAGCTTCGACGGGTCGCCATTCCACAAGGCGGCTTTCGATTTCAGCCAGCGCACGCCATAGTTTGCATCCTGAATGCAAGCTGGGTATGGGGCTTCCGATGCCAACGTCATGTCGATGGCGACCACGAGCAAGCCGCTGGAGGCCAGCGAGCGGTCCATCGGCTCCTCGGCGTGGCGGTCTTTAGCGTTCCAGGCGCCGCCATGCAAATCCATCACGGTGGGGAACGGCCCTGCACCTTTCGGCTGATAAATGCGGGCCATCAGCATGCGTCCGGCCGAGTTGCGCCGCATCTCGACCTCGCTCACGGTGAGCTCGAACTTTGCCGCCGGATCGTATGCGGTCTTGGCGTTCCTATCAGCCGCCCAAACGAGGCGCGATCCCAAGATAGGCAGAACGGGTAAGCCGGCGCCGACCGCAGTCAGCGTCTTAAGAAAATGCCGACGTCCGAGGGTATGCTTGTTCATATGACCTCCCGTGCATAAGCGAATCGCGAACTGTGTCTCGCAGCCGAACCCAGGGATGATTCCAGGGGCCCAGCCATTCCAAACCCCGGCGACTGCGTCTTGACGGCCCGTATGAGCATCCTTATACACCAGAGTTCTCCGCTGAGTGAACGAAATTGTCCTTGGTCGCAAAGCACGAAGGAGAAGTGTATTTGGAAGTAATTCCCCCGGACGCCAGTTTCCGAAAATCCCGTTTCTCAGGACTTGAGCTAGTGGTGGGCGATGGCTTTGTCGGTCATTGCAGTTTCTTCGTTATATTTGGATGTGCGGCCAGTCTCGTTCTCGCGTTGCAGACTATTTACGGCCACCGGAGTTATACTTTTCCCCTATTCACCTTGCACCCAAACACGAGTGGCAGCGGGCTCTCCTCGATGTCTTTCTAGAAGTCCAATCCGAACTTCTGTCAGCGAAAATAGATACCGCTGAGACTGCGATTGCGGCGAGATTGTGCGACCCCACTCTTACTGATCCAGTAGAAAAGAGAGCGCTGCGAGATGCATTACAAACCTTGCGCGTGCTATCCCCTTAAAGGGCAGGCCCGAAATGAGAATTTAGCTATCGTCGAGCGGCTATTCCTCGTCGCTTCGACTAATGGCAGGTTCGGTATGCGGGGGAACATTACACTAGGCGCTTCTTTTGACCGGCTATAAGCTATGAACGAGATGGGGGCGGGCTGGATCACGGCATCTCCGGTGCGGGCCTGTCGCTCTTTCCGGTTGAGCCCCCATTTCCCTGCCTGTACTGGGTCAGAAACATTCTCACGTAAGGAAGCTTGAATTGTGGCGAGTTGATGAGAAAGCAAGCCGATAGTTCCAACCATCTCTTAGTTGTCGGGCTCTTTCTCTTAATCATGGCGGGCATCGTCGCCTTTCTTGCTTTGTCAATGTAAGCAGTCAATCCACTCTGTCCAATTTTGCACAGTGAGGTTATTCCTGTATTTAGGCTCCCTCGACTAAGGCATAGGATGTTGCGAAAGGCTTCAGGTCAAAAACCTTGCATATAGCGATAAGGCCGTTTTTCAGCAGTTGGCTAAGGGACATCAGATAATCCGTACGCTCTGCTTGCCCACACTGTGAAAAATGGAAAGAGACAGGCTCTCCCCCTTGCCTATGGCGACTCGGAGGAATTTATCCGATTGGCGTGCTGGCGACCGTCGCGCCTGCACCTGTGACATCAGCGCGGATCACGCCGGATTGGTCGGTGAAGAACATCCGCTGTCCGGTCTGTCCGACGGCAATGGGTGTTGCGGTAAGCGTGTAAGTCTGATTAGAGTTAGCCGCTGCATAGGCAAAGTTGTAGCCGCTCTTCGCGCCGGCGGACAAGACAGAGTCAATCAAGTCTGCCGAAGTTGAGCTGGCCGTGCCGTTAGCGGCGATCGGACCAAGGCTCGCAAGCGCTCCCGGGAAGCTGCCGTAGCTCGTTGAATAGGCAACGCACGCCGTGTTTATGGTTCGGAGTGAGCCTACCGCAGAAGCCTCATTGGCGGCCATCTTCGCGCGCAAGAGGTTGGGGATGGCGATGGCAGCGATAATCAGAATAATCGCCACGACGATTAGAAGCTCGATGAGCGAAAAACCCTTCTGTTTGTTCCGCATGAGTTCTCCTTGGCAATTAAGATCGCACCGGGGCACGCGAGTATGGTTGCAACCGCGTTACCAACCTGCGCAAAGAGGATGACGGATGCGACACAAAGGCTGTAAGTCTAGGGTTTAGTCCTACATAGACCTCTAAGGTGCCGCCTCGCGCGGGCTTCCGATTCGAACCAACGGGGATGCATCAACATGATACTGCCAAAAAACGCTATCGTACTGAG
>Ga0206939_10035_pt1 | contig 39770 bp, 34 predicted proteins | sample Alteio_BWOrgHeat_10_FD_152921 | JGI IMG/M metagenome (GOLD analysis project Ga0206939, IMG submission 152921) | Enriched cells from forest soil in Barre Woods Harvard Forest LTER site, Petersham, Massachusetts, United States -... | ecosystem: Environmental > Terrestrial > Soil > Temperate forest >... | reverse complement strand
CTCCGATCTCGTGCGTGCGGCGCGTGACGGTGTACGCGAGCAGGCCATACAGGCCGATAACGGCGAGCAGCGCGCCTAACACGCCGAAGGCTGCGGACAGTGAAGCGAACAGTCGTTGGGGGACGATGGTTGAGTCGAGCTGATCGTTCATTTCTATCATGTGCGCGATCGGCACGTTCTTGAACACATCGGCTTCGACTTGACGAACTGTCGCATCGACGGCTGCCGGGTCGATTTTGGTGCGGATCGCCAGTTGAGAGCCGACGAAGCCTTCTCGAAAGAGGTTGCCGTAAATGGTGGGCGGCGCGGGCTGCTCAAGGTGGTTGTACTTGGCATCGGCGACGACTCCGATGACTTCGAACGTCTTCTCTTCTTTCGTCATGGTGATGTGGTTGAGTGTGACGCGTTTTCCGATGGGATTTTCGTCGCCGAAGCAGGCGCGCGCGGCCGCTTCGTTGAGGATCGCGACGCGGGAGCCGGACTGGTCTCGCGATGAGAAATCGCGGCCCGCAAGAAAAGGCGTGCCATACGTCTTGAAATAGTTCGGGGAAATATTGTTGATGGAGACTTCGGGCTGTTTTTCGGGATGGTCTTCCGCGACTGCGATGGCACCGGCTCCTGGGCCCTCCATGGGACTCATCTCACTGAAGGCCGCTGAGCTTATGCCTGGAACGGCGGCCAACCGCGCTATCAATTCGTGAGACAGATTCGCGTATTGCGCAAAGTTATCGCCGGTCCGCGCGAAATCGAGCGTGACCAGCAACAGATTGTTGCGTTCGAATCCTAGATTATTGCGCAGCTGTGACAGATATCCGAGAAACAGTCCCGCCATGCTGACCAGCACTAGCGCGAGCGCCACTTGCGAAGCGACCAATCCCCTGCCGAACAATCGTTGACGCTTTGTCTCTCCAATCCTCGAGCCTGGTAGAAGCGCGGAGGCCGGTGCTGTGTTCGAGGCATTGAGAGCGGGTAGCGCTCCACAGAGAAGACCGGTGACGAGTGCGATTGCGACGGTGAACAACATCACGGACGCGTCGGGAGTCTTCAGCATTTCGAGGTGGATCGGCAACCCACTGATGAATCTGCCAGATGCGAAGACGCGGACAAGTGCCTCGATCGAGAAGTAGGCCACAAAAATACCGAGCGCGCTTCCGAGCAGCGACAGTAGCAGCGATTCGGTGAGCGTTTGGCGCAGCAAGCGCGTGCGAGCTGCGCCGAGACAAACACGCACGGCCATTTCGTGCTGGCGTGACGCTCCTCGGGCCAGCAGTAAACCTGCAAGATTTGCGCACGCGAGGAGGAGCAACAGACCGACCGTTGCCATCAAGACTTTCAGAGGCGTCGAGAGCATTTGAGTGAGCGGGGTTGAGACACCGTTGCCTGCGGGCTCGACGCGCAAGTCGAGTTGACGCCAGAAGGGGTCGCCATTGGGCCGGTCAACGGAGGCTTTGAATAATGTCGATAACTCCGCGCGAGCTTGTGAGATCGAAACGCCCGGTTTCAGGCGTCCCAGCAGCGCGATTGACTCGTACTGGGGAAGCCAAAGATCCTGCTTTGCCTGATTGCTGAGGCCGTAGAATCCGCGCTGCGTTACACCAATGATTGTGAAGGGCTTGTCATCGGCGGTGATTTTTTGGCCGATGACCGCAGGGCTCGCATTGAGATGGGATTTCCAGAAGGAATAACTCACGACGGCTACCGGAGAGGAGTCTTTGATGTCTTGCTCGCTGATCAGGCGACCGACGGCGGGTTTCACTCCGAGCGCTTCGAAGAAATTCCCCCCGATATTGCTGACCGAAACGGTTTGCGGTTCCAGTCCGTGCCCGCTCACAACGCAGAAGTTGAGAGAAGCGACGATCATTTCCGAGAGGACGTGGTTGCCATCGCGCATGGCCTCGTAGGCGTCCCGCGTAAAACCGTTGAAGCCGGGCTCGGGCTCGTCGGAACCATGATGGAGGATTTCGACGAGGCTTCCTGGATCGCGGACCGGGAGCACGTGGAGCATCAGCCCGTTCATCATCGTGAAGATGGCGGTGTTGGCGCCGATGCCTAGGGCGAAGGTCAGAATGGCGATGGCGGTGAAGCCGGGGGATTTGCGCATCATGCGGAAGGAATAGCGGACGTCTTGAAGAATACCGGCGAAAAGGGTGCCGCTGGTTTTTCCAGGTGTTAATGGCTCGCTATATAGGTCTGTCTCGACTCGTTGCAGGTTGCGTGCGAGCAGGTCTTCGTCCTTCAGTTCGTCGAGAGCCGCGCGAAAGGCATCGTCCTCGGAAAGGCCGCGGGCGAGAAGATCCTGATAGCGATCGTCGAGATGCTGCTCGATCTCTTCGGCTATTTCTAGTTCGCGCGTTGGCGAGAGTTTTAGAGGTGCAAGACGGCGGAGAATTTCTGGTTTCCAATCAGGCATTTTCTGCCTCCGTGATGCTGTTGATTCCGGCGACAAATTCGCGCCATCCCCGAAGCTGGGAAGCGAGCACCTTTCGGCCCGCACGAGTTAGACGATAGTAGCGGCGCCGGCGCTGGCCGTCTTTTTCGACCCATCGCCCTGACAGCCAGCCGCGATGTTCAAGCCGGTAGAGCAATGGGTAGAGTGAAGCGACGTGAAAACGAACCGCGCCACCGGAGCGCTGCTCAATGAGTTTGCTGATTTCGTAGCCGTGTCGCGGCCGCGCTTCGACCAACGCAAGAATGAGCAGCTCGGCGCTGCCTTTTTTCCATTCAGCTTGAGATGTCGTGTCACCCATATATGGCATCGCCACATATTGGAATCGTGACTCGCGAGAGTCAAGCGAATGTTTTTCAGCCCTATTTCTCGACAGGTTCGTCACTTTCCAACGACACGCCGGTGGGCGGAGGCTATGTCGGCGCGCGGCAAACGATTATTCTGAGGCGTGGCCGAAAATTCCGAGATATCTCAGCAGAGCCCACGAAAGAGCGCTCTTCGATTTGTCATTCGATGGGTGCTGATCAGTGTCGCGGCGTTGTGGGTGCTGGCAGCGCTCACCCTTGTATCCGCGCGGTGGATCGATCCGCCCACCACCGCGCTCCACATGGAGCGTCATTTCCAGGCATCGATTCACGGCGCGAATTATCAGGTGCGCTACGAATTCGTTCCGCTGAAGCAGATTTCGCCCGATTTCCAGCACGCGGTCGTCGCTGCCGAAGATGCGCGCTTTTATCAGCATCATGGATTCGACTGGCAGGCGATGGAAATCGCCGCGGAAGACGACATGAAAGGCGGCAAACTCCGAGGCGGCTCCACAATCACCCAGCAATTGGTGAAGAATTTATTTTTCGGGACGGAGCGTTCGATCCTTCGCAAAGGGGCCGAGTTCACGCTGGTGCCCGTCGCGGAATTGGTGCTCAGCAAACAGCGCATCCTGGAACTCTATTTGAACGTGGTCGAGTGGGGGCCTGGCGTTTACGGCGCAGAAGCGGCGAGCCGTTACTACTATCGCGAGCCCGCTCGGAATATCGATCGAGAGCGAGGTGCTCGCCTCGCAGCGATTCTGCCGTTGCCGCTGAAGCGGAAGCCGGATCACATGGATCGATATAGCGGACTCATTCTTGAGAGGATGAGACAGGTCGGCTGGTAGTCTTGTCGAGTTTCTTGAGCAAGTCTTCGACGCCGCTGCGAACTTCGGCGCGCCGCTGCTTTGTGTCGGACCACGATGACAACGGTGCGGCATGCGAATCGATCATGGCTACTGCCTTTTGAGCGTAATAACGCGCGAGGGACACTTCGCCCACCTGAAAATACGCGTCCGCAAGATTGGAATGCGCGTCGGCAGAATCGGGGTAAGCGAGAAGGTTGAGCTTGAACACTTCGACGCCGAGTTTCTTCTCCGCGACGGCTTCGTCGAAATGGCCCGCTTTCTCCAGTGCGGCTCCTTGTCGCATGTGATCTTCGCCGAAAATGTCTACGTTGACCTCGGGCCACAGCTGGGCTTTGGGATCTTTGCGGCGAGCTTCCAGCAATTGTTGCTTGGCGGAGTCGAGGTCACCTGAATCGATCAGGTTCAGAATGGCTGCCGACGCGACAGCATCGACGGGAGCGTGGCCGGGCGTCTTGATCAGCGTGGTGACGAACCAATCGACGATGGTGGCGGGAAGTTCCGAATGACGTTGGAATAAGTCCGTGCCGTGACTCCCGGTCGCGGGCACTTTGCTCGCGTCGGACGTTTCGTACCAGATCCACGGACCTCTGGGGCCGAAGTAGTGGATGAATTGTTTTTCCGGGCTAGACGAGGCGTCATACATCCACTCCATCGCTTCGACGGTCGGAGGATATTCGTCGTCGTCGGAGACGATGAAGAGGCCGGGGAGATTCGATGCGTGGCGCAGGAATCTTAATTGGGTTAGCAGCGTTTCTCCGGAAATGAGAACAAGGGATTTCAGTTGCGCGGGATGGAGGCGTGCCGTTTCCACGGAATTATCCACGCCGAGCCATCCCGCACCGGCAGCGCCGATTGCGTCGCGCTGCACTCCGGGTTGCGAAACCAGATACTGAAAGGCGGCATCTAGATCGGCTTGATGGAATTGCTCGCGGTCTTCCTTTTTGCCGCCGCTTTCGCCATACCCGCGTTCATCGATTGTGAGAGCGTTCGTTCCGGCGGCCGCGAGCTGACGGGCGATCGCGTCCCATGAAGCGCGACTCCGATTGCTCTGATGGTAGAGCAAGACGCCGGGGCCTGGGTTCGACGCGGGAAAGAACGTGGCCTTGAGTACTGTGCCATCCGTCGATTTCAGATCGACGGTACGCGGAGATGTCGGCGGCGATTGTTGTACGTGCGCCGCGTTGGCCGAAATGACCAAGAGGAATACGGCGAAGGCCGGCGAGTGTCGTTGTCGCTTCATGTTTTTGTTTCCTTGATTGAATCGCAAGTGACGGCAGCTGATGCGATTCACTCGGATTTGTCACGGCTCGCCGGCGGAACGATTCCGTTCATTCGCAGGTATTCGACCATCTGTCCGTAGTGATCGTAGGCGTGAGCAATGCCGAATTCCGCCAAGCGCAGCCGAGTGGATTTGCTCTTCCCCGGCGATTGCAACATGTTTTCCGTCGTCAGCGTGGCCGCGGCTCTGTGACCGAGGGCAAAGGAGTCTCTAAGGAATTTGATGATGTCGGCTTTGGCCGTGAGATTCGCCGGTCCGTTTCCGTCGTTCAATCCCTCGGGAAGCTTGTCACCCGTTAGAGGTGACCAGATGAACCAGTTCGAGGCAGCGATGTGTCGCACTTCACCGGCGAAGGATCGAACACCTTGGTAGTCGGCGGCGGGAATGTGGAGGGCGTCGGGAGTGAAATTGAATTTGTCTTCAGGCATCGCCTCGGCAGCTCCGATGACTAGCTCCTCGATTCCGTTGATATCGCGATCCACGACGGAAGCGACGGTGGGCGCGGGTTGCGCTGGTGTCTGTCGCGACTGTTGCGGCGATTGTTGTAATAGCGGAAGGCTAGCCGCGGCGGCGGGGGCTAAGGGATGAGCGAGAGCTCCCGCCAAGATAGCGATGGCTGCGATCGGCGCAAGAAACGTTCGTGCTTTTCTCATTTGAGCCTTCTCCCGCGACGGAATTGTTTTGCGATCCAAGAGACTTCTCAGTGCTACTACACATGGCGTCTAAGCTACTACACCATACGTTGTAAACGCAAGTAGACGTGGCTTTGCGTCATCGGTTAGCGCGATTGAGTGGATGGTTAGTGCTTCAAGACAAAGCAGCAGGCGGTATGGGCGATGGTTTGGAAGATTCCTGCGGCGATGATGGCGAGAAAGAGGAACGTCAAGAGAAGGCTCGCTGCGCGGTTTGTCGTTTTTGGCCCGCCTGCCAGAAGGGCCAGGCGATAACTTAAATGCGACGACGCCGTCGCTTGCAAAATGCTTGTTTGCTTCGGAACTGCGAGCTTCGCAAGCGCGGAAACCAGTTCTTGCCCGTGCGCCCGGCGGATGACAGATTCGTCGCACGACAGCTCACGATATAAACCCATCCGCGCACCGGCAAGCCACATCAGCGGATTGAACCACAAGACGCACAAGGAAGCTTCGTAGAGCAGACGAATTAAGTTGTCCCGGCGTCTTGCGTGAGCGAGCTCGTGAATGAGGACGGCGTGAAATTCACGACGATTGAGAACGCGTTCGATGCCGACGGGGAGCAGGATGCGAGGGTTGAGAACGCCGCGAACCGCGGGACCCACTTGCTGATCGCCGAAACTTACGGGAATGCCGTCGGCTAGAAAATTAGAGGGTACGTCGCTCTCATTTTGAGAGCTGCTCGCCTGCGTCTCGCGATGCTCCGCGCGAATACGCGCAAGCAAATGGATAAGCATCGCGATCGTGCCCGTGACCCATAGTGCTGCAAGGATGAGGGCCGAGCGGCCTTGCGTTAGCTCCCACACGGGAGCGCCGATCGCGCCGAGCGGATAGGCCCACCCGAAATGTGGCGCCCAGAGTTTGTCGATAAGCGCGCCGGACGGCAAAACGAAATTGAAAGCGGTAGCGACCCAGATCCAGTATTTCGTGGTCGCGCTGGCACGCAGACTGGACGTCAGCGCCCAGGCCACTACAGCGACCAGCGAGGCGAACAACAGATGAACGCTGAGGTAGTACATCGCGCGCGCGATATGTTCATGCACGTTGGCCTCCGCGCGCGCGGCGATTGCCACCATTATTCGACGCGTTCTGGAGCGCCTTCAAATCTCGCAAGGTAAGCGTTCCGTTCTCAAGCAGGTTTGATATAAGCAGCCGTGGCGAGCCGCCGAAAAGATCGAGCAAATCACGCACGAGGCGGCCGCGGTGTTGGCTTTGATTGATCGCAGGCTCAAACAATTGCGCATTGCCGATCTTTTTCACTTTTCGCAACGCGCCTTTTTCCTCCAGGCGATAAACGAGCGTCTGCACAGTGGTGTAGGCAACGCGTTCGTCTTCCGGAAGACTTTCGAGGACTTCGCGGACCGATGCGACGCCGAGTTTCCAGTACTGTTCAAGGACGCGGGTTTCGGCCTTGGAAAGACGAGGCTGTTTCATAGGCTCCTACTTATCCAGGCAATCCTACTACAAGCGACGGTGAGTGAACAGAGCCGGGCGCGTCTTGGCCACGGAGAGCGTGCGCGGTGAACGTCTGGTGTTACTTCGCGGCTGCTTTGGCGATCAGGCGGTCGCGTTCTTGCTGGTAGCGGGCGAGGGAGCGTTCGATGACGGTGAGGGCGGCGTAGGCGGGGCGGATGTCTTCGACTTCGACGCGCTTGCCTTCGAGCTGTTTGTAGTCAGAGAAGAACCGCTTGAGGACGAGAAGGCGATGCTGCGGAAGGTCGCGCGCCTCGACGTAGTCGCTGAATTCCGGATCGTTGGTGGCGACGGCGATGACTTTGTCGTCGCTGGCTCCCGAATCGATCATCGTCATCAAGCCGATGGCGCGGGCTTTGATGAGCGCGAGCGGCTGGACGGGCTCCTGGCAGAGAACGAGGACGTCGAGAGGATCGTTGTCTTCGGCGTAGGTTTGCGGGATGAAACCGTAATTCGCGGGATAGAAGACCGCGGAATGGATGATGCGATCGACCTTGAGCAGGCCGGTCGGCTTGTCGAGCTCGTATTTGACGTTGGAGCCGAGCGGGATCTCGATCACCGCGGTGAAGTCGCGAGGAAGCTCGTTGCCGGGTGAGACATCGTGCCAGGCGTTGGTCATTTGAAGGACAGTCCTCAGGGAAAGTTGTCGCTCAATATTATCGCCGGGATTGGGGTGGGAACCAAATGCCGAAAAGGCGAGGGAAAGACGCAACGAAGTAGTGAAGTAACTACTAAAAGTGATGGAAAAGGACGAAGAACGCCGATAAACGACGAAATACGAGGAAAAATGACGAAAAACGATGGAACGAGAAAAAATCGATCGGTCGGCGGGGCAGACGGCCGGGCAAGTTGGGGCGCAGCGTGCTGCGCCCCTACATGTTTTCTGAAGATTGTGCGGGTGAAGCTAGGCGCGGGCTTTGTCGATCATTTCTTTCCAGATGCCGCGGGATTTGAGAAGGACTTCGACGACTTCGCGGGCGGCGCCTTTGCCGCCGTGGGCTGAGGTGACGTAGTGGGCCATGGATTTTAGTTCGGGGGCGGCGTCACCGACGGCTACGGCGAAGCCTACGCGGCGCATTACGGTGAGGTCGGGCAGATCGTCACCGAGGTACGCGACTTCGGATTCCTTGGCGCCGGTTTTTTTCAGGATTTCTTCGTAGGCGGCGATTTTATGCGGTTGTTTTTCATAAACGAATTCGATGCTGAGTTCGTTACAGCGGCGGCGGAGTGCGGCGCTGCCGCGGCCGGTGATTACGCCGGTGCGGATGCCTGCGGTGTGGGCTAGCGTCAGGCCTTGGCCATCGTGGGCGTCGAAGGTTTTGATTTCGAGGGCGCTGCCGTCGGGTTGGGAGAGCAGGGTGACGCTGCCGTCGGTAATGGTGCCGTCGACGTCCATCAGGAAGACTTTGATTTGTTTGGCGCGTTTGGCTACGGCTGAGGTAATTTTTTTTGTGGTGGGGCTGGCCATCCTAAATTAGCTCCAGAGTCCAGAGATCGTGGAGGTGAACGACGCCTACGACCCTTTGGATGTCGTCGACTACTACGATCGACGTGATTTTTTTCTTTTCCATTGCATTGAGAGCTTCGCTGGCCAGGACGTGGGGGCCGATGGTTTGCGGATTGCGTGTCATGGCCTCACCAGCGGTCATGGACAACGTTGCTCCACCTTGCTTTTCCATCAGACGGCGGAGGTCGCCGTCGGTGATGATGCCGGCAAGACGCCCGTCGGGATGAAGCACGGTGGTCATGCCGAGTTTCTTGGCGCTCATTTCGTGGAAGACGTCGGGCATTTTTGTTTCGAGGGAGACGCGGGGCAGTGCATCGGCGGCGTGCATCAGGTGCTCGACGCGGAGGAGCTTTTTGCCGAGGCGGCCGGCGGGATGCAGCGCGGCGAAGTCGTCGTGGCGAAAGTCGCGGCGTTCGAGCAGCGAGACGGCGAGGGCGTCACCTACGGCCATTGCGACCGTGGTGCTCGCCGTTGGAGCCAAGTTGAGAGAGCAGGCTTCTTCTTTCACGCTGACGTCGAGAGCGAATTCGCTGGATTCGGCAAGAGTGGATTTGAGGTTGCCAGTTAGCGTGATGAGAGGGATTTCAAGGCGCTTCAGCGCTTCGAGGAGATGAATGATTTCTTCGGTTTCGCCGCCGTAGGAGACGGCGATGAGCGTGTCGCCACGGGCGAGCATCCCCAGGTCGCCGTGTAGGGCTTCGCCAGGATGCAAGAAGAAAGATGGGGTGCCCGTGCTTGAGAAAGTTGCGGAGATTTTGCGCGCTACCAAACCGGATTTACCCATGCCGGTGAGAACGACGCGGCCTTTGCAGGCGAAGAGAAGATCGACGGCTTTTTCGAAGGTGGCGTCGAGGCGCGCGAGGACGTCCTGGATGGCTTGGGCTTCGATTTTGAGGACGCGGCGGGCGGTGTCGAGGCTCATGAGGGCGTCATCCGGGTTTCGTGATTCGTGTTTCGGGAAGAATCGCGGATGCGATTACGCCAAGACGCAACGGTTGAGATCCTTCGGCTGCCTGGCGGCCGCCTCAGGATGACAAACCGGTGTTGGGTGGCGCGGAAGATCATTGCGAATGATCGCGTCATGGGTGATCCCACTTACGGACTAGAGTGGACAGTTCTTTGAGTCGCGCAAGAAGCTGCGGTAGTTGGGAGAGCGGGAGGGCGTTGGGGCCGTCGGAGAGGGCTTCGGCGGGGTTGTCGTGCGTCTCGAGGAAGACACCGTCTACGCCTGCGGCCACGGCCGCGCGGGCAAGCGGTTCGATGAACTCGGGTTGGCCGCCGCTGGCGTTGCCTTGGCCGCCGGGGAGTTGGACGGAGTGCGTCGCGTCGAAGACGACCGGGTAGCCAAACTTTTTCATGATGGGGAAGGAGCGGACGTCGACTACAAGGTTCTGATAGCCAAAGGTGGCGCCGCGTTCGGTGAGGATGATGTTGTTGTTGCCGGTGGCGGCGAGTTTCTCGACTACGTTTTTCATGTCCCAGGGAGAGAGGAACTGGGCTTTTTTTACGTTAACGATGCGATTCGTTTTGGCGGCGGCCTCGAGGAGATCAGTTTGGCGCGAAAGGAACGCGGGGATTTGCAGGATGTCGACGACTTCGGCGGCTGGCGCGGCTTGTTCACGTTCGTGAATATCGGTGAGGACGGGAAGCTTTAGATCGGATTTGATTTTGGCGAGGATGCGCAGGCCTTCTTTTGCGCCGGGGCCGCGGAAGGATTTTGCGGAGGAGCGGTTGGCTTTGTCGTAGGAGGCTTTAAAGATGTAGGGGATGCCGGCGTCGGAGGTGATTTTGGCGACGCTCTCGGCCATTTTGCGGGCGTGGGATTCGGATTCGATGACGCACGGGCCAGCGATGAGGAAGAGCGGATTTTTGCCGCCGAGGCGCAGGGAGTGGAGCGGGATTTCGTGAGGTGCGGTCATTTTGAGTTGGACAATGATACAGAAACGGGAGCGGTTTGTGGCGAACGGACGCGAGATTGAGGCGTTAACAGCGGGCCGGGCAAGCCCGGCCCCTACAAACGGAATTGTTTAGGCGGTGGCGTGCGGGCCTACGGCTACGGCTTGGGCGCGATGGGACTCAGCGACTTCAGCCACGGGGCGATTTTTGTTTTTTTTATGCTCGATGGCCGCGCCGATGAAAGCCGAGAAGAGCGGATGCGGTTCGAGCGGCTTGGATTTGAATTCCGGATGGAACTGGCAGCCGAGGAACCATGGATGGTCGGGGGCTTCGACGATCTCGACGTAATTTTCGTCGGGAGTGCGGCCGGTGATGCGGAGGCCGGCGCCGGTCAGAATTTTCTCGTAGTCGCGATTGAATTCGTAGCGATGGCGGTGACGTTCGCTGATTTCGGTTTTACCGTAGGCGCGCGCGGCGAATGAGCCCGGTTCGAGCTTGCAAGGCCATGCGCCGAGACGCATGGTGCCGCCCATTTCGTCGACGCCGAGGAGTTCGCGCAATTTATAGATGACGCGGTGGGGTGACTGAGGGTCGCACTCGGTCGTGTCGGCGCGTTCGAGGCCGGCAACGTCACGGGCGTATTCCACGGTGGCGCACTGCATGCCAAGACAGATTCCGAAAAACGGCACTTTGTTTTCGCGCGCGTATTGGATCGTGTAGATCATGCCTTGCACGCCGCGCTTGCCGAAGCCGCCGGGTACGAGGATGCCGTCGTAACCACGCAGTTTCGCTGCTGCGGTTTGCACGGAGTCGATCTCTTCGGCTTCGATCCACTCCAAAACTGTTTTGTGATCGTGCGCCAGGCCGCCGTGGAGCAGGGCTTCGCGCAAGCTTTTGTAGGCGTCCTCGAGCTGGACGTACTTGCCGACGATGGCGATGCGCGCTTCGCCTGCGGGATGACTCATGCGATGGACCAGATCGATCCACGGCTTCAAATCCTGGGGATGCGGATGCTCTTCGAGCTTGAGGAGCCGCAAAATCTGCGAGTCCAGGCCTTCGCGGCCGAGTTCGACAGGCACCGCATATATTGTTGCGACGTCTTCCATGGAAATAACGCAGGCCTCAGCGACGTTGCAGAAGAGCGCGATCTTTCGCTTGAGTTCGGCGGGAATGTGACGATCGCTGCGGCAAAGCAAAATGTCGGGCTGGATACCGATGCCGAGCATTTCTTTGACGCTGTGCTGGGTGGGCTTGGTTTTCTGCTCGCCGGCGGCCGCGATGTAAGGAACAAGCGTGACATGAACGAAGAGCGTGTTCTCGGCGCCGAGCTCGAGGCGCATCTGGCGGATCGCTTCGAGGAAGGGAAGCGATTCAATGTCGCCGACGGTGCCACCGATTTCGACGATGACAACATCGACGCCTTCGGAAACTTTTTTGATCGTGGTTTTAATTTCGTCGGTGACGTGCGGGATGACCTGCACGGTCTTTCCGAGATAATCGCCGCGGCGCTCTTTACTGAGAATGGTTTCGTAAATCCGGCCGGTCGTCCAGTTGTTGTCGCGACTGAGTTTGGCGTGCGTGAAGCGCTCGTAGTGGCCGAGGTCGAGGTCGGTTTCCGCGCCGTCTTCGGTGACGAAGACTTCGCCGTGCTGAAACGGACTCATCGTGCCGGGATCGACGTTGAGATACGGATCGCACTTCTGAAGGGTGACTTTGAAACCGCGACTTTCGAGGAGACAACCGATAGAGGAGGCAGCTACGCCTTTTCCAAGAGAGGAAACAACACCGCCGGTAACAAAAATATATTTTGGCGCCATCCTTAGTTGGCCTCGACTCGTTGTCTTACCGTAACGCGCCGGGCCTGTCCGACCTCCGTAGGAGTGACGTACACATAATTATGGTCGCGAAACGCCGAGGTGTCAATGCGACGCGATTGCTTCGGCGAATCAAAAAATTCATCCCGCGCATCATTATCGTGATCGTGCGTATCGGTTTGTCTGGATTGCTCGAACACTTGCGCAAACGTGCTGTACGAAAGGGCAGCAGCTCGCCATCAGCAACTTTTCCTGCGTTGATGGGTTCCCAATGTGGGGAAGTAGCGTCGGCTTTCATCATCTGACGCGCCGCTGACGAAGACGGCGGACTGTAAATAGTTTGTCTTTAGACATCGAAAACAGCGTCTGAGAAACCTCATTGGGCACTAATTTCGTCCAATTAGGGAATAACGAGGTAGCGCGGATTGCGGTTGTGGTAGCTGCGTGCGCGGTTCGAGACTCGAGTGGTCGAGTCAATCAAACAAGGAAAAATCATGAAACGAGTTACTCGGTTGAGTTGGATGGCTACGGCCTTGGCGACAGCACTGGTCGCCGCCGGAACTGCCGGCGCGCAAACGACGCCGAAGGCAGAATCTTCGCAATATGAAGTGGGGCGCGAAGTGAACCTGGTCGGGACGGTTTCGAGCGTGGTTGAGAATTCGAAGACGGGTCCGCTGGGAACGCATGTGATGGTGCAGTCGGGGTCCGGGCTTGTGGATGTGCATGTGGGCAGCTCGAAATACCTCGCGACGAACAAAGTGAATTTGAAGAGTGGCGACTCGGTGCGATTCGTGGGTGAGAATTTTACGGTTGGGACGGACACCGTCTTTTACGCGCGCATTGTGCAGGATGGAACAGCGGCGGTTGCAGTTCGATCGCCGAAGGGTATGCCGCTCTGGAAAAATGGAAAGCGGCTGGCGACGAATTCGAACGCTAATGCGAATCGGGAAGGTGCGCTGTGAACCGCCGGCTGACGAAGTGTCTCGCGCTGGTGGGCACTGCGGTTCTCGGGGCAATGGCTGCGGCTTGCGGCGGTGGGGGCGGAGTCACGCCACCTCCGACGCCGCCGAGCGGGCCATATTCGCAGGCATCGCTGAATGGGACTTTTGCTTTTGTGCTCAGCGGCCAGGACGCGGGTGGATTCTTCACGCGTGTCGGCAGCTTCACGGCAAACGGATCGGGTTCGATCACGGGCGGAGTGCAGGATTTGAACAGCGGCATCGTTCCGGGGGCCGCTACGGTGGCAATCACCGGCGGCAGCTACACCATCAACACGAACGGCAAGGGAACGATCAGCTTGATCGATCAGGCCGAGACGATTCAGCTCAGCGTTGTGATGACTTCGACCAGCGCCGGATTGCTCACGCAAACGGATGGATCAGCGACAAGCAGCGGCAACTTCATCGCGCAGGACACGTCGACGTTTTCCGGGTATCCGAACAATGTGAACGGGCCGTACGTGTTTGATTATTCGGGTGTCGATCCGAATGGCGCGGGTGAGTCGCTCATCGGCCAGATGGTAGGTAACGGAGGCGGCAGCATCAGCTCCGGAGTCGTGGACATCAACGACGATTTCACGCCGAGCGGCGAATTGCCGATCACCGGCGCTACGTTTGTGATTGATTCGACGAATGGTCCAACGTTCGGACGAGGCACTGCGACGCTCTCGGCTGGAGGTACTACGTTCAACTACGTGGTGTATATCGTGAGCGCGAGCCGATTGCGCGTGATGCGTGTTGACTATCCGGCGGCGAGCGTCGGCGACGCCGTGGCGCAGACGGGCACGATACCGACGACGGCGGCTGGAGTTACCGGCAGCTTCGTGTTTTCGCTCGGCGGATCGAGCTTGAGCGGCGCGGATGTGCGGACCGGTCGAGCGACATTCAGCGGCGGGAACCTCAGCAATATATTGATGGACGACAACAACTCAAGCGCGAGCGGATCCGGGAACAGCAATCCAGTTCCGATTCCAAACGGAACTTTGAGTTCGACGACCTATGCGATCGATCCCAGCGGTAATGGCCGCGGGACCATGACGTTCACGGATTCGAAAAAGGGGACGTACTCGTTCATCTTCTATTTGAGCTCGCCAACGCAGGGCGTGATTCAGGACGTCAGCACCGGGCTCACATCGGATGGTTCAATGAACGCTCAGACCGGCGGACCGTTCACCGCGTCAGCCACTGGCGGAAATTGGGCCCTGAACTGGAGCGGACTAAGCATCAACTCCAACACCGGAATCCTGGCGGAAGAAGACTTCGTCGGGCAATACAGCCAAGATACTTCGGGCAACATCACCGGCGGTGTCGACTTCACCGAGTTGTCCGCGAATGAGGTGGTCACCGGAGCAGGAATCACCGGAATGCTGAACGTCACCGGCGACGGCACCGGTAGGAACGGCTACTCCGTCACGATTCAGTCGTCGCCATCGGCAACCCTGAATTTCTCGGCGTACTTTATCGGGCCCAACCAAATTATGGTCGTCGGGACGGACACGCATCGCGTGATCACCGGGGTACTTCAGAGGAACTACTGACGAGAAGCGCTTCCCTCGAACAACTCGCCCGCCTGGCTCCCTGAGCCAGGCGGTTTTGTTTTGTAGCGCCCTGGGGACTTACTTCTCTTGCAACAGCTTCTCGACGCGAGCCACGTCCTCCGGCACATCTACACTCACGGCGTCGTGTTCGACTTCCGCCACGCGGATCTTCGTTCCGTTTTCCATCCAGCGTAGCTGCTCAAGCTGTTCGATCTTCTCGAGTTCGCCCTGGGGAAGCGTCGGATATTCCAGAAGGGCATCGCGACGAAAGACGTACAGGCCGAGATGCTTCATGTGGCGGACCTGAATGCCACTCTTGGTGTCGCGCACCCAGGGGATCGGCGCACGCGAAAAGTAGAGGGCGTTTTCGTCGAAGTCGAGAACGACTTTGACGACGTTGGGATCCATGATATCGGCGGTTGACTTGATCGTGGTTGCCACTGTCGATACAGCCGTTTGTTCGTCCTCGAGCAGAGCCTCGACGGCCGTGTCGACGGCGGCGGGATCCAGCAATGGTTCATCTCCCTGGACATTCACGAAAACGTCCCCTTCGACATGAGCCGCTACTTCGGCAACGCGCTCTGTCCCAGTTCGATGGTCGGGACGAGTCATGCGAGCCTGGCCACCGAATGCTTTGACCGCATCGATGATCCTCTCGTCGTCGGTTGCCACGATGACTTCGTGAACCGTTCCCGCAGCCTTGGCGCGCTCATAGACGCGCTGGATCATCGGCTGGCCTGCCAGCGAAACCAATGGCTTGCCGGGCAGGCGGGTGGAACCGTACCGCGCGGGGATGACAACAACTACTTTCTCAGAACCCATTGGCCAGGGACCTCTTTCAACCAACGAACGGCAGACATCCTCTAAGAGCCGGATGCTACCACAGCACCGTCAAACTCATCCGAACCGCAGCACACTTCGTAGACCTGTTATCGTGACAAAGGTTTGACACGATTGCGGCCATCCGAGGACGCGATGCCACTTGTTTTCCGGCAAGCTGGTGCTATTATCCATGCCAGTCCTTGAACCGCGCGGCCGTTCCCGGCAGGCCAAGGGATCTTTTGGGAGAGAGCCGTGAAGCGCGAGTTAGACCAGGTTCGCGTTTTGCCCTTTGTGGTCAGTAGTTTTCTGGTGGTTTGGGCCCTTCTTTGTGTCATCCCGGCTCGTACCCCTGCGCAGAACCCCGCCCCGCCCGAAACCAGTTCCGAAAAACCTAAAGATGACCCGGCGGCCCAGTCGCCCGAAGCCCAGCGCGACGCTGCCAAGGCTCAGGAAGAGAAAAAGGACGAGCCTCAGGCCACGCCGCAATCCGTAAAGGACGACGTTAAGAAAAACACGAAGGGCGAGAAGCTTCAGCCCAAGCAAGGACTTAAGCTCGACGTCGACCTCGCGCTCGTCAATGTGACGGTGACCGACCCCTACAATCGGCTCGTGACCGGCCTCGACCCCGACAACTTCCGCGTTTACGAGGACAATATCGAGCAGGAAGTCGTCACTTTCTCCTCCGAGGACGTGCCCATCTCGATCGGCGTGATCTTCGACATGAGCGGCAGCATGACCAACAAGATCGGGAAAGCGCGCGAAGCCGCCATTCAGTTTTTCAAGACCGCGAACCCGCAGGATGAGTTCTTTCTGGTGAGTTTCAACGAGCGCGCTGAACTGACCAGCGCCTTTACGAACAGCGTCGAGGACTTGCAGAGCCGCATGATGCTGGCCGCGCCAAAGGGCCGAACCGCGCTGCTCGACGCGATTTATCTGGGACTCAGCCAAATGAGGGGTGCCAAGAACGGCAAGCGCGCCTTGCTCATTCTCTCCGACGGGGGCGATAATCATAGTCGGTACAACGAGAGCGACATCAAGCGGCTCGTGAAAGAAGCGGACACCCAGCTTTACGCCATCGGCATTTTCGACCCGCTCGGCTATCGCAACCGTACTCCCGAAGAACTCAATGGCCCCTCGCTGTTGAGCGAAGTGACCGAAATGACCGGCGGCCGAGTCTTCGCCGTCGAGAATCTAAACGATCTGCCGGACATTGCGTCAAAGATCGGCATGGAGTTGCGCAATCAATATGTTTTGGGATATCGGCCGAGCAATAAGGCACATGACGCGCGCTGGAGAAAAATCAAGATCAAGCTGCGCGCACCCAAGGGGCTCCCGCCTCTCAACGTTTACTCGAAGACTGGTTACTACGCGCCGAGCCACTGAGTCTGCCGCGCGTTTTTCACTGCCTTCATTTCTGATCGCTGCGATTTGCGCTCTGGCTCTCTCCGGTTTGCCGGCCCTGTCGCAGATTCCTTCGGTCCCCGGCAATCAGCCGCTACCGCCGGGGCAATCGGCCCCAACCGATCCCAAGATTCGCGTCGATGTAAACCTTGTCGTCCTGCACACCACCGTGCTGGACGATCGCGGGCGCTTCGTGGATGGCCTCAAGGAAGAAAATTTCCGCGTTCTGGAAGACAAGGCCGAGCAGAAGCTCTCGGTTTTCAAGCGCGAAGATATTCCGGTCAGCATGGGCCTGGTCATTGATAACAGCGGCAGCATGCGCGACAAGCGTCCGCGCGTGAACGCTGCGGCGATCACCTTGGTCGAAGCCAGCAATCCGCAGGACGAAGCGTTCGTCGTCAATTTCAATGACGATTTCTATTTGGATCTCGATAAGGACTTCTCGAACAGCGTTCCCGAGCTGAAAGAGGCTTTGGAACGCATCGATTCACGCGGCAGCACGGCGCTCTACGACGCGATTATCGGATCGCTCGACCATGTGAAAAAGGGCCACAAAGATAAAAAGGTCTTGCTCGTGGTCACCGACGGCGAAGACAACACGAGCCACAACACGCTGGAGAAAACGATTCGCGAGATTCAGAAGACCGACACCGTCATTTATACGATCGGTCTGCTCGGCGAAGAGAACAAGAAAAACGCCAAGCGCGCGAAGCGCGCTCTGGAAGACATCGCCAAGGCTTCAGGCGGACTGTCGTTCTTCCCGGAAAACGTAGGCGACGTGAAAGAGATTTGCGAGAACGTCGCGCATGACATTCGCAACCAGTACACGCTGGCGTATTACCCCACGAACACGAAACGCGACGGAACGTTCCGCACCGTGCAAGTCGACGTCATTCCTCCGCGAGGCCACGGGAAGCTCACGGCGCGAACGCGTAATGGATACTACGCTCCGGGCGGACCGAGCTCCGGAAACTGAACCATCCGCTGCGATTTCGGTCGCAACGTCTGCTCACAACTACAACAGGTTGAGAAAGCTCGTCCCGTGAGGAATGGTCCCGCCAAAGTTTGCGGCGATCGACTGCCCCATATCGGCGAGCGTGTCCCGGATTCCGAGATCTGCGCCGGTGTTGGTCTTTGGCGAATGGGCCAGGATGGGCACATATTCGCGAGAGTGATCCGTCGTTTTCCAACGCAAATCCGGATCGCAGCCGTGGTCCGCGGTGATGATCAGCAGGTCTGACGGACCGAGTTGCTTCAGGAATTCGGCGAGCAGGGAATCGAACTCCTCAAGAGACTTCGCGAATCCTTCCACATCTTTCCGGTGGCCATAGAGCATGTCGAAATCGACCAGGTTGCAGAAGATCAGCCCGCTCTTTCGTTCGCGCGCCGCCGTCGAGAGCTTTTGCATCCCGTCGACGTTGCCCGTGGTAGTGACGTAATCCTCGACGCCGCGCCCGTTATATATATCGTGAATTTTGCCGACGCCGAAGACGGGAACGGATCGATCCTTCAAGATGTCGAGCAGCATCGGCTTCGGCGGTTCAACAGCGTAATCGTGGCGTCGCGTCGTTCGCACGAATTTTCCAACTGGTCCCGTAAACGGGCGCGCGATCACTCGGCCGACGCGATTCGGCCCATCGAGAATTCTTCGGGCGATCTCGCACATCCGATAAAGCTCGGCAATTGGCACGACGTCTTCGTGCGTCGCGATTTGAAACACGCTGTCGCCTGATGTGTAGACGATCGGCTTGCCTGTTCGAACGTGCTCTTCCCCTAGTTCTTTGATGATTTCGGTTCCCGAAGCCGGCTTGTTGCCGATCGTCCCGCGACCGATCTGCTTTTCGAACGCCTCGATGATTTCGCGCGGGAAGCCGTTCGGATACACAGGGAAAGCCTGATCGAGCCAGATGCCGGCCATTTCCCAGTGACCCGTGGTCGTGTCTTTGCCCGGCGAGTGAGTGGCGCCTTTCCCGAATGCGCCGCTCGGTTTAGATGCCGGCGTCAGGTGTTTGAGCGGGGCGATATTGGCGAGGCCCATTTGAACCAGTGTGGGGACTTGAAGCGGTCTGGACTCAGCGATATGCCCGAGTGTATTTCGGCCGACGTCGCCGTAGTCCGCGGCATCCGGCAGCGGCCCGATGCCCACGCTGTCCAGCACGATCCAGATGACCCGCTCGAACTTTCCCATCGCGACGCTCCCTGGCTTAACGACCAGACTCTAGCACAGGCGTGGTTTTACTTCGGACGCGGTACGATCCTCATTTGAAGCCCCACAGATGATTGCGTCCGCTTGTTCGACAAGAGTATCCTGCCGCGCATCAATCATTTAGGCGGCAGCCCGAAATCAGGGAAACATTCGCCAAATCCCTGCGTATGAATAAGTGCCGAGGTTCGCGATGCCCGATAACGTGCCCGAAAACGTTCGCCACGAGCGCCCACCGTTGGTCTTCCCGATTGTTCTGATCGTCGTCGGGGCGCTGTTTCTCTACGCCAACTATAGGCCCGGGTTCGACGCCTGGTATGTGCTGAGAACTTACTGGCCGCTGATTTTGATTTTCGTCGGGCTGGCGAAGATTTTCGATTCAACGCGGGCGCGTCGGGCTGGAGGCGCTGGTACGAACACGGGATCGATCGGTCCAACGGTGGGAGCGATTCTCTTTCTCGTCGTCGTGTTCATACTGATCTTCCAGTCGCACGCCTTCACGCATGGCCGGCATTTTTCCTCGAGTATCAAGCACGAGAGTCAACATATCGATCTACAAGGCGCGAACTCGATCGACGCTTCCATTCAATCGCCCGCGGGATTGCTGACGATCGACGGCGGTTCGAGCCGCGCGCTCGATGCGGACTTTAATTTCGCCGAATCGTACGGCGCGCCGGTGGTCGACTATCACGTCGCATCGGGCATCGGTCAAATCAACGTGACGCAGGACCACGATTCGCCGCACTTCGGGATTTCGCACAACGACTGGAACCTGCGCTTCAATGACGCGATTCCGCTGGAGTTGAAGGTCGAGATGGGCGCCGGCGAGGGGCGGTTACATCTTCGCGATGTGCCGGTGACGCGATTAACGCTGAACATGGGCGCCGGGCGCGTGATGGTCGATCTGTCTGGCGACCGCAAGAAAGATGTTGATGCCGACATCGAGGGCGGCGTTGGCGAAGCAACCGTTCGACTGCCGCGCAACGTGGGCGTGATCGCTCATGCCGAGGGCGGCATCGGGGGAATCTCAGCTCCCGACTTCCGGAAGCAAGATAGCGAGTACACGAACGACGCGTACGGCAAGACCCCGGCGACGATTCGGGTCAAAGTCGAGGGCGGAGTTGGGACGATCAAGCTTCAGATGGAATAGATTTCGGATTCTTTCCGTGTGATCTCTGGTCGCGCTTTCCTCAGTGATTCCGCCACGGTTTCGCCTTCCGTTTGCCTAGAGTTGCTCTGGTCCGTATAATTTAAAGTTTAGGCAGTCGCCACCAAACCCGCCTGTGCGTGGCCGTACTGTCCGGACTAGCCTTGGCAACCAACGAACTCATTTCATCGGACGCGTCTCAGCGGCAGCCGGCCGGTAATTCCGGCAGCGAGACGATCTCCATTCGCGGCGCACGCGTCCACAACCTGAAGAACGTCAGCGTCGAGATTCCGCACAACGCGATCACAGTCGTTACTGGAGTCAGCGGCTCCGGCAAGTCGTCGCTCGCGTTCGACACGGTCTATGCCGAAGGGCAGCGGCGTTACGTCGAATCGCTGTCGGCCTATGCGCGGCAGTTTCTGGAGCGCATGGAGAAGCCGGATGTCGATGACATCTCCGGCATCGCTCCTGCCGTGGCGATTCGGCAGAAGAATTCGACGCGCAATCCGCGCTCGACGGTCGCGACCGCGACGGAAATTTACGATTACTTACGGTTGCTGTTCGCGCGTTGCGGCGAGACGTTTTGCATCAAGTGCGGCGCGTTGGTTCGGCGCGACAATCCGGATGAAATCGCGACTAAGGTATTGTCGCTGGCGCCGGGACGCCGATTTTATGTCGTGTATCAATTGCGAATTGCTGCGCCGCAATCGGCAACACCCGCTGCTCGGAAGTTGCTGAAAAAAAAGCCTGCTGTCCCATCGCAAGAATCGGTACGCAACGCGCTAATCGATATTCAGAAGCGCGGCTTCAATCGCCTGTATCAGGATGGGCGATTGCACGAGTTTTCGTCGCCCGAAACCTTGTTGGATGTCGATTTCTCGAAGCCCGTCTGGGTCGTGGTCGACCGTTTGTCAGTCAGTGCCGAGTCGCGCGCGCGCCTCGTCGATTCCATCGAAATCTGCTATCGCGAAGGAAATGGCGAGGCCATTCTTGAATTTCCGGCCGATACGAGCGCCGGTACCGCAGCCGAGCGCCTCGTTTTCAACGATCGTTTCGAATGCAAAAACGACGGCACCATCTATCAGGAGCCGGAGCCGCGCCTCTTTTCGTTCAATAATCCGTGGGGCGCGTGCCCGCGTTGCCAGGGATTCGGAAACACGATCGATTTCGATCTCAACCTCGTCGTGCCCGATTCGAGCAAGTCACTCGATGACGGCGCGATCGAGCCTTGGACCAAGCCGCGCTATCGCGGCCTCATGCAGGAAGCGAAAAAATTCGCGCGCTCACAAGGCATTCCCACAAACGTCGCGTGGCGTCACCTTACCTCCGACCAACGTAAGTTGCTGCTTGAGGGCGATCCCGCAAGCAAGTTTGAAGGCGTCAAAGGCTTCTTCAACTATCTCGAACGAAAAAAATATAAGCTCCACGTCCGCGTCTTCCTCAGCCGCTATCGCGGTTACGCGACTTGCCCCGATTGTGGCGGCACGCGATTGCGCCCCGAAGCCCGCGCCGTTCGGGTCGCGAACAAATCCATCACCGAGATTTGCAAACTCACCGTCAAAGAAGCCCGCGTATTCTTCGGCACGCTGCAACTCACGCCTTCCCAGGCAAAAATCGCCGACAAAGTTCTCGACGAAGTTCGCTCGCGCCTCCAGTTCCTCGACGAAGTGGGCCTCGACTACCTCACGCTTGATCGGCTGACCTCGACGCTCTCCGGCGGCGAATCGCAGCGCATTCAGCTCGCCACGTCGCTCGGCTCGCATCTCGTCGGCGCACTCTACGTCCTCGACGAGCCGTCGATCGGCCTGCACCCGCGCGACACGCAGCGCCTCATCGACATCCTCAAATCGCTCCGTGATCTCGGCAACACCGTTCTCGTCGTCGAGCACGATCCCGACACGATCGAAGAAGCCGACTACGTCATCGATCTTGGCCCTGGCGCCGGAGAACTGGGCGGCAAGCTGCTTTTCGCAGGCACGTACGACGCGATGCTCAAAGAGCCGAAGTCGATCACCGGCCGCTACCTTAACGGCGAGCTCCGCATCCCAGTTCCCAACAGCCGCCACAAGCCCGGCGGAAAATTTATCCGCCTCTACGGCGCGAACGTCCACAATTTGCGAAACGTCGATCTGATGATTCCGCTCAAAACTCTCACCGTCATCACCGGCGTTAGCGGCTCCGGCAAATCGACGATCGTGCACGACGTCCTCTATAAAGCCCTCACCGCCAAGCGCAACGGAAGCAGCATCAAGGAATTCTGCGATCGGATCGAAGGCGACTCCGAAATTCGCGATATCGTCATCGTCGATCAGTCACCGATCGGCCGCACGCCGCGTTCGAATCCGGCCACCTACCTCAAAGCGTTCGACGCGATCCGCGAAGTCTTCGCCGACACACCCGACGCCAAGCGCCGCGGCTATACCGCCGGCCATTTTTCGTTTAACGTTCCCGGCGGTCGCTGCGAAACCTGCCAGGGCGATGGCACCGTCACCGTCGAAATGCAATTCCTCGCCGACGTCGAACTCATCTGCGAAGAATGCCGGGGCTCGCGCTTCAAAAGCTCTGTGCTCGAAGTCCGCTTTCACGGCAAAAACGTTCACGACGTTCTTCAAATGACCGTCCGCGAAGCACTGACATTCTTCGCCGCGGTCCCGAAAGTCACCTCAAAGCTTCGCGTGCTCAACGAAATCGGCCTCGGCTACCTGCGTCTCGGCCAATCCGCGACCACCCTCTCCGGTGGTGAAGCGCAGCGACTCAAACTCGCGTCGCACCTCACACGCAGCGAGAACAAGGAAATCCTCTACATCCTCGACGAACCGACGACCGGCCTGCATTTCGACGACATCGCGAAACTTCTCGCCGCTTTCCGCAAACTCCTCGACTCTGGCGCGTCGCTCGTCGTCATCGAGCACAATCTCGACGTCATCAAGTCCGCCGATTGGCTCATTGACCTCGGTCCCGAAGGCGGTGATCAAGGCGGCAAGATCATCGCAACCGGAACACCGGAACAAGTCGCGCGCAACGCGCAATCTCACACCGGCAAATTTCTCGCCCGCGCGCTTGCCGCCCACGCGAACGGCCACCCAAGCCCCACCACCAACGGCCAGCAGGCAAAGCGCCAGCCCTCCAGTGCATCCAAATCATCGAGCCCTTCAGCTACAATCGAATCCGGAGCCAACGCCCCGTCCTCGGAATCATGACCGCCGCGAATTTTCGTCGCGCTATCGCTGCTCTCTTCATTTTCATGGGTGTGCAGCTTCTTGCCTCGATCGTTGGCTCCAAGCTGAGCGCCTGCGCGCAATCGACATCACGTAGCCCATCCTCGTCGGGTTCATCGCGCAAAGACACCATCCACAATCCGCTGAACGACTATCTCGACGAAGCGCAACGCGATATCGATAAAAGCGACTTCACCGCAGCCATCACGCCGTTGCAAAAATTCATCGCCGAAAAGCCCGATGTCGCCTACGCGCATTTTCAGCTCGGCTACGTCTACACCGCACTGAAGCAAGTCGCCGAAGCCCGCGCCGAATACGAAAAAGCGATCTCGATCGATACAAAAATGACGGAGGCTTACCTAAACCTCGGCATCCTTCTATCCGATCCGGCCCCCGCCGAGGCGGTCGCGCCCCTAAAAAAAGCAGTCGAGCTCCTTCCTTCACAATCACGCCCAAGGATTCTTCTCGGTGTCGCGCAAGAGCGCGCTGGCGACCTCGCCGGCGCCGCAAACTCCTTCGAAGGCGCAGTGAACCTCGACCCGCGCGACACCGAAGCCACGCTTCACCTCGCGCGCCTGTATCTCAAACTAAAGCGCCCAGCCGAGGCCGAATCCAAATTCCGTGCCGTCCTCAACGTCGATCCAAACTCCACCGTCGCCGCGCTCGGCCTCGCCCAAACCCTCGACGCGCAAGGGAAGCCTGAAGCCGCCGACGCCTACCGCAAATATCTGACGCTCCAACCGAACGACCAGGCCATCCGTGCGCGGATCATTCACTCGCTCGTCGAGCAGCAAAACTACGATGAAGCGCTCGCCGAATTGGATCGCGCCGAAAAAGGCGCGCCGCCGACGTCGGACACGCTTCGCCTCCGGGCCGACATCCAGATCGCGCAAAAACATTTCGACGACGCCATCGCCACGCTGCAACGCGCCATCGCCTTAACGCCAAAAGACGCGCAACTCGTCGCCGGACTCGGCCGTATCTACCTCCAGAAACACGATTACGATTCCGCTAAAAGACAGTTCAAAGCCGCGATCCAGCTCGATCCAAACAACGTAACCTACTGGAAAGACATGAATTCTGCTTACTACCTGTCCGGCGATTGCGTCTCAACGCTCGCTGGCCTCGACGTCATCGCCAAAGTCGAGCAGCCCGGCGCCGGAGCGTGGTTCATCCGCGCGCTCTGCTACGATAAGTTGCATCAGATCAAGCCCGCGCTTGAGGCCTATCAGAAATTCTTGTCGATGGACGAAAACAAGAATCCGGATCAGGTCTGGCAAGCAAAGCAGCGGACTCAGGTGTTGCAGCACCAACTCGAAGCAAAAAGGCAATAGATGCGTCTGCGGGTCCAATGCGGAATCTTCATCATCGCGATGGCCCTTGTCTATTGCATGCATCCGGATTTGGTGCCGCGAGTTTCTGCCCGGCTTATCTCACGTAGAGCCCCTTCCGATAAATCGAAACCCACCCCGAGCGAACTTCAAAACCGTTTCGACCACGAACCCAATTCCGTCCACAAAGCCAAGATCTTTGAAAAACTCAGCGACGAGCAGCTCGCGGAAGTTCGGCACGCTTCGCAAGCCAGCGACTACAACGCCGTCGGCACCATCATGGAGAAATACCGCGACAACGCCCGTGCCGCCGTCGATGCTCTAAAAAAAGAACATCCCAACGCCGAACACCAGATCAACGGATATAAACAGCTTCAGATTCACATTCGCCGCGCCATTCGCGATCTCAAAGAAACCGTTCTTCTCGCGCCCGACGAGTACAAACCTCCTCTGCAATTGGTCGAGCGAGACCTGGCCCTAATCGATGACGAGCTCTTGCAGAGCTTGTTCCCGTCTCCGCCGCAAAGCGCCAGCCCGCCGCCGGAAAACCAGCCAATGTCGAACAACGCGACACCGCCGGCGAACTCAGAGGCGCAGTCACCTTCGGCACAAGCGCCTTCCGGTACGGCGCTGGAGCAATCGCCGGGCGGCACGGCGCAAGCAGCGCCCGCTTCGCCCGCGGAATCTAACTCACACACGACGCCAAATTCAGACTCAGGTTCGCAACAATCTGCCACGAGTTCCGTCGAAGGTTCTCAGGAGAAGTCCGACATGAACATCCAAGATTGCATCCTCACCGCTGTCGTCACCTGCGGTATCGCGCTTTCCACCTGCGGCGATCTCCGCGCGCAATTCGAGCAGAAGGACTACCTCTCGCCCATGGAGTCCGACAAGATTCGCGACGCCGAAACCACCAACGACCGCCTCAAGTTATTCGTGACGTTCGCCGACGATCGCCTGAAGAAATTTCAATACGAGTTGCAGCATCCCTCCGCCAATCGCCACGGCGAAATGCTCAACGGGCTGATGAACGGTTACGTCGGCTGTCTCGATGACGCCGCCGACCTGATGCAACTCGGAATCGAGAAGCAGGAAAACATCCGCTCCGGCATCGACCTGATCAACACCAAAGCAAAGGAATTCCTCGAAGCCCTGAACAAAATCGCCACCGACAAGGTCGACATCGACATCTATAAGGACAACCTCGACGACGCCATCGAAGGCACCAAAGACGCCATCACCGACTCCGACAAAGCAAAAAAATCGGTAGCCCCTCCGCCAGTCCGCCGCAAGAGTTAGCTCTTTCGCCCCGATTCTCAATCCAGGCGTTCGCGCGCTCGAAGGCGACTTCGACTTGGGTGCCGCACCCTCAGCTATTAGAGGGTGCGTTTTTTGCGATCGCAGAGACGAATCGCCCGTCACCAAATTTCGACGCCGTTTTGACCTCTCAACTCCCCATTCGTAAACTACTCCTAGCCGATGCCTAAACTCCCAACCACCGTCCCCGGCGGCGCAGCGCTTTTCCAACGCGTCTACACGCGCCTCAACTGCGAAGGCCGCCCACCCCGATTTCACGTCGATTTCTATCCGTATAAGTCGCTCACTCTCACGATCCGCCGCCGCGAAGAAAGCGTCTTCGTCCGTTTGTCCGATCTCCTTCAACGCGCCCCGCTTCCCGTACTCGAAGCCGCCGCCGCCTTGCTCCTCGCCCGTGTCTATCGCCGCAAAGCATCGCGCGAACTCACGACGCCATATCTCGACTATGCCCGCTCTCACAAAACCCGCTCACGGATTAATCGCATGCGAAGCGCGCGCGTTCGTCCCGCGACGCATTCGCATGGCCGCCACTTCGACCTGGAAAAATTGTTCGACGAATTAAACGAAAAATACTTCGAGGGAAAACTCGCTCGCCCCAACATCGGCTGGAGCAATCGCTCCTGGCGCCGCCAATTCGGCTGCTACGATCCCGGCCCTAATCACATCTTACTCAACCGCCGCATGGACCGCCCCAACGTCCCACAATGCGCCGTCGAGTACGTCCTCTACCACGAAATGCTCCACGTCAAACACCCAACACGCCGCTCCGGCTGCTCCCTGATCTCCCACTCACCCGAATTCCGCGCCGAAGAAAAACAATTCGCTCATTTCGAACGCGCCCGCAAAATCCTCGACCGCCTCGCCCGCTGACGGAAATCCCACAACCCACGAGCCCTGTCATCCTGAGGCGGCCGCAGGCCGCCGAAGGATCTCAGCGTTCAGCGTCATCTCGAAATTGATCGCGAAGCGTCTACCCTGTAATTTCCGACGAAGGGATCACATCACCGAATATCCTGCTTCTCCTTCTCCGCTTCCTTGTAAAGTTTCTCAATCCTCTTCCGAATCTTCTCCGCGTCTTCCGCCTTCGGATATAAATCCAGATACCGCTGATACGATTTCGCCGCCGGCTTCTTCAGCCCCTTCTTCTCTTGCGCCTCACCCAAGTATTTAAACGGCACCGCATACCCCGGCTTCGCGACAGTCGCATCCGTGAACCGGTCAATCGCCGCGTCGACATCCCCCTTCCTCATGTAGTACTGCCCAACCTCGATGTCCTTCTCCGCGCGCTGCGGATCCCACTTCGGCTGATCCTCCGCCGACTCCGTCGCATTGTCCTTATTCGTCTTCGGTGCTGGCTTTTTCTCCGAAGGCGCCGCCGGCGGCGCATCCGCCGGCTTCTCCGGCGTCGCCGGATCCTGTCCCGGCTCCTGCGCAAACAATCCCGCCGCCCCCGCCGTCATCACAACAGCAGCCAAGATACACGCCCGCATCCACCACGTAACTTTCATCCCAACCCCATCTCATGTAGGGGCGCAGCACGCTGCGCCCCAGCTTGCCCAGCCTTCAGCACATCCTCGCTTCTTTTTCTTCAGTCTTTCGACTTTCAACTGTCGACTGTCAACTTCCTCTTCTTCAATCCCCAATCTCCCGCACCCAAATATTCCTGTACCTCACCGGATGATTGTGATCCTGCAACGCCAGCGGCAACTTCGCCGCCGTATTCTTATATTCCGGCGTCGGCGTCGAAGTCGTCCCCTGAATCTCCACATTGTCCTGGATCAAAACCCCGTTATGAATCACCGTCACGCGCGCCTTCTTCTGAACCACGCCCGCTCCATCAAACGTCGGCGCATGAAACACAATGTCATACGACTGCCACTCGCCCGGCTTACGCGCCGCGTTCACCAGCGGCGGGTATTGCCCATACACCGCGCCCACCTGCCCGTCCGGATACGTCTTGCTCTGATACGAATCCAGCACCTGAATCTCGTACAGCCCCATCAAGAACACTCCGCTGTTCCCGCGGTCCTGGTCCTCGCCCACCGGTGGCGAAGGCTCGCGAAACTCCACATGCAGTTGGATGCTGCCAAACCCCTGCTTCGTATGAATCTCGCCCGTCTTCGGCACGACTTCAAAATATCCGTCCGCCACTTTCCACTTCGCCGCGCCGCCGTCTTTGCTGCTCACCCACGCCGACAAATCCTTGCCATCAAACAGCACCGTCGCGTCCGACGGCGCTTTGCCCGCAGCCTCCTGCGACGACCATGTCCCCGGATCAATCTCCTTCGGCGCCGGCCGATTCCGATCATGAGCCTTCCACTGCGTCTGCCACGCCGCCGCTCCGCATGCGAACACCAGCACCGCCACTCCAATCAGACCCCATGGCCTATTCATCCTCAGTCCTCCGTAATCGCGCTCGCGCGCCGAACATCATAGCCCCGATTCCGTGTACGGGCGCAGCACTTCTACGCCCCACGTCCGCACGGTCGCTCCATCTCCACCACGATTCGTATCGTCTGGCCTCGCCTGGCATCGAGCAATCTCTACCGCACCACCCTAACCAACCAGCCCTGACAACTTCGCATACTGCAACAACATGATCGTCTTCCCATCCTGAATTTCCCCGCGCCCGATCATCTCCATCGCGTTGTCCAACGTAATCTCGAGCACTTCGATATCTTCGCCTTCCGTCACATCGCCTCCGCCCACCGAAGTGCGATGTCCCGGTTCGTACTCCGCCACGAAAAAATAAAGCTTTTCGGTGACCGACCCTGGGCTCATATAGGCCTCAAACACTTTTCGCGCATTGTGCACCACGAATCCGGCTTCTTCCTGCGCTTCTTTCTTAATGCACTCCTCGGGGTCTGATTTGTCAAGAAGGCCGCCGCACGACTCGATCAACATTCCATCGTTAAGGCCGTTTACATAAGCAGGGAAGCGAAACTGCCGAATCAACACCACCGTTTTCTTGGCGCGGTTGTAGAGAAGAATCGTCGCCCCATTTCCACGGTCGTACGTCTCGCGATTCTGCGTCTGCCACGTTCCGTCGCTCCGCAAGAAATCAAACGTCGTCTTCTTCAAAATGTACCAATCGTCTGACAGCGTCTTCACCTGCTTAATCCGCACTCGTTCAGAAGCCACTTTCAACGCTCCTCTGTTTTCGACGGCGCATCGCGATTCCGAACGCACCCAACGAAAGCACCGACAATGCGACCGCGCTATCATAGTAATGTGAACCGACGCCGCAATTAAAACGTCGCGTCAACATCCCGCACCATGGAACCCCGCGAAAAAGCCGCGCTCCTACCCGACAGTCCCGGCGTCTACCTTTTCAAAGACGCCGCAGGCACCGTCCTCTACGTCGGCAAAGCCACATCCCTTCGCAGCCGCGTCCGCTCCTACTTCCTCGAATCCCGTTGGATGGACGCCAAAACCGGCTCGCTCGCCCGCGAAATCGCCGACCTCGACACCATCGTCCTCGACAATCCGCGCGAAGCCCTCGCCCTCGAGAACAATCTCATCAAGCGCTACCAGCCGAAATTCAACATTCGGCTCGTAGACGACAAAACCTACCCCTATATAAAACTCACGCTCAACGAAAAATATCCCCGCGTCTATTTCACCCGCAAGGTCAAAAAGGACGGCGCCGCTTATTTCGGCCCATATTTCCCTGCGAACCTCGCGCGCCGCATTCTCACCTTCGTCCACAAGCGCTTCATGATTCCAAGCTGCAACGTTGACCTTACGCGCGATCACCCGCGCCCCTGTTTGCAGTACTACATCAAGCGCTGCCACGGCCCATGCGTCTCCGGCCTCGCCGTTGACGCAGCCTACGCAGAATCCGTCCGCGACGTCCGCCTCTTCCTCGACGGCAAGCGCGGCGACCTCATCAAATCGCTCGAAGAGCGCATGTCCGCCGCCGCCGAAAAAGAACTCTTCGAACAAGCCGCCGCCTATCGCGATCTCCTTCGCACGCTCGAAGACATCGAAGAGCGCCAACGCATCGCCGCCGCGCAAGGCGATGATACCGACGTCATCGCCTTCTACGCCGAAGCCCCGCTCGTCGCCGCCAATCTCTTCCACCTCCGCGGCGGCCGCGTCGTCGATCGCCGCGAATTTTTCTGGGAAGATCTCGACGAATTCGACGCCAACGAATTCGTTCCCTCGCTCCTCAAACAGCTTTATCTCGACGCCGCCTATCTTCCGAAAGCGATTCACGTCCCCATCGAATTTGAAGACCGCACGCTACTCGAAGAAACTCTCACCGACCGTGCGGGCCACAAAGTCGAAATCTTCACGCCGCAGCGCGGGAGCAAGCGCGCCTTCCTCGACCTCGTTTCGAACAACGCCAAGCACGCCTTCGAACAGCGCTTCCGCGTCCTCAAGCCGACTTCCAAAATGATCGGCGAAGCCGTCCAGAACGCGCTCAACCTGCTCGAAGAGCCGCGCCGCATCGAAAGCTTCGACATTTCCCACATCCAAGGCAGCGACACCGTCGCCAGCATGGTCGTTTGGGAAAACGGCCGCATGAAAAAATCCGACTACCGCAAATTCATCATCCGGGGCGATTTCGCCGGCCGCGCCATCCCCGAGCCGGTCATCGACAAGCCGCGCCCGGTCGCTCCCGAGCCCGAAACGGTGCTTCCTGCCGAGACGCCCTCTTCGATCAATGATGTGTTGTCAGTCCTGAATGCAGTCCAGGACGAGAGCGCAGATACCGGTGAGGCGACTGTCGCGGGCTCGATCGAACCATCGACGGAGACACCAATAATCCCCCTCGCCCGCGTCATCCCCATCAACTCCCGCCCCGCCTACACTCAAAACGACGACTTCGCCTCCATGCGCGAAGCCGTCACCCGCCGCTACAAGCGCGTCCTCGAGGAAAACCAATCCCTCCCCAGCCTGATCCTGATCGACGGCGGCATCGGCCAGCTCCACGCCGCCGCCGAGGCCCTCGAATCCCTCGCCATCATCAACCAGCCGCTCGCCAGCATTGCTAAAAAGGAAGAAATTCTCTACTTCTACGGCCAGGAAAACGAGCCTATTAAGCTCGACCGCCACAACCCGGTCCTCCACCTGATCCAGCAGATCCGCGACGAGACCCATCGCTTCGCCGTCACCTTCCACCGCCTCCGCCGCGCCAAGCGCCAGACCAAGACTGCCCTCAGCGACGTCCCCGGCGTCGGCCCCGCTACCGCCCGCAAACTCCTACGCGAGTTCGGCAGCGTAGCCAACCTCCAGCGCGCTGGCATCGACGCTCTCTCCAAAGTAGTCTCCCGCAAATCCGCCGAAAAAATCCTCGCCCACCTCAACACCGCCGCCGCCCCTCCCCAGGCCGGCTAGCCATTCATCGATCGTTACCTCGTGTAGGGGCGCAGGACTCCTGCGCCCCAGCTTGCCCGGTCGTCGGCTCCTGCTATGATCGGTTTTTTTCCTCTCGCGAGGTAACCTACGCTGAGCGCACATACCGGTTAGCTCGTATTGCACCCGCAAATTCCTCGTGCTAATTTTTTTCAGGAGGCAGCTATGGCGGACAACGTCGGTTCCAAGGTCAGTTTTTTCCTCGTAGGTCTCGGCATCGGTGCTCTGGTCGGAGTGCTCTTCGCACCCAAATCAGGCGAAGAGACCCGCGACTATCTCACCAAGAAAGCCGATGAAGGCCGCGACTACGCGCAGCGCAAAGCCCGCGAACTTCGCGAGCGCGCAGACGAATTGGTCGAGCGCGGCAAAGACGTTGCCAAGGGCAAGCGCGATTCGATCTCCGCAGCCGTCGAAGCCGGCCGCGAAGCATACCTCCGCGAATCCAAGTCCTAATTTGTAGCGCTGGCGTCTAAGGATTTAACCGCGGTGTTCGTCCGCGTTTGGGGCGGGGCAGCGCAGGTCGTGTTGTACTGAAGAAGGACCCTCTTTCGGCGTGGGTGAGGCAGGAATGGAAACCTGGGTCGTTGTATCGGTCGTGATCGCAGCAGTGGCTATCGTGTTTCAGGCCACTATGCTTGCCATGATGTTTGTCCAGATGCGCAAGACCGTTGAGCGCGTGGACAAGCTCACCACCGATCTTCACACGCGGGTCGGGCCGATTCTCAGTCGCGTCCAGATTCTTCTCGACGACACTCAACCCAAAATTACCGAAATGGTCGCAGACGCCGCTCACGTCGTCTACCTCGCCCGCGGCCAAGCGCAAAAACTCGATCGCGTCGTCAGCGAAGCCTCCGACCGCCTCCGCGGCCAGCTCGTCACCGCCGATCGCATCCTCACCGGCGCTCTCGAAACCGTCGAAGAAGCCGGCACTCAGTTCAAGCGCGGCGTCTGGGCGCCGATGCAAAAAGCCTCAGCGATCATCAGCGGCATCAAGGTCGGCCTGGACTTCCTGCGCTCCCGCCGCAGCGGCCGCCGCCGCACCGCCGAAGACGCCGACGTCGAAGACGGCGAAGAACTCTTCATCTAGTTACAAAACGTGTAGGAGCGCAGCACGCTGCGCCCCAAGTCCGCACGATTTCAACTTCAGGTTTTTGTGGCACAGGCACTCTTGCCTGTGTGCCTCTTCAGCGCGTTGTCATCCTGAGGGGCCTGGAAGGCTGCCGAAGGATCTCAGCGTTATCAGTGCCGCGATCTATCCGCGTCATTCTTCTTCCTGCCGTCACCTATCCACCCACCGCCCAACACCCGCTCCCCACCATAAAAAACTGCCCCCTGCCCCGCCGTAATCGCCCTCTGCGCCTCATTAAACGTAACCCGCGCCCGATCCTCTCCGATCGCCTCGACCGTCGCCATCGCCGCCACATGCTTATGCCGGATCTTCACCGCCGCCCGCACCGCCGCATCAGGCCGCGCAATCGAAATCCAATTCACACCTTCCACTTCGCAAACGACAGACCGCAGCGACTCGTCATCTCCAACTACCACGCGATTTTTCTCCCGATCGATCGCCAGCACGTAATAAGGCTTGCCCGCCGCAAATCCCAATCCCTTGCGCTGCCCAATCGTAAAGTTATGCACGCCGTTGTGCCGTCCGACGACATCGCCATCCTCATTCACAATCTCGCCGCTCGTGTTCGACAGCGGACTCCCGCGCTCCAGCGAATACGCCTCGATAAACTGCACATAATTCCCATTCGGCACGAAGCACAACTCCATGCTCTCCGGCTTCTCCGCCACCGGCAGATTCACGCGCCGCGCTGCCGCGCGCACTTCATCCTTCGTCAGTTCGCCGAGAGGGAATTCGCTCTTCGACAATTGCTCCTGTGTCAGCCCCCACAAAAAGTAAGACTGATCCTTCGACTCATCTCGTGCCCGCAGCAACTCCCATCGCCCTGTCGTGTCGTTCCTACGAATCCGCGCGTAATGTCCCGTCGCCAGCCGCTCCGCGCCAATCTGCCGCGCCATCCGCAGCAACGGCTCGAACTTCACATCCGTATTGCAGTTCGTGCAAGCAATCGGCGTCCGCCCCGACAAATATTGATCCACAAACGGCCGAATCACCCGCTCCTCAAACTGCTGCTCGAAATTCACCACATAGTGCGGAAAATTCAGATGCTGCGCCACGCGCTTCGCATCGTACACATCGTCCAGCGAACAGCACCGATGCTGCGCCGGCCCATCACCCTGCAACTGCGGCAGCCTCCGCTGATTCCACAGCTGCATCGTCAACCCAATCACCGCCCGCGCCTGCTCCTGCAACAACGCCGCAACGGTAGAGCTATCGACGCCCCCCGACATCGCCACAGCAACGAACCCCGCGCGAGCCTCTTCCGCCTCGACTCCGGTCGGCAATCCCTCGAATTGTGTTTCAGTCCTCATCTCGTAACGATTTTACCCTAAACGCCGCATAACCGACGCCACGTAGGCGCGCAGCACGCTGCGCCCCATGTCCGCACGATCAATCCGCTATACGCTCTTGGCCTTACCGCGATCCATCGATGACAGGTCCCGGAGTTTCTCGACAGCCGCTGGAATGATTTCCAACGCAAACGCAATCTCCTCCGTCGTCGTATGTCTTCCCAAACTAAACCGCAACGTCCCCCGCGCCTCCGCCGCATTCAGCCCGATCGCCGTCAGCACATGCGACGCCTCAACCGCCCCCGACGAACACGCCGCCCCCGTCGAGCACGCCAACCCCTTCAAATCCAGCGCAATAACCAACGCCTCCCCTTCAATCCCCGCAAACGTAATGTTCGTCGTATTCGGCGTCCGCGCCCCGTCCGCCCCATTCACCCGCGCATCCGTTACCCGCTCAACCAACCCGAGCTCAAGCTCATCCCGCAACTTCCCAACCCGCTCTGCATCTCCAGCCAGCGAAACCCGCGCAATCTCCGCCGCCTTCCCCAACCCAACAATCCCCGCCACATTCTCGGTCCCCGGCCGAAACCCCCGCTGGTGATGCCCTCCATACATCAACTGCTGGACCCGCGTCCCCCCGCGCACATACAACGCACCAACTCCCTTCGGCCCGTATATCTTGTGCCCCGAAATCGAAAGCAAATCGATCTTCATCGCCCCAACATTAGTCGGCATCTTTCCCGCCGACTGCACCGCATCCGTATGAAAATAAACATCCGCCTCCGCCGCAATCTTCCCGATCTCCTCAAGCCGCTGCGCCGTCCCCAACTCATTGTTCGCATGCATCACCGTAATAAGCACAGTCTCCGCTCGCACCGCCCGCCGAATCGCCTCCGGATCAACGCGCCCGCCCCGATCAACCTCAACGTAGGTGACGCCAACTCCTTCTTTCTCCAGCGCCTGGCAAGCATTCAACACGGCTTCATGCTCAATCGCTGTAGTAACGACATGCGGCGCCTTCGCCGCTTGCAGCCGATTCGGATACCGCGACCCTAGATCATCCGAGCCACTTCTTGACCCATCGCCCGCATCGCCCGATCGCTCATCGTCTTTGTCCGCGACTCCCGCCCGCTCACCGTCTCGGTCCGCAATCGCCGCCCGCACAACCCCAAAAATCGCGTGATTGTCCGCCTCCGTCCCCCCGCTCGTAAAAACAATCTCCTGCGCCCGCGCCCCAAGCAGCGACGCCACCTGCTCCCGCGCCGTCTCCACCGCCCCCCGCGCCCTCTGCCCAAACCCATGAATGGACGACGCATTCCCAAACTCCCCCGACAGATAGGGAAGCATCGCCTCCACCACCGCCGGCTCAACCGCCGTCGTCGCATTGCAATCGAAATAAACTCGCTTCATATCAATCCCAGAATACTACCTTCCTACCAAGACGGCTTTTGGGTGGCGCACCCTTTGGATTTTGAAAGGGTGCGGGTTTAAATGCCACCGGACCGATACCGTAACGACGACCGTGCTGTTTAGACTCAACCTCATCGACACCGCAACGACAACCGTCGCGTTCGAATGCTAACCACCTAATTATCTATTGACTTAGTACAAAATCCATGCTATCATCAGTCGTGATCCCGCGCCCGACTCCTTCCGTCCCATCACCCTACCCCCAAAAGCACACATCTCTTCGAATCAGACCCACCTGCAACCTCTGCATTATCAGTCGATTCAACACTCTTGAAAATAGCCCTCTTGTAAGCCGTTTAAATAGAATGGCTTGCACACTCTTTTGCAAAACAACCCGGGGTATACCCTCTACCGCCACTTATGACTATAATGACCATTATGACCACACAGGTCATTTTAGCGAAGGAGTCCCAATGACCCGCACAACCACCCCACGCACCGCATGGACCGTCGCCGAAGCGAAATCCCATTTCAGCGAACTCATGGAGCAAGCCGAATCCTCCGGCCCCCAAACCATCACCCGCCACGGCAAAAACGCCGTCGTCGTCGTCTCCGCCGCCGAGTGGGAACGCAAAACAAAGCGCAAAGGCACCTTCGCCGAATTTCTCTGGAATTCACCTCTGCGAGGCTCCGGACTCGTGATCGAACGTGTTAACGATGAACCTCGAAAGATTGATCTGTGAGCTTCCTGCTCGACACGAATGTTTTATCGGAGGCAGCCAAGCCCCAGCCGAACGATGCTGTGAAAACTTGGCTGCATAACATGGACGAGGACATGCTCTTCGTCAGCGCCGTGACACTCGCCGAACTTCGCTTCGGCATCGAACGACTTCCTCTTGGCACGCGAAGAAGAAGCCTGGAACTCTGGTTGAAGGAAAGCCTGACGGAGCGACTCGGCTCACGCCTTCTGGTTGTCGACTCAGCCGTCGCACACGAGTGGGGAACTTTGCAAGCGGAGACCGAAGCGCGCGGACTCCGCATGAACCAAATGGATTGCTTTTTGGCCGCTACCGCACGCGTGCACCGACTCATCATGGTGACCCGCGACACGGAACACTTCTCCATCGTAGGTTGCGAATTGTTCAATCCTTGGACTGCGGGATGAAACGTCCGACGAAACCAGCTTTTTGAAAGAACCGGGAAGTGGCAGTGCTAGGATGACGGCGCCATGAATGCCACCAAAATGAACCCCACGAAAATTGCAATTCGACTTCGCAACGCAATCGCTTTGATCGCCTCGATTCTTTTCGCGTTCGCTCTTGCGCCGCGATCGCACGCCGCGCCTCCCGCCGGCGTCGGCCAGATGTTTCGCCTCGATGGCGGCGATGTCACCTACGTCTTCGGTGTCAATGAACGCGGCGAACTCCAAGCGCTCTATTGGGGCGGCAAACTCGCGCCAGGCGACAAATTTTCCGCCGCGCGATCGCTCCCCGAAATGGCTTCCTTCGATTCGCCCGGCACAACCACGCCCCAGGAATACGCCGCGTGGGGCGCAGGTCTCTACACCGAGCCCGCGCTGAAAATCACCTTCGCCGACGGAAACCGCGATCTCGTCCTTCACTACGTGAGCAGCAAATCCACCGGCAGCTCCTACGAAGTCCTCACCAAAGACATCTCGCGCGAGATTTACGTCACGCTGCGTTACGCAATCGACGCCGAAAGCGGGATCCTCGCGCGCTCCGCCGTAGTCGAAAATCGCGACAAAGCCGCAATCGTCGTCGAGCAAGCCGCCGCCGCGCAGTGGACTCTTCCTCCCTCGCGCTACACACTCAGCTATCTCACCGGCCGCTGGGGCGCCGAGTGGACGCTCAACCAGGAACCCATCCAGGGCGGCTCGCGCGTCATCGAAAGCCGCCGCGGCTCAACCGGCCATCAAGCCAATCCATGGTTCGCAATCTCGCGCGACGACAGCCAAAAATCCAACGGCCCTCTCTCCGCCGGCGAAGAACATGGCGAAGTCTGGTTTGGCGCGCTCGGCTGGTCCGGCTCCTGGCGCTTCACCATCGAAAAAACGCAGCTCGATTCGGTCCGTGTCACCGGCGGATTCAACCCATTCGATTTCGGCTACAAACTCAATCCCGGCGAAAAACTCGAAACTCCCATCTTCTACGGCGGCTACTCCAATCACGGCCTCGGCGGCGCCTCGCGCCTTCTCCACAAATTCGAGTTGCAACACATTCTTCCGCAATCGCCGAATCCCAAGCCCCGTCCGGTGATTTACAACTCTTGGGAAGCCACCGAATTCCGCGTTAACGAAGCGGGCCAGGAAGCGCTCGCAGAAAAGGCCGCCACCCTCGGCATCGACCGCTTCGTGATGGACGATGGCTGGTTCGGCCAGCGCAAAGACGATCACGCCGGCCTCGGCGATTGGTACGTCAACAAAGAAAAGTTCCCCAACGGTCTTAAACCGCTGATCGATAAAGTCCATTCACTCAAAATGGATTTCGGTCTCTGGGTCGAGCCCGAAATGATCAACCCCGATTCCGATCTGTATCGCAAACATCCGGACTGGGTGCTCAATTTCCCCGGTCGCCCGCGCTCCGAATCGCGCAATCAACTCGTGCTCAATCTCGCCCGCCCCGACGTGCGCGAATACGTCTTGGGATTCCTCGACAAACTCCTCACCGAAAACGAGATCGCCTTCTTGAAATGGGATTACAACCGCAACTGGTCCGAGCCCGGCTGGGACGCCGTCCCCGTCGATGAACAGAAAAAGGTCTACGTCGAGTTCACCCGCAACATCTATTGGGTTCTCGCCGAACTGCGCAAAAGACATCCGAAGATCGAAATCGAATCGTGCTCAGGCGGTGGTGGCCGCGTCGATCTCGGTATACTTCGTTACACCGACGAAGTCTGGCCCTCCGACAACACCGATCCCTTCGATCGCCTCTCGATGCAGGATGGTTTTACCTACGCCTACACGCCCCAAATCATGATGGCCTGGGTCACCGCTTCGCCACACTGGCAGAACGGGCGCAACACGACGCTCACGTATCGCATGTTGAGCTCGATGCAAGGCTCGCTCGGCATCGGCGACAATCTCAACAAATGGAGCGCCGAAGATTTCGCGACGGCCAAGCGCCTCATCTCCGCCTATCACGACATCCAAAAAACAATCACACAGGGCGACCTTTATCGCCTCGTCAGCCCGCGCGACGACAGCGAATTCTCTTCGACGCAAACCGTCTCGCCCGACAAATCTCAATCCGTCGTCTTCGCCTTCACCGTCGCCACAAAACAAGGCCGCCTCTTCCCGTTGCTCCAACTCCAAGGCCTCGACCCAACCGCCAAATACAAACTCACCGCAATCGAAGGCAAAGCAATCCCCGGCACTCCCGAATCCGCCTCTGGCGATTGGTGGCTGAACCACGGCATCAACCTCGACCTGAAAGGAGACTACCAAGCTGCAATGTTCCGCCTCGATCGTGAGCACTAGTCAGGAGAGAAATCGATGATTCGACCACTTATTGTTGTTGCGTTTGTGATCCTGTTTTCCGTTCCCGCGCAAGCGCAACTTGATCAACTTGAAAAGCGAATCGGCATCAACGACGCGAGCGGATTGAGCGAAACGAAAGTGGCGTCGGGACTGAAACAGGCTCTACAGGTAGGCTCAGAAAATGCGGTAAAGATCGTCGGCAAGCCGAACGGATATTTCGGGAATCAGGCGATCAAAATTGAAATGCCGAAGGATTTACATCTTCTCGAGAGCGGAATGCGAGAACTAGGGTTCGGCACAAAGATCGACGAATTTATTCTCAGCATGAATCGCTCCGCCGAAGCGGCAGCTCCAGCGGCAAGAAAAATCTTCATCGACGCGATATTCGCCATGACTTTTGAAGACGCGAAACGAATCTTGTCGGGCGACAACACAGCGGCAACCGAATATTTCAAACAGAAAACCACCGGCCACCTGACCGACGCGTTCACTCCGGTCGTCAAGAAAACGATGCAAGAAAACGGAGTCGCGAGGCAGTACGATGCGCTCACCGAGCAATACAAAAATATCCCGTTCGCGAAAAGTCAAAGCCTCGATATCGACCACTACGTCGTGTCGAAAGCCCTGGACGGTTTGTTTTACGAACTCGGCGAGCAAGAGAAGCAAATCCGCACAAATCCCGCCGCCCGCACGACCGATCTCTTGAAAGAGGTTTTCAGCCACGCCGCGCATTAGTCGCACACGTAGCGCCGATTCGGCGCCGACCATCGGCGTTCGGATCGAAACCAGTTACATCGTCAATACCACACGAAACTGCGCCTTGCCGCTGACT
>Ga0206939_10034_pt1 | contig 40005 bp, 35 predicted proteins | sample Alteio_BWOrgHeat_10_FD_152921 | JGI IMG/M metagenome (GOLD analysis project Ga0206939, IMG submission 152921) | Enriched cells from forest soil in Barre Woods Harvard Forest LTER site, Petersham, Massachusetts, United States -... | ecosystem: Environmental > Terrestrial > Soil > Temperate forest >... | reverse complement strand
AAGCGTGAGATGGATTGCGGCCCGTGGCGAAGGCGTTGGGTGCAGCTTGCGGGATGATGTAAAGCTTGGGCATCGGGAGATTGCCCTTGGCGGCCAGCCTCTCCATAACGGTGTAGAGTCGCGGAGCCTGCTCGCGCGACACCGGACGCGCCCCACTCGAAGCCAGCGCAATCTTGTCGGAGAAAAAGTAGGCCATGCCGTTCATCGCTACGGCAAGGATGAGCCCGAAGGTCATGCCCTGGCGCCCGGCGAGCGCCTGGCCCCCGAACACAAGGATCAAAGTAAGTACCGTCAGTAAAAATCCTGTTTTGAGTGCCCTCATGGTTTGTCAGCCTCTATAATTCCGCAGGCAATGCCGAGCATCACCGCAATTTGAGTCTAGATGCCGGGAGCGGAGGCGTCAATGTTACGCGCCGTTACACACCGAACGTAACGACTCCGCTAACGTTTTCGCGACGCGCCTCGAGCCGCCGCGGCTGCGGCGGGCTCGCCTGAAGCCGGCCCCTTCGTTTCCACGCGGTCGAATTTCATGTGCCCAGCCGAAGCGTCGACCCGGATCACATCGCCGGGAAGCACTTTTCCTTCAAGAATCTCGAGAGCGAGAGGATCCTGAATGAGTCGCTGGACCGTGCGCCGCAAAGGCCGCGCACCGTAGGCCGGATCGTAACCCTCGGCCAGCACCAACGCTCGCGCCGCAGGCGTCAGCTCGATCCGCACCTGGCGCTCGGCGAGCAGCTTCTGTACCGAAGCCAGCTGCAGATCGACGATCTTCTCCAGTTGTTCCCGGCCCAACGGATTGAACAGCACGATATCGTCGATGCGGTTTAGAAACTCAGGGCGGAACGCGGCACGCAAAGCTTCCATGGCTTCTTTGCGAGCGCGCTCGGGATCTTTATGCGCAAGCTCAAACAGAGCTGCCGAACCCACGTTGCTGGTCATCACCAGCACGGCATTGCGGAAATCGACCTTGCGCCCCTTGCCATCGGTCAGCCGTCCGTCTTCGAGGATCTGCAGCAGAACGTTGAAGACGTCCGGATGGGCCTTTTCGATTTCATCGAATAAGACAACCGAGTAGGGGCGCCGCCGCACCTGCTCCGTCAATTGGCCACCCTCTTCATAGCCGACGTAACCGGGAGGCGCGCCGATCATGCGCGATACCGAATGCTTCTCCATGTATTCGGACATATCCAGCCGGATCATGGCGCGTTCATCATCAAAGAGGAATTCGGCCAGGGCACGAGCCAGTTCCGTCTTTCCGACGCCGGTGGGGCCCAGGAAAATGAAGGAGCCGATCGGCCGATTCGGATCGGAGAGGCCTGCCCGATTCCGGCGGACGGCGTTCGAAACGCGCTCGAGCGCGTCTTCCTGACCAACCACACGCTGGCGGAGGCGCTCCTCCATGGTGACCAGCTTCTTGGCTTCCCCTTCGAGCAGGCGCCCTACGGGAATGCCCGTCCACTTGCTAACCAACGCCGCGATATCCTCTTCGTCGACTTCTTCCTTGAGCATGCGGCCGTTTTTCTGCACTTCGGTCAGCCGCTCTTGCGCCTGCTCCAGTTCGCGCTCGGCTTCGGCGAGCTTGCCGTAGCGAATCTCCGCAACGCGGGCCAACTCGCCGGCACGCTCGTAGCGCTGCTCTTCGGCTTTCAGCGCATCGATCTCCGCTTTCCGCTTGCGAATTGCGCCGATGGCGTCTTTCTCCACCTGCCAGCGAGCTTTGCTGGCGTTGGACTGTTCGCGCAATCCGGCGAGTTGCTGCTCAAGCTGCTTCAATCGCTCGCGGGAATGGGCGTCGGTCTCTTTGAGCAAAGACTGCCGCTCGATTTCGAGCTGCATAATACGGCGCTCGATTTCATCGATCTCCACGGGAAGAGAGTCGAGCTGCATGCGCAGGGACGCGGCCGCTTCATCGATCAAGTCGATGGCTTTGTCCGGCAGAAAACGGTCGGTGATGTAGCGATGCGAAAGGGTAGCCGCGGCGATGATGGCGGCGTCTTTGATGCGCACGCCGTGATGCAATTCGTAACGATCCTTGAGGCCGCGCAAAATGGCGATCGTATCTTCGACGGAAGGCTCGGCGATGAGCACCGGTTGGAAACGCCGTTCCAAGGCGGGATCCTTTTCGATGTGCTTGCGATACTCGTTGATGGTGGTCGCGCCGATGGCGCGCAATTCGCCGCGCGCCAGGGCCGGCTTCAACATGTTCGAGGCGTCCATGGAGCCTTCGGCGGCGCCGGCGCCGACCAGCGTGTGCAGTTCGTCGATGAAGAGAATGATCTGGCCTTCGGCTTCGGTAATCTCCTTGAGCACCGCTTTCAGGCGGTCCTCAAACTCGCCGCGATATTTTGTGCCCGCGACCAGGGCGGCGAGATCGAGCGCCACGATGCGCTTGGGCTTGAGCACTTCGGGCACATCGCCGGCAACAATTCTTTGCGCGAGACCCTCGACGACGGCGGTTTTGCCCACGCCCGGCTCGCCGATCAAGACCGGATTGTTTTTGGTGCGCCGCGCCAGGATCTGCATCACGCGGCGAATCTCGACGTCACGGCCGATGACCGGATCAAGCTTTTCCCGCCGTGCCAGTTCCGTGAGGTCGCGGGCATATTGCTCGAGTGCCCGAAAGGTTGATTCCGGAGTTTGAGACGTGACGCGATGGCTACCCCGGACGGTAGCGAGCGCCTGCAAAATTGCTTCCCGCGATGCACCATGGCGAGACAGCAATTGTCCCGCGGGATCCTTGGCGCGCGCCGCGATAGCCAAAAGGATATGCTCCGCGGAGACGTATTCGTCCTTGAATTTCTCCGCTTCCTCAAAGGCCGCTTCCAGAACCTCGTTACTCACTGTGCTCAGATGTTGTTGCGAGACGCCGCTTACTTTTGGCAGGCGGGACAGTTGCGTTTCGATCTCCGCCTCGAGGCTTTCCGGGCGCACGCCTAGCCGGCTCAAAAGCGGCGGTACGACACCGTCCCGCTGCGCAACCAGCGCCGCCAGCAGATGCAAAGGCTCAATTTGCTGCTGGCTTCTTTTTGCGGCCAAGTCCTGGGCCGCTTGCAACGCTTCCTGAGCCTTTACGGTTAGCTTGTCATATCGCAACATGCGCTTCGTTCCTTATCGTTCCGAATAGGAAGGGCCCGCGTATGAAACCTGAAAGGGGCCGGAATTGCCCGGCCCCTTGTTCATAGCCATCTGCTAATTATTTCTTACCATCCGCGGATACGCTGATCTTAATCTGCTTCGGTTTGGACTCCTCACGCTTGGGCATACGCACGCTCAACACGCCATTCCGATACTCGGCTCGAATGCCCTCGGTATGGACAGTGTTGGGCAGCGAGAAGCTCCGGGTGAAGGTACCATAAGCACGCTCAACCCGAAGATAGTTGTCTTGGTGAACGTCGTTCTCAAACTTCCGTTCGCCGTGAATGGTGAGGGTGTTGTTCTCCACACGAACGTCGATGTCCTTCTCTTGTACGTCCGGGAGATCTGCCTTTACGACGAGTTCATTTTCGGTTTCGTAGATATCTACCGCCGGGGCCCAGCTAGCCAATTCAGCCTGGCCGGATCGACTGCGAGTGAAGTTGTCCTCGAAGAGACGATTGACCTGCTCTTGCAAGGTATTCAAGCCCCGAAAGGGCTCCCAGCGAGCTACGGTGCTGCTCATGGTGGAAATCCTCCTTGCGTTCATGGTAGTGATTACGTTAAGATCATATAATATGAGCGGACTATTGTCAATAGCTTGCCTACGGTGCACGTGATATCATGAGGCCAATGCAGCTATCGGAGTTTGACTACATCCTGCCGGCAGAGTGTATTGCCCAACAACCGCCCGAGGATCGCGCAGCCGCCCGCATGCTTTTGTTGGAACGCGGTACCGGTGCAATTAGGGACGGTGATTTTCGGGGGCTGCCTTCGCTACTGCGAGGCAACGAACTCCTGGTCGTCAACAATGCGCGGGTGATCCCGGCCAGACTCTTCGCCCATCGCGCTGGGGTCCACTCCGAAACCTGCGGGGAGCACAGTCGCATCCGGAAGGAATACCTGGGTTCGCGGATCGAGGTTTTGCTTGCGCGCCGGATTGAGGTCGATCTTTGGGGGGCACTGGTTCGACCTGGGAGAAAAGTGAGAATCGGCGAGCGGCTCGTATTTGAAGGAGGAAAGCTCGAGGCGGAGGTTGTGGGGCGAGGTGCTTATGGCCTTCGTCAACTGCGATTCAATATCCCGAGCCCAGGCGGTCTCTCGGAGATTATTGAGACGATCGGCCACATACCGTTGCCGCCCTATATCCGGCGTCAAGACGAGGTCACGGATCGAGAGCGCTATCAGACCGTCTTTGCCAAACAGGCTGTTGCCGTCGCCGCTCCTACTGCGGGCCTTCATTTTACGCCCGCGGTCCTGGGCGAATTGCGGCACAAAGGGATTCAAATCGCTGAAATAACTCTCGACGTCGGCCTCGGAACGTTCCAGCCCATTCGTACTGAAGATCTTGAACATCACGCCATGCACAGCGAGGGGTATGAGATTGACGAGAGCTCCGCGGAGGCGATCAGGGCGGCGCGCAACGAGCAAAGACCAATTTTGGCGGTAGGCACAACCGTGGTTCGCGCACTCGAGGATGCCGCCCGAAAATCGATCCAGGCTGGCCGGCCGCCCGAAGCGATTGCCGCGGGAAGGGCCTGCGCCGATATTTTTATTCGCCCGGGTCACCGATTCGCCCTGATTGATCAGCTTCTCACAAATTTCCACCTGCCTCGATCGACCTTGCTGGTGCTGGTGTGTGCCTTCGCGGGACGCGATCGGGTGCTATCGGCCTACCGCCATGCCGTCGCGTCGGGTTACCGCTTCTATAGCTACGGCGACTGTATGCTCATTCGCTAGCCTTCGGGCGCCGCTGTCCGACCAGCACGAATCGCCTTTTCACAGGTGTTTTCGCCCGAGAAAGCCCGGGAATACCCGCTGTCCCCGCCGGTTGCCGTATTGGCGGCGGTAGTACGGAAGTACTATTACGCTCGTTTGCCTCGAATCGGAGAATTGGCAGGGTCCCAAAACGCAAATGAGCGCCCACCGAGCGGCGCTGCAAGGACTGTGATCATGCCGAGCACTGCGAAGGAACCTGTCCCGGAAACAACCGCCACGGTTGGAGCAGCGAAGAATGAGGCTCAACCATCGCAGCCGAGCGATGCAGTGGGGGCCGAACTTCCGGTAACCGTTCACGCCTCGCGCTATTCCGCAGCCTCGAAGGGCGCGAGCAAACTACCTCCGGTGCACGAGGAGACGCGCACCGTGATCATTTTCCCGCAAGGCGCGGTGGTGCGTCTATCCGCGACGGTGACGCCGGGTGAGCTGGTGGTGCTTACGAATAAGCGCAGCGGCGCAGACGTGATCTGCCGCGTGACGAGTATAAAAACGCAGCCGGGAATTCAGAATTACGTCAACCTGGAATTTACGCAGAGAGCCGTAGGTTTTTGGGAGGAATCCCGTCAGAGTGAGCAAGCTAGTCCCGTCGAGCAGCCGGCGGTTGCCAGCATGGCGCCGACGATCGTGCCGCCTCCGCCAACGCCGATCACCGCAGCTTATAAGACCCCAAGCCCCGCGATGCCCGAAGCGCAGCCAGCGGTAAGGAACTCCGTGCCGGCCGAAGTCAAGTCCGTCTCCGCCCAACCGCTCAAGGTGACCTCTCTGGCGGATGTTTCCGCCGCGAATTTGGAAGGAGCTACGGAAGAGGCGGATTCGGCGACATCTAATGTTTCAGAGATTGCCCCGGCTCCCGTCGTTGTTCATAAACAGCCACACATCCTGCCGTCCAGGACGCCACGGCTAGAATCGTTCGAGATCAGCAAACCGAGCGCGGGCAAGTCGCCAAAAACGATCGTTTTGATCGCCACAGCGGCGGTGGTTCTGCTGGCGGTTGGCGCCGTGGGCGGCTGGTTGGTATTGCAGCGGGACCACAGCGCCACAGTGGCTCAGCAGGTTCCGCCTTCGCCTTTGCCAACGGCTCCCGCGCCCCCGCCGATGGCTTCGGAGCCCGCGCCGCCGATCACCAATGCTGCCGGCAGGGCAAGCACTCTCGAGCCTGTCGCCAGTTCGTCCGTGAGAAATTCGTCGCCTGAAGTTCCCGCGCAACCAGCGCCCGCTCGCATGGCCGTCGAGACGCCTAAGGCTGAAGTACCGGCGCAGCCCGCGCCCTCGAGCCGGCCCACCATAAAATTGGGCAAGATCGCGGCGCCCACGATGAAGTCACCAACGCAGCTTAATTCGAGCGAGCCTCCTCCGGTTTTGCCGGACGTAAATGCGTTGCCCGGAGCGTTGAGCGAGAGCGCCTTTAGTACGGCCGCTCGCGGCAATATCGTCGCACCGGAAGCGGGTCCCGTGGCGCCGAGCAAGGGCGGACAGCTTCAGCAACCCAAACTCGTCTCGTCCGTCGGGGCCGTCTATCCTCCCAATGCCAGGGCCCAGCACGTGCAAGGCGACGTGATCATCGATGCAATGGTCGATGCCACCGGCAGAGTTACGCCAGTCAAGGTGATCACCGGCCACCCGCTTCTGCAACAGGCGGCCATGGATTCCGTACGTCTGTGGAAATATGAGCCAGCGCGGCTGAATGGAGAGCCCATTCCCATTCACATCAAGGTCAGCATCACGTTCCATCTGCAATAGGACAAGTCATACGACGCAGTTGGCGTCGCGCGATCCCTAACCCTCGTCTATAATCTCTATTCTTCCGCTGCCGTCTCGGCGGTCTGCCCATGCGCTTGCTGGTATTCAGCGATGTGCACGCGAACGCGACCGCGCTCGAAGCGGCGCTCAAGGCGTGCGCGGGACGCTGGAAGCGGGCGGTCTGTCTGGGAGACGTGGTCGGATACGGTCCCGATCCGAATGAAGTTGTAGAGAACGTGGGCCCGCTGGTGGGCGCCATCGTGCGCGGCAATCACGACAAGGCCGCGAGCGGTATCACCGATCTCGAAGAGTTCAATCCGGCTGCTGGGGCAGCGGTTGAATGGACCAGAAGGCAGCTCCGTCCTGAAAGCAGGGCCTATCTGCGGAGTCTCCCCAGCGGACCGATCGAGATGGACGGGGTGGTCCTGGTCCACGGGTCGGTACAAGACGAGGACGAGTACATCTTTACTCCCGATCAAGCGTTGGAGAGCGTGCTGGCATCGCCGCAACCCGTAACTTTCTTCGGCCACACTCATATGCAAGGCGGTTTTGCATATCGGGGCGAGAGGATCGAGCGCCTGGATATATCACCGAGGCCCGGGGCGAAAGTTGCCACCCTTCGCTTGGAAGCGAACACACGCTATCTGCTGAATCCGGGCTCGATCGGCCAACCGCGCGATGGCGATCCGCGAGCCGCTTTTGCAATCGCAGACCTGGATCAAGGAAGCGTGGAGTTCTGGCGTACCCCTTACGATATCTCGGCTGTGCAAGATCGCATGGAACAGGCCGGAGCGCCGGAAGCATTGGTTTTGAGGCTGGCTTTCGGACGATAAAGGAGCGCGTCAACAGAATCCCATGATGGACGATGAGCCCAAGAGCCGAGCGCCCATTGTCTTGCTGGTAGGGGCGGCCGCAGCGTTGCTGTTGATCGGCGCATTCTATCTGGTGGGGCGTTTGACTCCGCCACCGCCCAAAGCCGTGGAGCAGCCTTTGCCCATGGGCCCCCCAGAGCAAGAATACGCGCCGCAGATTAAGTTCCTCGAACCGAAGGTGGCGCGCGCTGCGAACTTTCTCAATCAAGAAGTGACCTTCGTTTTTGGGACTGTTTTGAACAACGGCCCTCGGCCGGTCCGCCAGATCGAGATTACTCTTGAGTTCCACGACGTCTTCAATCAAGTCGTTTTGAGAGATAAGCAGCGCCTCTTCAGCCCCACCGCGGTACCTCTGGCACCGGGCGACCGTCGCGATATTCAACTAGGGTACGAAACCCTCCCCGCGCAGTGGAACCAGGCTTATCCGACAATTCAGATAACTGGTCTTCAACTTCAGTAGCACGGCTCTTCGATGGCTGCTCTTCGCGGGGGCATTTTTCTCGCCTATACTCTGGCTCCGTGGAACTGCGCGAGGCGCTCAACCAGGCGCTCGAGCGGCTGCTTGCAAGCGGCCGTGTGGAGGTGCAGGAAAATGGCTCCTGGGTTTCGGCGCTGGAAGGGTTTCAGTACGAGGTGCGCGAGAAGGCTGGCGCAGTCCTGCTGCATCTATGGTCCCAGGAAGGCACGCTCGTTCGCAGGGTAATCGGCATCGATGCCGACGACTGCGGACACTTGGCGCTCGAGGTGCAGCGCTTTGGCCGCACCCGTTCGGAACGTCTCGAACTCCTGTGCAGCGAACGACAACCTGATGCGGGCCATCTGAGGCGCGAGCAATTTCGCGCGCCCTTCAGGGAAATGCTGGCGCAGCATTTTCCTGATGAAACAGTTTCCTCCCTGGCTACCGCCGCGGATCTTGAACACTCGCTTTCCGGGAGTTACGTACGAGGCCTAACCACGGCAAGAGGCCGCGCCATGGCCGTGATGGCCGCAGCTCCAGGAGAGACCGCCGCCACTTACGACGCGCTGCTTACCTTTGGGCTGCTCTGGCTCGACCATACCCGACACCGCAAATCACGCCAGCTGATCGGCGGTCTTCGCCTGTTTTTCCCGGAGGGCAGCGGCACGATCATTACGCACCGCCTAAAGGCGCTTTCGGCGTCGACGATTGTAGAGTTATTTGAATATGATCCCGCGGCTCGACGGGCACGCCATGTCGATCCGCGAGATGCCGGCAATGTCAAATCCTGGCTCGTGCCGGGTCGGGAAATCGAAGCCGCCATGGCCCAGGCCCGAGAAGCGATCGAGCCGATTTGCCGGCTTAACCCCTCCGCGATCACGGCCGAGGTCATTCCGGGAACGTGCGAGGTTGCGCTGCGCTTCCGAGGAATACCCTTTGCGCGCTGCGGACCCGGGGGAACGTTTTTCGGAATCGACTCCGAGCAGCCGCTGACGCCCGCGCGACAGTCGGAGCTGGAACATTTGGTGTGTACACTCGACGCGCATCGCAGTCCCTTGGCCAGTTCGCGCCTGCATCCTTTGTATCGGGCTCAGGCGGAGCGCTGGCTCGAGTCATTGGTCATTGCGGACGCGGCGCGCATCGACGCGCGTATCGATCCGCGTTTTCTTTACGCTCAGGTGCCGGCAATCTCAGCCGGGGACCGGGGAGTTATGGATCTGGTGGGCATTACGCGCGATGCGAGGCTGGCCATCATGGAACTCAAGGCCAGCGAAGACGTGCACCTCGTGATGCAGGCGATTGACTACTGGTTGCGAGTCCGGCACCACCAGGAGCAACAGGATTTTTCCCGCTACGGTTATTTTCCAGGGATTACCCTCAGTTCCCAGCCCCCGCTGCTCTTTTTGGTGGCGCCGTCGCTTCGATTTCATCCTGCGGGTGATGTCCTGGCCCGCTATTTCATCCCGGATATCGAAATCTGCCGCGTGGGATTGAACGAAAACTGGCGCCGTGGCTTACGGGTGATTCTGCGCCAGGGGCTATCTTGAACGGCGCCAAAAAAAATGGAAGCAGCCTAGGCGTTTAGCCGTTGGCCGCTTCCCGGGGTGTGTCCTAGAAGTGGTCTTAACCGATTAGATGCGGACGCGCTAACGGGGTTGCACCGCCATGAAAAATCCAGAGATCCCAGGGAAGGAGATAATAATTAATAAAACAGGTACTTACGCCACTTCTCGTCGCGGTGGCCGATGAGCCGCATGAGTTGGCGGGAGGTGTAGAGCGTGAAGGGACGGGGGCGCCTGGCTAGTTTTATGCCGGCTTCTTCCGGGGTGCGGTCGCCCTTGCGATTGTTGCACTGGTAGCAGCACGCCACCAGATTCTCCCAGGAGGATCGACCGCCCCGAGAACGCGGCACGACATGGTCAAGGGTCAATTCCGAGGCCGGAAAGATGGCCCCGCAAAACTGGCAAGTGTTGCGATCGCGCAACAGAATATTCTTCCGGGAGAGCGCTCGGGTCTGCTGGGGAATGTGCCGGTAGGCGAGCAAACGGATCACCGACGGCACTTTCATGGCCCGCGAAGTGGAATGCACTTCATGATGGTTAAGCTCTTCGGCCTGCGCGACGCCCTTGAGCAGCAGGACCATAGCGCGTCGAACCGCAGTGATGTTGATGGGCTCGAAGGTGGCGTTTAAGACCAACACCGGCTCCTGCATGATCGCGGGCTTACGATGAATAGGAGCGGGAAGCGGGGAACGATGTTCGCGGTTGGGGGGCAGGACGCGTTTGTCCTGCCGACTTACACCATCGTCTGATGAGCCCGAGTTCATCCGTTTGGCTCCCTGCCCGGCGGCTCAAGGCCGGGGTCTTCCCGGCGGGAAACTGCGCGAGCGACCGTCAGAGCTACCACGTTTGATGCTCCAGCCTTGCGCAAGGCTCTCGAACACGCGTCGAGCGTTGCCCCGGTGGTAAGTACATCATCTACCAGCAATACCCGAAGGTTGTCAACACGCGCCCCTTGACGAATTGTATACGCGCCGCGAACGCTGCGCCAGCGCTCCCTAAGGCTGAGCCGTAACTTATCGGGACGCGGGCGGATACGTACGAGCAAATAAGAGCGGCAAGGCAATCCCAGGGATCGCGCCAGCGCCTTGGCGATAAGCTCGGCCTGATTGTAGCCGCGCTCCCGCAGACGCAGGGCGTGCGCGGGAACGGGCACGACCACGTCTGCCCGGTACATTTCGCGATGAGCATCAAAGACCTGGCGGAGGCCGGTTGCGAACCAGGCGGCGAGGGACGTTACTTGGTGATACTTCAGGAGCATGATCGCGCTAGCCATGGGCCCGGTGTACGCTCCAAAGCTACGGGCGAAATCGAAGTCGTAAAGGCTGCGGCGGCAGATGTGACACAGCGGCAGATCCTGAACGTCGAGGGCCACCGCGGAGACAAACGGCCGTCCGCAGCGCGCGCAGCAGGGACCATCGAGGGGCCTGAGCAATCCCAGGCAGGAGCGGCATATGGGGATTCGGTTGGCGGTGTTCAGCAACTCCCCGCAAAGTTCGCAGGGTGCCGGGAAAATCACCGAAGCAAGAGCTTCGCGCAGTTCCCTGAGGCGTCCGCGAACCGTTGGCAAGCCGCCCTCACGCGCGGGCTAGATTAGCCCAGAAGGCCGCTGGCACGCAAAGGGCCCGCGCGTCGGGCCTGGGAGGTTCTATCGTCGTTCGAGAAGGCGCTAGAGGAGTCCCTGCTCGTGCTTTTCCTGGCAGGTCGTGCAATGGCTGGCCCAAGGCACCGCTTCGAGCCGTTTCTGTTGCAGTTCCGTCTCGCAATTCATGCACGTTCCAAAAGTGTTGGTCCGAATGCGGCTGAGCGCGTCATCGATCTGCTGCAAGGTGGTGCGATCGGTATTGTTCTGGCCGAACAGGAACTCCTTGGTGTAAGAATTGGCGGCCTTGTCCGCCAAATCCACCGTGGGATCGTCATCGGCTGAACGGCCTTCCTCTTCCGTGCGCGCAATACTCCGCGCGAGCTCTTCGCGCTTGGTTTGCAGTTTCTTCTTGTAGTATTCGAGACGTTTCTTGTCCATAGCTGCAGTCTCACGGTGCGCTTTATCGGCAGTATTCAAAACGGTCATTCTACGTACCGCCTTTCCTAGTGTCAAGGAAGGCCCGCTAGCATAGCCGGTCTTCGTTACTAAGATGCGACAGGCCTGATTCGGATGCCGCGAATCAGTAATCTATTTGAGGGGGGTACAGTGTCGTGCCTAAGAGGGTCGGAGCGCCGATTTTGGCGCAGACGGCCCGCGTTCCTCGCGAGTTGCGAGCCCTTTTAGCCGTTGCTAGAATCTGATCTTCGCACCGGCTCCTGGTATTGGACTGGGTACTCGCCGACTCTGCGGCGTGTTCATCGGCGAGGCATGTCGCTTTCCAGCTGACCGTTTGTCGTTCCGCGAAAAGCGCTCGCCGCGGCGAAACCGTTTTCGCCGCGGCGCAAAGAATGGCGGAGGTCGCTCTTGCCTGTATACGATTTGGCGATTATCGGCAGCGGACCCGGTGGATACGTGACCGCTATCCGGGCATCGCAATGGGGATTAAAGACGCTGGTCATCGAGAAAGACGGATTTCTGGGCGGCACGTGCTTGCACGTAGGCTGCATCCCCACGAAGGTTCTGCTGTATAGCGCGGAACTTCACGATACCCTGAAGCACGCCGATGAATTTGGCATCGAGATTTCCGATTTCAAGCTAAATTGGCCCGCTGTGCTGGCGCGCAAGGAGCGCATCGTAAATAAGCACGCCAAAGGCATCGAGTTCCTTTTCCGCAAACACAAGATCGAGGTCATGCAGGGCTGGGGACGATGGGCGGCACCTGGGCATGTGGAGGTAGAGAATGCCGGAAAGACCACCGACGTCGAAGCCAGCCACATCCTTTTTGCCACGGGCTCGGAGGCGCGTTCGCTGCCCGGAGTCGACTTCGACGGCAAAATTATTGTTGGCAATCGCGATATCCTGAATCTGCCGCAGGTGCCTAAGAGCCTGATCATCGTCGGCGCCGGCGCGGTAGGCGTTGAATTCGCCTCGATTTTTCGCTCCTTCGGCTCGGAAGTAACCATCCTGGAAATGCTTCCGCGTGTCGTGCCCCTTGAAGATGAAGAGATTTCCGCCGAATTGGAGAAGGCCTTCCGCAAACGCGGAATTCAGATCTTCACCGAAGCAAAAGTGGAATCGGTAAAGAAAGACGCAGCCGGAGCCACGGTCGCTTTTCGGGACAAAACGGGCGCCTCTCAAACCCTGACCGCCGAGCACGTGCTGATGGCGGTGGGAAGAGTGCCCCTGACTCAGAACATCGGCCTCGAGAAAACGCGCGCAAAGGTCGAGCGCGGCTTCCTGCAGGTCGGACCGTACATGGAGACAGCCGAACCGGGAGTTTACGCCATCGGAGACATCGTGGCGGGAATGCCGCAACTGGCGCACGCCGCATCCATGGAGGGCATCATCGCTGTCGGCAAAATGGCGGGTAAACAGGTGCCCACACTCGAGCGCAGCCGGATTCCCAACTGCACTTATTGTGAGCCGCAGGTCGGTTCGATCGGGCTCACCGAGAAACAAGCCCGGGAAGCGGGCTACGCGGTGAAGGTCGGCAAGTTTCCGTTCCTGGCCAATAGCAAGGCTTCCATACTCAACCATCATGATGGCTTCGTCAAAGTAGTAGCGGACGATCCGACCGGCGAGGTTCTGGGCGTGCACATTATTGGCCCGCTGGCCACGGAAATCCTCGCGGAATCGGTGGCCGCCCTGCAGCTCGAGGCCACCATTGACGACATGATGTTTACCGTGCACGCTCATCCCACGGTCTGGGAAGCCATGGGAGATGCGTTTTCTTCCGTACGAGGCCTGGCTATTAACATCTAAAGTTGGGGCGTTTCAGAGAGCGGGCACAGATGCCCGGCGCGCCACATTCGCCACAACGCGGGAGCGAGACCACGCGCATGAAGAGCTGCCGCACGATTGACCTGGGAACCATCGGTTACGGCGAGGCCGCGGCGCTTCAGCAACGGCTGGTGGCAGCCCGCAAAATCGGTGCAGCGCCGGACGTTCTGCTATTCTGCGAACACCCTCACGTCATTACGCTCGGCCGCAACGGCAAGCGCGAACATCTGCACGTTACCGAAGATCTTCTGCGCCGCGAGGGCGTCGAATTTCATCATACCAATCGCGGCGGAGATATTACCTATCACGGCCCGGGCCAGATTGTTGGCTATCCGATCCTGGACCTGAATGAAATCCGGCGCGACGTGGTTTGGTACGTCCGGCAGCTCGAGGAGGCCATGATTCAAGCCACTTCCAGCTTCGGCATCCGCTCTTCCCGTGTCCCGGGGCGCACGGGCGTGTGGGTTCAAAGGATCGCCGCTGATGGACTTCACTCCGCCGGTGAGGAAAAACTCGCAGCTATTGGCGTACACATCAGTCGCTGGGTCACATCCCACGGATTCGGCTATAACGTCTGCACCGATTTGCGTTTTTTTGAGCTGATTACTCCCTGCGGTATAGCCGGGTGCCGTGTCACCTCGCTCGAAAAGCTGCTGGGAGAATCGGTGCCGCGCGCAAACGCGATCGCCCGCCTTAACGCCGGATTCAGCGAAGCCTTTGGGCTGGAGCTCATCCCCGCAGCGGCTGGGGATTTGAGTGCCTGGCTGGCAAGCGAAGCCCAGCCAGTGGGAGCGCCAGCGTCGTGAGAGAAAAGCTCATGAAACCGGGGCCTGCGCGCGACGAGCTGAAACGCGAAGAAGCGCTCGAGCTCTATTACTACATGCGCCTCAACCGCTCGCTCGAGGAACTTCTGGTGCGGCTCTTCCGGCAAAACAAAATCGTAGGCGGGCTCTACGGAAGTTTGGGACAGGAAGCCACCTCGGTGGGCACGGCCTATGCGCTGGGGAAGGGCGACTGGATCGCCCCGATGATTCGCAATGTCGGCGCGCTGCTGGTGCGCGGTTACAAGCCCCGCGACATCATGACTCAATACATGGCGCGAGTAACCTCGCCGACGCAGGGAAAAGACGGCACCAGCCATTTCGGCGACTTGAAGGTGCGGCACGTGGTCTCGCCAATCTCCATGCTCGGCGACCTGATCCCGGTGATGACCGGCGTGGCCATGGCCGGGCGTTACCTGGGACAGAAAATCGTGGCCATGACCTGGATCGGCGATGGCGGTACTTCAACGGGCGCCTTTCATGAAGGCATGAACCTGGCCGCGGTGCAGCGGGCGCCGCTGGTGGTGGTGGTCGAGAACAATCAATGGGCTTACTCCACTCCGGTCAGCCGGCAGGCCCCACTGGTGAATTTTGCGGATCGCGCACGGGCTTACGGGATCGCCAGCTACGCGGTGGATGGCAACGACGTGGCAGCCGTCGTTCACACCACGCGGGAGGCGGTAGAACGCGCGCGCGCGGGTGCAGGCCCGGTGCTCATCGAATCCAAGACCATGCGCATGACCGGCCATGCGCAGCACGATGCGGCGGAATATGTGCCGCAGGAGATGTTCGACTATTGGAAGAAGCGAGATCCTTTGAGCCGCTACGAAAAGTATCTCCACGAGCACAAGTTGTGGGACGAGAAAGAAAAAGCCGCCATCCACGCGCGCATCGACCGCGAACTGGCGGCGGATTTGGAGTTCGCAGAGAGCTCGGCATTCCCTCCCGCGGAGCTTGCCGAACAGGGAGTCTATTGCCAAGGCTGCCATAGCATCGAGGCAGACTGGCGCCGCCCGAAGGAAGAGCTCATGCCGCCCAAATCCAGCGTGAAGGCGGAATGGGTGGTCAAGAATTTTGGGGCCATCGAAGCGGCGGGTGGAGATGCCGCCGACCGAGCGGAGCAACAGGATTCAACGATCGAGCCGCCGGCTTCGCCCCCGGCGCAGACCGATCGCAAACCTAAGATGGCCACGCCGCCGCAACGCAGGGCCCGGAGATAGTTCATGGCGCCGGTTACCTATCTGGATGCAATTCGGCAGGCGCTCACCGAGGAGATGGACCGCGACCCGGCCGTGCTGCTGATCGGCGAAGACATCGGCGTCTACGGCGGGGCGTTCAAGGCTACCGCCGGTCTGCTGGAGCGCTTCGGCTGGGAGCGCGTGATCGATACGCCTATCAGCGAGACAGCTATCGTGGGCGCCGCCGTGGGCATGAGTTATCTCGGCCTGCGCCCGGTGGCGGAGATGCAGTTCATCGATTTCATCGCCTGCGCGTTTAATCAGATCACCAATTTTGTGGCCAAGTCGCACTATCGCTGGGGCGCTCCCGTGCCCCTGGTGATTCGCGGCCCCGCTGGCGGCGGAGTCCACGGCGGCGCCTTCCACTCCGCGAACCCGGAGATGTACTTTGTGCATACGCCGGGCCTGAAGGTGATCTACCCCGCCACGGCTTACGATGCGAAGGGCTTGCTGAAGTCCGCCATCCGCGACAACAATCCCGTGCTCTTCTTTGAACATAAATTCCTGTACCGGAGGATCAAAGAGGAGCTGCCGGAGGGCGATTACACTGTGCCCATCGGGCAGGCCATCGTGCGGAGGCCGGGACGCGATCTGACCATCGTCACCTACGCGGCCATGGTGCACGCCTCGCTCGAAGCGGCCGGGCAACTGGCGCAAGAAGGCATCGAAGCCGAGGTGGTGGACCTGCGCACGCTTCTGCCGCTGGACCGGGAAACGATCATCGAATCCGTGCGGCGCACGAGCAAACTGCTGGTCGTGCACGAAGACACGCGCACCGGGGGGATCGCCGGCGAGATCGCCGCCCTGGTGACCGATTCCGCTTTCGGGGATCTGGACGGGCCGATTCGGCGAGTCACTTCGCTCGATACGCCGGTGCCGTTTTCGCCGCCGCTGGAAGAGCACTTTTTGCCGAATGCCCAGCGCATTGCCGCGGCGGCGCGCGATCTGGCGCGCTATTGAACTTCTTCATTGGCGGAGCGCACCTGTAGGTGCCTCTGCCGTGTGAGTCTGTTGGCAAGCGCATTGTGTGTGCCTTCCGGCGCAGCAATGCGGGGACAGGAGAGCGCTATGGCGGTCGACGTCATCATGCCCCAGATGGGCGAAAGCATCTTCGAGGGCACCATCACCAAGTGGCTGAAAAAGGCCGGCGATAAGGTCGAGCGCGACGAGCCTCTCTTTGAAATCTCCACCGACAAAGTTGACGCCGAGATTCCTTCGCCGGCTGCTGGTGTGCTCCAGGAGATCCGTGTCCAGGAAGGCAAGACGGTTCCCATCCAAACGGTCGTGGCGGTGATTGACGGGCCGGGAACTCAGGTTGCTGCGGCCAAACCGGCGGTACCGGGCCCAGCCGAAGCGGCGTCCGCGCCGCCGGCGTCAGCAAAACCCCAGCCCCCGCAGGAGCAAAAAACCGAGCGGCGCCCGGCGCAAATGCCGGCGCCGCAAAATCAGCCCGCGTCTGAGAGCGTGGAGCCGGATGAAGAAGGCGAGAGCATTGCGGCTGACGGCAAACGCATTCACACCTCTCCTTTGGTGCGCCGCCTGGCGCGCGAGAACAAAATCGATCTCGCAGCCCTGCGCGGTACCGGCGCGGGGGGACGCATCAGCAAGGGAGACGTGCTTGCCGCTATTTCAAGCGCGGCCGAACGGCCCGCCGCGCCACCTCCGCCTCCGCCTTCGCCGTCGGTAACCCCCGCACCGAGCGCTCCGGCAGCGGGAGCGGCGCCTGCGCGCGCCGCGCTGGAATCGGCTGTGCCTCGCGAACGCATCTATTTCGGCCATTACGAAGTGCAGCCCATGAGCGTGATGCGGCAGCGCATCGCCGAGCACATGGTCCTTTCCAAACGCGTCTCGCCTCACGTCTATTCCATCGACGAGGCGGACATGACGCACATCGCCCAGGTGCGAGCGGCGGCGCGCGTCGAATTCGAGCAAAAACATCAGGCGAAGCTCACCTTTATGCCTTTCTTCGTACGCGCCTGCGTGGACGCCCTGCGCGATTTTCCGATGGTCAACGCTTCGGTGGACGGCACGAAAGTGGTGCTTCACGGCGAGATCAATATCGGCATCGCCGTGGCTCTCGATGGGGGGCTGATCGTTCCGGTGCTGAAGAATGCGGAGGAAAAGAATTTTCTGGGATTGCAGCGCGGGATTCAGGATTTGGCCGAGCGCGCCCGGACGAAAAAGCTCAAGCCCGAAGAAGTCCAGGAAAGCACCTTCTCCATTACCAACCCCGGCACGTTCGGAGGACTGATGGGCCTGCCGGTGATCAACCAGCCCAACGTGGCCATTTTAGGAATCGGCGCGATCCAGAAACGCCCCGTGGTCATCGACGATGCTATTGCCATTCGTTCCATGGTCTATCTGACTCTGAGCTACGACCATCGCGTGGTGGACGGGGCCATGGCGCACCAGTTCATGGGCCAGGTGAAGCAGCGCCTGGAAAAATGGACCGAGGATGTGCTTTAGCGCAGCGCGAAGCTCGCGACGGGCCGAACAGCTTAGTTGCTGCTTCCTCCGAGCAAAGTGGGCCGCAGCCGATAGCACCATTCCGCCAGGCGCGCCAGCGGCACGACGCTGATTTCGCGCGCCTCCAGCAGTCCCATAACGAAGCGATGCCTGGAGTTTTCCTGCGGCTGGGGCTGCACTTCGGTGACCGCCACGAATTCCGAGTGCGCCAACTTCTGCCGGATGGCATCGGCCGTAAAAGCCAATACCTTGGCCTGGCCCGGGTCTCGGGAAAGCGACAGTGCCTGCACGAACCCGCGCGTGCCGTTGCGCCGGTAACCATAGTCAAGGCGCAGGGGGTCGCCCGCATAGGTGAACTCATCCACGCGCAGGCGCCGTTCCAGGCGCGGCCAAATGCCCGTGCCGTGAAAGACCTGATTGGCCCGCGCCCGGATTCCGTTCCGCGTGGAAACGTCCTCCGCGGAGCGGCCTTGCCGGGGCGCCTCCACGTGGTCGCGATAGAGCCGGTCAAGCTCGGCGTCCAGGTCCTCGGCCAGCAGGCCCTTCTGCGGGCTGAGCTGCACCGCGTTCGAGAGCGTCTCTTCGAGTCGTGCGATGTAACCCTGCGGGTTATCGCCCGCGGCTGCGGAGGGCGAGGCGAAATCGTCGGAGAGCCGCCGCAGAAGTTCCTCGTCGGCTGCAGGGTGCAAACGGCGAACGCGGGCAAAGTCGGCGGGCTCTTCCAGCAGGCGCCGCAGGAGACGCCCGCTCGCCGGATCGAAGATCAGGATGCCGATATTCACCCACTCGTCTCGCACCAGGTTGGGCGTGTAGCGCACCACGTGGTAAGCGCAAGGGCGCAGTGCCTGTGCTCCTGAAAGCTCTGGCATGGTTCACTTCCTCTTTGAGAGATCGCTCATTTCCAGTTCGGGAAGGGCTGCCGGCCGGAATCGCGCGCGGAGAGGATCAATTCGCGCACGCCGAGGCGCCTCCGGTCGAGGTTTCGGATTAGTTCGTCGACTTTCCCGTATTCGTCGTTGTACCACTCCGGTGGAATGCCGTCGGCAATTTCCCCGAGTTGCGCCCGGTTCAAGCGCTCTTCGACGCGGCCGAGCCAAGGCTCAAAGGAATCGATTCCCGTGACGTGCCGATAAACGCTGTGCCGGTTATAGAGGCCGCGCAATGGCGCATCGGGGAAATTCCATTCGCCGGCATTGAAGCAGAATCCCTGGTCGATCATCAAGGCCTGGTAACGCGAACGGCCCGGCTCCAGAAAGAAGACCGCCTGCCGGCCGTTGGTGTTGCAGGTCCACTTGTCGAATACAAGCATGCCCGCGAAATCGGCTACGTTTTCCACCTGAGTCAACTGTTCGTCAGGAAGAAAATCGTACACCGCCCGTTGCGCCGGGTCCCCTGGATAGCGCGAGCCAAACTGTTTGCCGGCGCGACATGGCGTCCGGCCCACCCCCAACTGTATCACCAGCTCGGCCGTCAGCCGGATGAGCTCGGGGCGAACCTCCACCACCTCAACCCGCGGAACAGGCAAGCCCAGGCAGCCCGCCACCCTGGTGCCAAGCATTTCGTTGGCCAGAACGCGAACGTGTTGCGGGTTGTTTTGGAATTTGACGATGTAATAACCTCCATCGTCGCAGCGCATCAAGTGCGATTGCGCGCCCCCACGCATCCGGCGGATATGCTCGACCGCGAGCAGCATGCGGAGGCATGCTAACCAGCGCCGTTTTGCCCGGCAAGAAATTATTGCGGACGGAACAAAGGGTTATTCCAACAAAGGACTAGGGCCACGGTTCTATCGCGCTACCTGGAGGTGGCGAAGAGTGCCCCGCACTGGCTTCGCCATCCGGTGATAGCTTGCGCGACTGAACCGCCGCGTAAATCGCTTCTTCGCCGGTGGCATTCGCAGAACGCCAGGCAGTCGCAAAACGCCCGATGCGCCTGCGTGCCCCGCGAAGGCTCACCCTTGTCTGAAGTTCAGCGTTTCTTGCGAGACTTGGAACGCTTTCTAGAACTCGCTGAACTTTTCCTGGAGCTCTTCGCCGCCACCTTCTTCTTGGGCTTCTTGGACTTCTTGGGCCGCGCTTTCGCTCGCACGGCTGGCTTGCGGGATTTTGCCGCGCTGGGTTTGCGGGGCTTGGATTTGGGGGCCGATGACGGTGGCATCGCGGGCGCGCCCGGACGCTCGCTGACAATGACCTCCTCTTCGGTCTCTTCTAAGAGGCCCTCATCCTTTTCGCCGCCCTCATTTTCTTCGAATTGCGAATATTCGTTGTCATCGCCATTATCATGTAGCCAGGCCATCATTCCTCCGTAGGTCAGCCGCTTTGAAATCCGGCCGACCTCGCCGCTGCGGCTTCGGCGGCTTATAAACGGAATGCGAAGCCTTTGTCAAGGCCGCACCCCCGGCCGCGCATATTCAGTGGCCAGAGTAGCATTCTTGCAGGTGAATGGCGCGCGAAGAATGATTCCGGGCGCCGGTTAAGATTGAGTTACAGCATGAAACACGGCGGGAAGCACAAGGAAGGGAATGACAGCGCCACGCTGAAATTCCGACTGGCGGGCTTGCACCAGCGGGGCCGCCCCGACGGGGGTGCGCTAACGGAGTGACCCTAGCGGGGTTGGACGATCATTAACGTATCGCCGGCCTGCAGGGGCCTATTGAAGAGGAAGCGGTTGCCGCTGCGCAGGGCTTCGATGGTCGTCTGATAGGCCTGAGCGATGGACCACAACGTCTCGCCCTCTCGTACCCGATGCATCACCGGCTGGCCTGTTTTGGCCGAGGATTCAGACCGTGCCGAGACCGGCGCCTGTACGGGCGCGGGCCCCGTTACTCCAGGGTAAATCTTCAGGCGCATGCCGGCCACCATACGGTTGCTGCGCATGCCGTTCCATTTCTTCAGTTCCGTCATGGTCACGTTGAATTGATCGGCCACGCTCTCGACGGTATCGCTCTTGCGCGTGCGATAGCGCACCAGCGCTCCCAGAGTCGGCTGCGACTGGGCCGTCACGGGAATGATCAATTTGTGGTCCGCCGCTACGCGAGCCTGCAAATCGAGGCCATTCGCCTGGGCTAACGAAGCCACGCTAACGCGATATCTTCGGGCGATACTGGAAAGTGTTTCCCCATCCTCCACGCGATGCCGGCGCCAGCTCAGCCAATTTTCCGGCGGAATTTCGGCCATGCCGGCCTCGAACTCTTCCGCCTTGCCCGCCGGCAGCTGCAGCATGAACCGGGGATCGCTGGGAGTCACCAGACGCAGCAATTGCGGATTGAGGAGCTTCAGCGCATCAACATCTACGTCTATAGTTTCGGCGACCAGCCGCAAGTCAACCGGATGGCCCGGCTGCACGCGATCAACCCGCAGCGGATCGTCGGGGGTGACATCAATTCCGTACCGCGCGGGATCCTTAGCAATCAGTGTGAGCGCCACGATAATCGGAACGTAGTTGCGCGTCTCCTTGGGCAGGACGTTCAGCTTGTACATCTCCCAGAAATCGGCGTAGCCGGTGCGCTCCACGGCATGCTGCACCGTTCCCGGTCCCGAATTGTAGGCGGCCATCACCAGGTACCAATCGCCAAACATCTGGTACAGATCGCGCAGATGGTGTGCGGCGGCGTGGGTAGCTTTCTCCGGATCCTGCCGTTCATCTACCCACCAGCTGTGCTCCAGGCCGTACTGCTTGCCGCGGAAGGACATGAATTGCCACAGGCCGCGAGCGCCCGCGCGCGAAAGCGCCTGCGGCTGGAATGCGCTCTCCGCCTGGGCCAGATACATCAAATCGCCCGGCAACCCCTCTTCGGCCAGAACGCGCTGAATCATGGCGCTATAGCGGCCCGCGCGGCGCAATCCAGTCTCCACGATGGCCCGCCCGCGTGCGGTTTGAAAGAAATTCAGGAACGAAAGAACCGGATCGGTAAGCGTCAGCGGAAGATCGTGGCTTACGGCCCGCAACTCGCCTTCGGCATTCGTCCGCAACCCGGTATCCGCAGGGGCTGCCGGGGCCTCTTCTCCCGATAATGAGGTGATGGCGTTGATTTCATCCAAAGGTGAGGGGGCGCTCTTTTGCTCTGAAGGAACCTCGGGCGGTTCGCTGGTTTCTGCACTTTGCGCAACACTCTGCACCGCCGGCAGAGAAGCCATGATGCCATTAAATAATTCGGATAGGGTTGGCGCGTTCGGGATATCAAACCCGCTGGACAAAAGAAGATCGAGCGCGCGATTATAATCCTGGCGAGCAGCGTCGCTGCGGCCCGCCTTCTGTTCTTGCTCGCCAAGCTCAAAAGCCGTCCTCACCTGACGCGCCAGTCGATCCAACCCGTCGGGCGGCATGGCTGCCAGCAGGACGGTGTGCCACCGTGCCTGATCGAGCGGCAAGGCCCCTATTTTCAATCCTATGCTAGGCCGCTGAGGTGTGGGGGCTTGAATGGCGGCAGGGTGATAAGCCGCGGTCGAGTGGCGGGCGGAGTCCTCGCATCCCGCAAGGCAGAGCATCGCGCCAGAGGCCAAAGAGAGCCCTACCAGGGCGATGAGCTTATCCGCAGGTCTGCGTCGCTCCATACGCATTACTCCCAAACCGCTATGTTTGCGTCGCTTAAACATCCGATGCTCCACCTCGGAAAGGGGGATCGGCGAGCCTGCAAGAAACGATTCCCCATCCTAACCTGTGGCGAATCCTTACGCAATCTTAAGATTACGTGCGGGTTAACATTCAGAAAACAGGCCCCCGCCAAGGCCTTCGCCCGATCGGCAGCCCCTTGCCCCCGACCAAAAGATAGATCAACCGATTAATACAGCCGCATCGCCTCCCGCCACGGCGACACCCCTAGGCCACTTCCTCGTTCTCGGTTAGTTGCCCCTGCCGCTCCGCTTTGGCGTGCGCGATCACCTTTTCGGCAATCTCATTTGGAACGAAGTCATAATGCGAGAATTCCATGGTGTAGCTGGCCCGCCCCTGGGTCATCGAGGTCAGGTCGGTGGCATAGCTCAACATCTCCGCGAAAGGCACCTGAGCCTTCACCACTACGTTTGCCCCGAGCGCTTCGCTGCCACTGATCCGCCCTCGGCGCGAGCTGAGATCGCCCATCACATCCCCGGAATACTGGTCCGGGGCATACACCTCCACATGCATGATGGGTTCGAGCAGCGAGGGCCGAGCTTGCTTCATGCCCTCCTTGAAAGCGAGGGAGCCCGCGATCTTGAAAGCCATGTCCGAAGAGTCCACGTCGTGATACTTCCCGTCGTAGAGCACGGCGCGGAAATCGACTACCGGGAAACCCGCCAGATAGCCACGATCGGCCGCGGCACGAATCCCCTTCTCCACGGAGGGGATGTAGTTCTTGGGGATGGAACCGCCAAAAATGTCATCCACGAACTCAAACCCCGCCCCGCGTGGCAGCGGTTCCATGCGCACGCGACACACTCCAAACTGGCCGTGGCCTCCGGTTTGCTTCTTGTGTTTTCCTTCCGCATCGGCCTTGGCGCGGATGGTCTCCCGGTAGGGGACTTTGGGGGGCTTGAGCATCACATCGACTCTGAAACGCTTGCGCAGCTTGGCCACAACCACTTCTATGTGCTGCTGGCCCGAGCCCGATAGCAAAAACTCCTTGGTCTGCGGGTCCCGCGAAAAACGCAGTGCCAGGTCTTCCTCCAGAATCTTGTGAATACCCTGCCCGATGCGGTCCTCGTCCGCGCGCGTCTTGGGCTCGATGGCAAACGTGATGGCAGGCTCGGGAATGCGCGCCAGCGGGTAATAAATCGGCGAGCCCCGGTCGCCCAAGGTGTCCCCGGTGACCGTCTCCTTTAATTTGGCGATGGCGCCCAGATCGCCCGTATGCAGCTCAGGAATTTCCATCCCGGTCTTCCCCTGCATCACCTGCAGGTGTTGAAAGCGCTCGCTCGTGCCGCGCGCAAAATTGGTCAAGGTAGCATCGTTCTTCAGCACGCCGGACATCACTTTGAAGTAGTTGATGCGGCCGGCGAAAGGATCGGAAAGCGTCTTGAACACGTAAATAGAAAGCGGCTCGGAGTCCGCGATTTTACGCTCGACCGGATTGCCCTTGCCTCCGGCCTCGGTGAATCCGCTGGCGGTTCCCCGCGCCGCGGGATTGGGAAAGACGTCTACGATCAGATTCAGAATGGCATCGCTGCCGATATTGTGCAGCGCCGAGCTGAGCACCACCGGATACAGCCGCCGTTGCTGAAACGCCAACCGCAGACCCTTCTTGAGATCTTCCAGCGGCAGAGTGCCCTCCTCGAAGAACTCCTCCATCAGCTTGTCGTCGCCCTCGGCGACCATCTCCACCAGGGCTTCGTGGGCCTCTTTCGCTGCCGAAGCCATCTCCGCGGGAATCTCCTCCACCTTGCTGCGGCCGTCCCCATCGGGCGTGTACAGCAGCGCTTTCATGCTCAGCAAATCCACCACGCCTCGAAACTGTTTCTCGGCGCCGATGGGTAGTTGCAGCGGCACCACGGCGCGGCCAAACGCCTCTTGCACCGATTTCAGGGCGCGATCGAAACTCGCCAGCTCACGATCCATCCAGTTGATAACGATGGCCCGCGGCTGATCGTATTCGGTGCCGTAATCCCACACTTTTTCGGTCACGACCTGCACGCCGGCAACGGCGTCCACCAGCACCAGCACCGCGTCAGCCCCAATCAGCGACGCCCGTGTTTCATTCACAAAGGTGCTGTAGCCGGGCGTATCCAAAAAATTGATCTTGGTCTTCTCGCCCTGGGTTTTCTCGCTCTGGCCTGGCCCGCTCGGCGCCCACCCGGCAAAGGCCAATCCCGTTTGGATGGAGATCTTGCGTGCGATCTCTTCCTCGTCCCAGTCTGTTACCGTATTTCCTTCGGCTACTTTGCCGAGCCGTGGCGTCATCCCAGCGGTATATAACAACGACGACACCAACTGGGTCTTTCCGGTGTCGCCGTGGCCCGCAATGCCAACGTTACGTAGAAACGTCGTTGTATAGGATTTCATGGCTTTCCCCTGTTCGGGCCCGGGGCCGATCTCGCGGGGCGAAAGCACAGGCGGGATACCCAGGCGCCGTGCGTGGCTACTGTGAAAAGCCGGATGCTAGCACGATCACCTGCAAGCGAGCAATTCCATGCGAGGCTGATTCTGTCTGCGGGATTGTGGCAGGGGCTGGTACTTGCGCCCGCTCTTAAGATCATCCTACCGGCGGCGAATCAACTCTCAAAGCTAACTTCAGTTTTGCGTCCAGACCTCAGACGTCCTCGTGGATCGTCTTTAGCCGGATGAGTTCGAACTCCTTCACGCCCGCTGGCGTCTGCACCTTGACCTCGTCGCCCACGCGCCGGCCCAGCAAGGCTTTGCCAATCGGCGAAGTCGTGGAGATCATCCCTTTCGCCGCATCGGCTTCTTCACTGGTCACCAATTTGTATTCCACTTCCGAAATCTTTACCAGGTCGCGCAGCCACACGCGAGAGCCGTAACCCGCGCGATCGTGTGGGATATTGTTCAGGTTGAGCATGCCGAGATCGCCCATACGCTTCTTGAGCTGGCCCAGCCGCGCGGAAACAAAACCCTGCCGTTCCTTGGCATACTTGTACTCCGCGTTTTCGGAAAGGTCCCCGTGGGCCCGTGCCTTCATCAATTCCTTGGGCAATTCCAGGTTCAACTCGTGGTCCAGGGCATCGATTTCGTCCTGAAGCTTCCGCTTGATCTTGGAAAGTGGGTCGTCGCTCATGATGGCTTGTGTTTCGCTTTCCGTGCCGCGAGTTCAACTTTGCGCATTCCGATCTCACGATCGCGAGATCGAAACGCGGCTCTGCTCCGTAACGGACTCGTGTTGCAGCACGCCTTCAGACGGAAACCAAATTGGTGAGTCGCCACCGGGAAACAGGCGGACGGGGGGAATTCGCCCCGGGCTTTCGAGATGCGACGGCAGTCAATATCCTCATGAACCTATCCCCGATCTTCCGCTCGTGATCTATTTTCAGCGCCGCACTGACGGCCCAAAACATGCTCGGGTACATCCGAAATTGTAGATACCGTGAAGAAAAGTAGCAAGCAGCAGCGCTTTGCTTCCGTGAAACAGCGGTTCTTGCGCGCGGGGAGGTTGCAATAATGGATTACGGTACTTTAAGCCCGCGATTGGACGTCTCGAGCTTTCATACTTGCCGGTGGGTTTCCGCCAGCGGAGGCGCCCAATCTCCGGCTGAACTGTCGGGGTCGTCTCTTTGACGGCTGCGCTCCCGGTAGAAATAAAATCCAGTCTGAATTCCGCGAAATAAGGCAGTTACCGATCGTACCGGTGCGCGCACTGTTCGCCGAATCTTGGAACTCGTCTCTTCAATGGATTCGAAAGTGCCCGTCAGAATCTGGTCAGCATGGACGAGCCTCATCCTAAGACGATCGGCAGTATCTGTGATGATGCGGTCGGCGCGCTCCACCTGGTAGCGAGCTGTTTGCGTAATTTCGGCGGCGTCGTAAATCACGCTTGAGATGCGCGGCTGCGCCTCTTCCATCCACGCCTCGAGCTGTGAAATCAGAGGAAAAAGGCGGCCCTGGAACTGATCGGCGATCTGTCCCATGCGTTTGCTCAAACGGCGGATGGCCATGAACATGGCCGCAAAGATGAGCATTTGCATGAATAGGGCCACACCTACCACGATCACGAATAACGGCATCACCCAGTCGGCCATGATTCGACCCTAAATCTCTTTGGATTTCTCGCGCCGATATGCCTCGCGGCCGGCATCCAAGGCGCCGGTAATTAATTCCCTTTGGTCCGACGCAACCTGTTTGCCGCGCTCCACAACGTCTTCGGCACGGTAACGTAGTTCGCGAGCCTTGCGCTGCGCGTACTCTCTGCCCTCTTCAGCCCTTTGACTCAGGTAGTCCCGCGTCTCTTTGCCAGAGCGAGGAGCCGCGAGAACTCCCACTACCGCACCGATCCCGACACCAGCCAGGAAATATCCGACTTTGGAGCTACCCATATGTCGCCTCCGTGCTTCTTTACGCCTATAGGATGCATTGATGGGGTGCCTGGATAGCGCTACCCGAAGTTGCCCTGGAATGACGCCTCAGTTTTGACTTTGAAGCTTTTCCGGTTTCGAGATCTCGGAGTTGAAACGGGGACCACTCGTGACAATAAAACAAACGACAAGAGCCAGGATGAGCAAGCCGAGCAAGGCCGGTTGTTGGCGGAGAGGGGGGGGATTCGCTTCCACAACTCTATCGTGCAGTGAAGTGCTGGGACGGTTAGTTTGTTACTTCCTCGGACGCCCAACGATTATTTATCTTAAATGATTGACTTTTAAATAGTTCGGCAAATCTAATTCACGCCCTTTTGTAGCAAAATGCGATTCCCTGCCGCATCAGACCGGCGCGGGGATATGGGGAATTCGCGCTGCTTTGGTAGCAGCAACGGTAGCACGGGAGTTTTGTCCATTTAACGGACAGCGCGAAAGTGTAAATCGCCTGTGTTTATGCGGGTTTCGGGCTTGACAAACGCAGAGATTTATGATAGCGTAGTGCATCAGTAAGGTTGAGCGATTTTACTGATGTAACCCCGCTGTTACGCTCTGCTAGGCAAGTCGGAACGATTGCCAGCACGCCGCCCGACGAGACACCGCACTTAGAGTCCTAGCAACCCCGTTCTGCGCTAGTCGATCTTGATGTGCCTTTTACAAGGATGAAGAAATCCGCACCTTCCACTAACGGTATCACTCCCAATTTTAACGCCCGAGCTTTTTCTTGTAGGACCGCCGCACTTTATCTTGGTTCCAAAACCCATTTCATCCGCACGTTGATTAGGACAGGACAAATCCCTTTTCTGAAATTCGGAAAAACGTACACAGTCGCAAAAGAGGATTTGGACAGTTATCTGGACGGGCAAAAACGAACGATGACTGTTCACCCGCCGCCGAAATCTGAATCGCCCGAGGACGCTGCGATGAGCACCGCTCTAGCCTCCGAAATATAGGAAAGAGAGGACAACTTGAAAAAGAAAGGTGCAAGGAAACCAGAAACGTCCAAATCTCCCTTCTGGACGAACAAGCAAAAGACACGTCCAAAAGTAGACCCTTTGGAATTTTACAGTAGCTTCGCGGAGGTATTCGAACATGCCGCGAAGCAGGCCGATTTGCAGGTTAACGGAATTACAGCGGTTCACCATATCTACGTTTCAAACAAAGGCAGGCTAGAGTGTCTGAGCCTTCCAACCCTCATTCATGCGGCCATTCGCTCTCTGGTCGCACGAACGCCTTAAAGCTATGGTGCAAACAAGCGGGCAGTAAGAAAAGGATTCCAAACAAATGTCTAGAGCTGAAATTGCACTTATGGCACAGGAATACGGAACGTCTCAGTACCGGATTCGTCAGGAGTGGCGGCAATGGCGGCGTTTCGAGCTTGCAGCCGAGCACCCGGACAAATATTCAGTTCTGCGATTTCCAGACGGTACGTTGAAGGTGTTCGAAAAGAGTTTTGTTGATTTGCTGGAGTCAGCCAGCAACTAACGAGATTCGGACGGTTTTAACACCTCCGAGTAGGCTGGGGAGTTCGTGCCCCTGAACACGGCTCCCCGCCTTCAAATTCACTGTTCAGGGAGAAAGGATGTTGAAGGATAGCTGACTAAGAATTGGGCTGTCATTCAGGGGACAGTATGGAGATCGAAGAATCAAAGTTTTATTGCAGCGCGGAATGGCACTTAGTAAAAATGGGTTCACTGTGCGCCGCTGTATATAGTTGGAGTTTAAAAATCGCTGGCAAATCGAAACGGTTCGCCGTGTCAGAAGTAGACGCCGGTCTGTATTTTGGTCGGCATCGGAATACGATTCTGACAGCCTATAAGAAATTGTCCGAGTCGGGATTCTTCAAGCTGATCTATGCAGGCAAGAATGCCTTTGAATCTAATGTGTACGAACCGATAAAACACGAGCAATGGGCGAAGGAACACCCGAATTGCTGCCTCAAACGGGAAGTCGGATTGACCTTACTGAACGACGATAAACTTGGGCAAGACTTATACGCGGCCAGCGGCACAAAAATAAAGTTCAAGGATTTTCGGATCAAATGGTATCGGCGACTTGGTTTCTCGGACAACGAAATTGTTGAATATTTCAGGGAGTGGTTTCCTGGTTATGCCTCTCAGCAAAGTGGGAAGAAATGGCGTACGGACGCAGCGCAATTCCACTTCGGCGAGCGATTGACAGCCCTACGACAGCGGAAAGAGTGTCTCGCTAAGCAGGCCCGGACAGAACCCACGCTCGTCAGCAGTATCTAATGACTAGGACAATGCACGCGGCGGTTCCAAATCTTCTTTGCTTTGATACGTATACCCGTAGAGCAGTGCAAGGTTTTTTGTGCACGACAGTGCACAAGTCTTGTGAGTTCCCCGTGCACAACTTTTGTGAGTTCTCGTGCACAAAAAACCTTGCACAAGTCTCCGAGGTAGTCTCCCGAAGAGAGTTGACGATTGGAGTTAAGCGATACGGTCATGGGACCGTTAACCATAACCATCGCTTCTGTCCATTTTACGGACACGAAAGGATTGGAGAGGATTTTGGCCGCAATTTCTTGGAGGTATGGATTTGGACAAATTCTTAGCAGCTAGTTGAGGGGCATAGGTGAGCGGGCCGGTAGCCTGACAATCAGGCTAATTGAGTATAAGAACGGACGGTGCTGGTTCCATTGCGAGTGCGATTGCGATCCCAACAAGAAGTGGGTCCTCGTTCGATCCGATCACTTCGGCCACAGGGTTAATTCCTGTGGCTGTCGGAAAATAAATCTCCTCTGGGATAATAAACGGGCCAGAAAAAACAATGTGGGCGAAGCGAGGTTAGATACAAAACCGGCACAGGTCCCTGATAACGCGCTAGATACAAGAGAAGAAGCTTCAGAAAACGGCCCAAAACTCACTTTTTTCCTTAATATGGAGGGGCAGAAGGGTCCTCCCAGGTGCCCCCACGATGTATGGCTGACGCCGGATGAAGTCGAGACGGGTATCAGTGGAAATTGCTCGCTTTGCACGCCTATCATCGTCCGAAACGGAACGTATAACCCCCAGCGAAGTCAGCACAAGTACAACCGAACCCTAAAGCGAGAGAACTTAGGGATGGGCAGGGGTATGAGCCTGTCCGTGGAGGGCAAGCCAACAAAAGCTACCTCCACCTCCGCCGACCGAACGAAGCCAGCCGGAAAGAATTTGATCTTGGTAGGCGGCGTGAGCCAAGTCGATTTTGCAAATTATCGAAACGTAGAGAAAGAACTCTTCGGCGGCCATCGAAGGAGTGCGGCAGGTCGTGACAAGATCAAACCAGGTCAAAACCCGAACGTTGACGTTGCCGAGTGGGATTCGACCGCCGATCCAGCAGATAGCCACAGCCGCTCCACAACAAACCTACCACGACCCCGGATAGAGTCTCAGTTTGATAACAACAACGATACCTTAGACGCCGCCGCTGAAGACTGGAAGGAACAGAAAAAGCTCCTCAAGCATGAGCAGCGCGAACGAGAAGTCGCAGACGAGGAAGTAGATTTATCAATCGACAGCACGAAAACCAAAAGGCAAAAAGACGAATGAGCAACGTGGAAATAGTTTTGAATCCCAGCGAAGGCGTCGTATCTGTTTCAACGCGGGTCAATGATGTAACAGATCAAATTGCTGCGAACAAATTCCTCCAGAAGCTCGCGCCCGCCATTCAGCAGTTACACGACGCAGCAGTAGCGAAGCCCACTCGCAGAAAAATCGACTCCGCATCCGTTAAAAGCGACCGATAAAGATATCAATTTTGCCGCGTGAATCAGACTTTGCATATTGCGCCAGCGATTGGAAGCGGGAATAGCAGATCATGTGTGGAATGTGGCCGTACTGGTAGGAAAACCTAAGGCGATGCAAAGACTAGGAGAGAGTAGGTCATTGGAAATTATTATAGACGAATCTGTAAAGCTGATTTTGGAGACCATGCAATCGAGAATTCCCACCAATAAGTTGATTGGCGTGGCGGATTGCTTGCCGCAAATGGCAAGGCTCCTGTGGAAGGACTACCCGCAGGAGCCTTGCAGTGCCATCTCTCTTCGTGCGGAACCGCTTAGTATTTTTTGTGAGAAGAAACTAGCCGCCACTGAATAGGCAGACGATTTGGGTGCTGATGATGGTTCTGTGGTGGCATCGTGTGTCCATTCGCTATTGCAATCTCATGGCCGCAGACGTGGCAACGGTAGATTCCTGGCCAGGGTGCAAGTATTCCCGGTTCTACCAATTTATCGAAAGCTCCGTCGTCACTGTGCTCCATATATTCTTTGTACTTGTAGAGTGCCATTTTCCACATCTCCTTTACCCTTTAAGGGCGATTTTTTCTTGACACAGGGAGAGGGTCCGGTGAAAATGGCTTCGGCATTTAAGAAGTCCAGAGACACCAACCCCCTCTACCCGAGGGAAAAGAAGTTTCAAGCGGCGGATCGTTAGTAGCGACCCGCCGCTTTTCTTTTCCGCGTACATTTTCAGTGTGAGCATAAACTTCGTCAAGTGGAAAAGCAGCGATTTGCACAAAGGATTGGGGAAATGTTGTTCAAAACATCTACATATAGCGGTGTGCTTTCAGATGGGCCGTATATGTGGAACTTACTATTTTTATTCTAGCTCGGTGTGCTAGAAGGTCGCGCAGGCCAGAACCCTCCAAAAAGCCAAAATAGAAATTTCAACTGACCCACTACCCATTTGTCCGTTAAATGGACGAAGGAGCTTAAAATTGAGTGACCTTAATACGCGCCGATTAAAGCGCCTCAGAGGCGCTTTGCCCGACAAGTCCGAAGGGAGCGAGCATACGCAACACACCCCCGCAAAGCATGCGGTAGTGTCCGAATACCTTGTAGAGAATTCGGAGACTGTTTTAAGCCTAGCGGAATTGATGAGCCCGACACATAAATCTGCCGAGCCGCCGCCATTTATTCAGCCAGACCATGCGCCGAACTCTGAACCCCGCACTTACGAAATCGGAAGTGAGCAAGATGACTACGGCAGATTTGAAGGACTACCTCAATATCGTTGGCCGAGACCGGGCACAGTGGCAACAGAAAAGGAACTCGATAAAGCGGCAGAATATTCAACGATTCGCACCAACGTACAAATATATCTGAATCGCTACCTTGAGCTAGTGGCCGCTCGCACTGGCCGCACTAACTGGCTCAATAGCGATGAAAACAGCCCCAACACTCAAGAACTTCTGCGGCATTGGAGTTGGGTCAAAGGTGTTTGGCAAGGTTTAGGAGTCCAATCGCCGAGTGAAGAGAAATTGAATCAAATGGCGAACTCTTGGCTCGATCGATTTCTGGAAATCGAAGCTGCCCGAACTTCCACACGTTCGGACAACTGGTCCGGCGTAAACTTAGAACTGTGAAAAGAATTGGAGAAATAATTGCTGACTGAAGAAGCTGTCTTAAAATCTATAGCCCTGTTTCCAACCCGAGAACTTTTGCACATACTTTGTACAGGTTCTCGGTCTGTTTCGTTATCTCAACGGGCACCTGAGTCTGGGAGTCGAGGTATGCACCGAAAGCAGGTACATCGTCTTGGCCTAACGTCTTGTTTGCAACCAAAGCATCCGACAAAGCCCGTATGACCATTGCTTGTCTGGCGAGTACCATAATTATTAATTGATGTTCTTCTCTCGTCACAGTAACTCTCCAATCTCACTAACTCGGTTCCCAGCATCTTCTACCGAGAGGATAATAGGGCCTAAATCGGATTCGCTGGACAAAAAAGTGACTAAAACTAGATAGGGAACCTGTCCGTTAAATGGACAAGCCGATCAAACCAAGCGGCGCGAGTCCAAAAGCGCAGACTTTCGATTGCCCATAAGCTGAACTCAGGAGTTTTTCGCACGGTTGGCCCGGACACATTTCTGGCAGACGCCAGATCGCGGACTAGGGTAAGCAGAGAGTTTTTTTTGCTCCCCGCATTGCCGACACTCCCGTTTGCCGCTAATAACCGGGTTAGTTTCTTCATACTGTTTGGCCGAGATGCCTGCCTTTTCCAAATGGTGACGAACAACCGAATCAGACGCAAACCCGAGAGCAGACCTAATTTCGGCATAGGTCCTGCCCTTTTTGCGGAGTCTGAGAACCTCGGCAGTAGTTTCGTCCTCGGGGGGCCTTCCGATTTTGGATTGAATTTTCATAGGCGAGACGCATTTTACCCTGAGTCTGAAAAGCGCAGAACTTGAAATCACGGAACCAAGAGACGCTTCGATTTGGCAAGCCCAGCCCGAAGCGCCCAGAGACACCACAGCACTTCGTTAGCCTCATCAGTGTCCGCAAAACGGACAGACGCGGGAATTTAACCCGCGTTTCGGCCTACTCCTCCTCAGTCGTGCGATCCTCAACAGCGCGTACCGCTCGGATGTAGTCCGCTGCCTTTTGTGCTTGCGATGCGGCAGAGATGATTAGTCTTGAATCGCCGCGCAAGCATTCAATCCAGCTTCTGAGATACGCAGTGGAATTGGGGAGGGTAGCGGGAGCAGTGCCAGCTACGCCGCAGAGCATGGCCGCTCCCATCTCCGCGATTAGTTCCTCTTTTGAGTACGACTCGGACCCAAACGTGTTTAGTTGCTCGATTCCATCGCGACCGATTCTTGATGAATGGCCGGTGCTGTGGGTGAGTTCATGAAACAGCGTGGAGTAATATTCTTCGGCGGAATTGAACGCGGTGCGAGCCGGTATCCCTACCATATCGTTAGACGGCCTGTACCACGCTCGCCCGTCTTGTGTGATCGCGGGCCGGTTCGGCATTCGTGAGATGATTGCTTCGCACTGATCGAGAGACGGCACTCTCGGAGATGCGTTTCCAAGCCCGAGCTTACCGGCGATGCTTTCGGTTTGTTCGACGTTGAACACACGATAAAAACGGAGCAAAAACGGCCTCGTCTTACGCTCGTTTCCGTCAGCGTCAGTTACGAGTTTCTCGTCTCCAATCTTCCAGAACGTCACAATCGAGGAACGTTCACCCTTACGGATGTGCCCGCCGAGCTTCTGCGCCTGGTTGAAAGTAAGCCAATACCGCGAGCCGTAGCCTTGGGGCGCTAAGAGAAACGGGTTGATGCCCCGGTATTCGTGGCCCGAGACGAGGTTGCAGGGTGGTTCTGTGCGCCACGGTTTGCGCCATGGTGCTGTGCCGGATTCAAGCTGCTTGATGATCTGTTCGGTAACGAGTTCGTAGACGTTCATCGGAATGTGCTCCTTTGTAGAGTGTGTGACATCCTTGGGAGCGAGTATATAGAGTGTCTGACACATGTCAAGGACAAACTAGAGTGTATGACAAGAAAGTTAGTCCGTTAAATGGACAGCAAAAGCGGGTAAGAACTACACAGTGGGCTTGTCCGTAAAATGGACAAACGAGGGCGAAGGCGTAAACACAAATATGGCGATGATTCCAGGCTATCCGAGCGATGCAGACCTACGGAGAATGCTCAAGGGCATCTCTATGCGAATTAGCGACCCCACGACGCCCGCAAAGACCGTACTTGAACTCCTGCGGGAAGAAAAACGAATCCGCCAGGACCTCAAGAACGCCGCTATAGAACGATTACAAATCCGGCAGGACAAAGCAGAAGCACGGGCCACTACAGAAGCTAACAGGGAAAACAGAACCCGAGCCGGAAGCCCGCTAAGAACAAAACAAACAGAATGCTAACCTAACGATTTATTCAGCTTTGCCCGTAGGAGTAGAGGAATCGAACAAGAGACACGGAACAAGGACGGGGTACGGATACGAAGAGGATAACAAGCGGTAAGAAGGACGGATTGAGACACGATGACAGGTTTTAGCAAGCGGCATTTGTTTTCAATGACTTAGTTAGAGTGTATGACAAGGATTACCACGTACATATAGGCCGCTCTCTCACGCGCACCGATTTTTTCTCCACGCCGCGCCTCGAAACTAGAATTTCGCTCGATTTGAGACCGTTTAGCCTGGATGAGAATCTGACCTTATCCGCCAAGGCTCGCAATCGCGTGAAAATGCTGGTTTCGCAATTACGTGCTACAGATTCGTGCTACCAAACACGCTAGGAGAACTGGATTAATTCAAAAAAGTACCGAAACCCCCTTCCGCCCCCTTAGGCTCTTGCCCGATACGGTTTACGTGCTCCGAGCGGATGCGGGATAGGTAGTTAGTAGATTGATATCGTGTGGTTTACTTATCTATATAGAGAGCGGATATCAGCGAATCGGGGTTCCTTTTTTTGAATCGTCGCCGGGGGCTGGGTACCTTTCGACGGTGGGACTCCGTGGGCGGCGATGACCCGGTAATGCATCCCACCGAGGAAACCGCTCCTTACATGCCAAACCGAACGCGAGCATGTAGGATGAGGGTCGGGGGGCTTATTTCAAGAGATGCGGTGCTTTATTTCTCTAGAAAGCTCTGGAACTGCTTTCTAGCCTCTAGCTTCGTTTCTTTTCCCCGCGCGGACTTGGCCGTGCGCGGCTTCGCCATTTCCTTTTTGACGGCCAGGACTGTCGCTTTGAAGGATTTCGTGTCGGCTTTCTTCTTACGCATGACACGCCACTCATACCAAGTTGCGTCAGAGTCTACTGTCCGAAACGGTACACTTTCTAAGCCAATGCGTCGCCCATCTGTCCTATACGATACAATCTAATGTACGATGCAAGACATATAGAGGAATGGCTGATAGGATACTAATCCTCAACACGCCACCATGTTTGGAGTTTTAACCTTTGTGCGTCGTCCTCAAAGAACATCGATACGTCGTGCAGGTCGGAACCGTGAGCCACGTGCTCCGCATTGAGGAGCTTGTCTCTGGGCCTGCCCTTTGGAGAGCTAAGTTCAGACTGAACATCCCCGCCGATCTAAATAGACAAGCAGAGATACTTTACGGTGCGAGCGCTGACGAAGTGGCAGAACTGGGCGCGGATTTTCTGGGCGGGCGTAAGCCCAAGGCTAAATCGCTTATGTCCACTCCTCAACTCACGAAGCTGGTGGCGGAATTCGAAACAATTAAGGCGCACCTTGAGCGGTCCACCGATCCTGTGGAGCGAAGTGAGTTGCTAGTAAAACTCGGTGTGGTCGTTCAAGAAATCGATAGCTTTATTATCGAGCAGATGACAAAGCTACAGCCAAGGGAATCATCTAACGAAGACGCTTGAATGAAGCGCCAACATGCCGCAAAAAGGTGCTGTCCCGAAACCGAAGCGCACTACAAACAAGAGTGTCCTTGAGAAGGTGAAGAAGGAGTTCCCCTATTTGTCACCTCCGCGCCAGAAGGCGCTCGCACGAAAAATGACCCTTCCGCACAAGCTCAAAATGCATGGCCAAGGCTGAATGACCCGCTTATCGGGACTTGATGGATTGTCCCGCCTGTCGAATGGGATTGATCGCGCTCCGCAATCTTATCGTCAATCGCCTTGATTTCCAGGGCCAGGTGTAAGTGGTGCGGGTTTTTCTCAAGGTTGTGAAATCCCCACAGTGAAGTATGAAGCCTTTAGCATTCAAAAGATAAGCTTCACCGGGACTTCCATTAACAAACTACTCGGCGAACAGTTCCAATCGGAGGCCGTTGGAATGGACAAACTTATTATGCTTCGCCTTCATTTCTGCAAGTTTCGCTCGCATCGAGTTAACAGCAGCTTCCGCTGAAGCGCGAACCGTTTGAGTTTCCACGTTCTTGTCGAGTCCAAGCCTTTGGACTAGCAGTTGGTTCTCCGCTAAAGCTTTTTCACGCTTCGCAAGCTCCTTTTCTTCTTTGCGTATGGCGGCGGCTGATTTCTTAATTTTCTGAAGGGTCTCAAACTCTGAGTAATTCACTTGTTGTTTCTCCACAAAGTGGCTTTAAGGCTCATCCCGCTTTTTGGGTTTGCCTTTTCGGTTCACATAGAACCAGATAAATGTCCCTGGGCCACACACGATTTCTTTGTTGTATCGCGTAAACACCGGAAGACCAAATGGATTTGTGCAACGTTCGACGTTTTGTCACTGAGGTGTCGTCAAAAAGCCAAGTCCCGAAAAGTCGCCTTCTCGGAAACTGGCCGCACCGTCGTTTTTCGGCGGTTCCTTTTGGCCGAGTGGAACCTTACGAGCGTCGGCACCCGATTATTAACCCGCTTTCCTTGCTACAAGCAAACGTCGTCCTCAAACGATCAAGAGCTTGCAGGAGCATTATTCGGACAGCCGAAACGAAGACTACTGGAGCGCATGGCTTATACCCGCTGGCCAAATGGCAGTGGAAAGAACTGATTTGCCTGTGCCTGAGTTTGAACTAAAAGGACATCTATGCCCTCAAATCCCACAATCGGAAGTGTCGGCGCACTTGGCCCACTACAGCCTTTTGAATGGAACACGCCGCCGCCCGCTCAAGTCCCTCTAACGGGAACCGGAGGAACTGGCGGAACAGGCGGTGGTTGGTCATCTGCGACCTACATTAATCCAAGCCCCGGATATAATTTACAAATTCTCTACACCGGGGATCAGGACCCAGCAGGGCAGCTTTTCGGACAAGACGACGAAGACTTTTGGCAGAATCCCGTCGTACCTGTTGTTGCGACCTTGCTTTGGCCGCAACCGTGGTCGTTCGACGTACAAGAAGCCACTATAGTACCTCCCATTCAAGATGAGGACTTCTGGGCTAACCCTGTCGCGCCGGTTGCTGCAAGTAATCGCGTCTACTTGCCCGCTCAACTCGATGGAGAAGAAATCCCAGCGGGCAATCTTTTTATCGTTGGCACGCCGACCGAGAGTTGGTCTACCGCAAGTATTCTCAACGCTCAAAATGGTATAGCGCTTAGATACCAATTTGACCCACAAGACCCTGGCGGGGCACTCGCGCCTCTGGTGCAGCCCGACGAAGATTTTTGGATCAACCCGGTTGCGCCGTTCATTCCCGAACCGACCATTCTTCAGTTTTCAGATGAATGGGCGATCAATCCGAACTTCGATGAAGATTTCTGGGCCAATCCGGTTGCTCCTGTTGCGGCTAGCAATATCTTTCCGCAACCGTGGAGTGTGGAAGAAGATTTCCAAACTCCGGCAATTTTCCAAGGCGGCGCGGACGAAGACTTCTGGGCCAATCCCGTCGCACCGCTCTGGCAAACGCTGCTTATTCCCCAGCAGTGGCGATATGAACAAAACGAGCCTGGAAATCTTTTCGGTCAATTTGATGAGCACTTCTGGGCTAGTGGCGTTTCACCCATTTGGCAGTTCCCACTTGTTCCGCAGCAATGGCAATACGAACAAAATGAAATTACCACTCAAATCCTGCACGCTGATGATGACGATTCCTTTTGGAGCAATCCCGTTGCGCCGGTTGCTACCTCGATGTGGCAAGCATTACCGATCAATAATGTTCAAATCTGGGACGACGCGAACTTGTTTTTGTCCGGCTTACAGCCGCCCCGAACGAGCAATTGGCTCAGTCCGAATGCCCACATGAAAGTTTCCAAATAAAGCGGGGTCCCTTTTCTCCTGGTTCCATAGCCCGCCGTACCAACCTTTCGAGCCTCAACGCGATCTTGTCCATTTTACGGACAGAAAGAGAAACAAAAATGTCATATAGAAGCCACAGACTAGCGGAGCTACTTGCCCGCTCAATTGAGTTTGGAGCGAAAAGAGCTGGCGCAACACCTCGCCAGATCGTTTCTAAGCCGCCTCATGCCATATCGCTCGGCATTCAAACCGAGACTCAAGAATACTTTTTGCCAATTCATCGAATTGTCGAGGAAGGTATGAAGTGGTATCTCGCGAACTGCATTCCCAAACCGCCACAACATCCCGCCGAAGCTCCCGCGCATACGGCACGCCGTCCAAAAAGGAAACGGTCTAAGGTTTCCGGCCAAGTCTAGAGTCCTTTCGTCCAAATAGCTACTCCCACGCACGCGGCCCACCTTTCTAGCCTGTCCATTTAACGGACAAAACTTAAGTTCCGAAGGAGAAACGCAAGTGTATGTCTGTTCGTACCATCAATCCTGTTAATCCGCTTCCGAGCGGAGCCTTCAGTAGAGAAACCGAATATGTCAATCCAGCGACCGAAAAAGGGTGGAGTCTCCGCGAGGAAGAAATCATCGCGCACATCGTGTCCGTTGAAAAATGTCCGCGTGTCTCAGCAATTCAAATCATGCGTCGCCGGAAGTTAGACGATTTGAGAGGGAAGATTCGTAACTGGACAACGACATCAGGCGATACGCCGATGCCTAACAGTCCGATTGGTCTCACCGTGCAGAAAATTTCAGAGCTATATCCAGACTTGTCACCAGAAGAGTGCTGCGACCATGCCGGAGTTTTGCATGAGCAGGCGGCTGGCAGGAAAAACTACCGCGTTACCGTCTTGAGTCTGGAGCAGGCTAAAAAACGGGATGATCTCCTGGCAAACATGAATTTTGCAGACACACGGATAACGGGTATCGCATCCGTTGCCCTAATGCCGAATAAGGCCAAAAATGAAGGCTCGGAACTCGTTGATAATGTGGATGTTCTAAAGAGACGAAATTCAGCCGTCAACGCTACGGAGACGGTCGGGCTTCCCGTATCGTCTCAACAGGCGCTTGAAGTAGTCGCTGAAACCAATTTAATTTCGTCTCCTGATAAACATCAGGAATTACAACAGGTTATTGACATTCCCGAGAAACGCGGTAGGAAACGAGTTTTTGGGAGTGATGAGGAGAGAAAAGCAGCCCATCGGGCTATCCGAAAGGAAAACAGCACTATCGTCCTGCCTCCGTTGCCTGAGGGCGTAAGGAACGCGCCGCCCCTGAGCCGTAATGGCCGAAAGAGAGTTGACTCAGCGGCGCGAACCGTTTTGCTGATTAGGCAAGGCAAACGATGTTTCTTTTGTGATCGTGAGTTCGGACGATACGTTAAGAAAGGCGCGAACGGAATTCCCCAAATGTTGCGTGCTGAGTTGGAGCACTTCATTCCCAAAGGCGTGCAGGGGAGTAGGAAACAGGACAATCTCCACGCATCTTGTCAAATATGCAACCTCATTAAACGCCGCAAGGTTGGTTTTATCTCAGCCGAAGAATGCCGCGAGTGGTTGAAACAAGCATGGGAAATGAACGGCTATATTGATCTTGGCAACCCCACGCTGTGGAAGTTCACTGCCGGTGAACAT